>Ga0210385_10000046_pt1 | contig 172454 bp, 141 predicted proteins | sample IncBWH26OmetaG_FD_160107 | JGI IMG/M metagenome (GOLD analysis project Ga0210385, IMG submission 160107) | Forest soil microbial communities from Barre Woods Harvard Forest LTER site, Petersham, Massachusetts, United States - Inc-BW-H-26-O ...
GAATACGGATCTCACGCTATCGCCGGGAACTTATAACACGGTTGTGCAATCCTGGGACAACTGCGGCGACGTAGGCAAAACCTATGTGACGATCACTGTCGGCAATGCAAAGAAAGAGTAAGTGAGGCGGGTGCAAAAAGTGCGAGACGGGTTGTGATTAAAAGCAAGATTTGGAGGCGCGGGTCGGAATCGAACCGACGCATAAAGGTTTTGCAGACCTCTCCCTTACCACTTGGGTACCGCGCCCCTGCCGACTACGTTAGCGTTCTGGATGGAAAAAGTCCATCGATGGGGAGGATTTATTGAAATCTGGAGCGGGAGACGAGGGTCGAACTCGCGACATCGACCTTGGCAAGGTCGCGCTCTACCACTGAGCTACTCCCGCTCTATGAGCCTGATTATAAATGAACGCGTTGCAGAGGAGCAACGACCCATCTTTTCAGGCCGACCCTTAGTGTGGTGACCATTGTGGGTCTTCCTCCGGCGCCACTATATGTCCGTCGCGCATGTGGATGATGCGATCGCCGAACTTGGCCGCCTCCGGATTGTGCGTGATCATCAGCACGGTCTGGCCCAGCTCCTGATTCGACTGGCGCAGCATTTTCAAAACAATATTCGAATTTTCGGTGTCGAGGTTACCGGTAGGCTCGTCAGCCAGCACCACAGCGGGCTTGTTTACCAGCGCCCGAGCCAGCGCCACGCGCTGCTGTTCGCCGCCGGACAACTCCGAGGGTCGATGATTCAGTCGCTTGGTGATCCCCAGCAGATCGCAAATGCGCGTGAAATATACAGGATTGCGGTCGCCGTTGCCGGAAATTTCCTGCGCCATGGCGATATTCGAGCGGGCATCGAGCGTGGGCAGCAGGTTGAATTTCTGAAATACGAATCCAATTTTCCGCTTGCGCATACGCGTGCGCTCGGCATCGGAGAGCGTGGCAAAGTCATCGCCATCCATAACCACTTTGCCGGAGTCGGCCCGGCTGAGTCCGCCAAGCAGATAAAAGAGAGTCGACTTGCCGCTGCCCGAAGGGCCTACGACAGTGACAAATTCACCTTTTTGTACGCTGAAAGAGATGCCGCGAAGCGCGGGCACGTCGATTTTTCCCACGCGGTAAGTTTTGTGAAGATCAATGGCTTCAATAAATGCGCCCATGCCAGCCTTGATCTTACACGATGAGAAGACGATTCGCCGCGCTGGCGCGCTGAGATCTAAGATTGAAAAACTTTCTTTGCTTACTGGGTGATGAATTATATGTATCTCAGGCAGCCCCGATTTGCCGGGGCGGACGTGGGGTGCGCTGTTGTGAAGGCTTGGGTCCACGCTTGCGTACTAAAAGCAAACGGATGCGCTCCAGCAGATCGGCGGGAGCATACATACCCCGGGCGAGGAATACGTCGGCCTGGGAATCGTGATCGTAGACGCGAACTTTGCTCGAAATCAGAATTGCAGGAACGTGTGGAGCCAAAGCCTTAACGGCCGCGATCAACTGCGGACCGTCCATGCCGGGCATGGCCATATCGGTTACCACAAGGTCGATGCCACCTTCTTTAAAGCGCTCCAGCGCCTCTTCGCCACGCGTGTAGCTGGCGACGCGGTAGCCGCGCGTTTGGAGCATGACTTTGCGATAGGAGAGCGACTGCTCGTTATCATCTACACACAGGATCGTGCGCTTAGGTTTCATTCACCGTCCGTAGCCGAAGCCGCCGGGTTGTGAACCGGCGTCCGGAAATTTCTCTGTTCGTGAAGGATGAGAAGCGAGAGTGATGCTATCGAGAAGCAGTGCACGCTGTAAAGTATCGCAGATGCAAATGGCAGAGTTGTGCCATGGGAATTTTTTCGGCGTTGTGAAAGGTACGATTTAGCGGCGTTTGCGCGCCCTCGACTATAGAAAAACTTCGCCGCGCATAACTTCAACCGAATGCCCGCCAACGCGTACGTTAACTATGCGGTTATCGGTGCGCGCAGCGCGCACGAAAATCCGGCTCGGGCGCTTCATCTCAATGCCTTGTTCGATGAGCACGCGTTCATCGCGCTGAGCGACCCCGTGGGCCACCATCCACGCCGCGGTGCAACCCGCAGCGGAGCCGGTTGCCGGATCTTCGCCGTTGTAGAACAACATGCGGGCATGCAGGCGCGCCTTGGGATCGACGGTTTCACGCGCGACAAAATAAAAAAATCTGCCGCCGGTTCTTTGCAGATATTCGGTCGCGCGCGGGAGATTGATTTGCAGATTCTGAATGACATGCAGCGACTTGAGCGGCGCCACCGTATACGGAAGGCCGGTGGAAACTGTTTCGATTGGCAAAGAATCGTCGAAATCTTCCACGCGCAATCCTGTCGCCTGCGCGACCGCCTGGCGATCGTGCTGTATTCCGAAAGTGGGATCAATCTGCGTCATTTCTCCGAAAGCGGGCTCTCCCGCCTTGTCTTCGAACCGCACAGGAACTTTCCCGACGTTCAACTCCAATACGATTTCTTTGGCCTCGCTTTCTGCCCGCAAAGCGAAAGCGGTTCCCAGCGTGGGATGACCGGCAAAAGGGAGTTCCTCCTGCACCGTGAAAATCCGTACTCGAATACCCCGCTCCCGCTCGACGTTCGAGTCGCGCGGCAGAACAAAAGTGGTTTCGGAGAGATTCATCTCCTTCGCAATCGACTGCATCTCTGCATCGCTCAATCCCCGGCCATCGCTGAATACCGCCAGCGAATTTCCTTCAAGTTGGCGTGAAGAGAAAACATCCCATTGAGTCATGGGCAGATGCCGTGCGGATTGGTTCATCGAAGAGGCCTCGGCGCGAAGAAATCAAGGAGGGCGCAAAGTTTCGCAACCCTAGAAGTAGATGCGATGCGTGCGTCTCGGATGCAGGAAAACTCAATTGTGGCGCGGTTGAATGGTTCCCATCTGTTGACAGAGCGGACGGTGACTTCTATCCTAACGCTATGTTTTGTTCTTCCCTCACCGCCGGCTCACGTTGTTGCATGTGTCGGTCGTCGTGTGGGTAGGAGCTAGCAGGAATTTTTCCGACCCACCCGGCGAAAACGGGTGGGTTTTGTTTTTTGCAAAGGTCTGGCGGAAATTGGGCCGGAAACACAAAAACACGAGTAATTTGATAGACTTTTACAATTAGGAGACAAAGCATGAGCACGACAGCAACGGAAACCAACTCGATTCCGCGCATCAACGATACTGCGCCAGATTTCACCGCTGAAACCACGCAGGGCACCATCCATTTTCATGAGTGGGTCGGCGATGGGTGGGCGGTTTTGTTCTCCCATCCCAAAGATTTCACGCCCGTATGCACCACCGAGCTCGGCTACATGGCCGGTCTGCAGCCGGAATTTGCCAAGCGTAATACAAAGGTTATCGGCCTGAGCGTCGATCCCGTCACCAGCCACGGCAAGTGGGCCGCCGATATTGAAGAAACCCAGGGCCACAAAGTGAACTATCCCATGATCGGCGATCCCGAACTCAAGATAGCGAAGCTCTACGGCATGTTGCCCGCCGCCAGCGGCAATACTTCCGAGGGGCGCACCGCCGCCGACAACGCCACCGTGCGCACCGTGTTTGTCGTAGGCCCGGATAAGAAAATCAAACTGCAACTCAGCTATCCCATGAGCACGGGCCGCAACTTCGACGAAATCCTGCGCGTTCTCGATTCGATGCAGCTCACCGCGAAGCACAAGGTCGCGACGCCGGTGAACTGGAAGCAAGGCGACGAAGTCATCATTCTGCCTTCCGTTTCGAACGAGGAAGCGCAACAGAAATATCCCGGCGGCTGGAAGTCGCCCAAGCCGTATTTGAGAATCGTGCCACAGCCGAAGTAAGCTGGACGGCGCGGGCAAATTCATAAGCCGCGGATTTACGCGGATGAGCACGGATCGTATGTATGATTGGCTTGGATCCGTGGAAATCCGCGTCGATCCGCGGTTTTTGCAAGAATGGATTTCGTGACAGCGATTGTTGATTTGTACGGCAAATTGCCGTACAATGTAAATGAAAACATGGCTGCTCCACAACAAGCACGAATCGAGGCACGAGTGAGTCCCAAACAGAAGCGCCTGTTTGAGCGTGCCGCCGAGATTGAAGGAGTTACGCTAACGGATTTTGCCATTGCAAGCATGCAGCGCGCCGCCACCAGCGTGGTTCAGGAACACACAAGAATCGAGCTCAGCGAGCGCAATCGGCGGGTATTTGTAAAAGCTCTGGCGAATCCACCGGAACCGAATGAGGCTTTATGTAAGGCCGCGAAAGCCTATTCGAAAATGAAGTAAGCAGCGCTGTGATTGCCGACAAAAGTAAATACAAAATCGAGCCGCTTGGCGATCACAACCGGGCAGCTTTTTCTTGCGGGCAGCCTTCACTCGATCGATACATTCGAGAGCAAGCAACACAGGATACCAAGCGTGGGCTGGCAAGCGTCTTCGTCGTCACCGACAAGGATGACCCTAAAACCATTCTGGCGTACTATACGCTTTCCAACAGAGAACTCAGGCTCGAACAGATCCCGCCCGAGATCGCAAAGAAAGCGGGTAGATACGGGTATGTGGGCGTGACTCTTCTTGGCAGGCGAGCTGTCGCGGGGAAATGCAAAGGAACCGGGCTCGGCTCCCTGACATTGATGAATGCTCTTGATAGGAGTTTGATAGCGGCAAAAGAAGTTGCATCCTGGGCGGTATTCGTCGAAGCAATCGATCTCGACGCGGTAAACTTCTATCGAAAATATGGCTTCGTCGAATTGCCCGAAGACAAGTTCAAACTCTTTCTTCCGATGAAGACAATTGCAAAATCCTTTACGGAAGCGCATGCGGTCCGGTGATCGTCCCGGTCTTCAAAACCGGCGGGCGGCAGGTTTCCCTGTCACCGATGGGTTCGACTCCCATTCGCTTCCGCCATCTAGTAAATTTTTTTTCTCTAGGCGTCCGCAATGTTGATCTAAAATGTTTGCGAGGTGCTGAGAATCGGTGCCTTCCCACAGCAGAAAGAAACCCGCATTCAACCCCCACACATTCCTCGCCAGGATTGGGCGAGGCAGGAAAATTGTGCCGGTTCCGAAAGGAGGCATAGTATTTGCCCAAGGCGACACGTGTGATGCCGTCTTTTACATTCAGGCTGGGCGGGTCAAATTAACGGTAGTTTCAAGCACCGGGAAAGAAGGGACCATCGGCATCCTCGGTGCGGGCGATTTTTTTGGCGAAGACAGTCTCGTTACACAGCATATCCGGATGGGGACCGCGACTGCTTTAGTCGACTGTACATTGATGCGAATTGAAAAGGGCGCGATGTTGAAGGTGCTTCACTCGGAACACGGTTTTTCCGACTTGTTCGTGGAACACTTGTTAGTCAAGAATTTTCGGTACCGCGAAGACTTGATCGATCAGCTTTTCAACTCCAGCGAGAAGCGATTGGCCCGCATTCTTCTGTTATTCGCGGGCTTCGGCAAAGACGGAATACAAGAAAGGACTGAAATTCCCAAAATCAGTCAGGAAACTCTAGCCGAGATGGTGGGTACGACGCGGCCCAGGGTCAGTTCCTTTATGAATAAATTCAGGAAGATGGGCTTCATCGACTACAACGGTGGCCTGGAGGTTCACAGCTCGCTCCTCACCGTAGTTCTTCACGAGTAATCGCTCTCCGGGTTCGTGAACCATTTACGCTCAATTTTGACCGGGGTGTTCCCAATTGAACAGTTTCCCCCTAACTGGTTTGTGTACGCTATCGTACATTGTCTTTTGCCGAAGGATGCTCCCATGCCACAACCCCTGGAACGGACAAGGACTCAACGAGCCGAGCAGCCCCGTATAAAACAGCAGCAGCTTATTGGGCAAGCCGTCCGCTCCTTTCTTGGAGACTTAGAAGTTTCATCTCCAAGCGCGTGTCTTAAATGCGGTTCTGCCTCAGACCTAAGAGAAATAACGGCATTCCTTGTTTTGCCTGGAGGTGATGCGGCGTGGAAAATATCGCTTCCTCTCTGTGAGAGATGTGCTTCGCCACCTTCCCCGATTGAGACTGCAAGTTTGGCTAGAGAAATGGATGCCATTCACTCTGACAATGGAGTGTACTGGAAGTACGGCGCGGCGGCCACGCGCGAAGCGAGAGCAAATTATCAAGGCAGGCAGGCTCGGCTGGAAGAAATCCGCGCTGCACTATATCCGCCATTTTTTATCTCGCAATGCTGAATTCAGTTCGTTGTTATCGTCGAACTGATTGATGGCATCAGCCGGCGCAGCAAGAAATACTCGTTCACCGGATGATCATCGTCTAACGCTAAAGAATTTGGGGACTTCGCCAGAATCTGTGCCAGCGGAATTTCCTGATTCAGAATGACATTGAACTGCTCTTCAGCGGTGGTTCGCGGACCCCATTCCAACAAATCGGCGACCGCTTCAGAAGGCAGACGATTTGCCAGTTGGCTCGCATTTCTTTCGGGCAAAGGGGTAAGGCTGGCAAGAAAATGAGCGCCGGTCCCTTCGCAGCTTTTGAAAGCGCGCACGTATGGAAATGATTCCGTGAGCGCACGCGCAATAGCCGTAAAAGTTTGCTCGTCACCGCCAGGCATCCATTGCTGCAGGATTCCGCCGAGCCGCAGCCGCCGCTTCGCTACATCATAAAATTCCTTCGAGTACAGCAGGCTGGAGCCGGCAGCTTCGATTGGTGGTGGCGGATCAATGGTGATTACATCGTATTGCTCGCCTGACCGCTCCAGAAAACGGCGGCCATCGTCAATCACCACACGAGAGTTCGGAGAAGCAAGAACTGTCTCTGCATCGGCGTGGAAGTAGGGAAACATTTTTGGAACGCTGGGCGTGAGCTCGACAGCGGTGGATTCGATTCCCCAGGAGAGCGCGGATCGATGAGTCGTGCCCAGGCCGAAACAGATAACCAACATCTTTCGCGGAGAGTTGGCGAAGGCCAGCGGCAGGTGTGCCATAAACTTGGTGATGGGCGTCAGGCGCGACATTCCGAGGCCATTAACCAGCAACATTTTGTGAGATTGCGTTTGGCCGATGGCAATTACGGTTGCGGTGGAATCGCGCAGGACGCGCCGGGGCATGAATTGTCCCTCGAAGCCACGGCACACAAACGCCAATGCGCACGCAGCAAGCGCAAGAGTGGCCGCCAGCCAGCGCCGGCGGAAGCGCGTTGAAGAAGAGTTGCGCGCAAAGCCACTCGCCACAATCCACGGCGCGGCCAGCATCACGATGGTCCAGCGCTCATTGAGGTAGGGCAACAGCAGGAAGCCAGCGACCAAGGGACCTACGATACAGCCAAGCACGTTGGCAGCGTAGGCGGCTCCGGCAATTGCCGCATCCCCTCCGGATTCGAGATCCACCAGCATGGGCGTCGCGAAGCCGGCCACCAGCGCCGGTAAAAACACGCCCAGTGGAAGCCGCAGGAGCCGCGGAATTAAGAGGGTTGGGTCCGCGGCTACGATGGGCAGAAGACCAGCAGATCCCAACGCGAACCAAATCATGCCTGGTGAAATATTAAGAAGCCCGCGGCGATAGAGTTTGCCGCCGACAAACGTTGCAATCAAATAAACGCCAAGAATTCCGGCGAAGGCATAAATCACCGTGCCCAGATACGGAGTGAAAATTCTCACCCACACCACTTCCATCGCCATGCTGCCTGCGCCAATGGAAAATAGAAACCATCGTATGGCTTTATTCGGGCGGGCGAGAGGGTTGCCTCGCTCGACGATAGGATCGTGTTCCAAAGCTTCATTCCGTGGAAGTTTATGGAACTTGAAAACGATAGCCGCACAAATCGCGATTCCAAGGTTAAGCAGAGCGCCAACACGTAAGGTTCGATGGAAGCCGAGTCCCTCGACAAGAAGCAGGGGAAGCGTTACTCCGACCATCGCCCCTAGAACATTTGCCAGATAGAGATAGCTGAATGAACGCGGCTGCTCCTTGCCTACGCGGCTCAATGCCGATATCGCGAAAGGAAACGTTGCGCCCATGCAGGCGCACGGTGGAATCAAAGAGAGCGCGAGCCATATTCCCGACAAGCAGGAAAAACGAAAGGATGTCCATCCTGCGTCGGCGCCGAGGTGTAGTAAAAGTTCGCGCCCTCCGCGCAACTCGCGCGGAACAAGCATCGAGAAAATTCCTATGGCCAGCTCAGTTAAAGCGTAAAGAAGGACCGGAGAAATTGGCGCCCGGACTTTACGGTTTCGCAACCCCTTACCCGCGAGCCAGGAACCAAGGCCCAGTCCTCCCATGAAAACGGAAAGGAAAGTTGCAGTGAGGGTAGTCGTCACTCCAAACTGCGCCATCGCCAGCCTCATCCAAATCAGTTCATAGAGAAGGCTGCAAAAACCGGAGATGAAGAAGAAGCCGTAAAACCAGCGCATCAGGTTACGATTCTGCTGTGAGGTAAATGTTTCCGGCGCTGCAGAGGTTGCGGCTGGCATTTCCTCCATTATCTCCGTTGTCAGCTCAAGAAAGCTTATCTACCTCGGTGCATGATGCGAAGCATGTTTGTTCTAGATTGATGCCAACCTCTGCCAGAGCCATGCCATCCCACATTGCGAGGAGAACTCTATGAAAACCATACTGTGCGTCCTGCTGCTTTCCGCCAGTTTCCTTCTGGCGCAAGACAGCACGCCCGCCAACAACAGCCAGCAGGATTCGAAAGGGCAGGTAACGGTTCGAGGCTGTGTGAGCCGTTTAAGCGGCGATTACGTGCTGATGAAACAGGAGCCGTCTATGACTTACGAACTACAGGCTACCCACAAAATTAAACTTCACCAGTATTTGGGACAGCATGTAGAAGTTACCGGCAATACTTCGCCCTCGATGAGTACGAGTTCGGATTCGATGGCCAGAACCGGCTCGCCGTCGCCCGTGACATTGACGATCAGCTCCATCAAAACGATAGATAAGGATTGCCCGGTGCGTGAAGTTTCAGACAAGTAAGAATCGTATCGCGGGGTTCGGTGAGCGTGTTTACTGGCAGTCCGGAGGCATGGCTTGAATCTCCGACTCTGAGTCGCAGGGAACTTTTTTCTTGGCCGGCTCGAATCGCGACGGGCGATTGTAGCGAAGAATCCAAAGACCGTCGTTGTTCGTAAGATAGATGAGCCCGTGGCCGCCGTCAGGAAGCAGGCTGGTGACTTTGTTGAAAGTCTCCAGCGTTTTCGGATTCTGCGGATCGCTCAAGTCAAGAACGCGAACGGTTTCAGTGGGATGGCTGTTGCTGGTAAGAGTCGAAGGAGTTTTTTCCGGAGCTTCGGCGATGGCGACATCCGGACTGACTATCGCCAGGTTTCCGGATGTAGCCTGATTGGATTCTGCGGTTCGCTTTAATAGGTTCGGTAGGTCTGGCTTGCTCACATCGACCACCATGAAGCCCTGCTTGGCGGCCTGCTGCACGTATAAGTATTGTTTCCCGTTTTCCTTTTGCAACAGCATCTGATTGCCCGTCGCTTGCGGCAAAGGCAAGTGGGCGATTACGGTGGCTGGCAGGTCAGTGGGCTTAGAAGCGTCTGGATTGCTGGCCGAAATGAAAGGCGCAGCCAGGGAAAAAAATGACAGCAAGGCTGCGATATAGCGAGTTTTAAGATTCACTGTCGTCCGGGAAAACCGCATAGAATGTATCGACCTCCCGTACACCGCTTTATGGAGCCCACGCGGCCAGATATTGCCAATTGTCGCCTTCGCCAGCCCAGTACGTGAAATATATCATGCCATTAACGACAATCGGCGAAGAAACGTCGAGATCGGGTTCGCTATAGCTGGCTAACTGAGTTCCGGTGTTGGCGTTTACAGCGTACAGCACGTCGTCCTCATTCGTAATATAAACAACACCGTTGGCCACCGCGGATAGTGCAGCAGTGTTGTTGTCCGTCGTGAAGGTCCACAACTCTGCGCCTGTGCTGGCATTCAACGCGTACAGTTTCTCGCCGCCGCAATAAACAATGTTGTCGGCGACGATTACGCTTGAATCACACAAGGAAGAACTCCACAATTCCGCGCCCGTGTTGGCATTTAGTGCATAAACGCGGCCATTGTCGGAGACGTATACGGACTGGCCGGCAACTGCCGTAGCGGATCCAACCCCGCCGCTCGGGGCGAACGTCCACAGCGTTTTCCCCGTTGTTGCGTTAAGGGCGTAAAGTGTTGTGCCACTCGAATTACTTATATACAAAACCCCGCTTGCAACAGAAGGAGGAACACCTAGGGACGACCCGCCCAAGCTGAACGTCCACAACTGCGCCCCGGTTGTGGCGTTTAGCGCATATAAGAGGCTCGTTGTGTCGGAGTAGACATATACGATACCGCCCGAGACAACGGGACTGCCAGTCACTCCGTTGGCTGAAGTCCACTCCTCCGCACCAGTGCCCGCATTCAAGGCGTATAAGGTCCCACTCATTGCCACGTAAACCACGCCGTTTGCAACCGCCGCACTGCTAAAGGTCGATGTGTCGGGTTTGAATGTCCACTCAGTGGCCCCGGTTTTCGCGTTGAAAGCGTAGAAGGTACCGGTTTCTACGCTCGTGTAGAGCACGCCATTTTCCACTACCGGAGGCGCAATGGTCTCCGCACGCTGCCCAAAGGACCATAGGGTGGTAAGTGAAGCTACGTTGGACGGTCCGATCACGCTTTCATAGGGGTTGTACCGATTGCCAGCAGCTGTAAAACCGACCATTGGCCAATTAGTTTCGACGGGAGCCGCTACCCAACCGCCGCTGACTGGACTGCCCCAACCAGTTACCAAATCGTATCCTGTAACGGCAGAGTATAGGCTAGGGTTCTCGCTGTTGAAGTTGTCGCCAACCGTGATGTCGTGGAAATAACTGCTGTAGTTAGGGCCGACTCCGATGGAATAGATAGTCGGATTTATGAAGCCTTCGACCGTTCCCTCCTCGGTCAAATTCTGCTGATTTACCAGCGCCATAAAGCCCGCCCAGCGTGGAGTAGCGTAGCTTGTACCGCCGACACCTCCCGCCGCACTGCTGGAACAAGCGCCCTGATCGCAATAATAATTGTCGCAATTGGCTTCCATCGCGACATCGGGCACATTCCTGTACACCGTTGAGCCCTTGTTTGAACTGTTAATCACGCCTGAAAGTTGCTGGTACGAAGGGATCGCGACATGGTCGGGCGAAGGGCCGCCACTACTGCCGTAGTAGTTGGTCTCCGGGCATCCGGCTGCGACGTTGGCCCCGCCCCACGCGATTTCCGACTCCCACGCGCCACCCGCGCCGTTCGTTGTCAAATCGGTTCCTCCAACCGCGATGACATATATATCCTCAGGCGGGTAGTAATAATCCGCTTCCGGGGTTGGAAACGAGCCCCAGTCGCCGGAGGCGGAAAAAAAGCTTTGTCCCTGCGCGCCGAACTCCTGGAACGTTGGATCGTTTTCGGTGAGACTCTCCGGTTCCCAGTGCCAGGACAAACTTAATTGCTTGCACAGGTCCTCGGAGGCCATGGTGTTGAAGATTACCGAATCGCTCCCGCTGGTCGGAAAGGTGTAGCTACCGGAAGTAGTAAACGAATTTGGAGCGGTGTAGACCCGAACTTGGCTCAGGCCGGGCGCCATGCCGATGGCTTGGGCGATATCCAATGCTTGTTCTCCGGCATCTCCCGAATCGCCGACGGTGTAACCCGCAAGGGCGACATTGTTGACCGGTATTGTGTATTTCACTCCGCCGGTCGTGTAATACAAGGTGTAATTTGTTCCGTCCGTGGCTGAGGTAGCAGCACCATCGAAAGTCAAAGCCACATCGCTAATGTTATAGCCGCCGAATTCACCCAACCCGACGCACTGGCCACTTCCTGTAAGTGCCGTGCCACCATAGTAGGCAGCCCGCATATCGCCCGGGAGGAATAACCCGTAGGGGCCTGAGCCGGAGTTTGTTGTCGTGGGAAGCAGTCCTCCGTTCGGCGAATGGACCATCGCAGGCTGTGGAACCGAATAGTCATCCAGTCCCGAGACGTGCCACAGGGGAACGTTCACGTCTACTGTAGGTTCGCGGTCGGGTGCAAAGAAAACGCGGCTCTCACCCGGATAGCGGTAGATGTTTATTGAGACATGGAAGGTCTTCTCGATCTGTTCAACTGAGCCCTCCACTTCCACCAGCATCCGGTTTGCCGCCCACGAGCCCACGCTGAAGCCATCGGATCTGACGAAATTAACCACGCTTTGATAATCGTCGGAGGTGGGACCGAATCGCTGTGTGAATTGGTCAACGCTAAGAAACTGGTGATAGTAAGGGCTCTGCGGATCATAGAGATCCTTCAAAAGCCCATTCAAAGCAGCCTGATTTCTCAGCGGCAACATAATTGCGAGGCTCATCGGCTGCGTGGGAGAGAAGTGACCCACGAGCACCGCCTGCCCGTTCGCCACAACCTCACGCACATGGCGCGTCATTAAATGATTCTGGGCGGAGACCGACTGCGGGCATGACAGCACAAATGCAATCACCGAAAGGCTAAACAACGTCGCAACTAGATCATTCAACCGCAATCGATGAATTCGACGGAAATGCAGAAACATGCCGGAAATAGTCATGATGGTCTCCGCTCGAAGCTTTATTGGAAGAAAATGATTGGGCGGGAACGAGCCCCGCAAAAGCAAAAGGGATGCAGCGACCGTACTGCTACGCGAGCCCCTTTACTGCTGAGGTCGATTGGGGGAGCATAACCACGAATTCACGAAGCTTGAGCTGTGAAATTTTTTTGTTACGAAGAACGAACAAGTAGATAGGTAACGACCAATTGCTCAATTAGTTCGAGGAAGCGATCCACGAAGCGAAATACGACCCGGCGGCGCAGTGTTGTTTCGATTTACGAACGGGGTTCTGGAATGGATCCTTAGGAAGACATTCTCAACAATCCCCGGTTTCTGATGCTGGTGCCAGCAAGGTCAGTTGAGAAAAAAGGCGCGAAACTTAATTAAGTTCCGCGCCGGTTAACTATACCGCTGCTCCGAGTCGTCCCCTTACTGTTCCGCTACTACGCCGACGCAGCCGTTGGCGCTCTGCGTGGTGCAGATCGTGCCCGCCTGCATGGGCACGAAAGCCTGATTCGTGCTGGGATCGACAGCGATGCTGTGTGAATTGGAGCCAGTCGGAAAATTGACCAGCCACTGATTGGTGGCGGCATCTATAACGCCCATCGCCGCACCGGTGGAGAGATCGCGCGCCGCCAGATAGTACTTGTTGTCACCGGGGTTATACCAGACCTCGTCCACGCCACCTGTGTTATGGATTTGCACACAGTTGACCATCGGGGATGAGACACAGTTCACGTTATAGCCAGTGGTTGCGTTAAAGCCCCCGGAAAGATTGATTATGTATTCGTTAGCCGGGAAGGCCTCACCATCGTGATCGGCGCAACCGACCAGGAAGCTCTCTCCCGGGCCCTGCACCATGCTGGTGGGCATGCAATTAGGCGTGACGATACTGCCGACGACTACGGGCCCGTTGCCAGTTCCCAATTGAAGATTGATCACATCGACATTGCCAATGTTGGTAGTGGCGATGGAATTCGAATTCGTCAGCAGAACGTAGCCCGTGTTGGGATCAAAGGCCATGGCGCCCAACCCCGCTGGAGCAATGGCGCCGGCACACGTCGAGTCTGAAAACGGGGGTGTCTGAGTGCCGGTAGCGTTGGCTGCCGCATTTGCACCCGCGCAATAGTTGCCGGTCACGTAACTGACAATCGGACCGTGATGGCAAGGCAGGGTATACAACGTGTGGGTCAAAGGAGTTATGCCGATTCCCGGGATCATCGAGGCCGCGGCCGATCCGGAGATACCACCGAAAGTTTGGGGATTCGAAGGATCCGGGCAGGGGAAGGTGGCGCCAACGTTATCGACTGGTACGGTGCCGGTAAGCCCGACCCCGCCTGATGCCGCCCCACCCGCGCCGTCATAATAGATTTGGCCGAGCAGGCAACTGGGTGGATTAAATGCGGCACCAGTCTGCGGTATCACCCACGTTTCGGAGAATCCCTGCGATGGATAAGAGGGAAAATCGGTGGGATCGGCAGTGGTCTGGGCAGGCGCCGCATAGGGGCCGTACGGGTAGGTCTGATCGATCGGCAGACAATGCTGCTGCTGGGCGGTGCCCGTTTTGTTGACGATATTCGTCACGTCGAAAAACGAGACAAATGGGAGGCCGGGATCGCCGTTGATGATCGCGAGAACCTGATGCTCAGTTCCGCTCGCATCTTTAACCGTCCCCAGTGCCTGCTCGTCACCGCGATCATCGCCGCAATCGGCAGCAGAACCAGCTTCTCCGTTCCAGGAGGAGACGCAGGGAGCGATACCGAGTGGGCCATCATAATCGGCCGACACTCCAGTGGGTATGTCGGCGACGACGGTGGGCGGAGTAGGCGGATTCGTGCTTAGGCTCATTGTGGTTAAATCGAAAACCACAAAGGAAGAGCTGCCGTTGCCCACAAAAAGGAATTTTCCATCCGGGGTGGTGGTGTTGCCGTCAGGGCCGGACATGGGGTTCACACCGTTGGCACGCGCGGCGCAGCACTGCGCCCCGGGAAATCCACCGAAGTTGCCGTTAGCGCCAAAACCAGAACCGAGGTGAAAGGGGATACCACCCTCCCAGGAGAGATCAGTCCGGCATCCGTACCGGGTGAAGTTGCCGAACACCGAAATAATGGGCGGAATAACGCTCACAGTAGCCGGAGGGTTGCTTCCGGGCTGCGTAATTGTGGCACACGGGCTGGCGCCATTACCGCCATCGGCCACGGCATTGGACCCCTGGATCGCATTCACCGCGATGTCTTGCGAGGTGTCAATCACCACCATGTCCAGGCCAATCCGGTCGGAAATGTAATCCAGGTATGGCCCCCCGGTACCTGTTGGGTTGGGAGCGATCGTGCTGATGTCGAACGAATTGAAGGGACCACCCGGCTCGCCGGTGGGATTGTGCTCCGGCACAGGTATAACATTGATCACGGCATAAGCGCCGTTGCTGGTCGTGCCGCACACCGGGCAATTCTTTGCCGTGCCGCAACCACTTGCGATCACAAACAATGCGGTGAGAAAAGTAGTAAGACAAACCTTCGATCTCATCGAAAATTTCCTCCTGCGATTTCCCTTCAAGCCGATTCGTCGGTTCCGGCCCACATCGAACCGCTTACTGTTCCATCCCTACTAGCACTCCAGCCGATAGCTGTTAGAACCTGAACTGCAACCGCTGCTCAATCACATAGAAGTTCTGCGGCACCGTGCCGATGACACTGGGGTCTTTCAATTGATCGAGGCTTACGTTGACCTGATACTTCACCCAGTAATTGGGGTAGTAGTTAAGCCCGGCGGTGTATTCGAAGGTGTGATAATTGAATGTCGGCACGTAGCCCGGCGTGTAGTAGTTCAGGAAGTTCGCGCCCGGCTCGTTCGATTGAATGCCGGTGAACCGGAAGGCAACTTCCCAGGCTCCCAACCCGTGCCCTTTGCCACCCGGAGTGTCAGGACCAAAAGATGGGCGCCTTACCCGGGGAGTTCCATTTTCCGGCCGCTTTTCTCCCGTGATCAGGTAAGTTGCGCCAATGTCCCAGGCCTTTGCGATAATTCCGGGAAGGCTGAGAAATCCGAGACCACCGGCCTGCTCTGAGCCGACATTTTCACGATATTGATTGATCTGGTCATATTCGCCGCGCAGGCCAAAGCTCGATTTGATGTAAGTGAATTCGCCGTTGTAGCGCCAGATAGGGCCGTTGATGGCAAACTGCGGGAAGAATGTATAAGCGCCATCGGGCAACGCGCCGCTGAAACTCTGATCGCCGGAGAGCCCACGCGAGCGCCCGCGGTCGATAGATCCGCCGAAGGCCAATTGCTTGAACCAATCATTCTTGGACCTGCGCCCCGGGTAGATACGCAGCCGGCCAATAATTTCTTCCTGGTTCGTGGTGTTGGCAATCGCGTAGCCTTTGCCGTTGAACGCGCCCGCCCAATACTGAACCACGCCACCGGCGATATCACCATGCAACGCAATGCCGGGGCTGCGATAAGCGGAAGCAGCCGAGGGATACAACATCGACTGAAATCCGCGCTCGACAAAATCTAAGTTGGTATCTCCGATTCCGGTTTCCTGCGCGAACGGAGCTTTGAACTGTCCAGCCTGGAACTGAAGCTCGGGACGGTATCTCACGTTGAGGTAAACATCGCGGACGACCGAACCGGAGGTAGCAGCCGCATCGGTGAGCAGCGCGAAATCCAAGTGCGAGCCGTAGTTGCCCTGAAATCCGAAGCGCGCGTTGCGCAATAGGAACGTATCGGAAGGCGCGCCATCGCCTTTGTACGCGCGGTAATCGGTATTCACATATCCGTAGGGGCTGATGCTGAATAGTCCATCGGCGCTGCGGATGAAGAAATGTTCTCCATTCCATCCCGCGGCCAGGGGAGCATCTTTCTTGGGCGCGGCGGTTGGCGCTTGATCGATAACCGCGGCTGGCATGGGATCGGCATCTGTGGTGCGCATGACGGCGTCCGAAAGATGTACGGGAGCATTCATGCGCATATTGACTGGCTGCTCATCAATTTGCGGGGGCGCGGTTTCAGCTACGGGATGAATTTCGGCAGTGCCGTTGCCAACGGTTTTTGCCGCCGCCAGTTTTTCAACGAGCGCTTTTAGCTCTTCGATGGTCTGGCGCTGCGCGGCGACCTCGCTGCGTAATTCATTGACTTCCTGCTTGGTCGCAGCGCCGGAGTCACTCGTCTTGCTAACGGGTCCCGCACCTTGAGCGTGAGCCAGCGTAACCGGCAGGATGGAACCGACCAGAACCACGAATAAGGCTCTTAGCAAGCGCATGTGTTCTTCTCCGAAGTGAGGTACAAAAAGGGCGTCACCCTTTGAGCGGGTAGGCACACATCTACGTCCCGCTTCGTTTTGGTCGGGCACAAGCTGCAAATACGAAAAAAAATGCTTTAAGGAATCATCGCCGGTCTGAAAAGCGGACCATTGCCACCGGGGAGTACTACTATATTTTGATAATAACTGTCAAGTGAATTTCTATAAACACGTTTTTGCAGGGGCTCATTTGTCGGCATAATTTTTCGCGACACGAACAGCATTATTGACCGAATATAACTTGGGCGGGGATGGCAAGATTGGTTCGCGAAATAACTGCCTGAACCCCTGATAGATATGGGTTATGCCCGCTAACTGGTTTCTACTAGTTTGTTACAAGTTGATGTTGGCCTGCGACTAAGTCGTTTCTATCTCAACCTATCCAAATGCATGTCGGTCTACAATTCGGCCACGCAATTCTTTTGCTATTAGCCGCCGCAATTGCCGGAGCTTTAAACGCCCTGGCCGGCGGCGGCAGTTTCATTTCTTTCCCTGCGCTTCTATTTACCGGAGTTTCTGCCGTTCTCGCGAATGCCACAAATACGGTTGCTCTATGGCCGGGACTAGCTGCCAGCGCCATTGCATACCTGAAACGCTTAACAGCGCCCTGGCGTGTTTTGTTGCCTTTGCTCGGGACGAGCATCGCCGGCGGTTGGGCGGGGGCATTGCTTTTGCTCAAAACTCCGCAGCATACTTTTCTGCGCCTTGTTCCCTGGCTGTTGCTCTCCGGCACTTTGTTATTCGCTTTTGGCAATTCGCTGCGGGCGCTTGCCGGGAAGACCGCCGTGATGGACGACCTGCGCCACATCTCTTTCAAAGCCATCGTCGTAAGTTCGTTTGTCGAATTATTGCTCGCGGTCTACGGCGGATACTTTGGCGCCGGTATTGGATTCGTCATCCTGGCGATGCTTGCCATGATGGGCATGCGCGATATTCACGCCATGGGCGCGATCCGGACGCTGCTGGCCGTTGCCGTCAACGCGGCTGCGGTAGTCACGTTTATTGTGGCTGGAGCCGTGCTGTGGCCGCAGTGTGTCGTGATGATCGCAGGCTCCCTCGCAGGAGGTTGGTTTGGCGCGCATTATGCGCAAAAAGCGGATCCGCGAAAAGTACGCGGCCTCGTCATTGGCATCGGGCTTATCATGAGCGCGTATTTCTTTATCACGGTTCGTTAACGACAGTTCATTCACCTCGCAGGATGCTCCGAGTAGAATTTAATTCTGCTTGTGTATATGATTTCGACCTTTGATATTCGACCGGAGATGAGGATTTATGAGCGCTATCGAACAAACTGCCGCCACTCCACTCGCCACCTTGCAGCCGCCTCGCCGTTTCTTATTCGGACCCGGCCCCAGTATGGTTCATCCGCGGGTGTATGAGGCGCTCTCAAAGCCGATTGTTGGGCATCTCGATCCGTACTTCATCCAGGTGATGGGAGATGTTCAGCGGCTTCTGAAAACAACTTTCGGGACGAGCGAAGGCGCAACCCTCGTAATTTCTGGTACCGGCAGCGCGGGCATGGAAGCAGCCGTGGCGAACTTTATCGAGCCTGCGGCTAAAATTGCCATCTTCGCCAATGGATATTTCTCCGACCGGCTCACGGAAATGGCGAAGCGTCACGATGCAAACGTTGTGCGCTTCGAAAAGGGATGGGGAGAGGTCTTCTCCGATGACGAAGCGGAAGAATTCATCCGGCGCGAGAAGCCGAAAGTTGTGGCTTACGTGCACGCGGAAACCTCGACTGGCGCTTTGCAATCGGGGCAAGCGATCTGCGCGGCAGCGCACGAAGCAGGGGCCATCGTCATCGCGGATTGTGTTACTTCGCTCGGCGGAGTTCCAGTGCAATTCGATAAGACCGGAATCGACGTCGCCTACAGCTGCACGCAAAAGGGATTGAGTTGTCCTCCGGGGTTATCTCCCATGGCGATGTCGCAAAAAGCGATGGAATTTCTGCGCGCCCGCACGACGCCGGTGCGCAGCTGGTATCTTGACCTCAAGCTGATTCACGATTACTCGACGGTCTCGCACCGCTATCACCACACGGCTCCAATCTCGATGTTCTACGCCTTGCGCGAAGCGCTGATGGTGATTGCCGAAGAGGGAATCGAAAACCGCTGGGAGCGGCATCGCGGCTGCAACCGGGCCTTTGTCGAAGGCATTGAGGCCATGGGCTTGCGCATGCACGTTCCCGCCGCTCATCGAATTGCGACGCTCAATACGGCGTGCGTGCCAGAAGGAGTGGACGAAGCAAAAGTGCGCCGGCGACTGCTCGATGGTCCCGGGATTGAAATCGCTGGAGGGTTCGGACCGCTTGCCGGCAAGGTCTTCCGCATCGGCGTAATGGGTCCGTTGGCGACTGAAGAGAACGTCAAATTTTTTCTAAACGAATTCAAAAAGGCTTTGACCGCCGAAGGTTATTCAGCGTAGATTTCCATTCTCGTTCATGCCGCGGCAGGCTCGGGATTGCCGGCATTGCTTTTGGGTCGTGGACAACTAGAGATCGTCGAACCGATCATCCAACTCCTCCTTGGAGGCGATAACATGACCCTGAAGTCGGCAGATACGCTTCTGGATGTTTTACATTTCGCCGACAGCAAAACGGCAATCGTCGTCCCCGAACTTGGAATTGAGATCAGCTACGATTCGCTGCGGCAACAGGTCTTGGAGATGGCGAATGCTTTGGCTTCCATGGGCATTAGCCGTGGTGACGCGGTAGCCATTGCGTTGCCTAACGGGTTGCCCGCTATCGTCAGCTTCCTCGCCTCGTCCATCGCCGGAACGGCTGCGCCTTTGAATCCGGCCTATCCTTACGAGGAGTTTCATTTTTTTCTCGGCGACACCAATGCACGTATTTTGCTTTGCCCACCCGTCGGCGCGGAGTTTGTGCGCACGGCTGCCGCAGATCGCAAAATTCCGGCTTTCTCCGTTGAAATGAGCGAGCAGGGTGTCGTGCGAATTACGGGCGCTCCGTCGGGAACGAAAGCCACTGAACCTGCTGCGGACGACACTGCACTGGTGCTGCACACCAGTGGAAGCACGGGGCGACCTAAGCGCGTGCCGTTGCGCCATTTCAACCTTGCGGTTTCTTCAGCGAACATTGCGAACACTTACGCTCTCACACAGGAAGATGTTTCGCTCTGCATCATGCCGCTGTTTCACATTCACGGATTGATCGGCTCAACCATGGCCAGCTTGATCTCCGGTGGAACCGTTGTAGTTCCGACAAAGTTCAACGCGCTTTCGTTTTGGCGGACGATCCGCGAGAACCGTGTGACCTGGTATTCCGGCGTACCTACGATGCATCAGCTTCTTTTGGCGCGGGCGCATCATAAGCCTGCCGAAGCCGCTTCCCTGCGCTTCATACGATCATGCAGCGCGCCGCTGTCGGCGGAACTGATCCACAAAATCGAAGGCCTGTTCGGCGTTCCATTCGTCGAGGCCTATGGGATGACCGAAGCGGCCCATCAGATGACCTCCAACCCTCTGCCTCCGCGCCATCGCAAGGCTGGATCGGTGGGAGTTGGCGCCGGCCTTCGCATCAGCATCATGGACAAAGAAGGCAATCATCTCGGCACCAATCAGCGCGGCGAAGTCGCCATTCAAGGCGCGAACGTTTTCCGGGGATACGAAAATAACGCGGAAGCCAACGCCCGCGCTTTTGTGAATGGATGGTTCCGCACCGGCGATCAGGGGTTTCTCGATACCGATTGTTATCTGCATTTAACCGGTCGAATTAAAGACATCATCATTCGCGGCGGCGAGAATATCGCTCCCCACGAGGTCGATGAAGTATTGCTGCGGCATCCCGCCGTCGCGGCGGCGGTCACATTCGGTTGCGCGCATCCCACACTGGGAGAAGAGGTGGCGGCAGCCATTGTGCTGCATGAAAAAAATAGAGCCACAGAGCAGGAGCTCATCAAACACTCCCGCGAATTCCTCGCGGAATATAAATGTCCAACCAAAATTTATCTCGTCGAAAGCATTCCTACTACGGCAACCGGAAAGATTCGCCGCCGCGCAGTGGCAGCCGCGCTCGCAGGTGAGCACGAATGAAATTCCTCATTGCCGGCGCGGGAGCCATTGGGGCATACATTGGCGCGCGCATGGCGAAGGCGGGATTCGATGTCACGCTTTTCGCCCGCGGTCCGCATCTTCGTGCCATGCAGCAGAACGGCGTGCAGGTCAAAAGCAGCGAAGGAGACTTCGTCGCTAGACCCAAGGTTGTCGCATCGCTCGAAGAAGCCGGTACGGTAGATGTTGTGTTCCTCGGCGTGAAGGCGCACGGCTTGGCGCAGCTTGCGCCGCAACTGAAACCCGTGCTCGGGCCGGACACAACCATTGTAAGCACGCAAAATGGAATTCCCTGGTGGTACTTCCAGGGTTTTGGTGGTGAATGGGAGGGCTTGCGGCTGGAGCGTATCGATCCCGGCGGGGTGGTGTCTTCCGCGATCGAAGCGCATCGCGTGGTGGGATCGATTATTTATTTTGCGACGGAAATTGCCGAGCCGGGAGTCATTCAGCATACGGAGGGAAATCGAATTACTCTCGGAGAACCTGACGGCACACGTTCCGACCGGCTCCGTGCGATTGCGGACGCGCTCATTGCCTCCGGTTTTCGTTGCCCGGTCACGACCCGCATCCGGCAGGAGATATGGGTTAAGGTTCTGGGCAACGCTTCCTTCAATCCGGTCAGCGCACTCACCCGCGCCACGCTGGTTCAAATCGTGCGCGATCCGGGAACGGCTGTGGTAATCCGAAGCATCATGCGGGAAGTGGAAGAGGTTTCGCACAAGTTAGGCATGGAGCTGCCGATTACCATCGATCAGCGAATTGCCGGCGCCGAAAAAGTTGGCGAGCATAAGACCTCAATGTTGCAGGATCTGGAAGCTGGCCGCGCGATCGAGTTGGAAGCATTGGTGGGAGCGGTGATAGAAATCGGAGAGCGCGCCGGATTACCTATGACCTGCACGCGAACGGTATACAATTGCACCAAATTATTGGCTAAGCAAATGGCGCAATAGCGAACTGTCTGAGTGCGGAATTGCGCCAATCGATTTTTCGCCTTGGCCCTACAAAAACATTTGCTAGCAACTTGACAATGGGGGTATACTCCTCTGGTTTGCTGGTCCACTTATCGGACCACTTGCCGAGAACAGCGCATGGCCCTTGCACTCAAATCCGACTTTGAAGCGGTGCGCAAGAATAAAGTCTATGAAGAAGTCGCCCGGCAAATTGAGCGCCTGATCCTGAAGAAATTAAAGCCCGGCGACAAGCTACCCTCCGAACGCGAACTTGCCGAACTGCTCCAGGTGAGCCGCAGTTCCATTCGCGACGCGATTCGTGGCCTTGAGCTGATGGGCCTGGTCGAACCGCGGCAAGGCGCGGGGACGATTGTCCGCGAAGTTTCGGCGGACACGGTAGTCAATCCCTTCGGTACCGCCTTGAAGCACAAGCAAGCGCTGGTCAGCGAACTCCTGGATTTTCGTAAGATGCTGGAACCGCCTCTCGCCGCGCGCGCGGCCGCGCACGCTTCTCCCGATGAAATCACCGAGATGGAAGAGATTTTACTGCGGCAGGAAGCCAAGTTGGAGCGCGGGGAAACGACCATCCCCGAAGATGCCGAGTTCCATTACACAATCGCCCTTGCTTCCGGAAATAGCGTAGTCCTGAAGGTGCTGGATATTTTGATGGATTTGCTGCGCGACACGCGCGAGCGCTCTTTGCAGGTGGAAGGCCGTCCAAAGAAATCCCTGATCGGCCACCGGAGAATTCTTACGGCCATCAAGCGTAAGGACGCGGAAGCAGCGAAATCAGCCATGAGACGGCATATCGAAGATGTCGAAGAGATTGTGCTGGATGAGTTTTGAGCACCTGTGATTCGGATGGCACTGGGGAATAATTTGCCGGAGTTCGCCAATGACGATGTTCGCGATGTGGCTTCCACCTCATCCGCGCCGACCGTCAAGCTGCGGGTTACCGAATCCCGCGTCGGGGATATCGGCCGTGCGGTTGTCCGGCTCGCTCCCGCCGATCTGCGCCGCATCAGCGCGCAAGCCGGAGATGTCTTGAAAATTGCCGGAAGTGCCACAGCCGTTGGGCGCGCCGAACTTTCCGACGACGGCCACGAGGGCATGATCCAGATCGACGGCACATGCCGCAGCAATTGCGGCGCCGGACTACAAGAACAAGTTTTTGTTTCGCGGATCGATAGTGAAGCCGCGGTTGCTGTTCGCCTCTCGCCGCTTTGGATTGGAGCCGCCCCGGCAACCATCGCTCCCGCGCGCATCCTGGAAGATTTAACCGGTGTCGCCGTAATCGCAGGCTGCGCAGTGCGCGTGCCCACCTTCGCAAAAGCCGTGAATTTCCAGGTGATTCGCACGATTCCTTCCGGCCCGGTCGTGATCGGGAAGAACACGGACATACGCATTGTGGAAGGCGATCAGACTGCGGCGCGCGCGCCGTCGGTGTCCTATGAAGATATTGGCGGACTGGAACGCGAAGTCGCGCGCGTTCGCGAGATGGTCGAGCTGCCGCTGAAGTATTCGCGCATCTTCGAGCGTCTGGGAATTCTCGCGCCGAAAGGCGTGCTGCTATACGGTCCGCCAGGCACCGGCAAGACTTTGCTGGCACGCGCCGTAGCCGCCGAAAGCCGCGTGCATTTCATTCACCTCAACGGCCCCGAGATTATGCGCAAGTTTTATGGCGAGAGCGAGGCCAGGCTGCGCGAAGTGTTCGAGGAAGCGGCTCGCCATGCGCCTGCAATCCTTTTTATCGATGAGATCGACGCGGTTGCGCCCAAGCGAACCGAAGTTGTGGGCGAGGTGGAGAAGCGGGTGGTGGCCCAACTTCTCAGCCTGATGGATGGTTTTGTCGCGCGCGGCCAGGTTATCGTGATCGGCGCAACAAATATTCCGGAGGTTCTCGACCCCGCGCTGCGCCGTCCCGGACGCTTCGACCGCGAAATAGAAATCGGTGTTCCGAACGCGCAGGCGCGGTGGCAAATCCTGCAAATCCACACGCGCGCCATGCCGCTTGCGGCGGACGTAAATCTTCAGGAAATTGCCGAGCATTCTCACGGTTTCGTGGGAGCCGACTTGGAAGCGTTGGGACAGGAAGTCGGCATGATCGCGTTGCGCCGCTTCTTGTCTTCGGTGCCTCTTGATACCGACGGCATCGCCGCCGAAGAGTTGAGCACGCTGCAAGTGACGCGCGATGATTTTCTCGCCGGACTGAAAGAAGTGGAGCCTAGCGCCACACGTGAATTCTTCATCGAGAAAAGCCGCACGACATTCGCGTCTCTCGGCGGGCTTGGCGAAGCGAAGCGCCTGCTTGAGGGAGTCATCGAGCATTCTCATGTTCGCGACGAAATCTACAAACAGGCTGGCTTGGCTCCGCCGCGGGGAATTCTGCTGGTTGGGCCTTCCGGCACAGGGAAGACGGCAATGGCGCGCTCTCTCTCGGGCGAAAAACAGCTTCCGCTCATCGCCATTGATGGGCCTCAGCTTTACTCGAAATGGCTGGGCGAATCGGAAAGGGCTCTGCGCGAAGTCTTCAAGAAAGCCAGACGAACGGCTCCGTGCATTTTGTTCTTCGACACGATTGATGCGATCGCGCCAAAATTGGGCGCGGAACATACTGGGAACGACATCTATCAGCGAATTCTCAGCCAGCTTTTGCGCGAGATCGATAATCTGCGGGACGTGAAGGGTGTGATCCTGCTGGCAGCGTCCAACCGGCCCGAGCGGATCGATCCGGCTCTGTTGCGCAGCGGCCGCTTTGACTACATTCTTGCGTTCGCGAAGCCAGACCCGGCGGAGCGCGCCGTGATCATGCGCCTCTGCTGTCAGCGTATGCCGCTGGCTTCCGATGTCGATCTCGAAGCATTGGCCGGTCGGGCCGAAGGCTACACCGGAGCGGATCTGGAAAGTTTGTGCAAGAAGGCGACGCTGCTTGCGATTCTGGAATTTCAGGAAGGTTCTCGCGGCGAATCTTTTATCGTTTCGCAGGCAGATTTTGAGGCTGTGCTCGACTCGAACCGGCACGCTGATGCAGAAGCGGCTTGCTCCGGCGCATCGGCTGATTTACCGCAAGCAAATTTACCGCAACGACAATAATGATGAGGGCTGAATTATGAGTTATACCGAGCTAACCGTTTGGACGCGCGGCATCATCATGGATAAAGAAGGCCGCGACATCGTCAACTCCGTATCCGCTTCAGCGCGCAAAGAGGGCAAGTATGCGCAGGCGATGGAAAACTACGTCGATAATCCCGACCGCACCAACTGCCCGACGCGCAAATATTGCCGCGTGAGCGATACAGTGCTTGAAAACGAGCTCACCTACGAGAACGAACATCCGAATATCGTCGTGCTCGTCGAGGGCACTATGGTCAAGGGATGGGATTACATGCGCGGTATGCCGCCCGGCGGAACGCTCATCATCAACACGCACTACACGCCGGATTACATGATCCGCTTCGTTCCCGGCCCTGAGCGCCTGGCACAACTCGTTTGCGTCGATGCCGCGAAGATTGCGGATCACAAGTGGCTTTACTACCGGCTGGGCGAACTCGGCCTCGATCGTCTCTCGACTGAAGGCGCTGCCGAACGCAGCAAATTGGTCGCGCCCGATATCGCCGCGCCATTGATCGCGGCTGTAATCAAGACTACGAACATCGTCAAGATGGCAACCATCGAACCCATGATCGCGAATAAACACGCGTTTCAGGTCGCGCTTGAAGAACTGAAAATCATGCAACTGAATCCCGTGGCCGTGTAGGAGAGGACTCATTCATGTCGACTAAAAATACTCATATTCCAGATTGGCTTACCGTACCGTTCGCCGGGATCACGCCCGCGCCCACGCAGGAAAAAGGTCAAGATTTATTTCCCACTGGCAACTGGCGCGCTATCCGCCCTGTTTATCGCGACAAGTTGCCACCCTGCAACAACGCTTGCGGCACCAACGAAAAGATTCAGGGATATCTTGATCTCGTGAAGCGCGGTAAGTATCTGGACGCCTACGCGCTTATTAAAGAGGACATGCCGTTTCCTTCGGTTACGGGACGCGTTTGCTACCATCCTTGCGAGCAGGCCTGCAACCGTGGCAAGTACGATGAAGCGATCTCCATTCGCGCCGTCGAACGCTTCCTCGGTGATCTAGGCCAGGCGCTGACCAACGATGTTGTCAAGCCGGGCAAGCCGAACGGCAAGAAAGTCGCCGTTATTGGTTCAGGTCCAGCAGGGCACAGCGCGGCGTATCAGCTTGCGCGCCTCGGCTACAAAGTCACGATTCTCGAAAAATCTCCGAAGGCTGGAGGATTGAATCGTGGCGGCATCCCGGACTGGGTTCTTCCGCAAAATATTCTCGATCGCGAAATCGAGCGCCTTGAGCAACTCGGAGTAACGATCAAAACCGGAGTCGAAGTCGGCAAAGATGTCACCTGGGACGACTTGAAAAAGGATTACGACGCGTGCGTTCTCGCTGTTGGCCTTACCGAACCGAACAGCGTGAAAGCCGAAGGCGAGAACAAAGACGGCGTTCTCTACGGATTGCCCTTCCTGCGCGACATCGGCATGGGTACCTCGAAGGTGAAGCTCGGGGCGCGCGTCGCCGTCATCGGCGGCGGAAATACTGCTATCGATTGCGCTCGCGAAGCTCTGCGGCAAGGTGCAGTCGAAGTGACGATGATCACGGTGGAAGCGCATCCCAAAGAAATGCCCGCTGTGCCCGAAGACCTGCACGACATGATGGAAGAAGGCGTTGAGTTGATGCATGGCCGCGCCGTGACGGCTGTTCTCGGCAACGGAAAAGTCGAAGCTCTGCAACTGCATAAGGCGCGCTTCTCCGGGGCGATAAATGCTTCGCCCATTACTGTAGATCGAGACGCTCCGGCTGAGCGCTTTGCGGTCGATAACTTAATCATCGCCGTCGGCCAGCACGCTTCTCTCAACTGGCTTCCGGCAGAATTTAAATCCGAGCGCGGCACCATCAAGATCGACAAATTCGGCCGCCTCGGCGATACGAACTTCTTTGCCGCCGGCGATATCGTCCAACTTGGTTCCGGGCAGCCGTTGATGGTGGTCAACGCTGTGGGTGACGGCAAGCGCGTCGCTTTCAACCTCGATAAAGTCCTGCGCGGCGAGAAGCTGCAACCACGGACGATTCCCGTCGACGTGATTTTCGACCTGAATCGTATGAACATGACTTACTTCCCACACTTCCCGCGCGTGCAACAGGAGTTGCTGCCACCCACGAGCCGAAAAAAAACGCAGCAGGAAGTGATCCAGGCATTTTCAGAGGAGCAGGCGGTTGAGGAAGCGAATCGCTGCTTCAGTTGCGGCACTTGTAACGCCTGCGACAACTGTTATCTGGTTTGTCCCGAGCCTTGCATTGCGCGGCCCGAGCGATCGAATGGCCTGTACAAAATTCTGGTCGACTACTGCAAGGGCTGCCGTGTGTGCATTGAAGAATGTCCAACCGGCTGTCTGGAAGGCGTGCCTGAACTCGATTTCGATACCGGAGTCGTACGCATGGATACGGCATTTGCGATCTCTCCGGGATTGCATGGACGCCAGGCGGAGCAGCTGAGAAATCTCGGCGAACGCGAGCCAAAGAATATTTAAAATTGGAGCTGGATCAACATGCCAACGGTGACCGAAGCAAAAAAGAGGATGGTGCGAATCAACGGCTGCGTTGCAGCTGCGCAAGCGGCTAAATACGCCGACGTCGACGTAATCGCCGCGTACCCGATTCGTCCTTATACCGCAACCATGATGGCGCTGGCGCAAATGGTGGCCAACGGCGAACTCGATGCCGAATATATTGTTGCCGATAGCGAGCACTCGCAACTCAGCATTGCGCACGGCGCGGCTTCAGCGGGCGCGCGAGTCTTCACCGGCAGCTCCGGCGTCGGCGTGCAGTTCGCCTATGAACTGTATTCGCCAATCTCCGGCAGCCGTATGCCAGTGCAGATGATGATCGCCGACCGCACGCTTGATCCTCCGGGCGATTTCGGCTCCGAGCACACCGACGCGCTGTCCACACGTGATATGGGCTGGATCATGGGTTGGTCGTGCGATGCGCAAGAGGCCTTCGACAATCACCTCATCGCGTATCGCATTGGCGAAGACCGCCGCGTGCTTCTGCCGCAAATGGTTTGCCAGGATGGATTTTTCGTTTCACACATTACCGGCGATGTTGAATTGCCAGACACGGGCCAGGTGAAAGAATACCTGCCGCCCTATAAACACCCTTATCCGCTCGATCCGCGGCATCCCGTGTCGCACGGCCCACAGATTATGCCCGAGCAAGGCCCTCCACTTCAGCTTGAGCGCGCCCGTGCCATGGAAGAATCGATGGCGGTGATCGAGCAGGCGCACGAAGAGTTCGCACAAATCTTCGGGCGCCGTTACGATCCGTGGATTGAAGAATTTAAAACGGATGATGCCGATGTAGTCTTCTTTATGCAGGGCGCGCACGCCGTCACCGCGCGCTTTGCAATTCAGCATATGCGCGAACGAGGCTTGAAAGTCGGCCTGGTGCGGTTGCGCACAATTCGCCCTTATCCCACCGAGCGCGTGCAGGAGTCGCTCAGCAAATTCAAAGTGGTCGGTGTGATTGAAACGAACATGGCGCTGGGCAGCGTCAGCAGCGGTGGAGCATTGTATGCCGAAGCTGCAGCTGCATTATATGAAAGCCAGAAGCGCCCGCTGATGATGTCGTTCATGGCAGGCATGGGCGGCGAAGCCATCGTGCTGAAAGAATTTTATTGGATGACGGAAAAAATGCTGGATGCGCAAAAGCGCGGCAAGATCGAGAAGCGCACCCACTGGGTGGGATTCGAACACTAGCGAGTTGTTGGCTGTGGTGCAACAACATCAAAGCTTAATCGCGGAGACGCGGAGTTACGGAGAAATCATCATGGCAACCATTGAAGTACAGCGGCAGATATTGCCGATTCTTAATAGCCCTAATCAAGGCGCACGTTTCTACAACCCCGAACTGCCGTCCTCGGAGCCGTTCGTTCCCGGCCATCGCACCTGCGCCGGATGCGGGCCATCGATCCAATACCGCATGACCAGCAAGGCTGCGGGTGACAACACGATTCTCGTCGGCCCCACCGGCTGCATGTATGTGGCGAACAGTTCGTATCTGTGTACGCCTTACAACGTTCCGTGGGCGCACACGCAAATTGGCAGCGCGGGCAGTTTCACTGCGGGCGTTGCAGCCGCGTACGAAGCCATGATCCGCAAAGGAAAATGGAAAGGCCAATTCCCGAACATCATTTGCGAAGCGGGCGACGGCAGTGCTTCCGACATTGGCCTCGCCTCTATCTCTGGAGCGCTCTATCGCAATCACGACTGCCTCATCATCTGCTACGACAATGAGCAGTACGCGAACACCGGCATTCAGGCTTCGTCACGCACGCCCTACGGCGGCATGACGACGTTCTCGCCTCCCGGTCCCGAAGTTCCGGAAGGGAAGAAGCTGTATCCAAAAGATCTCGCGCGCATGATGGCCGCGGGCCATCCGCATTGCTACGTCGCCACTGCGAGCGTCGGCTATCCCATCGACCTGATGAACAAAGTGCGCAAGGGCCTCAACCACAAAGGCGCGGCTTATCTAATGATCTACACGCCATGCCAAAAGGGATTCGTGTACGAGACGCCGCGGTCCATCGATCTTGGCCGCCTCGTGGTCGAATGCGGTCTTTATCCAATGTGGGAGTGGAATCCGGAGAAGCGCGAGTTCGACTATAGCTTCCGTCCAGCGAGCATGCGGCCGGTATCGGAGTATCTCAAGCTGCAAGGCCGCTTCGGCCATCTACACGCCGAGCATATCGCCAACCTGCAGAAGTTTGCCAATGAGCAGTGGAAGATGATGGGCGTCCAGTTGCCGGAACCTTTACTTCATGCAGCGGATGCGAAAAATCTAACCAATATGGCGGCTGCAGCGGAAGCCGAAGCCGTGGCGGAGACCGTATGAACACAACTGCGAAGATTTTTACTTCCACCAAGGGCGAGCCCGAAGTCGAGCCGGAGGGACAGGAAAGTTACATTGTCACCGAAGGCAAGAAGCGCGGCGCTACACGCGACGTGCGTCCGGAGGCGGCTTACGACAAGTATTACACTGTGCTGAAAGTCCATGCCGGCGATGCGATTCTCACTGACAATTGGCACACCAACGAAGTGCTCAATCACGCTCGCAACAACTTCGAGGGAGTGACCTTCGCTATGCGAACGCTCGAAGCATGGGGCGCGATGATCGAACACGACAATCGCGCTTACTACACCGCTGGCGGAAGGATCTGGGTGATGGATCTGGAACCATGCGCGGGCAAGAAGCCGCGTTTGCCCGGCACCGGACCGGCGAAAAAGTAGATACGTTGCCCCGCGTTCTGCTCATTGACGATACGCCAGAGATTGCCGAGCTGTTGTCTTTCTCTTTGCGCGATCTCGGGTATGAAGTTCGCGCGGTAGGCTACTCCACGGCAGTCAACGAATTAATTGCCGAGCACCGCGCCGCTGCCGTGGTGCTCGATTGCACCGCTTACGACATGAGCGAGGCACTGTTCGACGCCATTCGCCAGCATCCCGATCACGGGACGCTTCCTATCGTTGTGATCAGCGATACCCCCGAAGTAGCCGACCGAAGCCTGAGCTCACGCAACGCCAGACACGTTTTGCTGATTCCGAAACCTTTTACTGGATCGCAGGTGGGGAGAGCGCTGGCGCAGTTATTGCAATAAATTTTAGTTATGGAAATAGATATGCCCTTGTGGAGTATGGACGACTGGCAGTACCTCGAACGTGAGGTCGTCAGCGATCCTAAAAACCGGCAATGGACCGTCGCTCTGATGGACGTGCTCGGCCAGCAGGGCGATCCCGACATGCCTGACAAGTTGCTGGAGATTCAGTATTCTTCGGGACGCTACTACACGCTTGTCTATTCGGAGAGCGGCGCGCTGCAACGGGAGCGCGGTTACGCTTCGCTGGATGAGGCGAGAAATGCATACGGAAATCTTTTGGTCGGCGTGATCGACGGCAGCATCGATCCTTCGCAACCCATATTTCGGCAAGACCTGGAAGATTGAGGCCGGCCCATATCGGGGTTCGCTAGCGGCCGGGATCCAGATCCCTCATGATGACATGAAGTACCTGCCCGGTCCGTTGCGCATCGCGCTCGGAAACAGTTCCATCGAGAACCGCCTCGCCCTCGGCGTTAATTCGATCTCGATAGGTGCGCGCAATCATTGGCAGCCTCGCGCATCCGCCGCGAATGAGCCCGGCTTTTTCGGCAACGGTGAGCCGCGTTTCGAACGACCAGTTAGAAATATTCTCCGCCGGAGCGCCCGAGCGAATCAGCGCTGCCAATCCTTCGTGTTCAAGCGCATCGGTCACGATGGCTTCCAGAATTCCGCAGGCTGTCACGAGAGAAAGCCTAGGATCGCCTTGTTCAAGCAAATCTCGGCTGTCCGCATAAGCTTGCTCCAGAATCGGGCGAATCTCGGCATTGTGAACGAAATCGAATCGATGTGGCGCCGGGGCTTCCGTAGATGCCGATACAAGCGCACTGTCTCCGCTTTGCGAAAGCGTGGTGACCGCCTGCTTCAGAACGCCGAGCAGTTGCTGGACGATCTCCGCAGGAGCCGCGCCCTGCGCGGCAGCGCCATCTGCCGCGCGCATCAGGAACGCCTGGCTGAATGCTCGCGCGAGCCAATGCGCCTTGCTGCCGCCCGACAACTGGTTGATGGTTACACCACAGTCTTCCTGCCAGCGGCGGGTAGCGGCGATGGTCGATTCATCCGAAGAACTGCTCGCTAAGGCTTGCCGCAGTTGATCCCCACGTTGGATCAGCGCGTTTAGGTGCGAGAGGTAGGTTTCGATCTGGGCTTGCAGGGTTGAATCCATGGATGAAGTCTCAAACTTTGGCGAAGCCATGAAATTACCAGCCTTTTCCTTTAAACGAAGGCGCGGGGCAGTAAATCTCCTTGACTATGCATCGTAGCCAATGGTACATTGCGTGCCGCAAGTGGTTCGATAACTGGACCAGTATATACCAGAGTTTTTATGTGGCCCATCCTGCGGACGGGCTACTCAGGGCGAGCTGACATAATTCTGCTGAACTCGGTTGTTCTGGCAGCGTGCTGTTAAACGTTTAACGGCTGTCGTGGAGGTTGTTCGAATGGCTGACGCTCCCGCCTCGCTGATCCATCCCTCGCGTATTCCCAATCGCTGGGCACAATTAATCGCTGGCATCGTCGCGATGATGGCCATCGCTAACCTCCAGTATGCCTGGACGCTCTTCACCAAGCCGATTCAGGCGCATCTCCATGTCACCCTGGTTGCGGTGCAGTGGACGATCACTTTGTTTATCGCCCTCGAAACCTGGCTCGTGCCTTTTGAGGGATATCTCGTCGATAAAATCGGCCCCCGCTTCATGCTGGGAATCGGTGCTTTTTTTGTGGGATTGGGCTGGATCGGGTCGGGATATGCCGAGACCATAAAGGGCCTCTATTTTTGGTACGGAATGGCGGGCATCGGAGCCGGCGCCGTCTATGGCGGCACGATCGGAAATGCTCTAAAGTGGTTTCCCGACCATCGCGGCTTATGCGTGGGCTTGACTGCGGGAGCGTACGGCATCGGCACGGCGACAACGATCAGTCCCATCGCTTCCATGTTGAAAGCCACAAACTATCAGCACACATTTATTGTCTGGGGAATTGTTCAGGGAGTTGTTGTGTTGACTGCGTCTCTCTTCCTAGCCAGACCCCCGGTGGGCTGGACGCCGCCCAATTGGAAAGAGAAACAAGCCAAAATTAAGGCGCGAGTCAGAACCTCCGCGGTCGAGTACACGCCGCTTGAGATGCTTCGCCAGCCCTCCTTTTATGTTCTCTATCTCATGCTGACGATGTTGGCCTTTGGCGGCATCGTAGTCACCGTTCAGCTCAATCCCATGGCTTCTTCGTATCACGTCGATAACGTGGTCGTGATTTTTGGAATGACTGCGCTGGTCCTGGCCATCACGGTGGACCGTGTTCTGAATGGTTTGACACGTCCGTTCTGGGGTTGGGTATCCGACCACATCGGGCGGGAAAACGCCATTTTTATTTCGTTCATGCTAGAAGCGATTGCCGTGTTCGCTTTGCTCCAGTTGATTAGCCATCCTGTCTGGTTTGTGGTGCTGTCGGGACTTTGTTTCTTCGCCTGGGGCAACATTTATTCGTTGTTCCCTTCTATTACCGGCGATTTGTACGGAAACAAGTGGGCCACCACCAACTACGGACTTCTCTATACGGCCAAGGGAGTTGCAACTCTCTTTGCCGGTCCCGGGGCTGCATGGCTATTCGCCAAAACTGGCTCATGGACAAAAGTGTTTTGGGCGATGATCATTTGCGATCTGGTCGCGGCCTTTATGGCATTGCTCTGGCTGAAGCCGCTGGCCGCAAGTGCGATTCGAGCCTCGGAATCGGAACGAACCACGCCAGTGGCGGGCGCCAGCATGTCATCGACGATTAAGGCGCGTGGAGTTGCGTAAAGAACGCGGCGTCCGGCGTAAGCCGGTTTTGGAGTGACTACGCCGGCAGGCTCTTGCCGCGGGTTTCAGCGCCGAACGGAATCAATAGCAGTCCTACTGCAAACGCGATGGAAGTCATTGCCACCGGAGTTCCGAGCGATCCGAAATGGCGAACGCTCGCTCCGACCAGGAAAGTAATTCCCGCCCCGCCAAACCGTGCGAATGAAGTAGAAAACGCGAATGCGCTGGCGCGGCATTCGGTTGGATATTGCTCCGGCAGCCAGAGCGTGTAAACCGCAAAATTGGCTCCGCCAAGGCCAAGAAAAAACAGGCAAACGAAAAACCATGGCAGAGCGTTCGCCGTGAGATAAAAGACCTTGCCGAAGGTCAGTGCGATAAAAACCATCATGAGCGTGAAAAATAGAGCCAAAGCTCCGCGGCGGCCAAGCTGTTCTGCCAGCCACGGCATCGCCAGACATCCAAGAATGGTGGCGAACGAAACCAGCATCACGCCCCAGGAAGCCAGTTGCGCAGCCTGAGGAGTGCTATGGCCTCCCGCTTCCGCGACTGAAGTAATCGCCGCCGGCACATACACAGTTCCCGCCCACAGCCCGCAGATGGAAGCGAGCATGAATAAGGAATTCAGAATGGTTCGGCGGCGCCAGGCTGACGAAAAAAGGGTTGCGAACGGCCGCCACACCGCCCACGATCGCACGAGAATTTCTTTCTTCACCCAGGTGGCTGGCTCGGTGACTCCGTTGCGAAGCCACGCGAGCAACAGCGCCGGCGCTCCGCCCACGATAAACATGGCGCGCCAGCCATAGTGGCTGCCGACCCAATAATTCGCCAACGCGGCGAGAAATATGCCGACGTAATATCCGGTATGCATGAAGCCTGCGCCCATCCGTCGGCGATGTTCCGGCCACTCTTCGGCCACAAACGTCCCGCCCATGGCCCATTCTCCACCAATCCCTATACCCGCAAGAAGGCGCAAAACGGCCAGTTGCCAAACGTTGGTCACGAATGCGCTGAGAAAAGTGAATACCGAATACCACACGATGGTCAGCATCAGCGTGCGCACGCGGCCGAATTTATCGCCGATCGGTCCCCACAAAAACGCCAATCCCCAGCCGATTAGAAACAGTGCAAACAGCAAACCACCGTACTGGCCGAGGTTGGCCTTCGTGGCAGGAATGCCGGAGCGAGGCAGCAATTCGCGCAGAGATGGCACTAGAACGAGCGCATAGACAAAGGAGTCCATACCGTCGAGCGCCCAACCGCCCCACGATGCCCAGAAGCCGCGAATCTGATTTCGCGTAAGAGAGGAGGAAACTGCCACAACTGGCACAGGACTAGGGACTGGATCGCTTGCTCGGTTCGTCGCGGGACGCGGCATGGCAGTGCGGAACTATATCAAAAATTCCACCTTATTATAGGAAGTTCTTTTGAATTGGTCCCCACGAGCCTGTTCGCTGCTTTATCCTGACCGGTCTCACGGCTTTGCCGCCAAAAGCCGCTGCTCGAGAGCGTCCAGCTCAATGCGCAAACCTTCGGGAAGCCGGTCGCCGAATAACGCAAAGTATTCTCGAATCTGCGGTACCTCTGCCTTCCATTCTTCTATGTCCACATTAAGCAATTCGGCCACACTGTCACTGGCCATCTTCAGGCTGCTGGTATCGAGATCCTCGACCTCGGGAATCCTCCCAATCGGAGTGTCCTTGGCATGAACCTTTCCGTCACAGCGTTCGAATATCCACTTGAGCACGCGGCTGTTCTCGCCGTAGCCCGGCCACAAAAAGTTACCTTTCTTATCCTGGCGAAACCAGTTGACGTAGAAAATCTTCGGCAACTTTGCCGCGCTCGATCGGGTTCCCATCTTCAGCCAGTGGGCAAAGTAATCGCCCATGTGATAGCCGCAAAACGCCAGCATGGCCATGGGATCGTGCCGCAACTGGCCGACTTTTCCGGCAATCGCTGCGGTGGTTTCGCTGCTTACGGTCGCTCCGAGAAATGTTCCGTGCTGCCAGTTAAATGCTTCGGTCACCAGGGGAACGATTCCACCGCGCCGTCCGCCAAACAGAATGGCATCAATCGGTACGCCTTTCGGATCTTCCCATTCGGGCGCAATCACCGGGCACTGACTTGCCGCAGCGGTAAAACGCGCGTTGGGATGCGCCGCTTTTCGTTCGGAATCCGGACTCCACGGGCGGCGCAACCAATCGATTAATTTCGCCGGTGGCGCGTCAGTCATCCCCTCCCACCAAACATCGCCATCGAGCGTCATCGCGCAATTGGTAAAGACGGAATCCCGGGTAATGGTGCGCATGGCATTGGCGTTCGATTTCATGCTCGTGCCCGGCGCCACGCCAAAAAATCCGTACTCCGGATTGATGGCGTAAAGCCGCCCGTCCGCGCTGAACTTCATCCACGCAATGTCGTCGCCAATAGTCTCTACCTTCCAGCCGGGAATCGTTGGAATCAGCATCGACAGATTGGTTTTGCCGCATGCGGAAGGAAATGCGCCAGTTATGTATTTCACTTGCCCGGATGGGCTGATGAGCTTCAGGATCAGCATGTGCTCGGCCATCCAGCCTTCATCGCGCGCCTGCACCGAAGCGATGCGCAAGGCGTGGCACTTTTTTGCCAGCAAAGCATTGCCGCCATAGCCGGAGCCGAACGACCATATCTCGCGTGTCTCAGGAAAATGGCAGATGTATTTATGCTCCTTATTACAGCTCCAAGCCGCGTCCGGCTGATTCGCAGCCAGCGGCGCACCTACCGAATGCAGGCCGCGAACAAACTCGCCATCTTCGCCCAACTTTTCCAGCGCATGCGTACCCACTCGCGACATGATGTGCATGCTGGCCACAACATAGGCGGAGTCCGTAATCTCGACGCCAATTTTCGAAATGGGCGAGTGGATCGGCCCCAGGCTGTAAGGAACCACGTACATGGTGCGCCCGGCCATCGATCCCTTGAATAATCCCGTCAGCTTCTCCTTCATCTTCACGGGATCTTCCCAATTATTCGTGGGGCCGGCTTCCTGCTTGGTCCGCGAGCAGATGAAAGTGCGATCTTCCACCCGCGCCACGTCCGCCGGGTCGGAGCGAACCAGATAACTGTTGGGACGCTTGGCCGGATCAAGCGGGATGGCCGTGCCGGTCAGGACCAATAGCCGAAGCATCGACCGATATTCCTCGGGCGAGCCGTCACACCAGTGGACACGATCGGGCTGGCAGAGCTGCGCAACTTCTTCCACCCAGCGTTCCAACTTGGCGTGCCGATGATTACTCCCGGCAGCCTCGACTTCCAGAATTGTTGTCGCCATTCATCTCTCCATCATTCGAGCGGCATTCAACCGGATTCCGGCACGGCACGCGGAATGAGGCCCATGATGTCTGGCATCGATTCCGAATGCAGGCAAGACTCGGTATTTCGCAGGGGTTCAGGTCGCCAAATAAATTCCAGCTCCCAGCGATCAAGCGGCGCCTTGAGAAGCGGCCGCGCGGACAATTTCTAATCGACCAAATGTAGCTTCATTATTCTCTCGCACTTGCAAGGTTTATGCCAGTTGAGGATCGAGATTCCAGCCGCACCGGTTACGAAGCGGAATTAAGGAATTGACGAAACTATAAGAGGACACTCCGCACCCATTTAGACTGGCTGTACTCTATGCGCTGGTGTAATATCGATAGACGCCGTAGGCCCAAATTGCATTCCCAATTTGCGGAAAAATGCCGGAGAGGTGGCAGAGTGGCCGAATGCGGCGGTTTGCTAAACCGTTGTACGGGCTAACACCTGTACCGAGGGTTCGAATCCCTCCCTCTCCGCCAGATGTCTTAAGTCCCGTGTTCATAGTTGCTTAGCTCAGATTTTCCCTTCGATCGATCACATCAACCGCAGTTTCGACACCCGAGATGTGCATACTAGGTGCATATTCGAGAGATCGCTCCATGGCCTCGGCAACTTCGGAATCTGCGGTCTTGATGTAGCAGGCTTGTGTGACTGCTACATTCGAGTGCCGTAAGATTCTCTGGATAGTCTTGTCGGAGATTCCAAGTCGATGAAGATTCGTCACTAGGCCACGACGAAACGCATGCTAACCATGCCACTGAACTCCCGCTTTAGTCACCAGAGGCACAATGACGTTGGCCGCCAATACGTCCAGGTTGACGGGTTTTCCCGCTGGGCTAAGAAACATCAATCCGTTCGCGGGATCGCCTGACAAGCGTCGGTGTAAATCCAGCCGCCGAGAGAGTTGCACCATGACCGGCACCGCTGCGAGCTTACCGGTTGCATGGTTTCGCCTCCTTCGCTCCCATCTCCGACGAACTTGGTGGGGTCCCGAACGACTTCTTCTTGCGGTCTGTGGCGCGCGTCGATCTGCTTTCGATCTCTGAGGATGTCAGCCATTTGTTCCTCAATTTCCTCCCCGGAAACTATTACGGGAACAATCATCTTGCCGAATGCTTCGGCAGCACCAATCTCAAACTGAACCCAATCATTGTGTAAAGGAAAAGTGAAACGCGCGTCTTTTTCATAAAAACTTAACTAAGACGAAGAACTTCCTTTCAGCGCGGCGCACGAGGCCCGCCGTGCGGCGACTGGTTCCAGCTTATGAGCCGTCTCTAGGGTCACTTTTGGCGGTCCGAGACGCCGACAGTCAACTCGCGCGCCCATACCATCGCATCGTTATAGGATCGGTTGACGAAAGGCAGTGACAGATTCAATTTTTTTGCAAGTACAGTTACGTCTTCCCAATCACCAAGCTCTCGGGCCAGCATTAGACGATAGATGGGCGTAAGCCGTGAATCACGGCCGATCTTTGCCTCCAGAAGTTCTGCTTTTGTGCTTGGATCGAGCGGGAGGCTATCGACCACGACTCCCATGGGAACCCCCAGGATCGAGTCCATGATGGAAAGCATGCCCATGAGAAAGAGATCGGATTTTCCATGGTCAATCTTTGCGGAAAGTGCTTCGCAAAACTTGGCACGGACCAAGGACGATAGAATAAGATCGGAGCACTTTTCTTGGCCCATCGCCAGAATTGTCACCGCACGGATGAAACGGGCTAGCTCGAATCCTCCCAGAAGAGACATCCCGTGCCCGACGGATTCCACGGGCGAACGCAAACCGAGCAGTGGAGAGTTCAAGTACCGCAGAAAACGATAGCACAAGGATGCGTCATGTTTGATAAGCTCTTCCACCGCTTTCAGATCAGGTTCTGATGCTGAGACCGCCTGCAATAAGCGCAAGGATTGAGCCTGATTTGAAGGAATGTGTCTAGCCTGCATCTTCTCAGGGCGTTGGAAGTAATATCCCTGAAACAGCGTGAATCCGTCCTTGCTTGCCGCGAGCATCCGCTCTCCCGTTTCCACCTTCTGCGCAACCATGCGGAGGTGTTTGTCGGCGTACCGTTTCGCAATCGCTGTATTCTGTTCTGGCGAGTTTCTTCGTATATCGACTTTAATAAAATCTACGAACGGAATGAGCGGTTCTCGAGGATCAGTGGGAAGAAAATTATCGAGGGCAATACGGTATTGTTTTTGCTTAAACCGCTGGCACGCCGCTAGGACGCTTTCGTCCGCAGGGACTGTTTCCTGAACCTCGATTACGACCTTATCGGGCGGTAACAGCAGGAAATAATCCTTTAATAACATCTCATGAGTGCAGTTAATGAAGGCGAGCCGGCCGTCGCACACGACATCCAGGCCAAGCACATTCAACGTGTCAATCGCGGCATAGGTCGCGTTTTCTGCGTCCGATTCGAAGTGAGTCGCCTCCACGCTCGCGCGATACAATAGTTCATATCCAAAAACTTCTCCGTCTTTGGTTAGAATCGGCTGCCTAGCCAGCCATGCCTTGGGTTTTTCGGCGAGAGCTTGGCCTGCTGTATTCATGACTAACCTGCCTATCGGCTGGTTCGAGGCAAAACTTAAAGGCAGGCTCACGCCATTTCACTTCGGGAAAGCTCGGAACGGATTTAATCTAGCCGTCTTTCGCGGAACACGATTGCTCCGAATCCTTCTGTACAGGGACACAAAGCCACGTTTGGGTCGCTTAAAGCCGCTTTCGTCCTGATCGCGTATGGGTACGTAGTCGTACCGCTATAACTCACCGCCGATCAGCCATCCCTTCTCTGATCAACAGATCAATCGCGGCGCCCGTGCCCATGCAGTGTGCCGTAGGTGTGCCTCCTACAACCCGCGGCCACTGCCGTATGAAGGCCGTTTGTGATTTTGAGTGGTCCCCATTGATTCTGCGACAAGGCTCGATCTACCAGTCAGTTACCGGCAATTTGATTTTTGGTGCAAGAACACGACATTAGGATTCATGGTCCAACGATGATCCACTTATGGTCCAGGTTTGAGCCAAAATACGCCGACCTCTGCCCTTAGGGCGAGGTCATTTCCGTTTTACGATTTCAGCTTTGACGACCTGAGTGTCGGCCGCTTGCCCCAGATCACGTGCATGTCGGGAAAGATGTTGCGCAGATAGATATTCGCCACTTCCTGTCCCGCTTGCTGCACCTCACTGCGCTCGATTGATTTCAGGGTAATTAGTCTGATAAAACCTGGTTATTTCATCAGTGCTGCTCTGCCGGGCCACTTCACGACTGGTGTAACTAGTTCTACCGAACAGAGCTCCTGACCTTATGGTCACCACTCGGAGCACAATAGATCCTAGAACTGTACGACGGCGACAGTACTCCCGTGCCAACTCCCGGTTCTTCAGCCGTCACGTTGACAGGGCGTCGCGGTTCAGCGCTTCTGGTACGGGTGGAAAATGTAGTCCTTCGCTTTCACCGGTGTATGGCAGGCAAATCCACAGTCCGAGAGGCTTTTAGCATCGGCCGTGAATGTATCCGACGGCGCGTCGTAGTTAAACACTGCGTATCCCCACCCACCGCTTTTCGCAAATCTCTTGCTGTCTTTTTCCATTACGAAGGCCTGGCTAAAGACGTTTGGCACATCCACGGCAAACGGGGCCTCGGTGCTCTTCTTCTGCGTCCACTGCAGCTTCACGATCCTAGAGCCATCCGGGAAAGTCTGGCCGTTGCCCGGAACGCCAGCCTTGAATGCTTTGATCATCGCCGGATTAGCGACGATCACTTTAAGGATTTCGTCGGTCCGGGCAGAAGAAACCACCGCCCAGTCCTCGTATCCCCTGAAGTCGGAGAACGCGATTCCGCTCGGCGATTTCAATGAGTACTTGTCCTTGTTTTGGGCTTGCGCGAAAAGGGGCGCCACACCGAGGACCGCGAGAACTGCTACAGCCGCCGCAGCCGTAGTAAAGCCGGCTGCACGTTTCACGGTGCTGCGTTTTTCTACCTTCCGTTCTTGTTGTTCTTGCGCCACAGATCTCGTCACAAGTTCAGGCACGGTGCGTCTCCTCACAAAGAAGTTTTCTAAGCGCTATGAATGTCCATCTCGAACAATTGCGATTAGGCCAGAGGCGAAGGTACAAAGCAATTGGACGATGGTATTGCCAATACCTTCGTATCGGCCATCACAATCACCCGACTTGGCCGAGGGATTCCGAGAGAGTGGGTACCGCTCACTCGTTCCTGTTTGGGTATCGAACATTAGTTGATACGAAAGTATTGGCAATACCATCGTCCAATTGCGCGGCACAGTTTGTTCTGGCCCAATGGAGGCAAATCGAAAGAATGAATTCCAAACTGCCGGCCGCTGTTGTCGGCTTCACTCAACCGATTCCATTGCTGATAAATACTGAGGAGTATCCAATGACAACTGCATACGCGCCCACGCAACCCGCAGCGAAAGAAAACCCCACAACAAAGATGAACGCGCCTGCGAAACCCGCGCAGCTTCGTGTGTCGCGGCGCTCGTCCGCCTATTGGCGCATCACCATCGACAATCCCCCGATCAACGTGATGGGCCCGGAAATGGTCGAGCAGTTCCAGGAAGTCATGAACGCTCTTGAGGCCGACGAGCAAGTCAGGGTCGTGGTCTTCGACAGTGCGGTCGACGACTACTTCCTGAATCACTCCGATTTCACTGCCAAGATAGAGGATCTGACCTCACTGCCAGAGGGTCCCACGGGCTTGCCGCCCTGGCCGGACTTTCTCGCGCGCCTGACCCGCTTGCCGGTCGCCTCCATTGCTCTTATCCGCGGCCGTGCAACCGGCAACGGCAGCGAGATCACGCTGGCCTGCGACATGAGTTTTGCGAGCCGTGAGAAGACCATCATCTCGCAATGGGAGGTAGGCGTGGGAATGGTCGCCGGCGGCGGCCCCATGGCTCGGCTCCCGAGACTCATCGGCCGAAACCGCGCTCTCGAAGTACTGCTGAGCTCTGAAGACCTCAGAGCAGAACAAGCCGAAGCCTACGGCTACATCAACCGCGCGCTGCCCGATGCCGAGTTGGATGCGTTCGTGGAGGCGCTCGCGACCCGGATTGCCAGGTTCGACAAGTGGGCGATCGCTCAGACCAAGCGCCTCGTCAACACTAGCCTGCCGCCGGATGTCGAGCTCGGTGCCGGATGGGATGCGTGCATCGCTTCGCTCGGTCGGCCTGCCGCGCAGGAGGGTATCAAGGCGCTGATGGCGCGCGGCTTCCACAAGCTGGGGGATGTCGAAAATCGGCTCGGATACTACCTGGGCCAAATTGGGCGCTAGGCCCACTCCGATCGGGAGGATTTCATGAAAGCAAAGGTTACGTGCACCTTCTTTGTTGCCGGTTTAGTTATAGGCTTAGCGCTGGCGATCGCCGTTCATGCGACGCGAGTTTCCGCCGCTGTCGGTCCGCGAGCAAAGCCTGGAGTAGACCGCCTCTATGTGATCGACTGCGGTGACGGCAGTGGTCCCGACGAATCGCGTTGGACACCAGGAGCCAACGCCGGAATCCCCGTCGGTTTTCCCGGCCACTGCTACCTCATCCACCACGCTCGAGGTTGGGTCCTGTGGGACACGGGCGTCGATGATGCTGTAGCGCAACTGCCTAATCATGAATTGGTGTTGCACGAATGGGGGCCCGGCACCGGTCCGATCTGGCGCAAACCAATCACGCTTGCGGCTCAGCTCGAACAGATCCATGTTAAGCCTTCGGACGTCAAGCTGATGGCTGTGTCACACAGCCACCCGGACCACGCCGGGAACGTCGAAATGTTTCCCAACACGCTGATGCTGGTGCAAAGAGTCGAGTACGAATGGGCTGGGAGCCGGCAAGACACTGTCGGTTTTAACAAGAAGCATCCGGTAAAGCTCATTGATGGCGACCACGATATCTTCGGCGACGGGAGCCTCGTGCTGCTCTCCACACCGGGACATACACCCGGCCATCAATCCTTGCTCGTGAGACTTCCTAAAACTGGGCCGGTGATTCTTAGCGGCGATGCGGCGCATTTTCAGACCAGCTTCGAACATCGCTACGTCCCTAGCAATAATTGGGACAAGCGAGCCTCGCTCCAGTCCATGGACAAGATAGCGGCGATCATCGCGAAGGAACATGCGCAGCTCTGGATCAACCACGATCAGCCGCAAAGCGACGAACAAAGGAAGTTGCCGGCGTATTACGAGTGACGACTCCTTGCCACGATACCCCGTTTCCACCAGAAGCACTCAGCGTCATGTCAAACTGAGGACTCGGGATGAACGATCAACAAAAGCAGGATCAACACGAGCAGTATTCCGCAGCGCGAGATCAAGAGATCCTTGCGGACCGTGGGATTTCTTTTCGAGCGCGGCCTGCGCGGCATTATTGATCGATATGACGGTCACCACCCTGACCAGCGCGTGTTCCACCCTTCCAAAAGGACTTTTGCCTTAGCGGGCTCGACGATCAGATAAGCGCCTTCAGATGCGAAACCGTGTCGCGCGCCACTTCATTCGGTGCCTCGCGCGCCGGAAAATGTCCGGCCCGCCCGCTTCGTACGCCATTTCCAGAACGTCTGTCGTGACTTTCTTCATGACGTCTGTATCATCTGATCCTCGCCGGGAGTCCATTAATTACTGCCGCACCTGCCTTGCTCACGACTTCGTCCTGGATCCCTGCCTCCCGAACAACCGATTGCACCGATAATCGCACCCCGGTCGATTAGGGGAATGCCGCCTCGAGACGCAATGACTCCATCGAACGCGAGTAGATAGTTCAGATGCATAAGGTTAATGCCGTCCTCGAAGACCTTCGTTGGGCGCCGGAAGGTGACGGCCGCTCGCGCCTTGTGCTCCGCAATCTGAATCGAGGCGAGCATCGCGCCGTCCATTCGCTGGAAGGCAACCAAGTTGCCACCGGAATCGGCTACCGCGATATTCATCTTCCAATTCCGATTCCTCGCCTCTGCCACAGCCGCTTGAATCACCGCCTGGGCTTGCTCGAGTGATATGGGAATCCCATAAGGCACATCGAATAGTATTTCGTTTGGGATGGCATCAAGAGGATTCAAAGTAGGCGATGCTGCGATGGCGATTTCTGCGAGGTTGCTTGACATAATTTCCTCCAAAAGGCTGCAAAGTTAACAGGCTTGCGAGATGCCTGGTTTTGATCGAACCTGCATCCTCACGCCATCAAAACAGAAGGGTGGGCTTGGAACAATTGGACGATGGTATCGGTTATATCTTTAATGTGCGCGGCCCTGGGAGTACCTCATAAGAAGTGGACCCGTGCCACGTTGGAAACGCCGTAGGCTTCGGAGACGAACTGCTACGAGCCTGAAAACTCCGCTAGTATTCCGCTTTACAGCTGCGCAATACTATACTGGTGGGATGAGCAAGCACCTCGAATCGCTGTATCAGAATCTTCTCAACGGCAAGCTACCCCATAACCTGAGTTGGAGCGAGGCGGTCGAACTAGTCGAGCATCTGGGTGAGGTCCAACCGCATGGAGACGACGAATTTGTGTTCAGCGTCGGTGGCCAACGTGCCTTTTTCAAGAAGCCGCACACCCATGATCTTGGTGTAGAGGAAGTTTCGCGGCTGCGTAAGTTCCTAAAAGACGCCGGACGGGGCGCGCCCACAGAAGAACCGGCCCAGCCCGGCCGTATGATTGTCGTCATCGACCACCACGCCGCTCATGTCTACAAAGATCTCGGTGGAAGCCGTCCGACAGGCGAACGCACGGTGCGGCCTTACGATCCTTTCAATTTCCATCATCATCTGATTCATCGAAAGGAAGCGCACTATCGTGGCGAGCGCGTGCCCGAAGAGGATTCGTTTTACGAGGAGGTCGCGAAAGATATCATTCCGGCGAATGAGATCGTCCTTATCGGCCACGCCACTGGAAAAAGCAATGCCGCCGACTTCTTGAAAGAATACTTGAAGACCCATCATCCCGATATCTCTCGACGGGTCATCGCTACGGAAAACGCAGACCTCTCGGCGGTAACTGAGCCTGAAATTGAGGCGCTGGCAAAGCGGCACATGATTGCAGCTGCCTGACAAATTTTTTCTTAACCACAATTAAACTCAACCACTGACACAATCGCGCCCGCAGGATCGAAATCAAACCTGAGCCGAGAAGGCGGCCGGGAGCTAAGATTCGATCGCTTGCCAAATTACCTGTGGTTCTTGAACCAGTCGAGGGCGATTTGAGTACTTCTACGCAACTCATTTCTTCGCCGTGAATGACCTGGACACATGAAGGACTTCCATGTCCGAATTCTTGGCGGGAAATGGAAAGCGCCCACAAAAGATACAACCCCACTAATGGTTCGTCGATAGAGGCTGCGTAATACGGCCCCATTGCCCACGGTGGGCAGAGGCAATACCAAAGTACAATGGACACCCCTCATTGAATGCCGCATTATCTTGTCATGAAGTCCCTTAAGGGCAGGAGCGTGAACGAACTTCCGCTTCTATCCGTGGTTGATGATGATGAGTCTATGCGTGAGTCGCTGCCTGATCTGATTAAGGAGTTCGGCTTTGCAGCGCGAGCTTTTTCATCGGCGGAAGAGTTTCTCTCGTCCGGTTCTGCGGATGAGACCAGCTGTTTGATCCTCGACATCGCAATGCCGGGCATGAGTGGACCAGAACTTTACCAGGAGCTAAAGCGTCGAGGGGAAGATATCCCGGTGATATTCATCACCGGCCAAAAAGATGAGGCGATTCGTGCTCGCGTGTTCAAGCAGGGGGCAGCGGGGCTTCTGCTCAAACCATTCAGTGACGCAGCTCTACTTGCGGCCATCAAGACAGCACTAAAAACCATCTGAAAGTCCACCGGCGAAATCTCCAAGGGGGATACAATGAATGCGGTGCGCACAGTTAGCTGTGAAGTAAGGGCATTACCGATGTCGAATGCCGTCCCTATCGTGTTCATTGTTGACGATGACGTGTCCGTGCGCGAATCGCTGGAGCTGTTGGTCCGGGATGAGAACTGGAAGCCGGAGACCTTCGCTTCCGCACAAGAATTCCTCGGCCACCCGAGAAAACGCGTCCCAAGCTGTCTTGTCCTTGACCTTTCACTTCCGGGTCTGGACGGTCTTGAATTGCAGAAACAGCTTGCGGTTGAGCACATCGACATGCCCATCATCTTCATCAGCGGTTATGGCGATGTGCCGAAGTCAGTGCAGGCCATGAAAGCTGGCGCTCTCGAATTCTTAACCAAGCCAATCAATAATGACGCATTGGTGATAGCCATTCGAAACGCCCTCCAAAGAAGCAGTTTCGCCCTCGCTCAGAACGCGGAGATGCAGGAACTTCGGGACCGTTATGCCTTTCTTACTTCCCGGGAACGGCAGGTAATGGCCTTAGTCGTCTCTGGGCTGCTGAATAAACAGGTTGGTGGCGAGCTGGGTATAAGCGAAATCACGGTGAAGGCACATCGTGGGCAGGTCATGCAAAAAATGAAAGCAAATTCCCTCGCCGACCTGGTGAGGATGGCGGGCAAACTCCGGCCTGCCGGTCCGCCAATTCACTTGGCTTAACTGCAGCCCGACCCGGCTGAGTTAGCAATATATCTTGGCGCTTACGATTTCTGCTACCATTCGTCCGTGCCAACGAGGAAAATCGATTGATGTGCCAGAAGTTTACGCTATCGCTTATTCCTAACGTTGCAACGGCGGTGAAAACTGCTTCCCCTACCCATCCGAATCAAGACCGCGAGTCGCGTGGTGCGTTACGCCGATCGGCGTTGGTTCGCATTTCGTTGCTCCCCCCATTTACCCATCGTGGGAATCCTGTTGTTGGTGTCTTTTTTTTCGGCTTGCCGCAAACCCGCCCAGCCCGTGACCATCACATTTTTCGATTCTGACGGCCGAGGAGTTCCTGGCGACCATCGGATGATTCCGGACGCCTATTTGCAGGAATTCACGCGGGAAACCGGCGTTCGCGTCAACGATCTTCCGACGCCGGAGGACAACGGATCGAAACTCAATCTTGCCTTGGATTTGCTGCGCAGCGGGGCCCCGTCCCCTGACCTTTATGGCGTTGACACCATCTGGACCGGCGCTATGGGCGACTACCTCATTGACCTGCAACCTTACTTTGCCTCCGAGATTGCCTCGGAGGATCGCGACATCATCGAAAGCTACATGTTTCACGGGAAGGTTTTGGGAATGCCCAATCAGCCGCTGGGTGTTCAAGTGCTGATTTATCGGACAGACCTGCTCGCCAGATATGGCTACAAAACGCCACCCAGAACCTGGGATGAGCTTGAGAAAATGGCCGCCCGGATCCAGGCTGGAGAACGCGCAACCGGGAAGAAAGATTTTTGGGGGTTCGTCTGGGCTGGAGCGATCGCAACCGACAGTGAACAACTTGCGATGGAAGGATTGGAATGGCAGGTGGCCGACGGAGGCGGCCACATCATCGAACCCGATGGCAAGATCAGCGTAAATAACGCAAATGTTATCCACTCCTGGGAACGCGCGGCACATTGGGTCGGTTCAATCTCACCGCCAAGCGTGGTTTCTTACACCGCTACGGACGCGGAAAATAAATTTTGGATTTCCGGCGAGGCCGCGTTTTTGCTCAGCCATGCCATCGTGTATGAGAAGTTTGCACAAGATAAGCCGTTTCGCGACCAAGCGGGCGTGACCAGCGTCCCTGCCGGAAAGAGCGAGCGAGTCGCCACCATAGGAGGCTACGCTCTGGGGATATCCAGCTTTTCGCCTCACCGCGCTGAAGCCGTCAAGTTTATCCAGTTCATGCTTCGCAAGCATGCCGAATCAGATTCAACCCATACGGAAAAGCCGGGCCGAAAGGTGGAGTACTTTGAGGTCCCACTTGTGATCAAGGAAATCTATCCCTGGTGGTACAAACCGGGGGATTCGGGAGGGAGCGCGATAATCTCGCGCCCGTCAACAGTTGCCGGAGCAAACTACGAGGCGGTCTCCAAAGCCTATACCGACGCATTACATTCTGTGCTGACCCGGGAATCCACAGCACCAGCAGCGGCCGCGGCGCTCGAGAATGAACTCGTTCGGATCATGGGGAATAACAAAGCTCAACCGGGAACAGGTTCGCACTGAGATGAATCGATTGCGACTCAACATCGGCCCGCGTCTGGTTCTCTGCTTCGCGCTCATCATCGTTTCGATGTTAGCCGGCGACTTAATCGTGCTATGGCAATTCCACATTGTCCAGGCGCAGGCCGAGCGACTCAACGAATATGACGAGGAGTTGGTAACTGTCTTACGGGTTCGCTCAGATATGTACAAGTTTCGCGATGCACTTGAGTCGCTTGCAAGCGCAAAGAACGCCCAACGCCTGAAAGCAGACACGCAATCGATGAATGAGGCCATCGCGGAGGACATGCGGCATGCCAAAATCGCCCTGCTGGCCGTGCATTCTGACAACGCCTCCGATCCAACGATTCTCCCCACGCTCGCCGTCGTCCAGTCGAACCTGCAATCCGAGACCGCATCGGTGATCGAGTTAGCGGAAACCAATGATTGGAACGCCCTGCAGGTGCGGCTCACCAATCAGCTACGCCCGCTTGAGTTTTCTATCTCTACCTTGGTGGAAAGTGTCGACCGCGAGGTAAGGATGGAACATACCCAGGCGGCGGCAAACATCCGGCAGGTGCAGCGCTGGATTTTTATTGTTGTGCCGGCCACGGTCGTCCTCACCTTGTTAATTGCCGGAACGTTGGGACTGGCCATTACACGCAGCATCACGCGGCCTCTTGAACAATTGGTCGAATGTTCAAAGATGTTGGCGCGTGGAGAGTTCAAACATCGGGTTCCCGTCGAGGGAGAAGATGAACTTGCCCAACTGGCGCGCGTATCGAATGACACAGCGCAGCGCTTGCAGGGGCTTTATGAAAGTTTGCAAAGCAGTGAGGACCGGCTCCGCCGGGTGATCAACACGATTCCCGCGCATGTGTGGAGCACTCTGCCGGATGGTTCCGTAGACTTCATCAACCATCGTTTGCTCGAATCCACCGGGCTATCGACCGAGGCATTGCTAGGATCCGGTTGGCAATCGATCGTTCATCCAGATGATCGTGCTAGATACGTCTCGACGTGGACCTCGGCATTGGCCGCAGGAGAACCCGTGGAGATTGAAGCGCGCGTCTGGACTGCACAGCGCGACTATCGGTGGTTGCTGGTGCGCAACGTGCCTTTGCGTGACGGTCTTGGAGCGATAATCAAGTGGTATGGTACCGGCATCGACATAGAAGACCGGAAACGCGCTGAAGAGGGATTACGTAAAGCGCAGGCAGATCTCGCACACGCGAATCGCGTGACTACGATGGGCGAACTCTGTGCCTCCCTGGCGCACGAGATTAATCAACCGATCAGTGGCGCGATCACGAATGCATCTACTTGCCTGCGCCGGCTGGATCGCGAGCAGCCTGATATCGAAGGCGCTCGGGCTGCAGCTTCGTTGATAATTCGTGATGCGAACCGGGCAGCGGAAATCATTAACCGGGTCCGGCTGTTTTTTAGAAAGGGTGTTGTGACGAAGGAGCGCGTGGATGTCAACGAGATGATTCGGGAGATGGAGCTTCTTCTACACAACGAGGCGGCGCAGCACTCGGTTTCTGTACAGACAAAGCTGGCAGCCGATCAACCGCTCATTGTGGCAGACCGTATCCAGCTGCAACAGGTATTAATGAACCTGATGATCAACGGCATCGACGCAATGAAGGCCGTCGATGGCCCGCGTCAACTCACGCTCGGCACCCAGAATGATGGCAACGAACAGCTTCTGGTATCGGTCGAAGACACCGGCATCGGGCTTCCCCCAAACCAAGCTGGCCAGATATTCAACGCTTTCTTTACAACCAAGGAATACGGCACCGGTATGGGGCTTCGTATCAGCCGGACAATTATCGAGGCCCACGGTGGCCGGCTGTGGGCTATGGACAACCATCCTCGCGGAGCCAGCTTTCACTTCACGCTTGCTGTCTCCCCGGACGCCGGGAGCTTGGACGCCAGGAGTAACTGACGACCTGCTCAGGACCTTCGGCACATCCGTCGCCACTTGGTAGCAAAGAGTTCAAGCCACCAGCAAGATCTTCCCGGTGCCACCCTTTTCTGCCGCTGCTTGAGCCTCGGCCGCTTCACTGAGCGGCAGTTTCTGGCTAATCGGGATTACCAGCTTGCCATCTCGCACGGCTTCGGCCATGAACTCGAGCGTTTTCCTGTCGAATTTCGAGAACACATGCACCAGCTTTACAGACGGATACTTCGTGGCGTTCTGCGGCGGCTCTACAACGGATGAATACACTCCTCCCGGCTTGACCCTGGCGATCAGTTTCTCGGCGGTTTTTCCGCCGACGGTGTCCGCAACCGCGTCGAGCAGCGGAAGATTCGCAATCGCGGCATCGTCATCGGTTGCGACCACCTGATCTGCGCCGATGGTCTTCGCTCCATCCGTTTGCTTCTTCAAAACACCCGCGATCACAGTCGCTCCGCGGCCCTTCGCGGTGAACACCGCCGAACGCCCAACATTTCCTATAGCACCTACGACGAGAACCGTTTGGCCCGCTTTGACTCCCGTTGCGGACATGAGTTGGTTGCCGGTCACCGTCACCAGTGGCAGGGCTGCCGCCTGGATCAAATCGAGCCCCTTGGGAACCTTTGCCAAGACCTCTGCCTTCACGACACAAAGTTCGGCGTAAGTATTGTCCGCCATGGCGAAAACCTGGTCGCCGACGGAAAAGCCCTCCACCCCCAGCCCAATCTTCACTACGGTCCCCGCAATGTCGACTCCTATGAGGCCGGGAAAAGTCATGGGGTAAAAATCTTTTGTTAACCCAGCACGCCGCTTGTAATCGATCGGATTCACGCTTGTGGCGGCGACCTTGACCAGCACCTCGCCCGGGCCCGGAACCGGGTCCGGGTAGTCTTCAAACTTCAGTACTTCAGGACCGCCATATTGGTGGACAACGATTGCCTTCATATTCATCTCCTTGACATCCGCAAGCGTAAATCCGCATCCCATCCGGGCCGCGCGTTTAACCGTAGGTGAGGTCGGTGCTCTGTCCTACTTCGATGATATAGCCGTCAGGATCGCGGATGTAGCAGCGTATCTCGCCGTACTTGGGAATCGGCTCCGTGATGAACTCCGCTCCTCGGCTTTTCCATAATTTATAGCAGGCTTGAATATCCGCAACGCGGAAATTCATAAAGCTGTTGATGTGATTCGGGTCGGGGACGCTGAGCGTAACCGTCGGCTTATCCGGGGTCGGCCCGCCTCCAACGTTGATAATCATCCAGATATTCGCAAGCTGAAGATACCCAGGCGCGTTGCCGTCACCCAGGCTCAGAATGCGAGCGCCGAAGACCTTTTCATAGTAGTGAGCCGATCGATTGATATCGGCGACGGTGAGAAAATGCGCGATGCTGATCCCTTCTTTCGGGGGCATCTCATAACTCTTCTGGTCAATTTGTACGCCACTTATTTGTTCGCCACTCATTGATCTCTCCAATTCCGACAAGCAAGTGCTCATCCGCTGATTCTCGTGCCTTCGTGTTCCTACCCGCGACCATTAAGCCCGACGAGAAAGAGAAAAACAATTGGACCAAGGTATTGGGCGATTGCTTTGCGACGGATGGCCCGGGCCAACCTGGCGCAAGTCCAATATGCCCCTAATTTTCTTACCTCGTCCGAGCAATCGTACTAGACTCTATACATCCATCTTTACGTCCCATACGAAAAGTTGCATTCTCGTGCCATGGCAAACCCAAATACCAATCCGAAACCGGAAACCGTATGCACTCGGTTTTCTCGCATCAACCTTGACCCGAATTCAGTCCGTGAGTTCATCGACTGGCTATGCGGAATGGATATCATGACGATGCTTAATCACGGCCAGATCCAACGAGATCCCATCGAGACAATGTGGGGATGGAACGCTCCTCGCCAGCGGGTAGCCAAGCTGATGTGGCAGCTTGTACATCACAACAGTGATTACAGCTTTTTCCACCAGCACTTCTCTTACGGCGCACCGATCCTTACGGATCAAACGAAGAAAATCCTCGCGCCGATCCAGACGCGAATCAAATGGGCACTGGACGGAGCATTTAAACGCCAAAAGGAAGACATTCAGATCGGCCAGGGAGACTGGGGTGAGTGCTGGTGGCTGCCGTTGAAACAGACCAACTATGTTCGGAAGCAACTTCGTAAGGTGACGGCAGAGATCGTTCAGCAGCCGTCGGAATACGACGATTCTTTGCTCTACGACTTGAACTATCTGAATACGAGGGTCGCCAAGAGCATAGATATTCCGTGTCATGACGAAGCGCGCTGGTACGTCGGGGTCCGCGATCCCAAGAGCTGCACCTGTTTCGTGAATGTCCTCGGTGACGATGGTAAGGAGTACCCACTGCGACATTGCTCTCGCTCCTATCTTGAAAAGGACGGAACGGGTTATGAGTGGGGATATGGTGGGGGTGGACCTTATACCCTCGCTGAGAGTGTTATCGTTGATGCGCTCGATGGCGACCTTGAGCCCTGCGATATTCAACTGATCGTCGATTTTCGCACCGAGTTCATCCAAATCAATCCTCGGGAGGAAGACTTCCGAATCTCACGCCAGCGGATTCTCAAATGGGTCAAGCAGCGAGGGCTTCTGGAAGCGTGGAAAGGAAGGCGTCCAACGGTGGCGCAGGCCCGACATGACGTCTCAAAGAAGATCAAAGAGACGTTGGAGCGTTTACGACATATCAAACAATCTGGCGGATTGCTTGCTCAGCGTTTCGATGTGGTGCCTTCAACATTCGAAGCCGCGCTTTGCCTAGACTTGGTACGAATGCTCGAGAGCAGCGACTACGCGATGCAGTGCGCTCGTTGCAAGCTGCCGATTTCACATGATGGCTCAAAAAGAGGCAACCATCAACGTGCGCGCGCGAGGCGCGGTCGACCCGTGTATCACGAGGAATGTCGGCAGGAACATGCTCGCTTTCGGAAGAAACTCTATTGGCGCCGAAAGGCAAGCTCGAAGGAGTTCCGAGAGGGAGAGAGGCGCCGCGCGCGATTCAATCGAACCGGGCGCTGAGCAATTTATGAAACTTCGGGTGATTCGGGGGTGAACCAATCCCTCCCATTTACAGGGAAACTAGGGACAGACGGAACGCTCACTTAATTTCCATTATCGAAAATGGGAAAACGTCCGCCTGTCCGCGGTCTCCCTCCGATTCTTACGCCGCTGAAAGCGACTTCTTCTTCGCCTCGAGCGCCGGTAGAAGAAGTTTCACAAGCGCCTGATCAGAGAACGGGTTCTGACCTGAGATCAGCTCGCGATCTTGCAGGACATAGCTCGACCATGGAGCGAGCACGCTTACGTCACCACCCGCCGTTTTCAAGGCGAAGTCCGGGTAGAAGAGAACCTTCCCGCCAATCTCGAGCGGTTCCCGCTGCTGCTCTTCCGCTGTCGAAAAGATAGTCATCTTATATCCAGAATAGATCCAGCCCTTAGCCTTTTCGTGGGCTCCAGCGGTGTCACCGGCCGCCAGCGCGGCGACAAACTCCTTCGAATTCGGAAGGGCCGATAAAAGTGAAATCGGGCCATGGCAGAGGACTGCCGTAGGCTTGGATGTTTCATGAAAGTGCCTCATCACGGTGCCGGCGTCAGGATCGTCGAGGAGATCCTCCATCGGGCCATGGCCGCCGGGGACGAAAACGGCGTCATATTGCTCCAGGCCCGATGCGATGACATCCGCGATGCGGCTTGGATCTCTGAGCCCAGTCAGGCCGTCGCGGAATAACATATAGTCCTCAAGCTTGGCCGCGTCGCCGCCGAAGAAATCGGCGACCTCTGAATGCACATCCACTTGGGGCGTGTTGCCTTTGGGGTTGGCGAAGGTGATTCCGTAGCCCTCCTTCATCAATTCGCGAACCGGGACCGTCAGTTCGTTGAGGTAGTAGCCGGCGCCCTTGTAACATCCGCCATCCTTCAAGGGCAAGCCGCGCCCGCTCGAGACTAGTACCAAGACTTTTCCTTTGGTTGTCATTTTGTTCTCCTTTCTGAAATCGGAGCTGGTTTCCTGAGTTGCTCCTTCAGCGACACTCCAATTAAGCCAGAAGCGCAACGTCGAGTCTATTGGACGAACGTATCGACTGCAACAAAGTACGGGGCAGGAAAATATGGGCTAGTGGTGTGGCTGACCGATCTCTTCTGGTGCCAGGAAAAGCGAAGGCTTCTGGTATAATGTAGGTACGTTGCTACATTGAGAGGCTGGTAACCATGAGCATCACGAAACTGTCGAGTCGAGACTTTAATCAGGACACAAGCAGGGCAAAGAGAGCCGCTAAGCGGGGTCCAGTTTTCATCACGGATCGAGGCCGTCCGTCTCACGTGCTGCTCACGGTGGAGGAGTATCAAAGGATCACTGGGGGGCAAAAGTGCATTATGGACTTATTGGCGATGCCAGCTGCCGCTGAGCTTGAATTTGAGCCGCCTCGTCTGCGCGGAAACCTGCACGACCCGGCGGACCTGACCTGATGTACATCCTTGATACCAATGTAATTTCAGAATTAAGAAAAGCGAAGAAGACGCATCCAAACGTCAAGAAATGGGCCGAACGCCTACCCTCGGCGAGTCTCTACATCTCGGTCATTTCGGTGCTTGAACTGGAGATCGGAATTCTTCTCGTCGATCGTCGCGACAACCAGCAAGGTGCGATCCTTCGTGCATGGATGGATCGTCACGTGTTGCCCACATTCTCAGGCCGCATCCTTGCGATTGACACCGATGTCGCCCGGCGGTGCGCGACGCTGCACGTACCGGCGCTTCACATGCAAAATCCTCGCTCCGATCGTGACGCCCTCATCGCGGCTACTGCCCTGGCGCACGGTCTGACCGTTGTGACCAGGAATATAGCCGACTTTGAGCGAACGGGAGTCGGGGTGGTCGACCCTTGGGGGGATCGAGCAGGGTTGCATGTGAGTCCGTCGCCGGAATTCTAGACATTATCGTCCACAGAATACCCCGGGACTTCTTGGCTAGCGGAATTGGGTTGGTTCCTCCTGTCGCGATTTGTCCTAGCTCTTCTATGTCCTATACGGGCCGTGCCGCAGGCTCCCTGCGTCTCTTGGACGACCCCGTTGTTCGCGGAAGTTCCACAGTTGAGTACATCATCAGCAGCTGCCGGGCCACATCAGCGATAGTGGCGTGTTTCAATTCCTTGTTGCCATCGTCCAATGTATCGAGAATCTGAACGCTCATGCCTACCGCGTTTATACGTTCGAGCATCGTCACATAGTCCTTGGCCTGCGACATGGTTCCTTTGTACAGAACCAAAAATGTACCTCCTATGAAGCTAACGACTACCCCAGAAACCGACGTTAGAATCGATGCGCTAAAATTCCCAGGATCTGTAAACGCTTTATATGCGCCGACCGAGATTAAGCTAAAGCCGCAGATCATGATGAATGCGGTTAGCCAGAAGATCGATCTCACTTGGGATAGATTGCGGTCCAAGTAACTCTCGAGCTTGACCCGAGCTAGCTGCCAAGCAGCTTGAGTTTCCTTCGGATTCTCTTGGACTCTCTTCTCTACAGCCTGAATCTGCTCCTCACGTCTTACTTCCTCTTTTCCCTTCTGAAAGGTAGTTAGGAGGAACCCGAGCCCAAACCCTGCACCTCCGATCAAGAGTCCTGCTGTCCGCGCGATACGTTCTTCGAAGGGAGGTAAAATGTCGGCGATCACATATAAGACGGTTCCTATCGCGAGAAGGGCGAGTGCTATTGAGATCGCTACCTTCGTCTTAGTTGATCCGCCCTGCCACGCAGCAATGAGAGCTCTCGCAGTTCCGATAGGCAAAGTTCCAATCATATATGTTCCATAAATTACTTATGGTATCAGCGCGATAGGACATTCGAGAAGGACGGGATAGCCTTCTGTTCGATTTGTCTGGGGGTAATGCGAGAGGGTAATGCGGGGACGGGGACGGTAATGCGGGGACAGAACGGTAATGCGGGGACAGAACGGACTGGCACCATTGGTACTCCCCCGTCTTTTTAGTTTATGCCCCCGGGAATCCAAACATCAGCCACGACTGATTCGCCACCCAATGCGGGTACAGCTCCGTCATCCGAATCGAGCAGCTCCTGGTCGCATGTCGCGGTTCCATACGAACAACTAGTTGATCGACTAGTTTGCTCCATGAGATAATGCAGGCATGAAAACCGTAGGCGCGTTCGACGCCAAAACTCACCTCAATGAGCTGCTCCAAAGAGCCTCCAAAGGCGAGACCATTCAGATCACGAGGCGCGGAATCCCCGTTGCCAAGCTTTCTCCACCCGACTCCAGCCAGAAAGAAGACGGTCACATTTTAGCCGCCTCCATCCGCCAGCTGCGACGCGGGGCCACTCTGGGGAAACTTTCCATACGCGAGCTAATCGATGAAGGCCGCCGCTACTAAACGCTTCGTGCTGGATGCCTCAGTGGCCGTCGCCTGGTGCTTTGAGGACGAAGTAACCAAGTTTACCGAGAGTGTTCTCGATCTGCTTTCGGCCGGCGCCGAAGCCCTGGTTCCTGCCATTTGGCCGGTGGAAGTCGCTAACGCATTGCTGATCGCAGAGCGCCGTAACCGTATTGCCCTGGCGCAGGTCACGGCCCTGCTTCAGAGGATCGCCGCCCTGCCCATCGCGGTCCTCCCCATCGACGCGCCCCGCGCCTTCGACCACATCCTGCCGGTTGCGCGTCAACAGACTTTATCCGGATACGACGCCGCTTACCTGGACCTCGCCCTGCGGCAAGGCCTCCCGCTGGCCTCGCTGGACGAACAATTGCGCCGCGCGGCGAAAACCACGGGCGTCGTCCTGCTGTCGTAGTGAATATGGGGCGAAGGTCGCGGTTTTCTGAGCAGGTCTTTCGGGGCAGTCCGTCGCCGCAATTCGGTCATATGCGCTATGCCCCCGGAAATCCAAACATCAACCACGACTGATTGGCTACCCAATGCGGGTACAGCGCCGTCATCAGATCGAACAACTCCTGGTCGGACTTCGCTGTTTTCTGCAGCCGATCGAAGTCCTGCAGGTAACGCTTGGTGTCCTCGATCGTCGAGGGAGAGTCGGGCGCGCCCGGCTTCTTGTGACCGGCGACAACAATCTCCGGGTTCAGCGCCGCTAACCGGTCTAGCGCCGCGATCCAATTCTTTCGGCTCTCGGGAGTGGTGTCGCCGACGTACATGCGGCATTGGTTGTACACCACGTCGCCCGCGACGATTAGGCCGATCGATGGAACGTAGAGAGACGTCGTATCGGCACTATCGGTGTGGCCTTGCTCAATGATGCGAATTTCCTGGCCTTCGAGAGTGAACGTGTCGCGCTCATAAGGCTCAGGCGCAACCAACTTCGTGGGGACTTGCCCCGGAAACATACGGCGGGCTAACCGCTCGACTGCGGGCGAGAGATACAGCTGCATGGCGTTCAGTGTCTTGGGCGTTGCGATCGCCCGAGCGCGCGGGAAACGATCGAGCAGAATGCCTAGGCCGTAGAAGTGATCGAAGTGGGCGTGCGTAATGTAGATGGTCTCCAGGTTGCGGTTGTGCAGGGCGACCCAATTCGCGAGAGCCTCGGCCTCAGCCACTGTACACATTGCGTCTCCCAGCACCGCGTCGTACTCGCCGAAGATTAAAGTCGATGTGATCGGGTCAAAGCCGAACGCTTCGCCGAAGGGCCTTGGCCGCTCGCCGACCATAGTCTTTCCCGGCGCGGTAAAAACGTTCACACTCAGCGTGTTCAACCCAGACGTGTTCGAGGCGACAGGCATGGTCCCGCGCGTGGTCTCTTTCCGTCCATTTGTGCCGTCCATTTCGTAGTCCTTTCGATGTCAGCGAGTGACTGCCCGACGCAAGATTGGCAGACACGCGACTATGAAGCTATTGGACGAACGTATCGACCATACCAAAGTCGGGATTGGAAGGATAGGCAAGGTGGGGTAGGGACTGAGCCAGTCCCCCAGACCCCAAACTCAACTAAATCTGCCGGTTTACCTTGTTAAATCCGTGGCTCCGGATTAAACTATCGCACGTTCGCGAATACCCTCCCCTTCCGACTCCATTCCTCTTGAGGAGAACCCAATGCACTCTACATCCGGCAGTTTTCAATGCAAACTTCTCGCCTTCGCCTTCACGATCTTCCTGCTCGGCCTTTCCGCCTTCGGTCAGACGGAGAGCGTCCTGTACAACTTCACCGGTGTCAGTGATGGAAGCGGGCCCACGGGAAATCTGATTTTCGATTCGGCGGGCAATCTCTACGGCACCACCGATGCCGGAGGGGTCGACAATGGCAGGGGCGGTAATGGAGTGGTGTTCGAACTCTCGCCCGCCACGGGCGGTGGTTGGACGGAAACTGTACTCTATGCCTTTCAGGGTGGCACCAGCGATGGAGAGGTTCCCGAGGGCGGGGTGGTTTTTGATACGGCGGGAAATTTGTATGGCACGACCGACTTTGGCGGTGCACATAATTTGGGTACGGTATATGAACTGTCTCCCGCTGCCGGTGGCGGCTGGACCGAGCAAATTATCTACAGTTTTGCGGGTGGCACCGACGATGGGGGTCCTAATGGCGGTCTGGTGTTCGACACCGCTGGCAATCTCTACGGGACCACCTACGATGGTGGCTCCGAAAACTTAGGGACGGTCTTTGAACTTTCGCCCGTGGCTGGAGGAGGGTGGACGAAGAGTGTGATCCTGAACGGCACATCGGCTGGGGGCAGCAACTTCGAGGAAAATGTGACCTTGTACAGTGGCAGTCTCTACGCGACGGCTGCGTTGGGCGGTTCGGCAAACGTCGGTTCGATCTATCGCCTGATTTCTACATCGAGCGGCTGGCGGGGGGGAGTTATCTACACATTTCTGGGCGGTACCGACGGCGTCCAGCCCAGAGCGCCGGCTGCCGTACGCGGCGGTCAATTGTTCGGCACAACCGACAGCGGCGGCACTTACGGCTACGGCACTCTTTATGAATTAATCCATGGAACAGGAGGGTGGAGCAAAACCATCGTCCACGACTTCGGCATCACCACCAAGGACGCGCTGTACCCAACTAACCCCCTGACGATCGGCCCGGCGGGACAGCTTTACGGTACGAGCGGCTCAGGTGGCAGTGCGGGAAATGGCACGGCGTTCGAGTTTGTCAACTCGGGTGGAGCATGGCGAGAAAAGATTCTGCACAACTTCACCGGGAGCACGACGGATTCTGGCGGTCCCGCAGGCGGTGTAGTGCTGGACGGCGCCGGCAATCTTTATGGAATGGGGCACAACGGAGGATCTTTCAACGCGGGTGCGGTATTTGAAATTGTCCCGTAAGTTTCTGAGCTGAAGTTTGTGGTCAGAAGACCGTCACGAGACGGGGGAGCTGACCCAGTTTTGCCTTTGTTGCAAAGCTGGGCACCACGGCGCTCGCGTGCCACCCACCCTTCGAAACCGCGAAGGGTCAGGCAGCCTCTTCCGTGGTGGCGCACCCAAAAACTAAAGCTGGGCCAGCCCCAAGGTTGTTATTGTTCTAATAGGCCGTCGCCTACCTTTTGCGACGAAGGCGCATCTACCCGCACTCTTGGTCCGACTAGGAGCGCCACATGATCGCGAATCGACGTACTCTCTTCACCCCGTTTCTGTCGTTCAGCCCGAAACGCATAACCCTTCTTTGCGCAGCGTCATTTCTTTTGCTGACTCTGAACGCCCTGGCCCAGGAGGGAACAATCGTCACCTTCGATCCTCCGGCATCCGTGCGAACGGTTCCCCTAAGCATCAACGCCGGCGGCTCGATTACCGGATACTACAACGATGGAACCGCCATCCAAGGTTTCTTGCGCTCGCCAGACGGCAGCTTCACCGTGATTAACGTGCCGGGAGCTACCACGACTTACGGCTGGCTGTGGGAGAGAGATAAATCTGCATGATGGCGCTCACCGTCTTCGGCGTTGCTATCGCCCGCGCCCCCGGGAAACGGTCGAGCAGAATGCTCAGACCGTAGAAGTGTCGAAATGGGCGTGCGTTATATAGATGGTCTCCAGGTTGCGGTTGTGCAGAGCGACGCAAGCCGCGAGAGCCTCGGCCTCAGCCACCGTCCCCATCGCGTCCACCAGCACCGCATCGTACTCGCCGAAGATTAAAGTCGACGTGATCGGGTCAAAGCCGAGCGCTTCGCCGAAGGGCCTTGGCCTCGGATTTAAGGCCATTTTCATCAAGTCGGCGAGAGAGCCGGCTTTCATCTTTTCCAATTACCTTGCCGCGGTGCAGCATGAAGAAATGTGGTAAGCACTCATCAGCGAGAGCCGATACCAACGTATCGGACGATACTATGGTCCAATTGTTCATCTTCCAACCTTCTGTTCTGATGGCTAGTATCGACCGGATTCCTCGGACCCTCAGAACCAGGAATAGGAGAAGGAACGTGAAAATACTGATGGTGCTCACATCGCACGACACTTGGCTCAAAACTGGCTTCTGGCTTGAAGAGTTCGCAGCTCCTTATTTTGTTTTCCGCGATGCCGAGGGTATTGGGTTCGCACCTTAAATGAGAGGTTTGAGTGTATGTCGGGCAAACAAACAGTGATCATAACCGGAGCAGCGGGAGGTATTGGCGCGGGTTTAGTTGAAGGATTTCTGGGAGAAGGTTATAACGTTGTCTCAACCTCTTATAAACCCAATCGAGAGTTGGCCACCTCAGGCGGCCTGATTCTCCTCGATGGCGATATCGGCAAGCAGCAAACCGCCGCCGATGCTGTCGAGGCAGCAATCAACAATTTCGGAACCATCGATGTTTTGGTGAATAACGCTGGTATCTTCCTAAACAAGCCCTTCACTGACTTCACTACAGAGGACTTTGATGCCCTTGTCTCCACGAATCTGCTCGGATTTTTCTACATCACTCAGCGCACTGTGAAAGAGATGTTGAAACAGAAATCGGGATGCGTTGTGAGCATCACCGCGGCGCTTGCTGATCGGCCGATCGCCGGCGTAAATGGCTCCGTTTCGATGATTACCAAGGGCGGGTTGAATTCGGCAACCCAGAATCTCGCGATCGAGTATGCAAAAGACGGCATCCGCTTTAATGCCGTAGCCCCCGGCGAAGTGGATACGCCGATGCACCCCAATGATCCCAACGACTCGACGCAACCGATCGTGAAAAAAGCGACAGTAAGGGATATTGTCGATGCTGTTCTTTACCTGGTACGGGCAGGTTATGTGAGCGGCGAGGTTCTCCACGTGGATGGCGCAGCGCCGGCTCGTCGCTGGTAGCCGCAGGACAAATTCAATATCGTTCCGGCTCGCTATAGCATTTAGCTCTTGTCAAATCAGAGGTTCAGATGAACGATCAGCAAAAGAACGAGGAGTATTCCGAAGCGCGAGATCAACAGATCCGTGCGGTACTGGATCGGCATTGGGCGGCCTCCGATACCAACGATTTTGTAACGGAGCATCTCATTTATCACGAGGACGCGGTGCTGGAGTATCCGCAGTCAGGCGAGCGGACCCGCGGTCGACACAACATACAGGGTCAACGCGCCAGCCAGCCGAACAAAAAACGGTTCACCATCCATCGAATCATTGGCAGCGGTGATCTTTGGGTTACCGAATTAATCCTGACCTATGACGGCAAGCCGTCCTACACCGTGAGCATCATGGAGTTCAAGGGTGACAAGGTTGCGCGGGAAACCCAGTACTTTGCAGACCCATTCCCGGCTCCCGCATTTCGTGCTCAGTGGGTCGAACGGATGGGTACATAATTTCGAGGCGTGAGAATTCGTTAACGACTGGAGGGACAAGAGATGGATTGGAAACGGTTGGTTCAGTTTGCGCTGCTAGGTAGCAGCGATTTGGAACAATATGCCATCCTGCTGGTACGCGTTGCGATCGGGCTATTCTTCGCCATCTCCGGTGGAAACAAATTGTTTGTCGCCGGCGGCACGAAGCCTATTTACGAAACGCTCGTTAAGGCTAAAGTCCCGTTCCCCCGCCAGACGGCTTATTTCGTGGCGGGTGTCGAGTTCATTGGCGGATCCCTGGTGGCCGTCGGGTTTCTTTCGACCCCGGCCAGCGTGGCTTTATCGATCGATATGACGGTCGCAACCCTGACCAGTGCAGTTTCTACATTGCCGAAAGGACTCTCGCCTCTTAACTGGCTCGATGATTTCCTCTACCTTCCGGAAGTCTTGTACGTGCTCTTCTTTATCTGGCTGATCTGCTCCAGTCCAGGAAAGTTCAGTATCGATTACTGGCTCGCCGGCAAATTACTGAACTAACGTATGCCCCAATTGCTCTCAGTAAATGTTGGCCTTCCGCGCGATGTCACTTGGAACGGCAAGACTGTCCATACCGGAATCTGGAAATCTTCGGTAGAAGGCCGAAGAATGGTGCGCAAGCTCAACATTGTTGGCGATGGCCAAGGCGATCTCGCTGGCCATGGCGGGGAGCAGCGCGCTGTTTTCGTTTATCAGATGGACTCATATCACTACTGGGAAAACTTTCTCGGACGTAAAGACTTCATCTTTGGCCAGTTCGGAGAAAATTTCACGGTTGAAGGACTTCTCGATAACGAAGTCTGCATTGGCGATCGATACCGCATTGGTGGTGCTGAATTTGAAGTCACGCGGCCACGCGTGACGTGCTACCGCGTCGGCCTCCGCATGAATGAACCCCGGATGCCCGCAGTGCTGGTAGAACATCACAAACCAGGATTCTATTTTCGCGTGTTGCGGGAGGGAGAAGTTGGTGCCGGCGACGACATTGTGAAAATCGCCGTTGGTCCAGAAAAGATTACGGTAGCCGACATTGATGGCCTTTTGTATTTGCCAGGGCATTCTCGCGAACAATTGGAACGCGCGCTGCGGATTCCCGCACTCAGCAAGGGTTGGCAGAGTTCGTTCGAGGCAATGCTCCAACAGGACTTGAGCTCCAAAACAACGGTAGGGAATCCGGGACTCGCGAATGAGGAACAAGCTCCGGCATGGACCGGATTTCGACAGATGCGAGTCGCGAATATTCAAAAGGAAAGCGAGAATGTAACTTCCTTCGTTCTGGCACCGAAAGACGGGCAGCCTATTCCTATCTTCCAGGCAGGTCAGTTTGTCGTTTTGCGGCTGCTCGTCGATCCTGATAAACCACCCGTTCTTCGCAGCTATTCGTTGTCCGATCTGCCGGCAGCCGATCATCTACGCATCAGCGTCAAGAGCGAATTAAATGGGATTGGAAGTTCATTTCTGTGCAACCGTGCGCGCGAAGGCGATCTGTTGGATGTTAGTGCGCCGCGCGGAAGCTTTACTCTGCGTCCTAGCCAGAATCCTGTTGTTCTGCTGAGCGCTGGAGTGGGTGCAACGCCTGTGCTGTCGATGCTCCACGCCCTCGCTGCTGAAAAATCGCAACGAGAGATCTGGTGGATCTATGGAGCGCGCAATCGAGTCGAGCATCCATTCGCAGAAGAATCACGTACATTACTGAAACAGGTCTCTCGCGGACGAGGATACATCGTCTACAGCAGGCCGGCTGCAATCGACCAAGTCGGGGTGGACTTCGACGCTCCCGGGCACATTGACACAGCTTTGCTGGAGAGAATCGGAGTACCACAGGCTAGTGACTTCTATCTGTGCGGCCCCACTTCATTCTTGCAGAATATGCGCGATGGGCTGCGAAACTGGGGTGTACATGCGGAGAATGTACACACTGAGATCTTTGGTGCGCTTGAGAGCATAACTCCTGGCATGGCGCAGGTTGTTCACACTCCTCACCTGCCACAAGGGTCGCCCGGATCTGGCCCCCCAGTCTCGTTTGCCCGTAGCGGCATTACCACCGCTTGGGATCCGAAATTCGCGAGCTTGCTTGAACTGGCGGAAGCGTGCGACGTTCCGGTCAGATGGTCGTGCCGTAGTGGAGTTTGTCACACCTGCATGACAGGTCTGATTGGGGGGGCGATTACTTATAACCCTGAGCCGTTGGAGAGGCCTGCTGCCGGGAACGTGCTTATATGCTGTTCCCAGCCAAACGTGGGTGTCACTTTGGATCTTTGAGGGAAGAGATTTTAGAGAAAATGACTCGAGAGAAAGGCGCTGCGAAAAGTTTGAAATCTTGGGAGTGGGACTAAAGATCACATACAGAAGTCCTCAGGGGAAAAATGAGCGATTCCTCGGAAGTAAATCCATATCGCGGCCCCAGCGACGCGAAGCCTTTCGATGAAAAACTGACAAAGGACGAGATCGAAGCGTTTTACGACGCGCTCAGAGATAGGGACAGGGCCATCGTGCTGTTCTGCTATCGCTGAAAATCACCTAACGTCTCTGTTGCAATTACTGATGCGTCGAGATGAAAAGGAGATCTCTCAGCGGCTGTTCAACCCGAGCGGACCGCTTGGCCCATTTGGAACAAAAATTCGAGTGGCATACATGCTGAGAATACTGCCACCTGAGGTTCACAAAGATCTGGTGGTAGTGAGCAAGATCAGAAATAAATTTGCCATGATCTGTCCATCAGGAGTTTCAACGATCAGCAAATAACGGATTGGGTAAAGAGCATGCACCACTACAACATGTTCCTAAACAGCGTTAAAACGTTTCAGGGGCAAGATCAAGCGGAACGCGAGAGCGGCGTACCCGAGTCCGAGCGTAAATTTCGAACCATAGCCTACGTTCTGGCCGATTCCGCTGAGACGATCGCTGGCTCATACCGAGAAACTGTGAGGCTGATAATCCATTGGATAGTAGATTTTGAGCAGCACATAAAGTCTGAGGAAGAAAGAATCAATTTCAAACCGTAACAGTATCAAGAGGAGTCCCATCATGCGTTCTGATATTGTGTCCGGTGGCATTTTCCCCAACTACGAACTGCCCGATCACACGGGCACAGTGCGCAAGCTCAGCGAGCTACAGGGCGACGATCCGCTGATCCTTACGCTCGCGCGCGGCCACTATTGCCCAAAGGAGCACCAGCAGCATCTGGAACTGGCAGCGTTCTACCCGAGGATCGCGGTGGCGTACACGCAGGTCGTTACGATCGCCACCGACGATCACCATACTCTGCAGGAGTTCCGCGCGTCAGTTGGAGCCCAGTGGACTTTCCTTTCGGACCCCGAGCGAACAATTCAAAAAGATCTCGACATCGCGGAGTACACCGACCCCGAGCACAATCCGATGATCCCGCACACGCTTGTGCTCAAGCCGGGCCGCGTGATTTACAGCATCTATAACGGCTACTGGTTCTGGGGGCGTCCATCGATCATCGATCTTTGGCACGACCTACGCATCGTGACGAGTGAAATCCGCCCAGACTGGGATCTGAGTACTCCTGGACTCCGCGAGGCATGGAATGCGGGTGATATGTCGCGTTTCCACGGGTGGAACAAGCAGGGAACTACGGAAGATGCGTCGATTGTGCGGAAGAAATAACGCACCAGCCTTCTCCAAAAAAATACTCCGCCCCGCAGCCAGCCATACTGAAACGTAAAATCAGGAGTCGGAACCTGAGGGAGAAGTCTTATGATTGCTACTACCGCTCCCGCGCCATCCTCAGAAACTATCGAGGCCATCCAGCAAAAAGCAAAACGGTTGAGCATTCTTTCGATGATGTCGACCACTGCGGCCGGTTCCGGACATCCGACATCCTGCATGTCGGCGGCAGAGCTCGTGGCCGGAACGTTTTTCTACGCGATGAAGTTTGATCCAAAAAACCCTAACTCGCCGGATGGCGATCGTTTCGTTCTCTCCAAAGGCCACGCTGCGCCAGTGCTTTATGCCGCGTTGGCTGGGGCGGGCGTTTTCCCGGAGTCGCGTCTGATGACGTTGCGTCAATTTTCAAGCGAGCTGGAAGGCCATCCGACACCTCGTATTCCCGGTGTCGACGCCGCGACAGGTTCGCTTGGCCAGGGACTATCTGTTGGTTCGGGGTTAGCGATTGGCGCACGATGGATAAAAGTCCAACGCGTGTCTACGTGCTGATGGGTGACGGCGAAATGGCTGAGGGCCAGGTGTGGGAAGCGGCAGCGTTCGCCGCGCATTACCAACTCGATAACATCACGGTTCTGGCTGACGTCAATGCGTTGGGCCAAAGCGAACCGACCATGTACCAGCACGACATGGAAGTTTACCGCAGGAAATTCGACTCCGAAAGCTGGGCGACAGAAGTCATCGACGGCCACAATGTCGCCGCTGTGCTCGCCGCCCTCGATCACGCCAAGGCGACGAAAGGCCGACCGCAGGCAATCCTCGCGCGGACGATTAAAGGTAACGGAGTAAGCTTCGTCGCCGGCAAGGAGCATTGGCATGGCAAGCCGTTTTCGAAGGATCAACTTGCGGCCGCGATCAAGGAAATCGGACCCGCAATCGACCTGCCCCCTGACCCCGGCAAGTCTTATGCCAGGACGTCATTGCCTGAACCTCCGAATTTTCCCGCTCCGGCTCCGCCGGATTACGATCCTGCAAAACCTATCGCGACGCGCGAGGCCTACGGATTTGCCCTGAAGCGACTGGGCACAGTGAATCCATACATTGTGGCTATTTCAGGCGACGTGAAGAACTCGACTTTCTCGGAGATATTTGGCGATGCCTTCCCGGACCATTTCTATCAGGGCTACATTGCCGAGCAGAATATCGTGAGCGTTGGTGTAGGACTCGCCGCGCGCGGCAAGGTGCCTTTCCTTGATACTTTCGCTTGCTTCCTGACCCGCGCCTATGACCAGGTACGCATGGCAGACATCAGCCGGAGCAACCTCAATTTGTGCGGATCGCATTGCGGCGTTTCGATCGGCGAGGACGGTCCATCGCAGATGGCGCTGGAGGATATCGCGATGTTCCGCGCCGTTCATTCCTCGACCGTTCTTTATCCGAGCGATGCCATCTCCACCGAGGCTCACGGAAACCATGGCGGGGCGTGCAGGCATCAACTATCTGCGAACGACCCGGCCGAAATTTCCGATCCTCTACTCGAACGACGAGAAGTTTCCGATCCCCGGATTCAAGGTTTCCCGACAGACCCCGCAAGATAAAGTGACGGTGATTGGCGCGGGAGTCACCTTACACGAGGCGCTAAAGGCCGCCGACCAGTTGAAGGTAGAAGGCACAGCCGTGCGGGTGATCGACCTTTATTGTGTCAAACCCATCGACGGAAAAGAACTCGCCAAGCAGATTGCGGCCACAGGCGGTCGGCTGATCACCGTGGAAGATCACTGGGCGGAAGGCGGAATCGGCGAGGCGGTCTTGTCTGCACTCGCGCAAGCTGGCGTCGCTCCTGCCAAGTCGCAGCTCCTCGCGGTGCGAGAGATGCCGCACTCCGGCGAGCCGGATGAGCTCATTGACGCCTTCAGCATTTCGGCAAGGCATATTGTGGAGGCGGTGCGTGCAATTTTATAGCCAGCGTCGCGGAGCCTCCTAGGCCTGGAAAGAGAAGGAAAAGCAACACCCTGAAGGCAGCCAGTTAAATCTAAAGATAGGAAGCGCTTGAGAGTAAAACGCGCGAATACAATAGGAGTATGCATATGGCAGCACAGGTCCGACCACTGACGAAACCGCCGAGGACTGAACAGCCGCTGACCGATTTTTATGGTGAGGATCGTCATGAACTGGTGCAAAAACTCGCGTACCAGCACTGGGAAAAAAGAGGCTCTCCGCTGGGTTCGCCCGAAATTGATTGGTTTGCAGCCGAAAAGACGGTGCGCACGCACCTTTTGGCTTCAGGAATCGAGCTCGGTCCAGACGAGGATCTGTACTCTTGAGTGGCGTAGCTTTGAACATTGAACACAAACCGTTCTATAACCCAGAAAACTAAGGACGACCTTAATGAGCACCAATCGCGTGGCGCGCCCAAGCTCCGCAAAAGTTGTTCCCATGACCACCAGCGTCACTAACGTTTCAGATGTTCTGCAACAGTACGGATACGGCGCGATGCCCTTTATCGGGACGGAAAACTCTTTTTATGAACGGCACCTGGTTTTTGACAGAGCGATCGATCCCAAAGTCGCGAGTGCGCGTGAGCGCTTCGAGGCGTTCTCTAGCTCCGTGCGAGATATTCTCGCGCACCGTTGGGTGCAGACAAAAAACACGTATGAGCAACAAAATGCCAAACGCATTTACTACCTCTCCATGGAGTTTTTGATTGGACGTTCGTTGGCCAACAACATCACCAACCTGTTGCTGGATCCACTTTTACCGGATGCCGCGAAAGAACATGGTATCGACTGGCTGGAATTGATTGAGCAGGAGCCGGATGCTGGGCTGGGCAATGGAGGCTTGGGCCGCCTCGCGGCGTGCTTTCTCGATTCGATGGCGACCATGCAGCTCCCGGGCACCGGCTATGGTTTGCGCTATGAGTACGGCATGTTCAAGCAATCGATCGTAGATGGCTGGCAAAAAGAGAATCCGGACAACTGGCTCCGCTTCGGTGATCCCTGGGAGATTGCACGCCTTCATGAGAAGGTGGAAATCAAGCTGAACGTCTCATTCAAGTTGGAAGCCGGCAATTTTCAAGTTATCCCTGACCGCCCATCAAGCCTGATTGGTATCCCGTTTGACCGCCCTGTGGTGGGCTATGGTGGAAAGACGATTAACACGCTCCGGCTCTGGGCCGCGGCGGCGCCCGATTATTTCGATTTTGAGAAATTTGGCACTGGAGACTTCGTGGGCGCGCTCGGCGAAACTCTCCAGGCGGAATCGCTTACCCGCGTGCTGTATCCCGACGACTCAACAACCAAGGGTCAGGGGCTGCGCTTTTTGCAGGAGTATTTCCTGGTCGCTTGCTCCATAGCCGACCTGGTGCGCCGTTTCCAGCGGCACAACTCGGATTGGGAAAAGTTACCGGAAAAAGCCGCAATTCAACTCAACGATACGCATCCTTCCATGTCGGTCCCTGAACTGCTGCGAATCTTGCTTGACGATGTGCACTTGGGGTGGGACCAGGCCTGGGACCTGACGAAGAGGACGCTCGGGTACACAAATCACACCTTGCTGCCTGAGGCTTTGGAGAAGTGGCCGGTCGCGTGGTTTGAGACACTGCTTCCTCGGCACCTGGAGCTCATCTACGAGATTAACAGCCGGCTGCTCGATGACGTTCGGGGTCGCTTCCCGGGCGACGAGGGGCGCGTACAGCGCATAAGCCTTGTGGAAGAAGGCAGCCCGCGCAAGATCCGCATGGCCAACCTTGCCATTGTCGGCTCGCATAGCACCAACGGAGTATCTGCTGTCCACTCTAAGTTATTGCGAACCACAACGGTGAAGGATCTCGCGGAAATGTTTCCCGAGCGTTTCAGCAACAAGACAAACGGTGTGACGCCGCGGCGCTGGTTGCGTGAGGCCAATCCCGCGCTGGCCCGCGAAATCACGCAAGTCATCGGAGATCGCTGGATTACGGATCTTAGCCTGCTCAAACAGCTCAAGCCATTCGCGGAGGACTCCAATGCTCGCGAACGCTTCCTCAAATCCAAGCGTGAGGCCAAAGTGCAGTTTGCCAATTGGCTCAAGTCCATGTCGGGACGTGTCGTGGATCCCGACACCATCTTCGACTGCCACATCAAGCGCATTCACGAATATAAAAGGCAGCTGATGAATGCGCTGCGGATTGTGATCGTTTATAACCGGCTTCGCGAAAATCCCAGCATGAAGATCGTGCCTCGAACATTTTTCTTCGCGGGTAAAGCGGCGCCAGCTTATAAACTAGCCAAGCTCATCATCAAGTTCATCAACAATCTGGCGGCCGCGATCGACGGCGACCCGGTCGCGCGCGGCCGGCTTAATGTCGTCTTTCTCCCTGAGTACAATGTTTCGCTAGCGGAGCGGCTGATTCCAGCCAGCGATGTTTCCAACCAGATCTCGACCGCCGGCTATGAGGCCAGCGGAACGAGTAACATGAAATTTATGATGAACGGAGCATTGACCGTCGGAACCCGCGACGGTGCGACCATCGAAATGGCGGAGGAAGCCGGAGAAGAGAACTTGTTCCTGTTCGGTCTCACCGTGGAGCAGGTTGAGAACAGCCGTGCCTGGTATAACCCGAACTGGCATTACGAAAACGAGCCGGAGATCCGCGCCGCTCTGGACCTGATTTTCGCGGATCACTTCAGCCGCAACGAACCCGGAGTATTCGCTCCGTTGCGCGATGTGCTGCTGACCCAGGGCGATCACTATATGAACCTCGCGGACCTGACCTCGTATTGCAACGCACAAGACAAGCTCGGCGCGCTCTATGCTGAACCCAGCGCATGGGCGCAGAAAGCAATTTTGAACGTCGCGAGCTCTGGAAAATTCTCGAGCGATTGCTCGATTGCGGAATACGCGAGCGAGATTTGGAAGGTGGAACCATGTCCAGTAGTGTAGAAACTCAATCCCCGACAGGTGAATATATTTCGCCGCTGGCCGGCAAACCAGCGCCGAAAGAGTTATTGGTGGACGTGGTCCGCCTGCAGAAAGAATATTTCGAGCGGCATCCCGACCTCGGTGATCCTAACCAGTTGGTCAGCTTCGGCACTAGCGGACATCGCGGTTCGCCGCTGCACGGCACATTTAACGAAGCGCATATCCTCGCAATTACCCAGGCGATCTGCGAATACCGCCGCGAGCAAGGAACAGACGGCCCGCTCTATATGGGGAAAGACACCCATGCCGTCTCGGAGCCGGCGCAGCGCACCGCCCTCGAAGTGTTAGCGGCAAACAACGTGGAGACGATCATTCAGCAAGATGACGGAATAACTCCAACGCCGGTGATCTCGCGAGCGATTCTGGTTTACAACCGTGGCCGCAAGCAGCATCTGGCGGATGGCATCGTGATTACGCCATCGCACAATCCGCCGGAGGATGGAGGATTCAAGTACAACCCGCCCAACGGCGGCCCGGCTGATACCGATGTGACCCGCTGGGTAGAAGATCGCGCGAACGAATTGTTGCGAGCCGGGAACGCAGGGGTAAAACGCATTCCGTACGAGAAAGCCATCCGGTCCGCGAGCACCCACCAGGAAGATTTCATTCTGCCCTATGTTCGCGATCTTAAAAATGTCGTGGATATGGACGCAATTCGCGGCGCTCACCTCAAACTTGGCGTGGACCCTCTGGGCGGCGCTTCATTACCTTACTGGGAACCGATCAATTCGATTTATGGGCTGGACATCGTCGTCACCAATACAAAAATCGATCCGACATTTTCATTCATGACGGTCGACCACGACGGCAAAATTCGCATGGACTGTTCGAGCCCCTATGCGATGGCCAGGCTGGTTGGCCTGAAAGATCAGTACCAGGTGGCTTTCGGGAACGATACCGACGCCGATCGGCACGGGATCGTAACTCCGGTCGTGGGTTTGATGAATCCGAATCATTACCTTGCCGTTGCCATCCGGTATTTGCTTACGCACCGAACTCAGTGGCGTGACACAGTCGCAGTGGGAAAGACACTGGTGAGCAGCAGCATGATCGATCGAGTCGTTAAAAAGCTTGGCCGCAAACTCTGCGAAGTTCCGGTGGGTTTCAAGTGGTTTGTACCTGGCCTCGTCGATGGCTCGTACTGTTTCGGCGGAGAAGAAAGCGCGGGAGCGAGTTTTCTTCGTCTTGACGGCACAGCATGGACGACCGACAAGGACGGGCCGATCATGGACTTGCTGGCGGCAGAGATTACCGCGCGCACCGGGAAAAATCCCGGAGAACATTACCGCGAACTGACGGCGGAGTTCGGCACGCCGTATTACACACGCATCGACGCGCCCGCCACACCCGAGCAAAAAGCTGAGTTGGCAAAACTCACGCCGGAGGCGGTAAAGGAATCGGACCTAGCGGGCGAACGCATAACGGCCAAGCTCACCAAAGCCCCGGGCAACGATGCCCCAATCGGCGGCTTGAAAGTTGTGGCGGAGGGCGGTTGGTTTGCAGCGCGGCCCTCCGGAACCGAGAACATTTATAAGATCTACGCCGAAAGTTTCAAGAGCCAGACCCATCTGAACGCGATTGTGAGTGAAGCTCAGGAGATGGTGAACAATGCGCTCGGTTCGGGAGCGCGATAAATGACCGATAACGACGGGCACACGAGTAGTCCGCCGTTTCCGCCCGGATATCGCGCTTCCGGCTTGCTCTTGCATGTCACCTCTCTGCCGTCTCCGTATGGCATCGGCGATCTGGGATCGTCCGCGTTCTCCTGGATTGATCGTCTGCACGATGCCGGTCAAGCGTGGTGGCAGTCGCTGCCGCTGGGTCCGACTGGTTACGGAAACTCGCCGTATCAATCAATGTCTTCGTTTGCCGGCAACGAGCTGCTGATTAGTCCTGGCTCTCTCATTGCGGACGGGCTGATACAGGCGAGCGATGGTGATGAGAACGATGCTCAGTCTCATTTCTCGGCCGATGCAGTTAACTACGATTCCGTAATCCCGTTCAAACAACGGCTGCTAGAAACCGCATGCGCAAACTTCAAAGCCGGGCAGCACAGTAATAAAGATCTCTCGCCTGCCTACGACGAGTTCTGCAGCAGCCAAGCGCATTGGTTGGAAGACTATGCTCTGTTCCGGGCGCTAAAAGAAAAGTATCGCGGAACTTATTATCTGGAGTGGCCTGCAGAGTTGGTCCAGCGCACCCCAAATGCTCTCGCTAAAGCGCGGGGAGAGTTAGCAAGTCAAATGGATCAGGTTCGCTTCGCGCAATTCCTGTTGTTCCGCCAGGCCGATCAACTCAAGGAACATGCCCATGCCAGAGGCGTGAGCTTGATCGGCGATCTGCCTTTCTTTGTTTCCCCGGATTCCAGTGATGTTTGGGCGAACCCTGAGCTATTCCTCCTCGATGAGCAGCAGCGGCCACGCTTCGTCGCCGGTGTTCCTCCTGATTATTTCAGCGCGCAAGGTCAATTGTGGGGAAATCCCGTTTACAACTGGGATGCCGCGCGCGCGACTGGTTATCGGTGGTGCATCGATCGGCTTCGTGCTTTATTGGCTCACGTCGACGTGATTCGCATGGATCACTTCCGCGGCTTCGCGGCTGCATGGTATGTTCCAGCCGGAGCGACGACAGCCCAGTCCGGACAATGGGTGCCGGGGCCGGGAGCCAACTTTTTTCAAGCGGTGCGAATAGAGCTGGGCCATTTACCATTCATCGCGGAAGATCTGGGTGTGATTACGCCCGACGTGCAGGCCCTACGCGACCAGTTTCGCCTACCGGGGATGCGCGTCCTGCAATTCGCCTTCGATGGTCATACGGACAATCCATACCTGCCGCACAACTTTGTCCACAACACGGTCGCCTATACCGGCACGCACGACAACGCCACCACTCGACAATGGTATGAGGAATTGCCCGACTACGAGCGGCAAAACTTCTGGAACTACCTGAAGCTTGCGCCGGGAACCAGTGCGGACGCCGCTCCTGAGTTGATGCGGCTGGCCTGGTCGTCACCAGCCGCACTCGCGATCGCTCCGTTGCAGGATCTGCTCAACATGGGAAGCGAAGCGCGTATGAATGTGCCCGGTCGCCCCGACGGGAACTGGCGTTGGCGCGTCCGGGAAGACATGTTATCCTCTCAATCTTTTCAGTGGCTGCGGGATTTGACGGAGAGTTGCAAGCGCTCGGTCGGTCCGGCAACATCCGTCAGCGCGCAAGTGGATCGCGATCAGGTGAGCGCTCAAATCTAGAAAAATGGACAGGAGGTAGTCTGCTGATTCAAGTTGCCAAGAGCATTCTCCTGGTGGTGAGTGCGCTCTTTCCGATCGTGGATCCGATCGGAGGTGCTCCTGTCTTTCTGCTGCTCACGCGAGACTACGACGCCGAGACACGACGAGTGCTGGCTCGCCGCATTGCGGTGGATAGTTTCATACTGCTGATCGCGTCCTTTACCCTGGGGGCGCACGTTCTCTCCTTCTTCGGGATTTCGCTTCCGGTTGTGCAGGTCGGCGGCGGGCTGATCGTGATTTCAACCGGCTGGGCGATGCTAAATCAGAAAGACGCGAACGATCAAGGCTCAGCCAGACGAACCGTCACTTGCGCTGATGCTCTCAGCCAGGCGTTCTACCCGCTCACGCTTCCTTTGACGGTTGGTCCCGGCTCCATCTCGATTGCGATCACTTTGGGCGCGAATGCGCCGCAGCACCTGGGCGCAAATCTGCTGGTGATTCTCGCGGCGGCGATCGGTTCCGCTTTCATCGCAGTAACCATCTATCTCTGCTACGGCTACTCCGATCGGCTGGCTAGCAAAATTGGTTCCACGGGGACGAACGTAATTTTAAAACTCACCGCGTTCCTGCTGGTGTGCATTGGAGTGCAGATCTTGTGGAACGGCGCGAGCAAATTGCTAAGTTCGTTGCCGCAGTTGAGCGGAGTTGTAGCGCTGCCGCATTGAGAGCGAAGCGAGCGGCGAGAGTAGACGACAGAGAGGGACAGTGAAAAGTTCAAGCGTTGATGTTCTCGCCAACACGGATGGTCCGTCCAAGGCTGCCAACACCGCGGCGGCCCCAGTCATGAAACGACCGACTTGGGATCAGGCTGAGGGCAACCCGTTGCCGCTTGGGGTCACGTGGATCGAAGCTGAGCAGGCATTTAACTTCGCGGTTCATTCCGAACATGCGGATAGCGTTACGCTGTTGCTCTATTCTCCAGCCGATCTGGTAAATCCTCTTCTAAGACTTCAATTGGATTTTTTGCACAACAAGTCGGGGCGGATTTGGCACTGCCGCGTCCCAGTTACAAAAATTCCTGAGGCTCGTTATTATGCATACTCCGTCTCGGGAGACGCCATTCCTCAACTCCATAGCTTCGACCCGCAGAAGGTTCTCCTCGATCCGTACGCGAAGTGCATTTTCTTCCCACCCGGTTTTGATCGGAACCTGGCCATGCGGGAAGGCTCCAATGCCGGCAGCGCGCCTTTGGGAGTGCTGTTTGATCAGCGATCGACATTTGACTGGTCGGGAGTCCGGCCTCCGTATCATGAGTCGGATGCAGTCATTTACGAACTTCACGTGAAAGGTTTCACGAAGAACCCCAACTCTGGTGTCGGCCCATCGCATGCCGGCACATACGCCGGTCTCGTGGAAAAGATCCCCTATTTAAAGGAACTCGGGGTGACGGTTGTAGAACTGATGCCGGTTTTTCAGCGTGATCCCCAGGAAGGCGACTACTGGGGCTATATGCCTTTGAATTTCTTCGCGCCTCATGCTCAGTACGCGAGCACACAACGCGAAGATGAACAGCATCTTGAATTCAAGAACATGGTGAAGGCTTTTCATGAGGCAAATATCGGCGTGGTGCTGGACGTCGTATACAACCACACTTGCGAGGGCGACGCCAAAGGGCCGATCTACAGCTACAAGGGTTTCGACAGCGCCGGTTATTACATGCTTTCCTCCGACCCGGCGAATCCCTACGCCAATTACTCCGGCACCGGCAATACCTTGAATTTCGGCCAGGCGCACGTGCGCAAGATGGTGATCGACAGCTTGCGTTATTGGAAGCGAGGGATGCATATCGACGGATTCCGCTTCGATCTGGCGTCGGTATTCAGCCGCAATGCAGACGGATCACTCAACTGGGGCGAAGCGCCCATCTTCAGCGAAATCGCCGCCGACCCGGAATTAGGGCGGGTGCGTTTAATCGCGGAACCCTGGGACACAGCCGCTTATCAGCTCGGGCGCGGATTCCCGGGCCTGACCTGGCTGCAGTGGAACGGGCGCTTTCGCGATGACGTTCGCCGGTTTGTTAAGGGCGACACGGGGATGGTTCCCGACGTGATGCGGCGTATCTATGGCAGCGATGATTTGTTTCCAGACAGCCGCGCCGACGCTTATCACGCATATCAGAGTGTGAATTATGTAACGTCTCACGACGGTTTCACCCTCTACGATCTTGTCTCTTACGACCGCAAGCACAATGGGCAAAACGGAAATAATAATCAGGACGGCACCGACGCGAACTACAGCTGGAATTGTGGACAGGAAGGGGATGAAGGTGTTTCCTCGGCGGTTCGTGCATTGCGCCGGCAGCAGGTAAAGAATTTCTGCTGCCTGCTCTTCTTATCCAACGGTACGCCGATGTTTCGCGCCGGCGACGAGTTCCTGAACACGCAATTCGGCAACAACAATCCCTATAACCAGGACAACGAAATAGGATGGCTGGATTGGAGTCAACTTCAATCCAATAAGGACATTTTCCAGTTCTTCAAGAAGATGATTGCGTTCCGGAAGAATCATCCCTCGTTGGGCCGGAGCAGGTTCTGGCGGGAGGACGTTACTTGGTACGGCGTCGGCCCCGCGGTCGATGTGTCCCACGACTCGCACAGCCTGGCATTCTGCCTGCACGGCGCTTCTCAAGATGATGACGACATCTACGTGATGATCAATGCGTACTGGGAAGAATTGGAGTTCGATGTGCAGGAGGGAACGACGCAGGAATGGAAAAGAATCGTGGACACCGCTTTGCCCAGTCCGGATGATTTCTCGGACGACGGAATCCCTTTAGAGCAGACGAAGTTATACCTATTAGCTCCACGATCGATTGTGGTCTTATGTCGAACCAAAGCAGGCTAAACCGTTGCACAGGCTAACACGTGTGCCGAGCTAACCTTCTTCGAAATCCCTGCCACCTACGCCAGGAGATTCCAGTACGCTTGAGCACGTCCTTCAGTCCGCTGATGGCAGGCATTGAGGTCGAGCGGATTTCCATCTGAGTTTCGGAAAATTGGGCGGCCGCCGACTCCCCAGGTGCCGCTATTCTACCGAGTCCCACACCATTCTCAGAACGTTTCTACGGATATCCATAATGAAGCGGTCATTCATGGATTTTCGCTTCTGTTGAGAATACGTTAGCTCGGGTCATCGACGTTAAAGATTTCGTGCCTGAGTTTAGTAGCCCCACGCAATTCCTTCCAAAGTGGGTCTCTGCTTGCATTATTCGAACTGGATGCTGCTCACAAGTTTTAGTCATCTTGCGCTTTCAGAAGGGAAGTGGATTGCGCCGCATATCCACAAGCAAGATGCAGCAGCCTGTCCGGTTTTGATTAGCTTATAGCAATTCAATGTACGGAGTAATTGTCATGAAGAAACGAGCATTTGGTTTCTCGATCTTTCTTATCGCGCTGGGATTGATGTGTGGGATGGTCGTCTGGACGCCCTACGTACATGCCGACAACCTCTACGCCAGTATTCGCGGGACGGTTGTGGATCCGTCTGGAGCCGTGGTGCCGGATGCGAAACTGACAGCGACGAATATCGCCACAGGCCTTAGTTACTCCACGGCTTCGAGCAAGGACGGTTTGTTTGCCTTCTTGCAACTGCCCATTGGTGATTACTCCGTGAAGGTGGAGAGGTCCGGTTTCAAGACGTTCACCGAGGGGCACATTCACCTGGACCTCGACCAGATATTCAACCTAAGAGTGGAAATGCAAGTAGGCGTGGTTAGCGACACGATTACGGTTGACGCCAATCCCGCTCAAGTCGAAACCACAAGTATGCAACTGGGAACCACCGTTACCGGAAACCAGATTGTTGAACTGCCGTTAAATGGCCGCAACTGGACGCAGCTCATGCAGCTTCAGCCGGGAGTGCAGGGAGCTTCGGACCGATTCGGCGTCGGAAACACTGGGGGAGGTTTCTCCACCAGCGGAGCGGAAACGCAGCAGAATTCCTTCCTGATTAACGGGGTCGACTCCAACGACGCCTCGCTCAATACTCCGCTAGTCATCCCAAGTCCGGATGCCATCGGCGAATTTGATCTGGTGAGCAGCACCATCAATCCCGAGTATGGGCGCAACTCCGGCGCCATCGTCAACGCAATCATCAAGAACGGCACCAATCAGTTTCACGGCGATATTTTTGAGTTCTACCGCGACACATTCCTGGATGCTATTCCCTGGTTTGAACTGACCCGATCCCTCTATCACCAAAACCAGTATGGCGGCACAGTCGGCGGGCCGGTTGTCAGGGATCATGCCTTCTTCTTCTTTTCCTACCAGGGTAGGCACTCAGTAACGCCGCAACCCTCTGGACTCCAGGACAGTTTCAACGGCATTAACCTGAGTGATCCTCAGCCCGTCGTTTTCAGTCAGGCACAACGGACTGGCAACTTCTCGGGGAACGCGCCGTTTTACAACACTGCCAGCCCTGAACCTGCGGGTTCGCCCTGCGGGGCAAATTACACGGGTCCATTCGGACCCAACCCGCTTCCGTTTAACCTCGGAACGGCGACCGCAGGAACTCCGTGGTGCGTGGCCTTCCCAACGGGAGCCCTGCCGAGCATCAATCCATTAGCGGCCAAGCTACTGAATCAATACATTCCTCTGCCCAACGCAGCGAACAATGAGTTTCTGTTCAATCCCCTCGAGGTCTCAAAGCGAGGCCAGTATCTCGGTCGCTTGGATGAGAAGGTCTCCAATAAAGATTCGATCTGGTTCTATGGGCTCTACGATAACCACATCACGAACGATGATTTAGGTTTCGTTGGCTCCAACCTTCCCGGCTTCGCCGATGGTAACCCATCGAAGACCTATCAATACACTACTGCCTGGAACCATACTTTTTCGCCCACCACGCTGAATGAAGCGCGCTTTGGCTACCTCCGTTTTAATTACGATGACGTTGTACCCCTCAGTACCCAGAGCGCGTCCGCCTATGGCTTCACCGGCATCGCCAATACTCAAGCGCCCGCCTTTGCACAACTCCCCGTCATGGCTGTTGCGGGCTTGTTTAGCCTTGGTTTCAGTGCAGATGGGCCGCAACCGCGTGTGAATAACACTTATCAGCTGGTCGATAACCTAAGCAAAGTTTGGGGGCACCACACCTTCAAGGCGGGCTTCAACATGGATCGTCTGGAGATCAACAATCCGTACTACAACAACCTGAACGGTACCTATCAGTACTTTGGCGGGGGATCGTTTTCGACGGGGAACCCTGGAGCAGATTTCCTACTGGGAATTCCCGACGAATATGACCAAGGAAGTGGCGCCATCATCCGGGCCCGGGCACGGGAATATTACTCGTACGGCCAAGACCAATGGCAGGTGAGGCCCAATCTGACCTTGACGATGGGAGTAGGTTGGGATGTCGAAACTCCCTATAAGAATCTCTACGCGAATGGGGAGATCCTGGATGCGTTCCACCCCGGACAGCAATCCACGGTTTTCCCCACGGCTCCGGTTGGCATCGTCTTCCCCGGCGACAAGGGAGTCGGGCCGTATGGAGGAGCCAGCGTTCATTACGACAACCTCGCGCCGCGTTTGGGGTTTGCCTGGAGTCCGGGAGCCTCCAACAAGTGGAGCGTTCGTGGCGGCATTGGGCTCTATTACAATCGCACGGACTCAGAAGCTACGTTGCAGACACTCACCAATGTGCCATTTTCCACGACCTCGCCTGGAGCCGCCGCGATTGGTTCATTTCCGTCCTTTGCTAACCCTTACGCCTCTGTAAATCCCGCTCCCGTCACATATACCCAAGGAGGCAAAACCACAACAATTGCGAGCGGAACTGTGAATAACCCTTTTCCGTTTACTCCTCCAGCGACTGGGACGTCTCCTAATTTCGCTCAGTTTGAGCCCATCGGCCTCAGTGACGTTTTCTACGATCCGCACCTGACCTCTCCCAGGTCAACGAACTTCAATCTGAACTTCCAATATCAGGTTTCAAAATCGACAGTTGCGAGTATTGGCTATGTCGGAACGATAGGGCGTCACCTGGAGGGCGCCTACAATATGAATCCCGCGGGAAACGCATCTGGAAACCCAGTCGCGGTGGCTGAGGGTGCTAGCAACGATTTCAATCTGCCCACCGTTGCTGCGAACACGTATCAGTACAACCCGAACGTCTATGGGGGAATTGGCGTGTTCGCGACGGGTTGGAACTCCAACTACAACTCTCTGCAAGCGCAGATTAATCGGCATTTCAGCAATGGCTTGCAATTTCAGGCTGCCTATACCTGGTCCCGCTACTTCGATTACACCTCGAGCCTGGAAAACAGCGCCTTCAATAATCCTGGCTTCAACGCCTTAAACTTTGCCCGGAATTATGGTCCCTCGGCCAACGATGCGCCACAGCGCCTGGTGGTGAACTACGTGTACACGTTGCCATTTTATAAGTATGGGCACCATTGGAAGCGGCTGACCGATGGCTGGAATCTATCGGGAATCGGTACCTTCCAGCATGGTTTCCCAGTAGCCGTATTCCAGACCGCTTTTAATGACTTGCAGGGTTCTCCGAGCCAGCAATTTTTCGCATCCCCGGACTTCGTCGACGCTACGGGGTCGCCGTTAAACATCAATCACAACCCCAGGAACAGCCCGACGCAGCAGTGGGTGAATCCCGCTGCCTTTGCAATTCCGGCCGTTGGAACCCAAGGTACCGCCAATCGCAATCCCTTTTATGGACCGGGGTTAAATTTCTGGGATATGGCTCTGGAGAAGAGTCTTCACTTTACGGAGTCGATGTACTTCCAGTTCCGGTTTGAGACCTTCAATACCTTCAACCATGCGAATTTCGGTGCGCCGGTTGATGATCTTTCCAGTTCAGCCTTCGGGACCGTCAATACCGTCCAGCAAATAAGCACCAATGGCGCCGGTCGAGTGGTGCAACTAGCCGGGAAGTTCTACTTCTAGCTAACTAAAGCTGAAAGCAAGGAGAGGCATCTCTCTCGGCGATTGAGAACCCGATTTACATCATCTCCGGACTACGAAAGGCAAATGCAATGATTTCGATCTCCGATTACCTGCACTCCACTGTGAGATTCAGTGCGCTTGTAGCATTTGTGGTCCTCCTTCTAGTCTCTCCAGCTTTGGTGCGTGCACAAACTACAATCTCCACCGGAAGCATCCAGGGGACGATCGTCGATCCCTCTGGTGCCGTAGTTGGGGAAGCTAAGGTCACAATTACCGATAGCGCAACCGGGCAGGCGATTACGCAGACGACGACTTCGGCAGGAACCTACACCTCCGGCGCATTGATTCCTGGCAATTACTTGGTGCGGGTGGAGGCAAAGGGGTTCCAGACCTTAGATGAAACTGTCTCGGTGGACGTAGGAGTGACGATATCCGGGAACTTCAAACTTCAGTTGGGCGACGCAAGCCAAGTGATCGACGTGCAAGCAGGCACGTTGCAGGTGAATACCGAACAAGCAACGGTGCAGGGCGTAATTAACACCGAGCAGATCGAGAACCTGCCCATCAACGGAAGGAACTTCCTCGACCTGGCACAGCTGGAGCCAGGCGTTCAAATTCAGGATGGCGGCAATTTCGATCCTACGAAGAAAGGATTCTCTTCGATTTCTTTCGGCGGCCGATTTGGGCGCACGGCGCGCATCGAGGTCGATGGAGTCGACACGAGTGACGAAACGGTCGGAACGACCACGCAAGATATTCCCCAAGGCGCCATTCAGGAATTTCAGATCGGGGAATCGATGTTGGATTTGTCGACGGAGTTGACCTCGTCCGGTTCGGTCAACGTCGTAACCAAGTCCGGGACCAATACTTACCACGGCCAGGCTTACTACGCTTTTCGCGACCAGTCACTCAATGCGGATCTACCGGGCGGGTCGGACACGTACTTCCAGAGAAATCAATTCGGCGGCAACTTCGGGGGCGCAATCATCAAGAACAAGGTGTTTTTCTTCGCCGACGCCGAGCGCACCCAGCAAGCTTTTAATCAGCCAGTCCTGGCAGGTCCTCCCTTTCAATCAGACTCGGGCACTTTTCTGGCGCCGTTCCGTGAATTGGAAGGAATCGGGAAATTGGATTACCAGATCAGCAAAAGTTACCATTTGTTCTACCGTTTCTCCTACGACCAGAACAGCGACGTCTCGTCCTTCGAGGCGATCGCATTCCAACCGCTGGACAACAAAACTCATACCCGCGACCACGTCATAGGACTTGACTTTACGACCAGCAGTTACACGCACAGCGTCCGTCTCGGTTACATGAAGTTCTTTAACCACATCGGTAGCGGGACGATCGCGACTACGCCCTTCAATCCGACGTCGCCCCTCGAGTTGGCCATTGGCCCAGATCAAACCTGCCTCAACACATCGGGAGTTGAGCCCGATGTGTTCTGCTCGGGCCAGGGTTTGTTGGCTCCGCAGAGCACGCCGCAGTCGGATCATCAGATCAAATATGATGGCAGCAAGGCGCTGGGTACGCACATTCTGCGCTACGGCGGCGGTTGGAACCACATCCGGGGCGGAGGGTTTGCCGGGTTTCTGGCCGACGGACCTGCTGTCAACGCCAGCGCGACTGCCTGCATCGGTATCTGTCTGACCATGCCCGGTGGCGCGACCAACGCGCTGAATTACCCGGCGACGAATGTGCTTTTGGGCAACGGGGCGGGGTATTCCACGGAGAAGCCTTCGTTTGGCTTTCCCTTCGGAGGCTTGGGGCCAGACAATCGAATTTCATGGTACATCGGTGATTCCTGGAAGATAAAGCCGAATCTGACACTCACCTATGGGCTGCGATACGTGAAAGACACCGGAAGAACGGACAGCGACTTGGCGCCAATTCCGCAGATCAGCCAGGATTTTGACAACCAGTTTTATTCGGGCTTGGGGAATCGCGTGAACGATCCCAGCAAAAATTTTGCTCCGCAATTTGGTTTCGCCTGGGATCCGGCTCACAGCGGAAAGACCGTGTTTCGCGGTGGAATTGGTCTGTTTTATGAAAACTCGATCTGGAACAACGTTCTTTTCGACCGGCCGGGACGACTGGCTACTGGCGATTTCCTGGGCTTTCAGCCTGCGTGCTCGGGTGGGAGCGGATCCCCGTACACACTGCCGGGAACGGCTACGGTTGTCAATCCTGGAAGCGGCACGGGCGGGCTGAACATATGCGGCCAGCCGATTGGGCAGGTGCAGGTGCAGATCGCGGCGCTGCAGGCGCAATATCAGGCCGCCTCTCAAGCCGTCGGCGCCGGACCAAACCCGGGCTATATCCTTAACACACTGGGCGATACCGGCCCCAATGGGACCGGCACGAACCTGTTCGCGCCCAACTACCGGACTCCGCGCTCGGTGCAGATGAATTTGGGCATCCAGCGCGAGCTTCGCAGGGGAATGGTACTTACCGCGGACTACCTTCGCAACATCTCCACTCACACGTTACTCGCGGTGGATACCAACCATGTGGGAGACGCGCGATTCCTGAATATGGCAGCCGCTCAGACTGCCATTAACACCACCAATGCCGCTTTCGGTTGCCCGGCCGGCACGACGGGAATCCCCTGTGCCATAGCAGCCGGCGCGACCATCGTCAACTTTGCCTCGAACGGACTCGATTCAGGTTACCAGTTCTGTGGTGGAGCTGCGTGCCCGAATGCAGCATTCGGTGGCATCGCCAACGGCCAACCCGGATCGCCAGGCCCAGCCGGTGGAGTCGGGGGAAACCAAATGCTGTTTCCCATCGGGCGATCCGTTTACAACGGGTTGCAGACTTCCTTGAAGCAAGATGTACGCTCTCCCTTCAAGGGAGTTCGTTATGTGAACTTGCAAGTATCTTACGCACTTTCAAAATATGTCTCCCAGGCGACAGATGGTGACTTTGTAAACAGCGCATGGGACTACGATGACCCGGGCAAGTACACTGGCCCAAACGGGCTGGATCGTACCCATCAGATTTCATTCGGCGGCACGATGGAGTTCCCCGCGCACTTCCGGGCCAGTGTTATTGGGCACTTTTATAGTGCGCTGCCGCAAACCCTGACGCTGGCTCCCACCGGCTCTCCGGGCGGTATGTTTGTGACCGCCGTGAACGGAGACGGCACGGGCGATGGTTACGGGCCGAATGGTACAAACGGTACGCTGGGAGGCATTCTCCCCGGAACGAACCTAGGCTCGTTCGGACGCGGCGTTAGCGGCGCTAATATCAATGAAGTGATTAGCAACTACAACAGCAACTTCGCGGGCAAACCGACTCCAGCCGGCCAGGCACTCATGAATGCTGGGCTGTTCACCCAAGCCGAACTGACCCAACTCGGAGCGGTTATGCCTGTGATCAACCCGGCCCCCCCGAACGAGGCGCAAGATGACTGGTTGCGAGATCTGGACCTTAGCCTGAACTGGACATACAAGGTGAAGGAGCGGCTGGAATTGCAGCCCCAACTCAGTTTCTTCAACGTACCGAATTTCTCCAACTTCGATGCACCGAAGAATACTCTCAGCGGTGTGCTCAGTCTTGCAGGTCAGCCGGGCCTTCCCGCTCAGACGCCTACCGTGGGAACCGCGAACGGCACCTCAGGGGTACAGCCAAACAGCCTTCGGGTTGGTTTGGGCTCAGGAGTGTTTGGTTTAGGGTCTCCACGAGTGTTGGAGTTCTCGCTAAAGATGAGTTTCTAGCGGCTGGAAGTTAGGGCGGCGGACTGCGTCCGCCCAAAAAAAGCAATCGCTATTGATTTAGACCACACGTTCAATATGGCCAAAACCGTCGGTGCCGATCCACGACTCTGCAAGAAGATGTAGATTTTTTTTATAAGTACGAGTAACTGTATATTTCTTGCCTCCTCTTACACGCAGCATGTACTCCCCGGTCGACAACGGCTGAATCTCTTCCACGAAGGCGGCATTCACCAGAGATGATCGATGGATCCTGACAAATCCGAAGAGGCTCAATTTCTCTGCCATCGTTGAAATCGATTCGCGTAGCAGATATCCACTTGATTTGTGTTGCAGCAAGACATAATGACCTTCGGCTTCCACGGCGATGATGTCCGCGGAGTCGATAAATAGAATTTTCTTTCCTGCCCTGATCGCGATTCGAGAAGCCGATCCTTTCGGAGCAATGTGTAGTTGCTGTAACAGTCCCGTCACGATTGCCACTCCTTTTTCCCTCTTCGAGGAATGCTGCACCGCATGGTTCGGGAAACTACTTGCACCTAAGAGTCCACTGCGGAATCCACGGCAGGAAAACTTCCATTTTCAACACCTGAAATCCACACCCACACGCGGGGGCCGCTGTCACCAGGGACTGCACGGGCTTCTCCGTGCTGCTCGAGCCGGTTGAGTGCTGTGGTAACCGCGCCCGCCAGATTCTTGGAGCACGGCAGATCGGTTCGCTGTTGAATCTGTTCGCACACATTTCGTGCGGTCAGGGGGCGGCCAGAATCCATCAACACCTCACGGCATGCCTGAGTAATCCCCCGTCGGCGTATTCCGACCTTGCCATTTACCAATTCCCGTAGATCTTCACTTAGTTCATCGTTGCCGAACAAATTGCACAACCCGGCGATCGTCTGCTTGATTACGGCAATGCGCTTCGTGATTGCGAAGCGCTGTTGGACGAGTCGCCGCAGTTCATCGCGTGCAACATTGACAATCACTTGAACATCCGGGGCTGTATTCATCGCTGCTGCCAATCTCGAGCTCCATGAAATTATTTCCGACACGTGTGATTGCGCGGTTTGCGCCCTTCAACATTCACGCATCGTCAATTATTGACTGGGGCGAGCGTTCCATCCGACCACATACCGGTAAGAACCATGAATACGTCGATTCCTTCCAGTGCGAACTGTGGATTTAGCAGGGCGGGAGACTTGGGCAGATCCGAGCCCCAAACCGCTTTGTCCACTAGCGGCGTATAGAACATCAAATGGGCCATATTGTGGCCGCCGGCATCCGTAAGGTACGCTTCCTTCGACATCATGTAGGTCAGCGCACTAAACTCGAGGGGCGGCAGTTCTTTCTTGACGAATGTTGCGATTCCTTCCCTGATCTGATCCTTGGATTGACCCGCCAATACCATCTCGGTCCTTTTGTAAGTCATTGGAAGAATGGAACGCACCGCGGGCGGGTTGTAACAGATGGGGCCTCGAATTTTGGGATTCCAAAATTCGGGATTGTCGAACGGAGCCATCCAACCTCGCTCCACCGCGCATACAAAACCATTCTTGCCTTCGACGGCGGTTTCATAGCCATGCGGCCCAAGCACCAGAACTTTTGCGTCGTGGGAGATGGAGTCTGGAGCCGCACTTCGCGCCAGGGCTATTTCGGTGTTTCGATCCGGCATCAGGTACCGGTCAAGCGCGGCCATGCTGGGATACGGGATTTGGGATTGCGCTTCCATTTGCGGGATCGTACCCAGCGTTACCACAAGCATGGAGCTTCCTAATGCGATTAGCTTGAGAATCTTTTGGCTCATCAATTTCCCCTTTCGGTGCGGGCTTTAGGGCGATTCGAGTCGTATGATGCGGCCATTCCAGTCGAACGTTGCATTGATCATACCGACTAGTATGTACGTTACGAGTGACAAGCTTAACGGTGCGGAAGAATACTGCCAGGATCCATTACCCCGGTAAAAACTGTGAGTTGCCAGAGAGGTGACCTGCCTGCGGCTACAATGCGCCAAATTGGCAGATTTCGGGCAATCATTGGTAACTGACGTGCATATCAGAAGGGCTTTTGCGGACTCAACAAAAGGGCCGCTAGCCGCGGCTTGCCACTCGCTTCCGGCCTCGTGCCGGGCGTAGCGATTCGAGGTGGCTGCTCACCCTTCTTTGGCCGGATTGCATCATTCGTGCATCCTGCGAATTTTTTGTTAAAACCACATAACCCTCGTACGTCGCGATCAGGAACGTAGCCGTTTCATTGGCGTCTATATCATTGCGCACTAACCCGCGTTTCTGTCCTTCACGCAGTGCCCCAGCTACGGCGTCATGCCAGTCCCTAAAAAGCCTCGCCGTCCGTCTGCGGAATCCCTCATCAAGACCCGACATCTCTTGAGACAAGTTAAGCAAGGGGCAGCCACGCTGAATGTCTTCTCTTTTTAGCGATTCGGATTGAACAATGCGAACCAGAGCGCCGATGGGATCCTTGGCATTCTGTAAAGGTCGCACCCACTTCCGGTGAAGGTCACTCGCCATGACCTCGTCCAGCACCGCATACCCGAGGGCCTCCTTATCGTCAAAGTGGTAGTACAGCGCGCCTTTCGTAACACCCGCTTCGGCCAGAATGGCATCCAGGTCAGCGCTCCGATAGCCAGAGCGGTATATCTCTTGAAAGGCAGCCTGCAATAGGAGCGTGCGTGTGCGCTTTGGATTCCGCGAGGTTGCGCTCGCGCCTCGCGATCGTTTTTTGACGGCGGACATACCAGTCAGTATGCGCGTTCCAGCGGGGAGGTGTCGAGCCGAACGTTTTACGATGAGCGCAACTGATTTCGAACCACACCCCTAAATATTCGAACGAGAAAAAGGGTGCAAAATTGCGTGCCGGGAAGCCAGCCAGGGAATATGAGTTCGGAATCGGTTCACGGATCCGGCAGTCGTTCCGCCAAGGTCCGGCTCACTGATTCAATCGATGTGTTCTGCCTAAGTTTACGAATCTCCTTGCAGTCAGCGGTTCGGTCGCATGTATGAGGAGTTTTAGGCGAATCAATCTGCTGCTCACGCCGACAATCCATCTACTTTCGCGAGCCAAACATCGCAGATGCCTGCGAGTGGGGTACTTCAATCTTGAGACTTTCGAAGCTGGCAGCACGGATGGTGAAGCACTCCAATTGAGAGTCTCTGGTGCAGCTTGGATGAACACGATTTGACTAGCGCCTCCCCATCCCGTATAAAACTTGTGACTTGGTGTTGTATGGGAATCCGGTGCAACTCCGGAGCGGCCCAGCCACTGTAAGCGCGGAGGATCGAAGCGAGCACGCCACTGGTGCAGTGATGCACTGGGAAGGTTGCTTCGATCCAGGGAAGCGCGAGCCAGGAGACCGACCAGGTTCACATCGATTCGAATCGACTCTCTAAGGGAGCGTCGGTGACGATTCTTGATTTAGGACGAACCAATGCCAGGGATGTATATCCGATTGTGGTATTTGTGTTGCTTCTTTTCGGCCATGCACGGGAGCGTTTTAATTTTTGCTCGATGTGAATATTTCAATACTCGCAGTGTGAAAAGCCGCGGAAGATTTTTTGTCTGCGGTTCACCAACGTAAAGCAATCTGCTGGTGGAATGTTCGGGAAGCGCGGTGAAAATCCGCCACTGCCCCGCAACTGTAAGCGATCGTTTTGCGACTGCACAAGCCACTGCCCAGCAAGGGTGGGAAGGCGCAGCCGTTTAGTAGTAGGTCGCGAGTCAGGAGACCGGTTCCGCCAAGTTCATAGTCCGCTCTTTCCAGGGCGAAGGAGGACTTGATGTCTAAGCTATTTTTCTGTCGTGTCCGGTTGGTGTCTTGCCGGGCTATAACCTTAATGACAATCGCTCTGGTATTGTTTGCCGGCTCTTCCCACGCACAATCCACGGCAAGCCTACGCGGAAAAGTTGTCGATCCGCTCGGCAGCCGCGTGCCTGGCGCAAGGGTTATCCTGCTTGAGGATGGAAACCCAATCCTTGACGCGAAATCCAACGGGCAAGGATTCTTCAGTTTGGCGGCTCCGAAAGAAGGTCGCTACAACCTGCAAGTTGAGGCAACTGGATTCGCCTCGCAGACCATTGCAGTCGACATCAGGAAGGATGGGAAGTCCGAGGAGTTGACCGTAACCCTGGGCATCGGACCGCTCACCCAACAGGTTGTCGTCTCAGCGACCGGCTTTGCCATTCCTGAAGCACAGGTCGGGGCCTCGGTTAGCGTAATCGATAGCGATCAAATCGACACGCTAAACAAACTGGATGTCCTTGAAAATCTGCGGCTTGTGGCGGGAGCGCAAGTTATCCAGACGAGCCAGCGCGGAGGTGCAACATCCTTGTTTATACGCGGCGGCGAATCCGACTTTAACAAAGTACTGGTCGATGGCATTCCGGTGAATGAGATCGGCGGCGCTTTCGATTTCGCCCAGCTTTCGAATAATGGAGTCGGCAACCTGGAGGTGCTTCGGGGCTCAAACAGCGTTCTTTACGGAAGTGACGCGTTGAGCGGTGTAGTGAACATCACGTCGGCGAATGGTGTGACGGAAATCCCAGAGCTGAAATATTCCGCGGACGGCGGCAACTTTGGAACGCTGCATCAAGACGTATCGCTTAGTGGTTTGGTGCATGGACTTGATTACCTCACCGACTTCTCAGACTTCCAAACACAAGGCAGTTACCAGAATGACTATTTCCACAACGAGACGGTCAGCACAAACATTGGTTGGCAAATAAATCCGACGACAGGAATTCGCGCAACATTTCGCCACGTTGGAAGCAATGTTGGAAGTCCCAACGGAATTCTTTTTTACGGAATTTCCGACCAGGCCTGGCAGACGAACCGGAACACACTCGGTAGCGTGTCGGCAGAGCAACAAACGACCGAAAAGTGGCATAACCTGGTGCAGTTAAGTTTTGCCCAGTTAAATTCACTCTACGTCGATCCGTTTCAGGTCGGTGAGCCCTCCTTCGGCAACACTTTAGGCAATGTAGTCACCATCCGGGGAGCGAACGGCTATAGCGTAACCGGTCAGGCCATTCTCGATTTCGCAGGGACTTATCCGGAAGTATCTCCCGACAATGAAGCGCGACGTTCCCTTTATGCTCAATCCGACTATCAATTTTTCAAGGATTGGACCGGAATATTTGGTTTTCGGTACGAGCACGAAGACGGCGAAGGTATTATGCGAGACAACTACAACACGATGCTGCAAGGTCATGGCAGCATTGCACATCGCCTCTTCACAACATTCGGCGTGGGACTGGAACACAATTCATTTTTCGGCTTTGCAGCCACGCCACGTGTATCCGTAGCTTATTACGTTCGAAAGCCAAGCAACGCCGGCGTGTTCGGCGAAACGAAACTCAAGTTCAATTTTGGCAAAGGAATTAAGGAAGCAAGCACGTTCCAACAGTCGGGTGCGCTCGTCGACATCCTCAGCCCTGCTCTGATTGCGCAATATAATGTCGGGCCCATTGGTCCGGAAAGAAGCCGCACCTACGACTTCGGATTTGAACAAAGGTTATGGAATGGGCGCTCGCTTCTGGGTGTTACGTTTTTTGATAATAACTTTTACAACCTGATCGCATTCCTTGATTCGGGCGATCTGATTTCCATCGGCGTCCCACCCGCTGTTGCAAACAACACCCCGACCTTTGGGGCTTATGTGAACGCAACTTCCGAATGGAGCAAAGGATTCGAAGTGGAATCCAAAACTGATCTTGGACGTGGATTCCTGTTCCAGGGAGAATATACATATCTTGATGGATTGGTTACGAAAGCCTTTGGCGATCCTTCTTTCAATCCTCTATTTCCGACCATCCCAATCGGTGCGTTTGCTCCACTAGAGGGCAACCGGCCATTCCATCGCGCACCACACTCTGGAAGTCTCGCTTTGTTTTACAACCACAAAAAAGCTAGCGCCGCACTGAGCGGATATCTTGTAGGGCGCCGCGACGACAGTACGTTTCTTTCGGATGCGAATTTCGGAAACACCATGTTGCTTCCCAACCGTAATCTGGCGCCTGGATATCAGAAGTTCGATCTCAGCATAGGCTACGCGTTGACTCGCTATGCGAAGGTCTATACAAGCATCGAAAACCTTTTCAGCCAGCATTATCAACCTGCTTTCGGATTTCCCGCCGCGCCGTTCGAGATTCGGAGCGGTATGACGTTCACTATCGGGGGAGAACGGGGCTGGTGGAAGTGACGAGCAGCAGGAGCCCGGCTAAACTGCTCAGGGAAGTATGTTGCGCATCTGAAGCACAGGAATAGAAAGTTGCGAAATCGAACCAATTGTCGAAGAAAGAAGGATCGAGCGGATTTCGGCGCTCGGTTTAGAGCCACTGAGCGCGCAACATTTTAGATCTGGCTCCCACCGACGCGCTTATGGTATGAAGAAAGCTGATGTTGCGGTTCCCTATCTTACAAGAACCTTTCCTGCCGTACCCGATGCCTCCTTGAACCTCCGGCAGAATTGATAGAAAGCCCATTCGCCGCAGCGAAAGAGGCCGATCACGAAATTGAAGAAAAATGTGGAAACCATGCCTCGCGGTTTGAGACGGCTATAAAGCAGATTCATCGTCCACGCCGGGCTCGTGTACACCGTTCCCGCCTGTTGTACTCCTACGCGATTTCTCACGCTTGGCTCGTAAACGATTCTCTCGATTCCGCTGTTGAAAAATTTTGCGAATTGCAGGATTCGGCTGCTATACAAAGCTCTCGATAGGGTCGGCACTTCGCCGCGCTTGTGAAATTTCAGGATCAGCGCCGACGCTTCCGCGGCATGCCTTAACGCGGCCGTTACTCCATTCGCCGTGATGGGATCGACCATCGAAGCAGCTTCGCCTGCGATCAGCCAGTTTGGCCCGGCCACTCTTTTATGAACCCGGCATCGAAATGAGATTACATTCACAGGGCCGATCGGTCCGGCAGTCAACGTTGGCTCAAAGTGCGGATGCTTCTTCAACTGCTCTTGAAAAATCTCATCGACGGAAAGTCCCTGCTCCCGTTTAGCCTTGGTCGCCACTCCGGTAGTCACATATCCCACGCTTACAGTGTCCGGGTTGATTGGAATCTCCCACACCCAGTCCAGGTATTCTGATCGACGTGGATCCATGTACAGCGTGGTTCCTTCCACGGCTTGTTTCCCTGTGAAGTATGTCCACAAAGCGACCTTGACCGGCCCAAACTCGATCACGGGGAGATTAAGTTCACGTGCCAGGACAGGCGCTGTAAATCCTGACGAATCGATGAACCACTTAGCTGCGAAGGTCGATCCGCCGGCGGTTTTAATAGAAAGAATCTTGTTGCCCTCGCGCTCCACGCCTACAACTCTATCGCGGATCACCTGGGCACCCTGAGCGATCGCCAAATTTAACAACTCCTCATCCAGTCGCACTCGGTCCACGTGCAGCGTACGGAGTTCGACACGAAAAGGCGCGCGGGCGAGCCATGAAGAGGGGCTATATTGCTCCGAGCACCCGTCGCGGAGTTGCACGGTCACATGTTTTTTCCAGGTTGCGATGCCTGCTTTCACCAACTGCTCCATCGACAGGCCCAGCGCCTTCAGCAGGTCGGGAGCGGACCAGTCCAAAGACTCTCCAACTGCCTGCCGCATCTCCTGTGGCTCAATGCAAATGACGCTCAGGCCGGATCTCGCGAGGTGAATCGACGCTGCCTTCCCGGCCAAACCACCGCCGATAACAATTACGTCGCAAGCGGTGGTGGGCGGCGTAGGAGCCATTTCTTCAGTCCTGACTAAAAGCAAGTTGGAATATTGTCGCAGGACTTGACTCGCGCTGGGTCGCTGGATTCCGGTCTGCGTCTGCCGCTCTACACCGCAGTTTTTAGTCGCCGCTGTCTACGGGTCGAGCTCGTCGAGTGCCGCTAGAATCTGCTCCATCTGCCACAAATGGCGGCGTTGGTGGGCGGCGAGCATGCGGAAAGCCCCATAAGCGTTGTAGGTTACGTGCGCGCACACCGGACACGGGACCGCCACCTTGTCAATGGCAAGCCCGGCCGCTGAGCATACGGTTTCCGCGAGCCGCGATTGTGACTCCTCAAAAGCGGACCACGCGGCCGCAAAATCCTTCTCCTGCGGCGCCAGTTGGGGGATGACTTTGTATCGGAGACGATAAGGCGGTTCCAGATTGCGAATCAACAGCGATGCGATCGCCCCTGTCCGGAGTGCGCGCTTTGTTGTGAGTTTGGGGGCGGCCGCAACCGCGCTCGATATTGCGGGGAGAAACGAGCCCGTCGTCCGTGCGAGATGATCCAGGCACTCCGCAGTGGACCAGGATTCCGGCTCCAACCTCCTCGTGAGTTCGCATGCCGGGCGCCCGAGCACGAGCTTCCTGGCTTCACGAGTCGCACACTGAAACTGTTTGAGCAAGCTGCCAAGCTGGGAAAAAGATGCACCGGATTCAGAATCGGCGATTACGGGATGGAGCGGTTTTAATGACGGGGAAATATTTTCAGACAATCCCTCTAGCAGTCTCATGATTCCGCTCCGGCCGATTGCCTGACCTATGTAAAACCCCATGAGTGGCCGCGTGACAAGGCGGCGGGGCTTCCAAGTTCGCTGTGAGACATTAATGGCGAACGATTTTGGATACAATAATGTAAATCTACTATTGAACCTCCTTTTCCAGCCGTGGGATCATTGTTTCCTTCTTTTTAGCATATCCCACGGATGGGGAGCGGGATTCCTATGACAGCCAGTCGCACCATGCCAAATACCGCCATCGCCTCGGCAGGAGGTGAGAGCTTTCTGCAAAAACTCAACTCCCGATGGCACGAACGCGCACTTCAGCTATTCATGGTGATCGTCCTCGGCCACTGGGCGGAACACCTGGTTCAGGCTTATCAGATTTATGTAATGGGATGGCCGCGCCCTATGGCGAACGGTCTGCTCGGCCTGTGGTACCCGTGGCTGATCAAGTCCGAGACCCTGCATTATGGCTACGCGCTGGTGATGCTGATTGGCATCTGGTTTCTGCGCAAGGGTTTTACGGGAGTCTCCTATACCTGGTGGATGGTGGCGTTCTGGATTCAGTTCTGGCACCACATCGAGCATTTCCTTCTTATTTACCAGGCGACCACCCACCACAATTTCTGGGGAAGGCCCGTTCCTTGCAGCGTTTTGCAATTGATCTTTCCCCGGGTTGAACTCCACCTGTTCTACAACTCGATCGTCTTCATTCCTATGGTGATTGCCATGTACTACCATGTGTTTCCGCCCGTCGATGAAAAGGATCGGGCATCGTGTACTTGCGCATGGCACCAGGATGAATTGCCCAGCGCAGCCTGATCTGATGGGGATCAGTTATGCGAGGTGCTGTTACCTTATCTTGGTGGTCGTCGCGGTTCTCGTCGGAATTGGTTGTCACAGGCCGCCCAATCCCTCGAGCGGCGTAATGGTCGAGTTTCAGATCGAGCCGAAGCCTGTACGGGTCGGTCCTGTCGTAGTCAGCCTCACGTTGACCGATGCAGTGAATCAGCCAGTGACCGGAGCTCATATCGCGGTTGAGGCCGATATGACGCACGCCGGCATGAGTACCGTATTTGCGCAAGCGAACGAAGTGCGTCCGGGACGTTATGAATCCCATCTTTCCCTCAGGATGGCTGGAGACTGGGTCATACTGTTCCACGGCACGCTGCCCAACGGAGAAAAGTTGGAACGGCAATTCGACGTAAGAGGTGTTAGGCCCAATTAGGCGAGTTGTGAATCAAGCATCCATTCCGTCCGTGAATAATGAAGATAATCTAGACTCGCCGCCGTTCGATCTGATGCAGCTTCCGGTGCTGGGTCCTCTTTTCCGTTGGCGTTATGCGCGGCCATTCCTTCAAATTCCTCTACTCCTTATTAGTGTGGCCATGATCCTTCACGGATTGTTCGGACCCTCTCTGGCGCCGAAGAATCTGGCGACCACACTGAGCTGGCTGCATTTTCGCGGCATTCTCGTTCTGGTGCTGTTGTGTGCCGGGAATTTTTTCTGCCTAGCTTGTCCCTTCATGCTGGTGCGCCAAGTGGCGCGTCGCTTTTTTCGACCCAGGTTTACTTGGCCGCGGGCGCTGCGAAACAAATGGGTTTCGGTCGCGTTGTTCGTTCTTATCTTGTTCACTTACGAACTGTTCGACCTCTGGTCTTCACCGTGGTGGACCGCATGGCTCATCATCGGCTATTTCCTGAGCGTGCTCGTGGTGGACGGGCTCTTCAAGCACGCCTCATTCTGCAAATTCGTCTGCCCCATAGGCCAGTTCAACTTCGTCGCCTCCACTCTTTCTCCATTCGAAGTAAAGGTGCGCGATCAGGACATCTGCACGCGGTGCCTTACCAAGGACTGCATCCGCGGCAGGCGTGATGCAACTTCCGATCTGGTTGTGATCCGGGGATGCGAACTGGCGTTATTTCAGCCGCGCAAAGTCGGCAACATGGATTGCACCTTCTGTCTGGATTGTGTCCATGCCTGCCCGCATGACAATGTCGGAATACTGAGCCGCCTGCCGGGAAGTGAACTGCTCGACGATTCTTTGCGTTCGGGAATCGGCTATTTCTCCCGCCGCAAGGATCTCGCCGTGCTGGCGATAGTATTTACCTTTGGCGCTCTGTTGAATGCTTTCGGCATGGTCAGTCCGGTGTACGCAGTCGAAAACTGGCTCGGCAGGATGTTGCACGTTAGCCACGAAGCGCCAGTGCTGGGGCTGATCTTTGCGGCCTTTCTAATTCTTGAGCCGGTGCTGCTTTTAGGTAGCGCTGCCTGGTCGGCGCGAGTTTGGGGTCGTGTTCAGCGCGCCTTCGTGCCGCTCGTCGTTCGTTATTCCTACGGTCTCGTACCGATGGGTTTTGGTATGTGGCTGGCGCACTACGGTTTTCACTTTCTGACCGGACTCTATACGATTATTCCTGTGACGCAGAATTTTTTTGCGAGTCTGGGCTGGCCTATTCTCGGAGAGCCGCGCTGGACCCTCACCGGCTTGCCCGCGAGTGCTGTGCAAGTCATCGAGATCGGATTCCTCGTGCTCGGCTTTGCTGGATCGCTGGCGGTGACTCATGGTTTGGCCGAAGAGGATTCACCGCCGAAGCCACTGCAAGCATTCATTCCCTGGGCCGTGGTTTGTGCTGTACTCTTTGGTGCTTCACTGTGGCTGATCTTTCAGCCCATGGAAATGCGCGCCACGCTCATGAGTGGTTAGCTACACGCAGGAAAAATATATTCTTCGAATGCTGAATCGTTCCATCTCGATCACGGGATTGCTGGTCGCGGCCACTATGGCGCTGCTCGTGTTGCCCGCGGAAGCGCATAACGGGCCTCCATTCCCCATCATCGAGAATCGCAAGATGGCAGGATGCGTCATTTCGCTTTGGACCCATCCCGATATTGGTACGGGAACGTTCTTCGTTCTCATCGATCCGGTCCCGGGAGGCAAAATTCCCGACGACCTGAAAGTGGAAATCGGCATTCAACCGGAAAGCGGACGACTGGCAGAAGTGCTGTACCCTGCGGTTCGCCAGGACAGCCGCGGCCAGGTGGAGTACAACGCTTCGGCTCAATTTGATCGGGACGAGTTCTATCGTGTGCGGCTCATCTTGTATGGCGTGCAAGGAACGGAGGAAGCGCTTTCGCGCGTCGAAGCAACTCCTCCCGGATACGGGCGATGGGATCTTTTGCTCTACCTCTTACCGTTTCTGGCTGTCGCATTCTTGTGGTTTTGGGGCATGTCGCGCCGACGCCGCTACAAGAAGAACAGGAGATTGCAGGCCGCATGATGTCTGCGCGGCGCTTCTAACCATGCGCTTGGCTCGATGGTGCAGTTTTCAAAACGCAATTCTTTTCCTTCTTGCAGGAGCGCTCATCGCGCTCCCCGGGTGCCATTCAGCACCCAAATTCCCCGACAAGAATTCAAAGGCTTATGCGGATGTCGTCTCGGCATTTTATGTCGGTCTCTCGGCGTTACAAGTCGGGGATGACGTACACGCAGAAAGCAAGTTGTCGGAAGTCACACACTTGGTGCCCGGAGAGCCCGCAGGATGGGCCAACTGGGGCATCCTCGCGCTGCGCCAGAGAAACTACGATGTGGCGGCACAACGATTTCAGAAGGCTCACGATCTTGCTCCAAAGAACGACGAGATTTACAGCCTCATGGGATTGCTCGAGAGCCAGCGCGGCAATTCGCCGCAGGCGCTCGCCGACTTGCGGCAGGCCGTCGCTCTGAATCCGGAAAATTTGCGCGCTCTTTATCAACTCGCCGAAGAAACCGAACGCGAAGGAGCAGGAAACAGCGAAGCTGAGTTTCAGCAGTTCGTGCAAAAAATTCTCGCGGTGCAGCCAAACAATCTCGCGGCTTTGCTTGAGTTAAGCCGCATCTCCGCGAAGGAAGGCGACGCCACCACAGTAAGATCGGCGGTCGCGCAAATCAGCGCGCAGTCTTCGGCTTGGCCTCCTGAAGTGCAGCGCCAGTTGGCTATGGTCCAGACAGCGGTCTCCAGCGGTGATCTTCACTCCGCTGCCACACAAACCACCTTCCTCCGCAACGTGCTGATGCGCGTGCCAGATTATCGTCTCAGCCTCAGGGCCATCAAAGCCGCGCCCGGAGAAGAAGCCGAGCCTTTTACGCACTTCCTATTGCTTGCAACTCCAGTCTTTCGTCCTGCGCCGCCAGACCTCGCGCTCACGTTCAATGCGCAGTCGTTGCCGAATCCCGATGGCGCTCACTGGAATTGGATCGGAGCCATCCCGCTGGGAAGCGCGGGCGTTCCGATCATCGCAGAGGCTAACGGGCGCGTGGTGCAACTCGCGAGCGGTGCGAAATTTCTGTTTCCCGGAGGCCCATCCGCCGTCCAGCCTCAAGCCGACTCGGTTGTACCCATCGATTTCAACTACGATTTCAAAACTGATTTAGTTCTTGCGGGCGCAGGCGGCGTGCGCCTGATGCGTCAGGACAACCCTGCCGCCTTCACCGATGTGACCCCGCAGAGCAAACTGCCGAAGTCCGTGACCAACGCGGCTTACACCGGAGCCTGGGCCGTTGACATTGAAGCGGACGGCGATCTCGACATCGTGCTCGGATCCAAAGATGGTATTCCGACCGTTCTCAGAAACAACGGCGACGGCACGTTCCTCGCGATCCATCCCTTCACCGGAATCTCCGGCCTGAGCGGCTTCGCGTGGGCCGATTTCGATGGCGACGGCAATCCCGATGCCGCGATCATCGATGGCGCGGGCCGTCTGCATGTCCTCATGAATGAACGCCAGGGACAGTTTCGTGAACGGCCTTTGCCGGCGAGTACTTCTTCCGTCAAAGCAATCGCTGTGGCGGATGCAAACAATGACGGCATTCTCGATCTGCTGGCCGTCGAGGCGGATGGCGCCATCCTGAGAATTTCCGACAAGAACGAAGGCGAAAGCTGGGAGACTGCCGAAATCGCGAAAATTTCCGACGTTGCGCGTAATCTAGTGGGTGACGTTCGACTGAACGTTGCAGATGTCGACAATAACGGCGCGCTCGATCTGATCCTTTCGTCCACAAGCGGCGCGAGCAAGGGAGCGCTCATCTGGCTTGGCGACGAAAAGGGAAATTTCGCGCCCCTCAGTAATCCTGCCGGACCTGCGTTAGTCTTCACTGCGGCTGATATTCGCGGCAACGGCCATCTCGACCTGCTCGGCCTTACAGCCGACGGACAGCCTGTTCAGGGAGTAAATCAAAGTTCGAAAAACTATCACTGGCAGATAGTGCGGCCTCATGCGGTGCAGGCAGTCGGAGACCAGCGCATCAATCCCTTCGGCATCGGTGGGGAGATCGAAGTCCGTTCCGGTTTGCTGGTGCAGAAGCAGCCGATCACTGGTCCGCAACTCCATTTTGGGTTAGGAGAACAGACGGAAGCCGAGGTCGTGCGCGTGGTGTGGCCGAATGGCACGGTGCGCGCCGAGTTTGGCGTGAAGGCCGATCAGGACGTCGTGACCGAACAGCGCCTTAAAGCTTCTTGCCCGTTCCTGTTCGCTTACAACGGAAAGCAAATGGAATTCGTGAAAGACGCGGTTCCGTGGGGATCTGCGATTGGTCTGCGCATCAACACGATTGGTTCTGCGCAAATTGCGGCTACGGGAGAGTGGTACAAAATCGGCCGCGAGCAACTCGCGCCGCACGATGGCTACTACGACATCCGGGTTACAGCCGAGCTTTGGGAAGTTTATTACTACGACTACCTGGCGCTAACCGCTATCGATCATCCGGGCGGCACAGAAATTTTTGTAGACGAGCGATTTGTAATTCCTCCCGCAAAACTTGGCATTACCGTAGTCTCAACTCCACATGACATCGCCCGCGCCACCGATGACACCGGCCAGGATGTAACCGAACTGCTGCGCAATCTGGATGGAAAATCGGTGAGCAGTTTCGGCAAAGGCCAGTTCCAGGGCGTGACACGCGATCATTATCTGGAGCTCGATCTGGGCGACGATGCGCCGAAAAGCGGTCTACTCTATCTGATTGCGCAAGGTTCCATCCACGATACCGAATCGTCGGTGAACGTTGCAATCACGCAAGGCAGCCGCTGGCGCGCTCACGGACTAAGCGTGGAAGTACCCGACGGTCGCGGCGGTTGGGTCACTGCGCAAGACAATCTGGGTTTCCCCGCTGGACGCAAGAAGACGGTACTTTTTAATCTCACGAATGTTTTTCGCCCCGGAATGCCGCGCCGCGTGCGGCTGCGCACGAATCTGGAAATCTATTGGGATGCGATCCATTGGGCACAAGGTGCGCCAGACACGCCTCTGAAACAAGTCACGCTTGATCCAACCGTTGCTGACCTACACTATCGCGGCTACTCGGTTATGCACATGCCGGTGGGGGCAGGCGCTCCCGAAGTCCCCGACTATAACGTGATCGAAGGAACCAAGCAGCGCTGGCGCGATTTGATTGGCTACTACACGCGCTATGGCGATGTCCGCGAACTGTTGAGGACCATCGACGACCGCTACGTGATCGTGAACTCCGGCGACGAACTTTCCATGCGCTTCGCCGAGCAGCCGCCTCCGCCCCCAGGATGGGTGCGCGATTTTGTCATCAAAGGTGATGGGTGGATCAAAGACGGCGATTACAACTCAACCTTCTCGAAAACCGTGTTGCCTCTGCCTTACCACGCCAAGAACGAATACACGGTGCGTCCCGGCGCGCTTGAAGATGAGTGGGTGTATCGCCAGCATCCGGAAGACTGGAAAAACTACCACACGCGATACATGACGCCGGAAGTTTTCAAGAACGCCTTGCGCGAGCGTAGTTCGAGCGAACCTGTCAGGAGTGCGCAGCCTCAATGACAACGGGAACGACAACGAAAACGACCGGCAATCCCATCGCACGAGTCGTTCTCGCAATTATTTTCGTTGGTCTGATTATTACGCCGTTGCTGATTAAGCGTATTTCAGCACAGCGCGATCTTAACCGGTCGACCGGCGACGCCGCGACGGCCCTGGCTCGTCACGGCTTCTACTTGCAGGAAGTGTCTCACGCGGCCGGAATCAACTTTATTCACCAGTCTCCGGCGCTTGATCCCAAACTCGAACCCATAATGCCAGAAGTTGCGTCGATGGGCGCTTCCGTGTCGATCGTAGATTTCGATCGCGATGGTTGGCCCGATATCTATGTCGTGAACAGCGCGATCGGTAGCAAGAACGCGCTTTACCGGAACATGCACGACGGTACGTTCAAAGATGTGGCGGGCGACCTCGGCATTGCCGATGTCAACCACCCCGGCACTGGCGTCTCCACCGGCGCGGTGTGGGGAGACTACGACAACGACGGATACGAAGACTTGTTTCTGATCAAATGGGGCCGTCCGGAGCTTTATCACAACGATCAGGGTCACGGGTTCACGCGCGTCACCGAACAAGCCGGGCTTCCCCGCTGGATCAACGCCAATACCGCGATATGGTTTGACTACGATGGCGATGGGCTCCTCGATCTGTTCGTCGGGGGATACTACTCTGAAGACATCGACCTCTGGCATATCGCTACCACGCGCATCATGCCCGACAGCTTCGAGTACGCGAAGAACGGCGGGCGGAAATATTTGTTTCACAATCTCGGCAATGGAAAGTTTGAAGAAGTCAGCGCCAAGGTCGGTATCGACAGCCACCGCTGGGCACTGGCTGCTTCGGCTGCAGACCTACGCGGTACGGGCCATCCCGATCTATTTGTCGCCAATGATTACGGAGTCTCGGAACTTTATTTCAACGACGGCAAGCAATTTCACGAAGTCGGCAAACAGACTGGCATCGGCTTCGCGCCCAAGAGCGGGATGAATGCCGCCTTCGGCGATATTCTGAATCAAGGCCAATACGCGGTTTACGTGTCAAATATCTCCGAAGACGGAGTTCTTATCCAAGGCAACAACTTGTGGGTGCCGAAGCCCGGAACTGCCGGGGACACCGTTCAATACGAAAACCTCGCACGCGACTTCGGCGTGGAACTCGGCGGTTGGAGCTTCGGCGCGCAGTTTGGCGATCTGAACAACGACGGTACGCTCGATCTTTATTTGGCGAATGGCTACATTTCGCTCGACCGCAACCGCAGCTACTGGTATGACTTTTCCAAAGTGGCCGGCGGCAACAGCACGATCATTGGCGACGCGAAGAACTGGCCCGCTTTCGAAGGCCGCAGCTTATCGGGATATCAGAACAAGCGCGTCTGGCTGAACGATGGCGCGGGCAAGTTCATCGATGTAGCCCAGGCCGTGGGCGTCACTGACATCTATGACGGTCGTGCCGTGGCTTTGGCAGATCTGTGGAATCGCGGAGTGCTCGACGTAATCGTGGCCAATCAGAAAGGACCACTGCTCGTTTATAAGAACACTGTTGATCCCGCTAACCAGTGGATCGAATTTCAGTTGGAAGGAACCGCGAGCAATCGCAGCGCGATTGGTGCGAAGGTCACGCTGTACTGGCATGGCCAGATGCAGGCACAGGAAGTTTCCGGTGGCACCGGCTTTGCGGCACAGAACGATCGCCGCCTGCATTTCGGGCTGGGCAAAGATCCGAAGATCGAAAAGGCGATTATCCGCTGGCCCTCCGGAAAAGTTCAGGCGATCGACAAACCCGCTCCGAACCAGCTGCATAAGATCAAGGAGCCTGCATGAGCCCAAGCACCGAAACCATCGCTCGAACGCAGACGCCTGCTCCAAGAAAACCGCTGATCAGTCTCGATAACCGCTACATCGCGCCCGCATTCATCACGTGCATCCTGCTGGTGGGACACCTGTCGTTCGGAATTCTTGAAAGCTATCCGAAGACGTTGCTGGCGATCGTCACCAGCATCGCGTTGGAGATGGCGCTCGGACGAATTTTCCTGCACAAGTGGTTGCATCCCGCTAGTGCCTACATTTCTGGAATCAGTGTCGGCATTCTGGTTCGCTCGCCAGCCTACTGGCCTTACGCCCTGTGCGCCGCGATCTCCATTATGTCGAAGTACGTGCTTCGCGTGAAGGGCCGCCACATCTGGAATCCCTCAAACTTCGGCATCTCCGTGATGTTGTTCCTCGCGGCCGACACAGTGGCGAGCCTCAGCATTCAATGGGGCAACTATCTATTACCAATGCTGGTCATCTGGGTTTTGGGCTCGGTCATCATCGCGCGCCTTCATCGTTTTCACATCACGGGCATTTACGTCGCGTCCTTTCTCGCGTTCGCATTCCTTCGCAGTTGGTTGACCGGCAGCCCGTGGCAGTCAGAAGTCGCTCCCATCACCGGGCCGATGTATCAGCTGTTCATTTTTTTCATGATCACCGATCCCAAAACCACAGTTCGATCCAAGCGCGGACAATGCATCGTAGTCTTCCTGGTAGCCTTGCTGGAAATGGTGCTGCGTCTGCGGCAAGTAGTCTATGCCCCGTTCTACGCGCTTTTTATCGTTGGACCGACGGCCATGCTAGTAGAGATTTGGCTGGATTCACGCCGTGAGAATTCGGCAAAGGCGGTTGCCGCGTAGTGAGCGTGGTTTACTTGAAAAGAAGTTTCGGACCTGCACGCTGTTGGGCACCGTGCCTGATTGTAGGCATTTCATTGCTGGCAGGATGCAAGAAAGCGCCGTCGACTGAGCCCTCATCGGCCGCACCGGTCAGCGCCACTCACTCAGAGCCTTCGCTTACCGGTTCCGAGCATGCCCCGACTCCAACGCCAGTTGCATCCATTGCAAACTCCGCTGCTCCTGCGCGTCCGACCGGTCCCATCGAATTCACTGATATCACAGCGCAAGCCGGTATTCACTTCAAGCACAACACCGGCGCCTTCGGAAAGAAGTACCTGCCTGAAACGATGGGCAGTGGTGTTTGTTTCATCGATTACGACAACGACGGTTGGCAGGACATCCTCCTGATCAATTCCATGGACTGGCCGGGACACAAATCCGGCAACTCGTATCCCGCCCTTTATCACAATAATAAAGACGGCACGTTTACTGACGTGACCCGGCAGGCCGGACTGGCGCTCGAAATGTATGGAATGGGCTGCGCCGTTGGAGATTACGACAACGACGGCTACGACGACATCTACATCACCACAGTCGGCTCGAATCACCTGTTTCGCAATCTTCATAACGGCAAGTTCGCCGACGTGACCGCAAAGGCCGGTGTCGGCGATCCCGGATTTTCCGCCAGCGCCATTTGGTTCGACTACGATAACGATGGCAAACTCGATCTTTTCGTCGCGCACTACGTTGAGTGGTCCATCGATACGGATCAATATTGCTCGCTCGACAACAAGAACAAGTCCTACTGCACGCCGCAGAGGTTTAAAGGACAAAGTTCCACGCTGTTCCACAACAAAGGCGATGGAACTTTTGAGAATGTCACGAAAAAGGCCGGTCTCTATGACCCGACCAGCAAGGCGCTTGGCGTCGCCCTGCTCGACTACGACAACGACGGCTGGCTGGATCTCTTCGTTTCCAACGACACTGAACCCAACAAGCTCTACCACAACAACCATGACGGCACTTTTACCGACGTCGGAGTGGCGGCTGGGCTGGCCTATGGCGAGGCTGGGACGGCTCGTGCCGGTATGGGCACCGACGCCGGTGATTACGACAACTCCGGCTGGCAAAGCCTGGTTCTCGGCAACTTCACGAACGAGAGCATGTCGCTCTATCACAACGATGGCTCCGGACTTTTCACCGACGAAGCACCCAGAACAGGCATAGCGACCATATCGAACAAGTCGCTCACCTTCGGCACATTTTTCTTCGATTACGACCTCGATGGACTCCCCGATATCCTCGCCGTGAATGGCCATGTCTCCGACGACATCAGCGTCGTGCAACCGAACGTAAAGTATGCGCAGCCACCGCATCTGTTTCACAACCTGGGTGGCAATAAATTTGAGGAAGTGACGACAAAGGTAGGAGCCGCCTTGCCGCGTCCGGTCGTCGGCCGTGGCGCGGCTTATGCCGATGTCGACAATGACGGCGATCTCGATCTGGTGATTACTACTAACAACGGCCTGGCTCGATTACTGCGCAACGACAATGGCAACAAGAACGATATGCTGCGCGTTAAGACCATCGGCACGCGCTCGAACCGCGACGGTATCGGCGCCAAAGTCACGGTGAAAACCGCGAACGGCACTCGCCTGTTCGCCATGGTAAAAACCGGATCGAGCTACTTATCGCAGAGCGAGCTTCCGCTAACTTTCGGCCTGGGCAAGCCAGAAGCAGGGAAGAAGGTAAGTGTGGAAATTGTTTGGCCGAGCAGCCACAAAGACTCCCTCTCCAACGTCAAAGCGAACCAATTCATCACCATTCAGGAAGGCAAAGGGATTATCGCGGCATACCCTCTACCATTCCCGCGCTGAAGTCGCTGGTGCGATCCCGAAATTGAGATGTCGACAATTCCGTCAGAGATCTGTCCCAGACGATAATCGTCCACTATTCGCCTCTGATTGGAACTAACTTAAGTTCGTTCGCCGTTCCAAGCAACTGGTTGTCCCCACGTGCCTTCGAAAACAAATTTTTCGGCCAGCTTCCGCTGGCGTGGAGCGAGCATCTTTTGCCCCAATTTTTTGGGCAGGGAATCTACGTCGCCGGGGTAACCGATGGCGGCCATTGCCACCGGCTCGTGACTGGATGGAACGGAAAATGTTTGACGGGACCTTTCAACATCGAAGCCGGCCATCTGACATACCATCAATCCGCATGCGCTCGCCTGAAAGGTGAGATTGGCGATTGCCTGGCCTACATCATGAAGAGCATGACGGTTTGGCTCCGCATTCGACGTAAAAGTTAACCGGGCAACGGATAACAGAAGCGCCGCCGCGTGTTGAGCCCACCGGCCGTTGAATTCATGCAGGCAGCCGAGCAGGCATTCGAACTCGGGCGGATTCTGTTTCGTCGCTACTATGAAACTCCATGGTTGCTCGTTCATACAGGAAGGAGCCCATCGCGCTGCTTCGAATAAAAGGGCGAAAGTTTCCGGCTCGATTATTCTCGGAGAAAAAGCTTTCCAACTGCGGCGCTGCGCCAGCAGCGGATGAATGGAACACTCGCATGTCTGCTCGCCCGCAACAGTCAGCTCAGAAATATCAGTGCGCATCAATATCCTCATTTGCCGCGTGCGTTTTATGCTCGTTCATCTGGATGGACCGGCGCTGCAAAACCCGCTCCAGGATGCGGTCTTCAAGTGCCGCGAAGCGTGAACTGCCTCGCGCGCGAGGGCGAGGCAGATGGATAAGTTCGTCGAGCGCCACACGTCCGCCCTCGATGAGAATGACGCGGTCCGCCAGCGTAATCGCTTCCGCCACATCGTGCGTGACCAGGACCGCGGTAAAACCCTGATTCCACCAGACGCTCTCGATAAGCTCCTGCATTTCGATGCGCGTGAGCGCATCGAGTGCGCCTAACGGTTCGTCCAAAAGCAGCAAAGAAGGATCGTGTACCAGCGCTCTTGCAAGCGCTACTCTTTGGCGCTGGCCGCCGGATAGAATCGCTGGCCAGTCATCAGCGCGATCATCCAGCCCGATCTGCGCGAGAACTTTTTTTGCGTGCGGAATAAAGGATGGTTCTAATCCCAGAGTTACATTCTGAAGAACGCGCTTCCATGGAAGCAGGCGTGAATCCTGAAACATGATCCGCACGTCCGGCTTGCCCTGTGCCGTGGTTCCGAGCGTAATGGTTCCAGCTTGCGGAGTCTCCAGGCCGACGATTGACCGCAACAGCGTGCTCTTGCCACAGCCGCTACGACCTACGATTGCGACAAACTCACCCGCGGCAATTTCGACATTAAAATTTTCGAGAACCGTGCGGCCACCGAGGGCGATGCTGACGTCGCGCATCGAAACCGCGACGCCGCGCGAATATTGCCTTCCCTCGGCCAGCATCTGCCTCGTCAATTCCTCTTGTGTCAATCCTTCTCGCGAAGCAAAAACAGTCGACATAAATCACAACCCCTTATCGCGCCGCTTGATATGCGGGATGCCAGCGCAGCCAGTAACGCTCCAACCCTTTGGAAAGAAGATCGGCAACTTTTCCCAGCAGCGCATACAACAGGATGCCCACTACCATCACATCAGTTTGCATAAACTCGCGCGCGTTCATCGTCATGTAGCCGATGCCCGAGCGCGCGGAAATGGTTTCCGCCACGATCAACATGACCCACATAAAGCCGAGTGAGAAACGAACCCCGACGAGAATCGAGGGCAGAGCTCCGGGAAGAATAATTTCGCGATACAGCGCCCAGCGTGACAGGCCGTAGGTACGGCCCATTTCGAGTAGTCCACGATCCACCGATTGAATACCGTGAAATGTATTTATATAGACCGGGAAGAAAACGCCCAGCGAAACCAGAAAAAGTTTCGCCGTTTCGTCGATTCCAAACCATAAGATCACAAGAGGAATCAGAGCCAGGGCCGGAATGTTGCGGATCATCTGCAGAGTTGTATCCAGCAACGTTTCTGCCCAGCGAAAAGAGCCGGTCAGCAGGCCCAGCACCAGGCCCAATCCCCCGCCCACGGCAAATCCCGATAAAGCGCGCATGGTGCTCACACGCACGTGTGTCCACAACTCGCCGGAGCGACTCAGTTCGATAAAAGAACTTACGACCGCCTTCGGCGCGGGCAAGAAACGGCTTGGCAGCATTCCGTGGGACGATGCGCACTGCCATAGAACCAATAAAGCAATAGGCACGACCCACGGCAAAGCGTGGCCGACAATTGCCTGGAAGCTAAGTGGAGTCTTGATGGTGCGGCGTTGAATCCCGGACATAATATTCCCACTCACGGTTTCGCCTGCGCGCGGGCTTCCGGAAGCGTTGCGTCGCGAACGTTGATATGTTTGGGGATTAATCGAAGATTGTAAAAAGTGTCGGCGATGTTTTGCTGTTCTCCCATTACCGTGTCCGTCACGGGCTTTACGCCATATCCTCCGCGCGAGAGCGCAAGTTCAAGCGTGGGCATATCCAAACCAATCTGCGGCTGCAAAGCGGCAGCAGCTTCTTTGATATGGGACTTTGCCCACTCATCCACTCCGGCCACTTCGCTCAGTACCACCGAAACCACATCGGCGCGCTTCTGAGCATATGCGCGAGAGGCGACAAAAAATTGATGGTTGCTGACCACGCCCTGGCCATCAGCGAGAATTCGCGCACCTGTTTGCTGTTGCACGGCTGCGAAAAACGGCTCCCAAATGGCCCATGCATCCACGCTGCCGCGCTCAAATGCGGCTCGTGCGTCTGCCGGGGTCAGGTAGATGGGGTCGATCTCGCTGTACTTCACGCCACCTTTTTCCAGCAATTTCACCAGCAGGTAGTGAACATTCGAGCCTTTATTCAGCGCGACCTTCTTACCCTTAAGTTCACTCAGACTCTTGATCGAGGAATTTTTAGGAACGACGATCGCTTCGCCGGCGGAGGCTGGCGGTTCGTTTCCCACATAAATGAGATCCGCACCCGCAGCCTGCGCGAAAATCGGGGGCGCTTCACCTACGGTGCCGAAATCAATGCTGCCAACGTTAAGGCCTTCCAACAATTGTGGGCCGGCGGGAAATTCTGTCCATTGCACTTCAACATGCATCGGCGCCAGCTTTTTTTCCAGACTGCCTCGGGCCTTTAGCAACACGAGCGTGCCGTACTTCTGATATCCGATGCGGATGACGTTGTCGGAAGGATTCGCCTTTTGCGCAAACGCACCTGTGCGGACGGTTCCGAGAATCAGAAAGAGAGCTAGCGTCGCCTTCCGCAATTTCGCTGTTAGATCATTACTCATAAATTGATTTCCGCACCCAGCCGATAATCTGCATTACGAATAGAACGTCGGCTTGGGGAGCTTATGATTCAGCGCCCAATCGCCCAGTTCGCGAGTTTTATAGTCGACTGGATCGTGCAGCGTGTGGGTGCGCAAGTTTCGCCAATAGCGATCCAGCCGCGCTGGGCCTGCCGCGGCACGCGCTCCCATCACTTCAAACATCTGGCTCGTAATCTCGATCCCCGTCTTCGTCGTGATCACCTTCGAAGTCGCCACATCGAGCGCACACTTTCCTCGTAGGCTCTCGCTGATCGCATCTCCGCTCTCCCACGCCCGCTGCAAAGATTCGGCAGCGATATCGGTGAGCGCCTGCGCGGCTTGCAGATCGACAAAGAAGCGGCCGTAGTTGGCGAGAATGTATGGATCTTCGGTCGCGCTTGTGATCCCGATTGAATTCGCCCAAGGGCGGGTAGTCGCCTGCGTATAGTTCCGCGCTTCGTCCAAGGCGCCTTCGGCGAGCCCGAGGAAAACATTGCTGAGGATAAGCTGGGCGATGCACGAACGCAGCGACGCACGAATGCTGCCGAGCGGCCCCGGCGTTCTTAGAAACTCTTCGTGCCCAGCCGGAACCGCGTTGAACTCCACCGTTCCACTATCGGTTTGCCGTTGGCCGATGCTGTCCCAATCGTCGTGAATGCGAATTCCGGGGCGATCCGAAGGAATTGCCGCCACCATAAATTTTTGATCGATGGAGTGAATCGCAGAGACAATCAACATGTCGGAATCGGTTGCGCCGGAACAAAAACTCTTGCGCCCATTAATAAGGAAGCCGACGCTCGCGTCGGGAGCGGCGCTGGTTCGCTTGTCCAAGGGATTGAGCGCGTTTCCCCAAAACCACCGATTGCGAACGGTTTCGGAAAATAATTGCTCTGTCTGCTCCTGCGAACCGTAAAGCCAAACCGAAGCCAGCATTAAATGTTGAAAGCCGAATAGGTGCGCAATCGAGCTATCGACGCGAGCGAAGAGCCGCACGAGTTTCATCGTGTCCGGCCAATCCATGCCCCATCCGCCAAATTCGGAGGGAATGATTACGTTCAACAGTCCGCTCCTGCGCAACAGATCCCGCTCCGTCTTCGCGGACCCGCCTTTCTTATCGCGTTCAACAGCGGTTTGCGCAAAAGTTTTCGACAATTGATCGGCAATTTCGAAGGCGTATTGCCGCGGCGGCGCGCTCACGTTCGTGGCGCCATCGTTCAACTTATCGTTCAACATGGAAAGTACGACTGCCTTGCCATAGTGACCGGTCATGTGATCAGCCATCTCAGCCTGCATTCTCCAGTGCCGCGCATTGCTGCGCCGGCAACAGTTGTGTTGATTCAGTGTTGCTGTAGCAACACTCCACCGCGCGCTCCGTCGATTCAGATTTGCTGTAACCCCGTGAAAACAGCAGATTCATCGACATACGCTCACCTCTGTGTTGGCACGAGAATTGCCAAACTCATTTGCGAATTCGTACTCGCGGAGGAAGCAATTATGGAAGTGTTCTGGTTCTTACCTACACATGGAGATGGCCGTTATCTTGGCACCGCCGAACAAGCCCGTAGCGTAAGCTACGCCTACCTGAAGCAAATTGCGCAAGCGGCCGACGAGCTTGGGTTTCATGGTGTGCTTTTGCCCACGGGCCGCTCTTGCGAAGACGCTTGGGTTGTCGCTTCCACCCTTGTGCCGGTAACGACCAAACTGAAGTTCCTCGTAGCGATTCGCCCCGGCATCCAGTCCCCAACCGCTGCCGCACGCATGGCTGCAACCTTCGATCGGCTCTCGAATGGAAGGCTCTTGATTAACGTTGTAACCGGCGGCGACCCGGACGAAGCTCTCGGCGACGGCGTGTTTCTCACGCACGATGAGCGTTACGAAGTCACCGATGAGTTTCTTCGGATCTGGCGCGAAGCCATAACCGGAAGACCGATTTCCTTGAATGGCAAACACCTGCGCGTCGAAAATGCCCGCGTCTTGTATCCGGCGGTTCAGAAGCCGCACCCGCCGCTGTATTTCGGTGGCTCTTCCAAAGTTGCCTATGACTTGGCTGCGCGGCAGGTCGATGTCTATCTCACTTGGGGCGAACCGCCGCAGCAGGTCGGAGAAAAGATCGAAGCCGTTCGGCGCCTAGCTGAAAAAGAAGGCCGCGTAGTTCGCTTCGGCATTCGCCTGCATGTGATTGTGCGTGAAACCGAGCGCGAAGCGTGGAACGCGGCTGAAGGTCTCATCCGTTATCTGGATGATGAAACGATCGCGAAGGCGCAAAAAGCATTTGCCCGTTTCGACTCCGAAGGCCAGCGCCGCATGGCGCAACTGCACGGCGGAAGCCGCGACAAGTTGGAAGTGAGCCCGAACCTGTGGGCTGGTGTTGGTTTGGTTCGCGGTGGCGCGGGAACCGCGCTGGTTGGCGATCCGGCTACCGTTGCGAAACGAATGCAGGAGTATTCGAACCTCGGAATCGAAACTTTCATTCTGTCCGGCTATCCGCACCTCGAAGAAGCGTACCGCGTGGCCGATTTGCTGTTCCCGCACCTGCCGCTTGCTACCAAGCCGACAGCCGCATTCGGCAATGTCACTGGCCCGTTTGGAGAACTCGTAGCCAACGAATACACACCGCAGAGGGCTGCAGTTGAAGCGCAGGCTGTACAGCAGAGCTAAAAAAATCGATCAAGGCGGCCTTCCGCCGAGGGGACTCGTGAAACGGAAATTAACAATCGTTGCCAGCACCGCGGCTTTGCTCCTCGCCGCTCTGTTCGCGACTGGATGTAGTAAAGCGTCCACTAAGCCAAAGACGATCCGGCTGGATTTCGCTTACTACAATCCAGTGAGTCTGGTTCTTCGCGATAAGAAATTTCTGGAACAGGATCTCGCCTCTGACGGAATCTCGGTAGAGTGGGCGCAGAGCCTGGGCAGCAACAAAGCGTTGGAGCTGCTCAACAGCAAGAGCGTTGACTTCGGATCGACCGCCGGAGCCGCAGCGCTCATTGGAAAAGCAAACGGCAATCCCATCAAGGCCATCTACGTTTATTCGGGTCCGGAGTGGACCGCCTTGGTTGTGCGTAAAGATTCGCCGATCACGAAAGTGGAAGATCTCAAAGGAAAGAAAGTAGCCGTAACCCGCGGAACCGATCCACACATTTTTCTGCTGCGCGCGCTTCACGAAGCCGGACTTACCGAAAAAGATATCCAAATGGTGGTTCTCCAACATGCGGACGGAAGAATTGCGTTGGAAAAGGGAGACGTAGACGGCTGGGCTGGGCTCGATCCCATGATGGCGCAAACCGAGTTGCAGACCGGCGCCCGACTCTTCTATCGCAACGTGAACTTCAACAGCTACGGTGTTCTCGACGTGCGTGAGGAGTTCGCAAAACAATATCCGGCATATGTTGGCCGCGTGCTTGCGGCATACGAGAAAGCGCGCCTCTGGGCGATCCAGAATCCGGACGATTTCCGTAAGCTTTTTGCCACCGACGCGAAACTTGACGATCCCGTGGTCATAAAAGTTCTCGAGCGAACAGATCTGAGCAATCCGGTAATCGGAGACGCGCAGAAACAAGTGATCACCGCCGCCGGCGACGTGCTCAAGCAAAACAATGTGATCAGCAGCAGCGCGGATATAAATGCCACCGTCGAGAATCTGATCGACCCTCGGTACGAGCCAACCGCAACCGGCAAGAGCGTGGCGCAAAAATGAGTACGGCGGAACAAAATCACCGGCTCCCGCGGAAAGAATCCACTACACCCACGGCTGAATCGCTTCGCTCGGAAAAACGTTCACGTCATATACACGTTGCAGACCGCTTTCTCGGCTGGATTATTCCCCTGAGCATTCTTCTTATCTGGGAAGCTCTGGCGCGAGGTGGAATACTGGCGCCGAACTGGCTTCCCGCGCCTTCTGTAATCGCACGGACGATTTACGAAATGGCGGTCGCTGGAGATCTGTGGCACCACGTCGCCATTACCGTGGCGCGCGTTGCCGTCGGCTTTCTGATCGCTGCTGCTGCCGGAACCTTCTTGGGAGCGCTCACCGGCTATCTCCCGATCGCCCGAAAATTGCTCGATCCACTGCTGCAATCCCTGCGCAGCGTTCCATCGATCGCATGGGTTCCGCTCTTTCTTCTGTGGTTGGGGATTCAGGAAACATCCAAGATCGCGCTCATCTCACTCGGCGCATTTTTCCCGGTCTATCTGAATCTTTCGGTCGCCATGCGCCATGTCGATCCCAAACTGCTGGAAGTCGGAAAGCTCTATCGCCTGAATAGTTTTCAAATGGTTCGCAGGCTGATTCTGCCCGCCGTGCTGCCCGAGTATATGGTCGGCCTGCGCAGCGGGCTTGGTCTCGCGTGGATGTTCGTAGTCGCCGCCGAACTTCTGGGCGCTAGCAGCGGCCTCGGATATCTCATGGTCGATGGCCAGATGACCGGCCGGGCAGCCATCATTTTAGGCAGCGTACTGCTCTTCGCAATCTGCGGTAAAGCTACGGACTGGGCGATGAACACGACCGGCGCAAAACTTCTGGGCCACAGGGCTCGTTGATCGAGAGCGCTCATGGCTGTGATGGTCGATGAACTCGCGTTAAACAATCCCGCAACCACCGGCGGAGCGCTCGAAATTTCTATCGCGCACAAAACCTTCGCTACGCGGCAAGGCTTGCTTACTGTTTTGCATGACATCTCATTGGCAATCGATCCCGGCGAGTTCGTCTGCATTGTGGGGGGCAGCGGTTGCGGCAAAACTACGTTGCTGCGAATTCTCGCCGGCCTGGAGACAGATTACGCAGGCACTGTGCGCCTCGATGGACGAGGCGTCGCCGGCCCTGACTTAAATCGCGGAGTAGTTTTTCAAGAGCATCGCCTTCTGCCCTGGCTTACGGTTCACGATAACGTCGCTTTCGGTCTCGCGCGCCTTGCTCCCGCGGAACGTACCCGCAAAGTCGAACATTATTTGGATCTGGTTGGCCTGAAGAATTTTCAGTATGCATATCCACATCAACTCTCGGGCGGCATGTCGCAACGCGTGGCCATTGCACGCGCTCTCGCCGGTTGCCCCGAGGTATTGCTTCTGGATGAACCCTTCGCATCGCTCGACGCGCTCACCCGCATTCGTATGCAGGAAGAACTCCTGCGCGTCTGGCAAGCAGAGCGCACCACGGTGGTTCTGGTGACGCACGATATTGAAGAGGCGGTCTATCTTGCCGACCGCGTACTGGTGATGTCATCAGAGCCGGGAACAATCAAAAATGTTTTGCCGGTTGACTTGCCCCATCCCCGCGAGCGCACCGATCATGAATTCAGCAGAATCCGGAAATCCGTGCTCGACGAGTTCTTCGCCCGCGGCACATTGGAATAAAGTTGAATTACGACAGAACCGCGGAAAAGAAACCGTAAAGAGCTACTTGCTCTTCGCCAGATCTCCATACTCGATCAGCCGGGCGCGCAGGATGTTTCGGCTGATGCCGAGCAGCTTCGCGGTTTGCAGTTGGTTGCGATGGCAAAACTCATAAGCTGCTTTAATCACCGCGGCGTCAATCGTGGCATATAAATTAGGGCGCGCACTTTCAAAAAGCGATAGCAAAGCCTTGCGCAATACGCCGTGGGCATCTTCATGCTCGTTCGCCGCCGGCCGGCTGCGCAAAGAAGACAGGTGCAAGTCTTCCGGCCTTACGATATTTTCCCGGCAAACGAGAAGCGCATGATGAATCACGTTTTCCAGTTCGCGAATATTGCCGGGCCAGGAATGTTGATGGATCAAAATATCAATTGCATCCGTGCTCAACACAGGATCTTTTAGCCCAAGCCGCTCGCCGTAGATTCGCAAGAAATATTGCGCCAGCGGAACAATGTCATCCAATCGCTCGCGCAGCGGATGGATGTGTAACGTCGCTACTTGCAGGCGGTAATAAAGGTCCTCGCGAAAACGTCCGGCAGCCACCGCTTCTTCAAGATTTACATTAGTCGCAGCCACCACGCGCACATCGATAGGAACCGCGCTTCGCGAGCCCAGCCGAACCACCTGCCGCTCCTGCAAAACGCGCAGTAATTTCACCTGCATGGAAAGCGGCAGATCTCCAATTTCATCAAGAAATAAGGTTCCACCGCGAGCCGCCTCGAACCATCCAGCGCGCGCTACGTTTGCGCCGGTGAATGATCCGCGCTCGTGGCCAAAAAGCTCACTTTCGACCAGTCCTTCGGAAAACGCCCCGCAATTGACCGCCAGAAAAGGCGCTTCGGAACGGCGGCTCAGGGCGTGCAAATGTCTTGCAATCAGCTCTTTGCCGGTTCCGGTCTCCCCAGTGACGAGTACATTCGCTGCGCTGGGTCCAATCAAATGAATTCTCTCAAGCAACGCCTTCGACTTGACGTCTTCAAAAACCAGCGCCGTTGCCCGCAACGTCAATGGAACACTCGGCGTCCCGGGGAAACTGAGAAGCGGTCTTGAAAGTACCGACAAAGGCATGAGAGTTAAGGTGCCGCGGAACCGAGGCGGTTGGCCCACGCTGCGTTATTGGGGGAAGTGCAGTCTATAGACTACTAAAACAATAGAGATAGTAGCAGGACGAGGGCGTTATGTCAAAAATAATAAAAATACTCAGGCGGAGAGGATCGCAAATGTTCATCCCGCGCGTGCACCCAAAATAGGTCGGAAAAATATGGAGCGTCAGGATGCGCTACTACGCCCGCGCAGGTACATTGACGTCCCAGGATTCAATTTCCGACGGCTTCGATGAACGGTAAGATCCAGAGAGCAATTTCGACGCTAGCCCAAATGCTTGCACGCGAATTTCCGGAACCGCCGTAGTTTCCCACAAGTTCCCTTTGCGGAGTGGTCCAAGCGTGTAGAGAAGCGCACTCGCTCTGCCGCGAACATCGATTAAAGCTCCGTCTTCGGCAGTGTCCAATCCCAGCGACAAAGAATCGGGACGCACTAGGTTCTGATGCAGCAGATTTTTCAGCAACGGATCGTTAATCCGGCGAACATCTGAATCCGGCCCGGTACAATTGACTACCCGATTAACAGAGAGCTTTTTCAATTCGCCGCTGTGGCGGTCCCGGTAAAAAACTTCCACTTCATCGGAAGTTTCGCGATATTCAGTAACCCGCCCGGCATGGGTTTCGATCTGGCCTTCGCTCATCTGGGTCATTAGCATCTCTCCAATCTGCGGAGCCACTCGATGCCGGTGCACGTCCCAATACGCGCGCAAATGGCGAAGGAATTGCCGCTGCTCTTTTAGCGACAGCGAACTCCATATTTTCGACGCAAACGGCCGCAGAGAATCGATCACTGAACGCCAATCCCTGTTCTGCTGCCCCGCGGCGCATAATTGTTGTCGAATCAGCCCCAATATGCCACGGGCTGTGCGGGGAGATTGGTTGTTCCAAAAAGCTGGCCACGGTTCTCCCGGCTTATGTTGTTGCGACAGCAATCCATGGCGGGAAAGCATGTGGATCTTACCCTCAAACCCGCGCTCGCGTAGGGCAATTGCCACATCCACGCCGGTGAGGCCCGAGCCAATCAGTAAGATGGCCTTCTCCTTTTCTGCGCCATCGAGTGCATTCGCGGCCCAAGGATTGGATACATAGCCTGGGCTCGACTCGGTTCGTCCTGGAAATTTCGGATCGGCTGGCGGGAAATTACCCAGCGCCAGAACAATCTTATCGGCCACAACTCTACTTCCACTGCGGAGATAAATTTCTGCATTGCCGGCAATCTGCCTTATCGAGATCGCCTCATCCCGTTTCCACTCAAACCTGCCAGGATTTAACTCGTCAGCTTCGCGAAGGATCGATTCCACATATTGGCCGTAGACGCGACGAGGCACATAATCGCCAGCCTGCACATTCGCGGCATAATTTTCTTTTGCCCAGCGCAGGAAATGCAGAGGATCGTCCGCTCGAGCGCTCATGTTCTGCGCACTCACATTCAGCAGATGGCCGCCGCATCGCGTGCCATAAGCCACTCCGCGGCCGGGCCCGCCCTCCCGCTCGATCAAGACCACCGACAGTCGCAGGTCTCTCGCACTCAGCAACGCGCCAGCCAAACAGGCGCCGCTGAACCCGCCTCCGACAACGGCAATCTTCAAAAGATTTTCTTTATTCGTGCCTGTGCCCTTCATCAGCGAGTCTTGCCCTCCCAAAGTAATCATATAATGTCTATTCTGTTTATAGACATGCAATTAGGAGTCCAATTGTCAGAGACGAAAAAGGCCTTAAATCAGGCACTTCCCCGCGACGATCGTTCCCCATCGTCCATTCGGAGTGAAAGATTTTTCAATTCCTGACTTTGAAAGTCCAAGTAACTCAAAAGGAGTAGCTTTTAAGGAAATCGGCGTGCATCAAATGGCGAATGCCGGGCGCACTGTGAACGCTAACGCTTCGCATTCACCGAGCTTCACATGCCATCCGAACATTCTGTTCGATTGTGAGCAATCCGGCTCAGCCTTGACGCCCATGGTCTGTCAGGGTTGGGTTGCGAAAGTGAATGGCGAAAGAATAGAGGTAGATCGATGGCATTCAATCGAATACGCGGCCGTATTGTTAAGAAAGTTGCGATCATCTCCGCGTCATTTTCGAGGTGGATTGAAACAATGAAGCCGGCGAGTCGAAGTCTCGGATCGCAAAGGATGTGTCCATTCTGCAGGCTGATTATCCCGCGCGCCGGACGATTTTGTTTGGAGTGCGGGAAATCGTTCGAAAGCGTTTAGAGTTCGATCTGAGGTTAGTTAGTTGCGAAGCTTAGGAAGGTTCGGCATCTCCGATCCGCACGGCAGCGGCTAGCTTCATTTTCTTACCTAAAAAGAAGGCACGTCCTTTGAGCCGGACTCTTCGATTTGCGAGTCGTGCGCTTGCCCCGAAGACCTGCCACGACGATGCGGATGTACCGGTATCTGCGGTTTTAATTTTTCTTCAAGAAGCTGGGCCGGCTGGACGTTTAATACGAAGTGAACGGTTGCCCACAGGAAGTGAGCTCCGTCGGACTTGGTCACCAGTGCGTCGACTGATTTCAAAGATCCGTCAGGCAAATCCAGATCGTCAGCCAGCATGACAATGGGAAGCTCAGGTCGGAGTTTCTTGATTTCTGCCGCGATGACGGAACCATCCAAAAGACCAAGATAGTATTCGAGCACAATTGCATCCACGGGCCGCGATGCGAAAAGCCGGAGACCCTCATGGCCATTGGTCGCGGTTAACAGCTCGCACCCATTTTCCTGCAACGAACGCAGTTGCTTCGGGTCGCGGTGTATGCACAGAATCGTACTGTTGGCAGCCATGCTTGCCAGTTATAACGAGAAGCTTTCTGCGATTCTGCTCAAATTTGCTCACAGACCACCTAAGGTAGCGGTAGTGTTGCATTTGCCTTGTTTTACTTCGAGAGTGCCACCTAAAGTTCTCTTCCGCCGGGAAAATCGACACTTCCTTTAGCCTAAGGAATCATCCGAAGGAATTCACCGATTGATCTGTATTGACCAGTATGGGTTTTGTTATTGACCTAAGCTACTTGTGACCGTCCAAAGGAGGCATTTATGGGTGGTCACCCTTTCCCCGAAATACCCTGCATAATTTGTGCCAAGGCAGTTGATTTGAACGTCGATCTATTTACCGATGAAAACGGCAAAGCCGTCCATGAGGATTGCTACATCAAGCGGATCACAAACCAGCATAACCGTCCTTCCGTCGGCACGATGAACGATTAAATCGCAACCTTCGAATTCAGCCTCTGCTGGATGTCGAGCGCATTTCAGGCCGCCGAGCGAGAGATACTGCTCAGACGGCCACGTTGCGAAAGACCTAGGATGGCAAGATATTGCGGGAGGAAATTCATTGCGAAAACATTATCTTCATCTGTCTGCTTATGCGTGTGACCTGTGTGCCGGGCCAGTTATCGCCGGATCAACTGCGCTGCGCGAGAATGAAATATCGAAAGAAACTAACATTCGGCAAGTCGGTGCGCTTTGCCTTTCATGCGGCCATCGCCAATGCGTAGGCAGCGAGGCGCGCGTCCGTCATTTACTGCCGATTGAATGGGATCCGGTAAACGCAAGCCGTACTGGCCATGTTTAAAAGGCTTATGCCGAGGGCTTAATCGTGCAGAACTACATTGAGTAGCGAGCTGTGTACCTGCAAAGCTCCTTCTGCGCCGCCGGCGTAGTGGATGAAGCCCAACTTTCTGAAGCGGTTCATAAAAAAACTGACTCGCGAACGGGTTGTTCCAACCATCTCCGCCAGAGTCTCCTGGCTAATTTTGGGAACGACCGTTTCCGGAATGCCCTCTTTGCCGAAATGAGCGAGCAACAAGAGCACACGGGCCAGCCTTTTTTCGCTGGAGTTGAACAGTTGGTCGACCAGATCTTCTTCGTAACGAATATTGCGAGCCAGCAAATACGCCACAAACATCTCGGAAAACGAGGGTTCACGGTGTAGCGCATCCATCATCGTTTTCTTGTCCACACGTAGGATCTCGCAATCCGTCATGGCGGCTGCGGAACCCATACGCAATAACTGGCCTGCCAGTGAACCCTCACCAAAAAAATTGCCCGCGCTTACGATCCCGATAGTCGCTTCCTTGCCGGCCTGAGACACGACTGTGAGCCTGACTTTACCTTTCTGAACATAGAAGATCGCGTCGGCCCGGTCCCCTTGTGCGAATACCATTTCCTTCTTCGCAATGGACAGAATCGTCCTGCCATCCCCAATTGTTGCGAGGAAGGTATCGGAGTCAAAACTGCCGTTCTTTTTGGCTGCCACCGTGGGACTCATCGTCAGTTGAGTATAGTCCGCGGAATTAGGCTCAAATCGAATAAATCGTGATGATCGAATAATCTGCAAAGTGGTCTCTTTTGCACAGTATGTCGGGCACGAAGGGTTGAAACTGAGAGGTTGTTCCCGGCAGTGTCACGTCGATTGGAGCGATTCTCTCCCGGAGGCTTATGCCAACAACAATTCAGGTCGGCGCGATCCTGATGAACGACTGTCCGGTGATGGCGCGGCTGTTCCCGTTCGAAAGTGAACCCTGCTCTGGGAACTGGAACTTGGTCAAGACGTTGGATGGTATCTCTCTTGACCGCAAGATCCATGCTGCGGGATGGAATTCTTTTTTATGGCGGCAGAAGTCAAGGCGAGATTTTTTGGTGTTCTTGGAGCGGCGAAGATACAAAGCGCGTTGCGGCGAATTTTAGGGAAGGTAAAACAACAACAGTTCAATGGCCTCGAAGTAACTGGAATCGTTGCCGGACATTTTCTGGGAGTGCCCTACGTCACCGTCTCCGCGTACTCACGCCATATACAACAGAGTTGTTACCTGGATGGCATCGAGTCGCGGCGCATAGCAGCGCACAACGGGGAATCGGCTAAAGCTTGAACGCGCTTCACAGTACGGAGGCGAACGCATGACGCAGAATGGAAATCAGAGCCTCGACCAAATGCTTGAGTCTGCAATTGTTGTATCGTGGGCGGACTTGATGCGCGGAGCCGAAGCCGGCTTGATTCATATTGAATATGGATTCGCTCCCGACCGCACCTTGGACTATTTGAAGGTATGATCATCCATAACACGAGGCCATTGGCTTCTGGCCTGCGAGTACTGGATGTCCGTTAGTACATTTCACAGCACTGGCGTCCGCTTCGACAACGAATACCACTCCGAAGGACTGGCGCACATTCTGGGATTTGTCATGCAGCACCAGGACGCGTTCACACTTCCTTAAATCTTGGCCGACAGGGGTTGCTCCAGATTTCAACACCCACGATGGAGGAGAGAACGAATGCCGCTACATTTGTGAACCAAGCCTTCGAGCGCATGGGATCAATCTTCCGCCGAACCCGCGCTGGCCTGAATTTTTCGGGCTGATCTACTTCTCTGTTCTCTGGAGCTGAATATTCGCCATACCGCTGCGCTATTCAACTACTTATCCGACGCCGCTAGCCGCCGGTCTCGATGAGGTTCGGTCCGGGGCAAACCAGTGCTAAGCTCGCACTTCTCCCCCAGCTTGGCGCCACAAGTAGGGCACCTTACGGCGAGCACTTCTTTTTCCGTAACTCTCATGGCCAGATAATGCATCGTTGCCCGGCCACAAGATGTTCAATAGTGACCACTTCGGGCTAAAGTTTGACAACACTTGCACGCAAGCTTAACTTCCAATCGAGCAAGTTACCTTCCCTTAACTCTTCGCGCTTTCGAGATCTCTGAACTGAGCGCAAATTCCATGTGCTCATCTGATCAATTTTGACCAGTTGCTGGTTCTATTTTCGTGGACACTTACTAGAGCAAACTCCAATCAGATCCGTGTGATCGCGTGCGCCATCCAGAAGATGGCCTCTTTCAGCGGCCATTTATATCGAAGTAGGGACAAATGTCGCTGACAAACATTGCATTTCCCAAGCGAGTATTAGAAGTTGTCGGCCCCCGTCCCCTAATGGGCGGGACCGTGACGGCCGGCGTGCAATTTCAGTCCAAACCATCCTTGCCTAGTCGAATTGCGGTGATCGGGAATTATCTTCCGCGGCAATGTGGAATCGCCACGTTTACCACCGACCTGTGCACCGCCATTTCTGCAGAATACGGGACGGCACGACTGCTGGCGCTTCCGGTCAACGATACCGAAGAAGGATACGACTATCCCGCGCGGGTGAGATGGTCGCTGTCCCAGGACTCGGTGAAGTCGTATCAGGAAGCGGCTGAATTTTTGAACTTCAACAACATCGACATGGTGTGTCTGCAGCACGAGTACGGAATCTTCGGCGGCCGCGCCGGAAGCCATATTTTGCATCTGCTGCACGGCCTGAAGATGCCTGTGGTAACGACGCTGCATACTGTCCTGCGCGAGCCAGACCCGGACCAACTGATGGTCATGGAAGAAATCGCTGAACTATCGGACCGGCTCGTCGTCATGAGCCAACTCTCATCCCAGTTCCTGCAGGAAATTTTCAAGGTGCCTGTTAGCAAGATCGACATAGTGCCGCACGGAGTTCCAGACCTGCCATTCCTCGATCCGAATTTCTACAAGGACCGCTTTGGCATCGAAGGCAAGGCGGTACTTCTCACATTCGGCCTGCTTTCACCAAACAAGGGAATCGAAAACGTAATTCAAGCCCTGCCGCAGATTCTTTCCCACCACAAGAATGTGGTTTACATCGTGGCGGGCGCGACCCATCCTCACATCCTTCGTTACGAGGGTGATGAGTATCGCGCCAGTTTGCAGGTTTTGGCCAAGGAAATGGGGGTGGAATCGCAAGTGATCTTCCACAACCGCTTCGTCAGCCCCGAGGAAATGGTTGAATTCATCGGCGCCGCAGACATTTACATCACTCCCTATCGCCATGAAGCGCAGGTAGTTTCCGGCACGCTTGCCTATGCGTTAGGAGCGGGCAAGGCGATCATCTCGACGCCATATTGGCACGCAATCGAGTTGTTGGACGACCGCAGAGGCGCGCTGGTCCCATTCCAAAATCCCGATGCAATCGCGCAAAAAACCATTGAACTTCTCGACACTCCGGCGATTCGTCACGCCATGCGCAAACGCGCTTATCTGTTTGCGCGCGAGATGGTCTGGAAAAGAGTGGCGCGAGGTTACATGGAAAGTTTCGCACGAGTGCGAGGCGACCGTATGGAGAATCCGCGAGTCCAGTTTTCGGCGCGCGCTATCCCCAAAGTGCTTGATCGGCTGCCGGAATTGAAACTGGACCATGTCAACGCGCTGACCGATGACACGGGGATGCTGCAGCATGCAATCTTCACCATCCCCAATCGAGGAGAGGGTCACACCACCGACGACAACGCGCGTGCACTTATTTTAACGGTGATGCTGGAGCGCCCGGCTAAAGATGAGCAGGAGAAAGGAAGCCTTCCGATTGCGGATTTCTCAGCGCGCTATTTGTCGTTCCTCGAGCATGCATTTAATCCGGCGAACGGCAGGTTCCGAAACTTTCTCGGCTATGATCGCCGGTGGAACGAACCCGTAGGCTCGGAAGACTGCCATGGCCGCGCGTTGTGGAGTATTGGAAGCGTCCTGGGCCAATCCAATAATCAAGGATTGAGGAGCGCTGCGGGGCGGCTGTTCGAGTTCTCGCTTCCTGCAGCGGTGGAATTCCCCAGTCCTCGCGCCTGGGCCTATACGCTTCTTGGAATTCAGGAATATCTCGATTCGTATCCGGGGGATCGCGACGCGCAGAAAGTTAGATCGGTACTCGCTGAGAGACTGCTCAACATGTATAAGTCGATCCGGCGTCCGGATTGGAAGTGGTTCGAGAACGTTCTGGCCTACGGAAACGCGCGATTGCCTCAAGCCCTGCTGCGCGTAGGCGCGGCTTGTTCGGATGATCTCATGATTTCTGCCGGCCTCGAATCGCTTGATTGGCTTTCAACGGCGCAACGCTGCGAAACCAACGGCCACTTTGTGCCGATCGGTTCACAAGGTTTTTATCGCCAGGGTGGTAAGATGGCCCGCTTCGATCAACAGCCGCTTGAGGCTGCCGGCGCGGTCTCTGCGTGTCTGCAAGCCTACCGCATTACTGGTGACAGCCGCTGGCGCGGCGAAGCCTGGTCGGCTTTCAACTGGTTCCTCGGCGACAATGATCTGCAACTTGCTCTTTATGATTCCGCAACGGGCGGTTGCCGTGACGGCCTGCATCCCGACCGCGCCAACGAAAACCAGGGAGCGGAATCGACGCTGTCGTTCTTGATGGCGCTCCTCGAAATGCGATCTCTGCAAGTGCCTGAACAAAAGGAAATCATTTCATGACTGTACCCGCAGAAAAGCAAGTGAGCCTGTTGAGCACTCGCTTCGAGCCATTGCTTCTCCGCCATCCCGCGAACCCGATCCTGACCAGTAAGGATTGGCCTTATCCCATTAATAGCGTGTTTAATGCCGGCGCGACGTTACTCGCGGATGGCACTACGTTGTTGCTTTGCCGCGTGGAGGATCGACGCGGCTTGTCGCATCTCTGTGCAGCACGCTCCGCAAACGGCGTCGATGGATGGCAAATCGACAATGAACCGACATTGATGCCCAGCCCAAAAGACTTTCCCGAGGAAATCTGGGGCATCGAGGATCCGCGCATTACATTCGTGCCCGAATTACAGCAATACGTGGTCACGTATACGTCCTACTCGCGTGGCGGCCCTGGAGTGTCTCTGGCTCTTACCAAAGACTTCCGTACCTTCGAGCGCTATGGCGTGATTATGCCGCCCGACGATAAAGACTCCGCTCTTTTTCCCCGACGAATGAACGGATACTGGGCGCTGATTCACCGGCCTATGACGACCCTGGGGTCGCACATGTGGATTTCCTACTCACCCGATCTGCGGCATTGGGGCAGGCATCGGCTTATGTTGGAGGCACGTCGTGGAGCATGGTGGGACGCAAACAAAATTGGCTTATCCCCGCCGCCCATCGAGACTTCCAGGGGCTGGCTCGTCCTCTATCACGGAGTACGGCACACGCCTTCTGGCTGTCTCTATCGATTGGGCGCGGCCCTTTTCGAATTGGAGAATCCGGAAAAATGCCTGCTGCGAGGCGACTCATGGATCTTTGGGCCGGAAGCCGAGTACGAGCGCCACGGCGACGTTGACGACGTTGTGTTCCCCTGCGGATATACCATGGACGCCGATGGTGACACCCTTAACATCTACTACGGAGCCGCGGACTGCGCGATTGCCCTGGCCCGCGCAAGTGTGCAGTCTCTACTTAGTTGGCTCGATGCCAACGCAGGTTCCGACCGCCGGCAGCGCGCCCAGGATTTGTAATGCCGCTGTACGGTTTTTCTGCGAGTGAGCTATTGTGCTCAGACACCAGAGTCTATCTCTGTCATCCTCTGTTCTCCTGAGTGTGTAGACGGAGCGGCGGACGCTGATTCGCAGCTTTCATTCTTAGGTTGCTGCGTGGCTGGGTTCTGTCGAGATACAGCGAAGCGACCACATCCAGCCAATCGGCATTCTTCATCCGAACGTCGCGAAGCTGCGGCGGGGGACGATTCGACCCTAAAAGTTTTCGAACATCGAAACTCGGGCAACACCTCAAGCGGATGAGAGGTGTTCGCCCGTAAAAGAAAGGTCAAAAGATCATGCCGTTAATTCAACTTCTGGAAGTTCTCATCGTGGTGGGTGTTCTTCTGTGGCTGGTGAATCGCTTCATTCCCATGCAGTCATCCATCAAGTCCATTTTGAACGGGGTTGTAGTCATTGCCGTGGTTCTGTGGCTGCTGAATGTGTTTGGGCTGTTTCATTCACTCTCGCACATTCGGGTTGGAACCTAGAGCCAATCGCCTGCAAGGCGAAAACCGAGATCGATACCGAGCAATACGGCAGATAACTGCCACAAGGAGATTAGTGTGAAGAAAACGCTTTTGTTCGCCGCCGCAATCGTACTGAGTGTACCTGCTGTGGCTCAAACCAATTCTCAAAATGCTGTGGAAGTCGAACCTATGAGTTCAACGCCTACATTCCGTGTAGTCGTCATCAGCCGCAGCGTGCAAGCCATCAACTACGAGCATCGCAGCGGCAGTTCGAAGCTGGACTTCGCTGGCACCGACCTGATGCTCCTGGCAAATGGCGAAGCCAAAGTAAACAGCAAGCGGGGATCCATTGAGATTGAAGCAGAATTCGGCAACCTGCAACGACCCACGACTTTCGGCAACGAATATCTGACTTACGTTCTGTGGGCGATTTCGCCCGAGGGCCGTGCAGTGAATTTGGGCGAAGTATTAGTTGGTGGCAACGAGCGAAGCAAGCTGCACGTGACCACGGACCTTCAAGGCTTCGCACTCATTGTCACGGCAGAGCCTTATTATGCGGTTCGGCAGCCCAGCAATCTGGTCGTACTTGAGAATGCGATTCGCCAAGACACCAAGGGTACCAGCGAAGCAGTGAATGCAAAGTATGAATTGATGGAGCGTGGCGGCTACATTCCCACTGGCTTCAAGTTTGATCCTGTGGTTCTGAATGCCAAGTTGCCCTTGGAATTCTTCGAGGCGCGGAATGCATTGCGCATCGCTCAATCTGAGGGAGCGGAGACTTATGCCAGCGACAGCTACAAGCATGCAGTCGAATTAATGAATAGAGCCGATGGTTATGCAATAGCGAAGCACATGGACCGGAAGCCGCTGATTGCGGCCTCCCGCGAAGCGGTGCAGACGGCGGAAGATGCGCGTGCCATTGCAATCACGAAGATGGATCAAATGCGTCTGGCCAACGAACGCCAGAATTCGGCGGACGCACAGGCGCAATCGCAACAGCAAGCGGATGATGCCCGCCGGCAGAAAGAGCAAGCCCAGTCCGAAGCGGCGCAGGCGCAGGCGGCAAAGGCTCAGGCAGAGTCGGATGCGGCAAAAACTAGGTCCGATGCCGCTGACGCCCGGGCCGCATCTGCAATCGCCCTTTCATCCGCGCAGGCAGATGCGGATCAATCCCGCATGGCAGCACAGCAGGCCCAGTTGAACGCACAACAGGCGGACACCGACAAAGCCGCTATGCGCGCGAAGTTATCTGAGCAGTTGAATTCGATTCTTCAGACCCGCGATAGCGCGCGCGGTCTAATCGTCAGCATGTCAGATGTGTTGTTCGATACCGGGAAGTTCTCGTTGAAATCGGATGCGAGAGAGAAGCTGGCAAAAGTCGCTGGCATTCTGCTTGCCTATCCTGGACTGAACGTAGAAGTCGGCGGCTATACGGATAACGTCGGCGGCGACGCCATGAATCAAACCTTGTCGGAGAACCGCGCCGCATCGGTGCGCGACTATCTGGTGCAAGAAGGCGTATCGACAAACTCAGTCAGCGCCAAGGGCTTCGGCAATACTTTGCCGGTAGCCTCCAACGACAACTCCGCCGGACGGCAGCAAAACCGGCGAGTGGAACTTCTCGTATCCGGCGATGCCATCGGCAGCCCCGTCAATGCGACAACAGGAAGCTTGCGGTAGGAGCGTAGATATACGATCAAAAGATATACGGAGGTAACACACATGAAATTAATAGGAATTATCAGCACAGCAGTACTGTCTTTGACCCTCGCGGCTCCGGCATATGCGCAGCAGGAGCAACACGATCAGGAAGAACAAAAAGAAAAGCCTGCTCAGGACGAGAAAAAAGCGCAACCGGAGAAGCCTGCGAAGCCGGAGGAAAATAGCGGGCAGATGGAGAAGAACGGCAAGCCCGAGGAGAAGAACGCAAAGCAAGAGCAGCAACGCGCTCCGGAAGCTAAACCAGAAAGACAGGAACAGCACGCCGCTGCTGGACGCATTCCCGCTGATCGTTACAAGGCCAACTTTGGGCGGCAGCACCCGTTTCGCGTCAGCCAGGGTGATTACAGCAGTGGCCGCTTCCAATACGGCGGCTATTGGTTCGGATTCGGTGGCGCATGGCCCAGCAACTGGCTTTACACGCAAGACGTTTATGTGATCGAGATCGATGGCGTGTATTACTTGTGCAATCCGGTTTACCCGGGCGTAAACCTCGTACTTAACGTCACACTCTAGCGCTTTCAAGCAAAATTGGTGCGGGTTCTGTTCTGAGCTCGCACCTTATTTTCTCCCCGAGGACTTCTTGGTTCGCTGAGTAGTTTTGACCATTAAGAAAACCGGAGTAACGGCTATAACCAATTCTGAGTCACCAAGGATAAGGAGCGAGAAATGCTTGGAACTGTATTGATGGTAATTTTGGTTTTAGCTCTTGTGGGTGCGTTACCACGCTGGTCGCATAGCAGGGAATGGGGCTATGCCCCGACCGGTGGTCTAGGTCTGGCGCTTTTTATCGTTGTGATTCTGGTTCTTCTCGGTCGGATCTGAACCATCGCGATATAGATTTCTGCGGTAGCGAGTAGATAGCATCCGCCACAATCGCTCCACGCGAATATCAGAAAGAAACAAAAAATGCTTGGACAAGGAGAAGTAGGATGACCACGAATGAGCCAATCAATTGCGCGCATGTACCATGCCGGTGCTTCGTGCAGGCAGGTAATAAATACTGCGGTCAGGCCTGTGAAGAAGCGGGATCCAAAGAAATAGAGATTGCGTGCCAGTGTGATCACGGAGCTTGCCCGCTGACAGTGTGAAGAAGCTAACACCGACAAAGCGTTGCATCGTTGTAGTTTCCCCTTCCGAACCATCGCTGTATCGGGTTGATGGCGAGAGGCGTGCCTCGCCGTGAAGAGGTAGCGCTCATTGTCTTTTCGAGCCGCCTCCCAATGCCAGCTTTGTTTGGACATCTTGTCTCTACTCGTTTAGTGCGCACGGACTGCCAGCTTTTGTTTATCTTCCCACCACCAGCACTTCAAACTGTCCCGCTTCCGCCGTTGACAGGAAAAGTTGATGGGTTTTCGGATCGAGCGCCATGGTCTTCGCCTTGGGCACGGTCTTCACTGTTTCCACCACGGAATATTTGTCCGGGCTGTTTTCATGAATCACTGTGATCGTGCCTTCGCCATTAGAATTAAAAGCCAGCCGCGATTCAGAATCGAAAACAGTGGCATCTACATGATCTCCGATGGGCAGCGTCGTGATCACTTGTCCATTGTCGGCATTCATCACCGCCATCACCTTGCTGCGGCAACCAATGAACAATCGCCGGTTCGCCCGGTCCATCGCCATGCTTGAGGGTGACGTGCAAGGAGCCGTCGGCCAGCGCTGTTCAACTTTCAGGGAGCGCGCATTGATCTTCAGCACCACGTTCGCGTCTTCGAGGTTGTTGTAGACATACCCAGAACCATCCGCCACGGCATATTCGGGACCGCCGCCGAGTTCGACTATGCCTGCCACTTTTCCGTCCGCTGCCTGAATCGCAGTGGCGCTGTTGCTTTCACCGTTGAATGCGAAGACTCTTGCGGTTGCAGGATCGTAAATGATCGCATCGGGTTTCTTGCCGGCCGGGACGTCCGCGATCTTCTTCAGAGTTTTCAAGTCGAAGATCGTGACCGTTGAATTCTGGCCATTGCTTACAAAGCCCCGGCCCAACTCCGGGGCGATTGCGATTCCGTGCACGCCAGGAGTGTTTTCAATCTTTCCGACAATTGCTCCCGAATCTGCATCGAGCACTTCAACTTGGGTACCGTGGGAAACGTACAGCCGCCGCCCAGATTCATCGACGGTAAGGTAATCCCAACTGCCCTGGCCGGGGATGGAAATCTTTTTGGTGATCCGATAATCCGCAGCCGAGGCCGATGCCACCAGGCAGATCAATAAGCAAACGACTGCTCTTTTCAAAATATCCTCCTGCGAAATGCTAGTGGCATGAGCCGCTACCCGAATCGTGGAAACTTTTCCCTGCTTCCGGCACAAACTCCCAGTCATAACCCGACGCGTGCAACGTGAGCTTCAGCACTCCGAACGTATCGGCTTGGTGTATCTCGCTATTGGGTTTTGCCGTCGCAAAGGTCCGGTGCGAATTTTTTCCACCCGTACCGACCACGAATTCGCGAATGCCACGTTTCGGATCCGCGTTGCCCTCAGGATCCTGCTGGGCAAAACGCTCGTAGTCGTGATCGTGGCCGTTGATCACAACATCCGCGTTGGCAGCGTAGAGTGTCTGCCAAAGGGGCTTCATTTCGGAATCATTGCCATGACTGGCGCCGGAACTGAAGAGCGGCTTATGAAAATAAGCGAGCGTACAGGTTGTTGAATGCTGCGCAAGATCCTGCCGCAACCACTCTCCCTGCGGGGATCCGGTACCGCACCCTCCCACCTGCCTGCACTCGCTGTTTAGGGCGACGATGTGCCAGGCGCCTAAATCGTAGCTGTAGTAGCCCTTCTTTGGATCGCCCGCAGCCGCGCCGAAATAACGCGCGTACCCCGATGCGCCGTCGCTGTGATATTCGTGATTTCCCGGCACGGGCCGCGTACGATCTTTGAAGCGGCCCCAGGTCGGGTTATAACATTTCGCGAATTGCTCATCGGAACCGTCGGGGTACGCCAAATCTCCCGCCGCAAAAACTGTCCCCGGAATCTTATCGATCAGCTTGGCGGTTGCCTCTGCACCGGCAAGATCATCGCAGCTGGAAATATCACCCGCTCCCACGAACACCGGGTCGGAAGTCTTTGCCTCTCCAGTTTGTTTCTTTTTTGCGGATTCATTTTGCGCGCCAGCGGCACTGGCCACCACACTCAAAGCCAGGATTAAGACCGCAGTTCCCTGATATAGCTTATTCATTCACCCAACCTTCTCATAAGCAGCTATAGAAATTCCATGCAAGGTGTTCGCAGGTTTTGAGTATTCCATCGTAGGCCGTCGCCTCAGTTTTCCCTTCTAGGCTCCCAGCGCAGGCCGAACGAGTAAGTCGGCTTGTAGTATTCGCGCTGGGTGACGTACCACGGACTGCCATCGTAAAAACCAAAGACTTCGTTGGTAAGATTGAGACCCTGCCAGAGCACGGTCAGATTGCGCTGCACGCGGACGCTGGCCTGCGCATCGAGCTGCAAGTGGGCATATAAATAGTTGTCGCCTAGCGGTCCTTTTGGGCCAAGGTTGGCTGGATCTTCACAACCGCCGCCCGCTGCCGCCGCGGCAGTGCATTGTTCCCACTGATATTGATAAATACTCGCGCTGTTATAAGTGGCACCGAGCCGCGCGGAGAAGCGGCCCCGGTCGTAGCTGGGACTTAGATTCCACATTGTCGGAGTCTGGCGCTGCAACGCTGGGTTGTCGTTTCGAAGCGGAAGCGTGCCGGCGCTCGAACCTGTCTTGCTGACGTTCGCCATAATGCCGAAACCGCTCCACGCGCCATGCAGGAATCCAAGATGCTGGATGTAGGCGAACTCCACGCCGTAAAGTTTCGCGTTGTTTCCGTTCGCGATGTAAGAAAATATGTCACCCGCATACTGCGGATATTGCGCTCCCTGGTAGTTGGGATCGGCCAGATAATAAATCGGCTGGCTCAACTGCTTGTAGTAGAAACCGGCCTGGAACTCGCCATACGGTTTCAGGTAGTGCTCATAAAGCACGTCATAATCATTGGCGTGCTCGGGCTTCAGATTGGGATTTCCAACCGAGACGGTAAGCGGGTTTGTGCTGTTATCAAGCGTGACGTACGGAACCATATCGTATGGGTTTGGGCGGGAGATTCCTCTACCGTAGACGGCGCGAATGTCAGAGTCATCGGTGATCCGGTAGCGGAGTTGCACGCTGGGCAAAGGATCCCAGTACCATGTGTTCGCCGGTTGGGGCACGACATTTTCCGCCGTGCTCGATGCATTGTTGGTTATTGCGAAGCCAAGTATGTCCAGTTGCGTGGCTTCGATGCGCAAACCAGTTTGCAGGCGGAAGCGCCCGAACTCGATTGTATTCATGGCGTACCCTGCCGAAACCCGTTCGGTCAGATCAAAGTTTGACAGGTCTGAACCGAAGATCGTGGAAGGTTCGTCGAGCGCGAGGACGCCCTGAGCAATCGCATTATTCAGATTCCCGGCGATTGCATTGTAGTTGGTGACAGGCCCGAGCGGATAAGCATTGAAATAATAATTCGTGTTGGTGAATCCGCTCAGGTAGTTGGTCATGGGAGAGACCGGCGGATTATTAGGGTTCGCGATAAAGGTCTGGTCGTACGTTGGTGAATATGCATTTTGCCCTTTATGCGCATTGCGCACCTTGAAGCCGAACTCGAAAGTCGAGAAGTGCGAACCCAAGTGATAATTCCTGGCGTATGAGGTCGCGGCTTGCAGATTCACTTGCGAAGTTATGCCCTGGGTGCCATCGAACTCGGTCAAAGTATATTGGCTCGGATCGTAAGTCGGAGGGCCGAAGCAAGATGCCGACCACTGTGGTAAGTGGAAGTCCGGACCGGGTACGTTGACGCAACTTGTGAGATTGCTCAGAGGACTACCTGGGATCGGACTGAATGTCGCTCCCGGATTGCCAGCGGCACCCAACTCCCGTGACCGCGCCGCCGAAAGTTCCCAGCTCAACCAGGATCCGCTAAAGACATGTTTGCCGCCAATGGCCAGACTAGCGGCTCCGTAATCCGGCACGCGACTGGAGGTAGAGAATTGAGGTGCGCCTCCATCGCTCAAAGAGTAGACCCACTTATTGCCATAATCTTTGAAATCGGAAAGGAAGTAATGCAGGTAGAGGCCGGAGGCCGGATCTTTTAGCTTGTAGTCGAGCAAACCGCCAAATCCATAGCGCTTGCGCTGATACCTGTATTCTCTGATATCCATGCTGCCGTATGAAGGAATCGCCGTATCGTTCGGTTGCGGTTCGATGTCGTCAATTCCGCGGCCGTTGTAGTCATAGCTACCGGAGAAGAGTGCCCCAAAACGTTTGTCGTGGCCAAACCGCATGCCTGCGGTCCCAGTTACCAACCCGATATAGCGCGTATCTACGATAGGAGTGAATCCGCCGATCCCCTCCAAAATCAGAGTAGGCGAATCCCCAGCCTTCTTGGTCACCAAATTAACCGTTCCACCGATGGCGTCGGCATCCTGATTGGCCGCCAGAGTCTTGTTCACTTCGACCGACTCGACAATGTCCGACGGGATAGTGTCGAGTTTGAACTGCCGAACGTTGTCCTCGGGCGCGGGAAGTTCAACTCCATCCACCGTCGTGTTATTCAGCCGTGGTTCGGTGCCGCGGACCTGCACGTATTTGCCTTCGCCTTCGTCGCGCTCCAGGCTCACTCCCGGCATCCGGCCAACTACGTCAGCAATGTTTTCGTTTGGCAGGCTCTGAATGACGCCGGACGACATTACGTCGACGATATTGTCGGAGGTGCGCTGGATGTTAATGTCCTCTTCTACGCCGAGTGCGTCACCAACCACAGTTACCGCTTCTCCTTTCGAAACCACCTTGAGCACGGCATCCACGCGCGTGGCTCTACCCGCAACCACCTTGATGTCCGCTTCGTAAGAGGCAAAACCTACGTAGGAAATCGTAACCTTGTAATCGCCGGGCACAAGGTCGATCACGGTAAATTCTCCAACCTGGTCCGTAGCCACGGAAACATTGCCCGGCTCGACTCGCACTTTCGCGCCCGGCAGCATAGCTCCTGCAGTGTCTGCGGCACGGCCAAGAACACTGCCTTTCCCAGTCTGTGCGTGGACCGAGCATGTTAAAGCTACACACAAAGTCAACAAAGCTGGCTTTCTCAGGAGAGAGGTGATGTCGCCACAGGATCGCTTCAGGTTCATGATTTATCCTCACGACCGGTCCGGAAAAGCAACTTGCTCAGGAGTCTGCGCTCTCTGGGGCAGAAGTTCTGGCCGATTGAAGTGAAGAGCGATGGTAGGTCGATGGTGTAACGCCGTTATGAAAGGACGATTAATTTTTTTCAGGTTCCATTCTCTAAGCCGTCCGGGGTTTACCCTAATCCAAGTTTTGCGGACGCATTTGGAGCCAATATCAGGGTTGCTGGATGAATCTCCTTGTAGTGGAAGATGAACGCCGAATGTTGGAACTACTCAGCAAGGGGCTGAGTGAAGAAGGGCACACAGTCTCGTGCGCCGCAGATGGCGCCGAGGGGCTGCAAGTGCTTCGAGATCACCAGTTCGATGTGGTCATACTCGACGTGATGATGCCAAAGATGAACGGGTTTGAATTCGCCGAGCGCATGCGAAGCGAGAACGATGGCACGCCCATATTGATGCTGACGGCGAAAGATTCCGTTCCTGACATCGTGCATGGCTTGGAAATCGGCGCCGATGACTACATGACGAAGCCGTTCTCCTTCGACGAACTGTTGCTGCGTCTGCGGGCGGTGCGTCGAGCCGTCGCTATTCCCCGGAAAACCCAGCTTCAGGTCGCGGATTTGTTATTGAATGTTTCCACCCGCGAAGTTAGTCGCAACGGCGAGCGGATCAGCCTGACCCGCACTGAATATCAACTGTTGGAACAGTTGATGCTTCACGCCGGCGAACTCGTTCCGCGCGAGAAACTCATTGCGTCTTCCGGGCGTGAAATGGGCAGCAATTCGTTGGACGCCTTTGTGCGGCTGCTGCGACAGAAAATTGACTGTGATCACACGCGTAAGTTGATTCATACCGTGCGCGGCCGGGGCTATGTTATCGCTTTGGATTGGCAATCGTGAGAAAACTCTCCATCGGCTCTCGACTCACCGTCTGGTATCTGGCGATTTTTGCCGCTGCACAGCTTTTGTTTGGCCTGGCTATGTGGGTAGTTCTGCGGCAGGAACTTTACGCTGTCGCCGACGGCGCATTGAAAGCCCAAGTCGAAGACCTGACAAATTTTATAAAGTCGCAGAAGAAAAAAAACATGACGCTTCCCAAGCTTCGGGAAGAAGCTTCCGAATCCTACGATCTGGAGCACTCCGGGGACTTCTTGCAGATTTACGACCAGGATGGCAACTGGATCTTCCGCGCGCCTGCGCTGGAGAAAAACCAATTTGCACCTCCGTCCCTCGCTGCGACCAAACACCGGACGTTTCAAAACCTACAGCTGGCGAACCAACCCTTCCGCTTTATTACGCAAAAGATTGAGGTAAATGGCCGCTTCTATACGGTGCAGACCGGCGTTCCCGCCGATCAGATCGTCGCCACGCTGTCTCTGTTCCGGCGTTATCTTCTAATGCTGGCGCCCGTGTTGCTGCTTGCCGCCGCCGGCGGCGGATACTGGTTGAGCCACAAAGCCTTGGCGCCGGTAGATGCGATCACTCGAACCGCAAGAAACATCGGCGGGAACAACCTAAGTGATCGCCTCGAAAAACTAACGACAGGCGACGAGTTGCAACGTTTGTCTGACACCTTGAACGAAATGTTGGCGCGCCTTGAAAGCGCCTTTCTACGCGTAACGCAATTCACGGCGGACGCTTCCCACGAGTTGCGTACGCCCATCTCTCTCATCCGCACGGAAGCCGAAATCGCCCTCCGCAAGTCGAGAGGCGATGCTGAATATCGCGAGGCTCTGCGGCACATTCTGTTGGAGGCGGAGCGAACTTCGACACTCGTGGAAGAACTTCTCTCGCTGGCTCGCGCTGATTCCGGCCGCGAGAGCCTGCATTTGACCTTGATCGATCTGCGTCCGGTGATTGCGGAAATTGCGAATGAATGGTGCTCCCTGATCGAAGCTCGAAATCTGAAATTCAGCCAACAGTTCGCGGATCGCGAGCTTCCCGTATTAGCCGACCGCAGCGCCGTGCAACGACTGCTGGCCATCTTGCTCGACAACGCTGTCAAGTACACGCCGCCGCCCGGGGCCATAGAGATGGAACTGGATACGCAAGAGGATATGGCCGTGATCACGGTCCGTGATTCAGGAATCGGAATTGCCGAGTCAGAACAAAGCAAAATCTTCGAACGTTTTTATCGCGTCGACAAAGCGAGAAGTCGTGAGCTTGGCGGCGCTGGCATTGGTCTCGCAATCGCCGAGTGGATTGTGCAGCAGCATCGAGGATCGATCACGGTTCAAAGCCGTCTCGGCAAAGGGGCTTCCTTCTCTGTCGCTTTCCCGCTGCAATCGACTTCCGCCACTTTGGATCAAACCTCGAAATCCGCGATATCTGCAACAGGATAAATCTCTGGTATTCGCTAGGTATTGCCCTTGCTTTTCTCCTGTTTAGGAACCTGCTGGTCTCCACTGGGAAGCGCAGGTTTGGGCAGCATGGCAGACTCATATTTTGCGAGACGCAAAGGACCGCTAGTGTCGGGCAACACCGGCGCTCTTGTTCCCTTATGTTGAAATCGCAAAGCCGGGGTCAAATTGCCAAATGTGCTACGGCGCCAGTCGCTGAGGTTCGGCTCGCGGACTCCGGTGAACGCCTCTAAGAATTGCAGCACTGAAGTGTGATCGAATGGGTGGCTGCACACCCAGCCTCCTGCGGTCCAGGGCGATACAATTATGCAGGGCACGCGGAAACCTGCGCCGATGGGAAGTCCCTCCACGAACTCATGAGGTGTGCCGCCAGGCGGCACTGGTGGCGTTACGTGATCGAAGATGCCATCGTTCTCGTCGTAGTTGAGAATAAAAACGGTTTTTGCCCACACGTCGGGATTTGCGGCAATCGCGTCGATCTTGCTGGCGACAAATGCCGCTCCATCAGCAGGCATGTAGTCCGGATGCTCCGATTGATAACTGGTAGGAATAACCCAGGAGACCGCTGGTAACTTGTCATTGACCGCGTCGTACTCGAACTGGCCCTCCGGGCTACGCAACATACCCTTGTCATAAAGCGCAGATCCTTTACGCGCTTCCCGGAAAATTTTGAAGGTTTCCAGGAGATTGCAACCGTAGTTGTCCTCTTGTTGATAAACCTTCCAGCTGATGCCTGCCTTCTCCAGCCGCTCGGCATAGGTTGTCCAGCTGTAACCATCTTTTGGCGCTTTGTTATTGATGATCGGTCCGCCGTTCAGTCGATCAGGGTCGATTGTGCCGGTCATCCAATACATGCGATTCGGCCAGGTTGGACCCATCACTGAACAGTGGTAGGCGTCGCACAAAGTGAAAGCTTCGGCCAGAGCGAACTGGAACGGAATATCTTCGCGCGCGTAATATCCCATGCAATACGGCCCATTAATACCGTCGGCTTTACGGTGAGCCCAGAGCCACCGATCCATTTTTCCGCCATTCCAGGCTTCGTGCTGGACCGCCCAGGCGTGGCTGGTGGAAGGAATCTTCTGCGCACTGGTCGCGTGCGTATCGAGATGAAAAGGCAATAGGTACCCCTTGGGATTCTCCTCGTCCGGTTGATAGAAAACAGATCTTCCGCCCCGCAGCTTGAGAGCGTTAGGGTCGTCGAAGCCACGTACTCCGGCCATGGTTCCAAAGTAATGATCGAACGAGCGATTTTCCTGCATGAGCATGACGACATGTTTTACATCGCGCAGCGAACTCGCTGCCGGCGGTTGCAGAGCCAACATGCGCCGCACATTTGGAGGCATCAAACCCGCAGCAGCGCTCGCGACCGCAAATCGTCCGGCGCTTCTTAAAAGCTGTCGCCGCGTCAGGCTTCCCGAACCAACCGCACAATTAAATAGAGCATCGATTTTCATCGTTATGTTCTGAGTCTGAGAGTTAGCGCCGGACTGCGCGCTCCGCCAGAAATCTTAGTTTTTCCCGCTTTCAAGTCTGAATGTGGAATGGTTGTAAATTTCGGCCCAACTAACAAAGGTTTTTCCGCAGGATATCACTGTCAGTAAGGGCAAAGTTGAGGAGTGAATCGTTGTGATCTCGGGAGATAGCCGGTATTGTCGGTTAAAAATAGATTGGATCGCTGCAACTCTTTGACATCTGTACGGCTGAGTTTATCGACTTCCACGTCCTGTGCCTTCCGGGGATGTGGGATGGTTTGTCACTCCGGTCAGGAATAGCCTGCTGCATTGGCGATGCGGTTTTGATGTAGAGATTTTGAATGGCCGCTAACAAATCAAGCAACTTCGTCGCCTGATTCTTCGGTTAGGACGCGGCAGGGAATTGTGGCTACGATAGATGTTCCCGCACCGCTGGAATGTATTTCGAGTTCTCCGCCGAATTGAGTGATGCGCTCGCGGATGCCGCGGAGTCCAACGCCGCTGCGGCTGCCGGATTTTATTTCACGCTGGCGTTCGGGAGAAATTCCGTGCCCCTGGTCGCTGATTTCAACGTAAACGTTGTCATCGTTCAGTTCCAGATGAATGATCGCCGTGCTGCTTCCCGAATGTCGGTGTACATTCCCCAGGCACTCCTGAACAATCCGGAAGATGGCAGTTTCCATCTCTCTGGAGAAGCGCGGTATCCGGTCTGGACATTCCAGAGTCACTTTGATGCCGCTGCGTTGCCCGAACTCTTCCACGTACCATCGGAGAGCCGAGGGCAGGCCGGCTTCATCGAGAAGCGGCGGGTGAAGCAAGTGTGAAATCGTGCGGATGCCGCGCAAAATTTCCTGCACCATCGCACGGTTATCGCCAAATGCTCTGCGCGCTTCGGGGCTTAATTTATCCAACTCCTCGGCCACCACCGCCTGATTCATCGTAATGCCGGCTAGAAGCTGGCCAACACTGTCGTGCAACTCCCGCGAAATATGCCTGCGTTCATCGTCTTGTATTTTGAACAGGCGTGTCGAGAGCTCTCGCAGGTTGTCATTCGCCGCTTTCAATTCAGCGGTGCGTTCTTTTACCCGGCTTTCCAGGGTGGCATTCAATATCGCCAGCTCCTCCCGCGCAGCTTCTGCTGCCGCTGCCTGCTGGCGCGCCATCATCTCCGCATTCTTAAGCCGTAAAAGCGCGGCGACTGTGGCAACCAACTCGGCACGATCGATGGGTTCCGCAAGGTAGGCGTCGGCGCCCCCCGCCAGGCCACGCACTCGCGACTCCGGATCTACAAACGTTGAAGAGATGTGAAGGATGGGAATATGTGCAGTCCGCGGTTCGCTCTTGATCCTATGACACACTTGAAAGCCCGACATATCCGGCAAATTGATGTCGAGGGTAATCAGATCGGGATATTCGTCGGCAAGCGCAATCGCTTCCTCGCCCGTTCTGGCTTCGGTTACCTGATATCCCGCTTCCCGCAAAGATCTCGCCAGCGAATAGCGCAGCGCTTCGTTGTCATCCACCGTAAGAATTTTGATGGCACTGTTATCGATCGTTGCCGGATTGAAGCTTTCCCACCGGGCGTTAAGTCTTGCCTGCATCGGATCAAACATGTTGCTCCTCTTTAATCGGCCCGGTGGAAACTCCAGCCTTATTAAAGGCATCCGTAAAAAGCTCCAGCAAGCGGTCTCGAGATTCGCTTTCCTTGGAAATAATAGTGATCGCAGCGCTCAGTGACTGCCGCTCGGCGGCATCGAGAACCCGGGATGTGTGAATGATGACGGGAATGGTTTTAGTCCGTGGATTCTCTTTTAACTTTCGCAATACTTCTACTCCGGAAATGTCGGGCATGGACAAATCGAGAATGATCATGTCCGGCCGCTCTTCCGCGGCTTTTTGCAGTCCGTCGGCTCCGCCGCTGGCTTCGCTGATTCGCAGGTTGATTTGTCCAAGCACCGTTTTCACCACATAGCGGGATACTTCATCATCGTCAATCAGCAGGACTTTCTTGCTGGCCGTCTTTCTGACGGCATTTTCCAGTTGCTGCATCAGCCAGTTGCGGTCCACGGGCTTGGCATGAAATCCGTCTGCCCCCAGCGCCAGCGCCTTCTCCCGGTTATCGATGACTGTCACCACGAACACCGGCATGTCGGAAGTCGAAGCATCGTGCTTCATCTCCTGCAGCAAATCCCACGAGTGTTCTCCTTGCAGCAGCACATCCAGAATCACGGCCAGAGGCCGGAAATCGCGCAACGCCTGGCGCGCTTCTTTGATGCTTTTCGCGGGAATAGGTTGGAATCTGGTCCCCTTTAGATATTTCTCATAAATGAAAAGGGCTTCCGGATTATCCTCTACAACCAACACCGAAAACTTGGTGGAATCGATCTCGCGTTTGAGCTCGGGAGCAAAAACAATTTCAGTTTCACCAGAGAAATGGATGGGAATAACGGCAAAAAAGGTAGAACCCGTGCCCAGCTGACTTCTCACCTGCGCATCCCCGCCGAGCAACTGCGCAAATTTTTTCGATAGCGGAAGCCCGAGGCCGGTTCCTTTTACCGTGCGTTGCAATTTGCCGTCGATCTGAGTCCACTCCTGAAAAATACGATCCTGATCCTCCGGACTAATTCCAATTCCGGTGTCCGCTACGGTGAATATGACTGTATCCGCCTGGCCGCGCGTGGCCGATACCCGCACTTCCCCTCGCTCGGTAAACTTCAAGGCATTGCTGATGAAGTTCCTGAGAATCTGCGACACCTTTGCTTCATCGCTATAAAGTTCGGGGCAACCCTCCGGATCTTCAAACGTCAATGTGACGGAAGAATTCTGACTCAATAATGGCCGCAACATGCCGCGCAGAGCGGCAAAAAGACTCTCCACGCTGAATTGTGTGGGATGAATGGTTACCTTGCCTGCCTCAACCTTGGCCAAATCCAGTAAATCGTTTACCAGTTCAGTCAGATCTCTCGCGGAGTTGGAGATGTACCGCACCTGTTTCTCCTGCTCCGGCAATAAATCTCCATCCAGGCGATCGAGCAAAATTTGACTTAGAGCCGTGATCGAATTCAGGGGCGTCCGGAACTCATGGCTCATGTTGGAAAGAAAGCGGGTCTTCAACTCCGAGGCATGTTGCAGGAAATCGGCTCGCTCGTTCAGTTCGGCGTAGAGAGCCACAACACCGCGGTTGGTTTCGTCGAGTTCCCGGTTTAATTGCGCCAGTTCTTCTTGTTTGGCGCGCAACTGCTCCAAAGTGTCCATCAGCTCTTTGTTCTGGTGCTTGAGTTCCTCGTAAGGATCGTCCTTGGAAGCGTGCTCAATGCTGGCCAGCACTTTATTGAGTTCGGCAGGAACCAGGCGCGGAAAACGCGGCGAGATCTTTTTCCCCAAAACAACGGTTGTTCCGCGTCCGGGATTAGTTTCTACATGAAAGTGATCCATCAGGCGCTTCGCGCCCAGAATTCCCAATCCCATTCCGGTTTGAGATACATATTTCCCGTCGATGATCTCATCCAGATTGGGAATGCCTTTGCCCTTGTCGCGGACGGTGACAATCAGAACTTTCTCCGGGCTCTCGTCGATGCGGAATTCAACCATTCCCCCACCCGCATATTGAAAGGTGTTGCGCGCGATTTCAGAAACCGCGGTGGCAATGCGGATTTGATCCTGCGGATCGAACTTCAAGGCAGAAGCAATGGCACGCGATTTTTGGCGCGCCAGTACGACATCATTCTCAAACCGGATCTGAATCGTAAGCAGATTCATGAGAAATTCAAAATTTTGCCTCTGCCGCCTTTGCGACCAATACTGTCACGTCGTCGCGCCCGCGATTAAAATCCCTGTGCAGAATGGCCGCGATCATGCACGGCGGTTTATTCCATATTCCCGGATAGCGGTCGAGATCCCAGCGTGTGGCAAGGCCGTCAGAATGCATGACCAAAACGTTGTCTTTATTCCAGGGGTAACTGAATTCCTGCGATTGCTTCATTTGCTGGCCCACGATTCCATTATGAGAAGCCATGCTGCGGCTCGATCCGGGCGCAACAATCGAAGCCGAGATGTTGCCGACTCCGGTAAATGCCAGAAGGCTTTTCTCCATGTCGATTTTGACAAGAGCAAATGCCGCCCCCCGGGTCTTTCTCAATGCGTCGTGTGTATCCAGCAGGATTTCCGGCAGCGAATCTTTTCTGGCTTCCGCCAGAATTCGTTCCGCCTCCCGCGCGGCTTCCGCCGCGAGAATCCCATGGCCTAAACCATCCACCACCATCAATATTGTAGTATCGGCCGTGAGTCGAACTCCCCACCCATCTCCACATTCCTCTTCGCCCGGAATCGGCTCGGAAATAACTGCAATCTGAAGCGGTCCATGGATGGAACGTGTGTGTGTTCGTAACCAAAACTCAGCGCTGACGACTGTGCCCGATCCAGGATTCGTATATATCTTGAACGAATCGGAAAGCCGTTGAACGGCCCCCAACCCCGTTCCCATCGAACCCGCTGTGGAGTGTCCATCGGAGAGCGCCCGGCTGATATCCGCAATACCCGGCCCTTTGTCCACGCTCATGATGCGCAGGCCGGAGTTTCCATTTTCTTGCAGCCGCTGCACCAGAATGTGCCCGCTGCCCGCATGTTTTACCAGGTTTGTAGCCATTTCGGTCGCAGCCAGCGCAACCCTGCCGCGACGGGACTCGTCCATTTCTAACGCTTCGGCAAAAGCCATGGCCTTGCGCCGTACCTCCCCCGTCTGGCTCGCTTCCGAAACTTGAATGAGCATAGGGCCCTACTTCCAGCGGGTGATGGTAATTTTTGTTCCTTCCCCTACCCGGGAGACAATATCGAAGTCATTGACCAGCCGCTTGGCGCCACCAAGTCCCAGCCCCATTCCTGTGCCGGTCGTGAAGCCGTTGCGCAACGCGAGTTCGATATCTGGAATGCCGGGGCCCTTGTCTTCAAAAACCAGCCGGAGTCCTGTACGCGGGCCGTTGAGCTTTTCCATCTGCATCATGCCGCCGCCGCCATAAATAATGGTGTTGCGGGCCAATTCGCTGGCCGCCGTAACCACCTTGGTTTGATCCACCAGGCTAAAGCCCAGTTGCGACGAGACTTCGCGCACCCGCCGCCGGATGGCAACAATGTCGGGCTCCGACTGCAATGGCAGGCTTTCAGAGGATGTGACTGCCATACCTGCCCTTAACTCCATTCGACTCGTTCACCGATGCCCGCAGAACTTCCATGCCCGCATCCACATTCAAGGCGGTGCGCACTCCAGGAAGCGATAACCCCAGTTCGACCAGGGTGATCGCTACGGCTGGTTGCATGCCTACAACCACGGTCTGCGCGTCGAGCACGCGCGACATGCTGGCGATATTCGAGAGCATGCGCCCAATGAAAGAATCCACGATATCCAGGCTCGAAATATCGATCAGCACGCCGCGCGCTTCGGTTTCGCTGATGGTTTTCGTCAGATCGTCCTGCAAACTCAGGGCCAGCCGGTCATGCATGTCCACTTGAATGGTGACCAGCAGGAAATCGCCCATCTTCAAAATTGGAATTTTTTCCAAGGATGCTCCTAGCTTTTTTGCATGTCGCGAACTAAAGTCAAACCCAGCCGCTGCAGCGCAACCGCGAAGGCCGCCGCAAGGTTGGACTTGGTGGTGACATCGAGCAAATTGATGCCCAGATGAACGATGGTTTGCGCAATCTGCGGCCGCACCCCGCTGATTATGCAATCGGCGCCCATGAGCCGCGCCGCAGTCACCGTCTTTAAAAGATGCTGCGCAACCACGGTATCGACCGTGGGAACGCCTGTGATGTCGATGATGGCCACGCGGGAGTTGGTCTGCACAATGGCTTGCAGCAAAGACTCCATTACTACCTGCGTGCGGGCGCTATCGAGTGTGCCGATGATGGGAAGCGCCAAAACCCCATCCCACAGCTTTACGACCGGAGTGGAAAGCTCGAGTAGTTCTTCCTGCTGGCGGCGAATTACCTCTTCTCGCGACTTTTGATACACCTCGGTGGTGTACAGGCCCATCGTGTCGAGAAGTTCGTCCGCGATTAACATCTGATCGGCCAGCAATCCGGCATCGTTATTGTTCTCCCCACGAATTTGCGTGAGCAGCGGGCGCTTTACCGAAAACACAAAAGCCGCCGTTTCCGCCGGGGTAAACCCCTGCAGCGCACGCAAACGAGAGACCTCGGCGAGCATCTCGCGGGTTTTGTCCCAGTTGGCCGATTGAAAGCTGATATCCCCGCTCTCCAGGCCTTCTTGTAACAGTCGAATAAATTGCGCGCATTGTGCTCGCAGCTCTGATTCCTTGATCAGGTCGCTGCGCCGCACCGTGCCGGTCATTTCCCGAATCCACTCGGCCAGTATGGCTTCCTCGTGCCGGGCGATTAACGTGGCGACGCCCTTGGCCTTGTTCACTCCCTTGTCCGACGGAATAGCGCTCATTAACGTGACCTCATTGCGGAATAGTCCTGTTTTCTAATGTTCTAAGCTGCGCAATTTTTGACAGTGCATGTGCGTGGGGCAAAAAGGCCTGACCATAGCTTCCGTCTCATCTACTCGAGAAGCCCGGCAGCCTAAGAATCATCTGAAACTGCGAACTTTAAATGGTATCTAGTTGGAATATCTTGCCCTGAGAACCACTATCAATTTGTGCAAAAAACCCTGATGCATCAATACAGCATTTCCTGTAGGAAGAAACGCAGGATCTTTTCGCGTCCCCAGTTCTATCACGTTTGTTTGAATTTATCTGTACGGGTGCGAACGTAACCAGGCACACTTCCGCTGAGGGTTTATTGATCACGGCTGTAAATATCTTCCGGAATATTATTAGGAATATTAATAAGGATGGAATTCCGCCCCAACCGGTAGGATGCACTCACACTCGCCTACGAGGGAATACGCACGCCAACCGCTTCACCGACGGGATCTGTGTACACAAATTATGTACAACACTGTCAGTGAAGCGATTGTGCTTTGAATTGTTTTGCTATTTAGTGGGTGGCGCGTCCTCACGCAAAAACTTCATTCCCAGGCGTCGGTTCTGGAGCATTCAGCTCCTGCACCTTGTCCTCTTTCACGATCGGTCCACTGGCGGCGAGTTCGCTGCCTTCGACCTTGGACTTTAGAACCGGCCAGAGAAACTGCGCGTACCACGGATCACGCTCGTAGTGCGAAATGCCGTATGCGGCGGGATATTGGCGCGAGATGTGGGCTGTGCCGAACATCACATCCCAAAGAAAAAACATGTTGCCAAAATTGCCTTTGTAATAGCCGATACCGTCATTGGTAGAAGCTGCGTGATGCGCGTGATGCGTGGCGGGCGTGGAAATTAGCCGTTCCAGCACCCAGGCAACCGGATGAAGAATTCTGTATTTATACAAAGGCTTGTCCCACGTAATGCTGGAGTGCGCCATGGTGGTAATCATGCTTTTGGTGGCGTGCACGATCAGCGCCGATGGCCCTAGCCCGAGATACACAAGCGCAGAAGTTAGATAGGTTTGCGAAAAGAAAATTGTGTAGAAAGCATTCTGGCGGCTGGCCATCGACATTCCCATGTACGGTGCGGAGTGATGCGTGCGATGAAAGCGCCAGAGCCACGGAAGCTGGTGATGCAGACGGTGATACCAGTACTGTGTAAGATCGTCGGCGATGCAGATGATGAAGAACCCCCACCAGAACGGCACCCAGGCGAAGATGTTTTTGTGGCCGGGAAGTAAAAAGGGAAGCACCTTCAGCCCAAAATAGGTGAAGAACGGCCGCACAATGATCAGCGGAAACGCGAAGCAAACGATGTCGGTCAGCTTCTCGTTGCCGTCCCAGCGGTCGCGATCGTAAAGGCCCAACACGAACTCGACGACTCCCAATAGAAGGATGAACGCCGAGACTCCATAGTCATTCCAGCGGTGCAGCAGCCATGTTTGATTGGACGAAAGCGGGTTTCGCCACGGACTCTCACCCCTCAGGGAAAAGCTGAGAAATAACAATGCGACCGGTAGCGCGTAGAGCAATACGCTCAGCAAGATACCCTTGAAGATGCTTTTGCGGACTACGGGGTCAATTTGCATAGGTCACCTGCTTAGTAGAATCTTGTTTCGATCGCGCGTGGCTGCCGGCGAATCTTTGCGTGATCCACAACCCGCTCGCCAGAATAGCAAGCGGCACAATTGTCACAATCAAACCAACCAATATCTTTTTCCAAAGAAGCCATGCATCGCTGAGTCGCATTTTATTGCTCCGTTTCGCTTGATTTATTGCCACGCACGCAGCGGAAGCCGAGATGGTTTGTACCAGTCTCCGGATCTCCTTTGCCGCGCGCGCCCGGCATGTAGCGTTCACAATATTGGTCCGTGCAAAGAAACGATCCGCCCTTCTGTACGCGTTTATGCACACCAGGCTCCTGTGGATCGAAGCTGTCGGATGGTCCTTGCGGATTGATCGCCACGTCGGCGCCGCGAAGCTGTGCGTAGTAGTCGGGGCGATACCAGTCGGAAACCCATTGCCAGACATTTCCCGACATATCGTACAGTCCAAAATCATTCGGCGGAAACGATGCGACCGGTGCTACACCTGCGTATCCATCCGCGGAAGTATTGTGATCGGGAAAATGTCCTTGGAATGTATTGGCCATCCATTTACCCTTGGGATTGAGTTCGTTGCCCCAAGGATAGTTCTGTCGATCCCGGCCGCCGCGCGAAGCAAACTCCCACTCGGCCTCGGTGGGAAGGCGCTTACCCGCCCATTTCGCATAAGCCGCCGCATCGGGCCATGCGATATGCACCACGGGATATTTTTCTTTGCCGGTGAGATCACTGTTAGGCCCCTGCGGATGTCGCCAGTTCGCCCCTCTTACAAATTTCCACCATGCCAGCGGATTGTCGAGCGATATAGGGTTGGCCGGAGGCGTGAATACAACCGAGCCGGCAGCTAACTCGTTGGGCGCAAGATTAGGAAACTCTTTCGGGTCGAGTGGACGTTCGGCAATGGTCACGTATCCGGTGGCTTTAACGAATCGCGCGAATTCTTCGTTCGTGACATCGGTGCGATCCATCCAGAAACCTTTTACCTCTACCTGATGGACAGGCTGGGCATCCTCCATGTGATCGGTTCCCATCCAGAAGCGTCCGCCGGGAATCCAGACCATGCCCGTGCGAGAATCGTGATCATCAGACTTGTTGGCGACAACGTCCGTTGTGTCGACCAAGGCCGCCGCGTGCAATGAATGGCGAGAAACTCCGGTGTCGCACTGCATTGGGGTACTCTGCGGTGTCGCGTCCTGAGCCGCGCGAGCGCGATTTTGCACGATCCCGCAAATCCCCAGGCTTAATAGCAATACGCGTCCCACGAAGAATTTTGATCGTCGAGTTTTTTCCAGCATATTCACGGCTAAAGACTCCCACTTATTGCGTTGTCTCATTTCAGTTCCACGCGCACGCTCTCGACTTTCCCAGTAAACACGAACGGACTTGTGTAGCTGGCTGAAACCGGCGAACCGCGGTCGTAACCGATGTCGAACGTATCGCTGTTATTGCCGATGCCTGGGACGTGGCCGGAGCCGACTTTCTTTCCGTTGATGGAAAGCGTGATGGTTCCACTTACCAATGCTGCCGGAGCGAAGGAAGCGGTGGGCTGTGGGGGAGCCTGATTGTCGGGCGCGAATTCTACTGCGACTGTTACTTTGCCGGCCGGCAGCACTTCGGAAGAAGCGATCTCGCCCACGCGATGTCCGTTGATGTTGCTTTCGTAAATAAGATTTCCATTCTTGGCGTAGAGCGTGAAGCCGCCATAACGGCCACCCGAAGCAACGATGGCGCCCGTGGCTCCGCCTGTCGGAATATCGAGATCGGCGGTGATGGTGTGCGCACGCTGATTTACGCGCGGCGCGGAAGCCGATGGAATGGGCTGCTGGCCGGAGCGGTAGACGAACGAAGTTTTGTTGTTGGTGATGAAAGGAACGCCGGTGCGCTGCGGTTCGAGCGGGTAGACATGATTCCGCTTGGCTTCCGCGTCGAAGAGATCCTCCAGTTCTTTCAGCTTGTCCGGATATTGTGCGGCAAGGTCGTGCGCCTGGCTGAAGTCTTCGTCGAGATGATAAAGCTCCCAGGGCCTCGACTCGGAACCAGCGTTGAACGGGGATCTGTCTGTAGGCCACGGGAGATGATTGAAGGAACCTGCCCACCAGCCGTCCTTGTAAATGCCGCGGCTGCCCAGCATTTCGAAGTACTGCTGCTGGTGGCGTCCTGGAGCATCGGGATGGTCGAAGGTGTAGGCGAAGCTTACGCCTTCGAATTGGGTCTGCTTGATGCCGTTGACTTCGGTTGGAGGGGTAATCGAGGCTAGTTCGTAAATGGTTGGAGTGACATCGTTGATGTGAGTGAACTGGCTGCGCACACCACCCGTCTGCTTGATGTGGCCGGGCCAGGAGACGATGAGCGGATCGCGTGTTCCGCCGAGGTGAGAGGCTACTTCCTTGGCCCACTGGAATGGCGTATTGAGCGACCATGCCCACGCCGTCGCGAAGTGGTTCAGGAAGATTTCACTGCCGAGATCGTCGATATTTTCCAGGCGAGCGGCAACGCTCGGGGATTTGCCATCGACATTAACCGCGTCGTGGCCATCAGCAGTGCCTTCGGCGCTCGATCCGTTATCGCCGACGATATAGAAAACTGCCGTATCTTCATTGTGGCCATCGGCATGAACGCTGTCGAGAAGACGTCCGACTTCGTAATCGGTTTGCGCCAGGAAGGCCGCGTAGACTTCCATTTGCCGCGTAAGCAGTTTTTTCTGGTCGGCGGTTAGCGAGTCCCATGCGGGAATTTCTTTGGGGCGCGGAGTGAGTTCGGTATTCGCGGGAATGATGCCCAACTGCTTCTGCCGCTCGAATGAGCGCTCGCGCAGGACGTCCCAGCCTTCGTCAAATTTCCCTTTGTATTTTGCGATCCATTCTTGCGGAACGTGGTGTGGAACGTGGGTTGCGCCGGTAGCGAAATAGAGGAAGAAAGGTTTTTCGGGTGCGACCGCATCATGACGATTCACCCAGCCGATGGCGTCATCGACCAGGTCGGTCGTTAAATGATCTCCGGCGCGACGGGCAAGCAAAGGATCAACCGGCAGTGTGTTGCGATAAAGAGTCGGCTCCCACTGGCTGGTCTGCGCGCTCAGAAATCCGTAGAAGTATTCGAAGCCGAGTCCCGTGGGCCAGCGGTCAAATGGGCCGGCGGCGTTAATCTCCCACATGGGCGTGTTGTGCCATTTTCCGAAGGCAGCCGTGCTGTAGCCGTTTTCTTTCAGCACTTCAGCTACGGATGCCGACTCTTTCGGCCACAATGAGGTGTATCCGGGATAACCGGATGCCAACTCGGCGATGTTGCCGAAAGCCATCTGGTGGCTATTGCGTCCGGATAGCAAAGCAGCGCGCGTGGGCGAGCACATGGCGTTGACGTGGAAGCGATTGTAGCGAAGTCCGCCGTCGGCGAGCTTTTGCAGCGCGGGAGTATCGATGGGACCGCCAAAAACGCTGGCCGCGCCGAAGCCTACGTCATCAAGGAGAATCAGGATGACGTTGGGTGCACCTGCGTGAGCCTTGGGATGTTGCGGCCAGTCGGGTTTCGAGTCATCGCGCGATGCGCCGATTTTGCCGTTGAACGCGGGCTTGGGAAGTTGATTATTGCTTTGCGCAAATCCATAAGAAAGAAAACTGGCCAGAAACAACCCGATTAGAAAATAGCGTTTCATTGTTCTCCCGTCATATACAGACGCTTACCCGATTTGCAGGCAAATCAGGCAAGCGGCCAAAGCTACTTGTTGTCGTCACCGCTCTTGGTTACATCTTTCACGGCATCGAAGAACGACTTGGAGCCGGGGGTGCGATGAATTCGTGCATTGAACACGTCGTCCCACGTGATGTAAGGATAGAGATGATGGGATTTGGCCTGCTCTTCGAACAGAGCTTTGAGTTCAGCCAGTTTTTCGGGATATTTTTTGGCTAAGTCAATGCGCTCTGTGAAGTCTTCGTTAAGGTTGTATAGCTCCCAGGCGTTTTCATCGAAAGGCGCTTTGCTTTGGAAGTTTCCGGTGATAAAGCTGCTTGGGTAAGCCAATTCAGCTTTCCAGCCGTCCTTGTAAATCGATCTCGCGCCAAAGATGTAGTAATACTGCACGGTGTGGCGGGTTGGCGTCTTGGCGTCGTCAATCGAATAGGCGAATGAAGTTCCTTCAATCTCCTGCTGCTTGATGCCCCGGATCTGATCGGGCGCCTTGAGACCCACGAGTTCGAGGGTGGTCGGAAGGACGTCGATTACGTGGCTGTACTGAGTGCGAATGCCACCTTTATCCTTAACCCTTTTCGGCCAGTAGACGATGAGCCCGTTGCGCGTGCCGCCTTCACTGTTCGCATCCTGTTTCCAGAACTTGAAAGGTGTATTCGCGGCCTGCGCCCAGCCCAGCGGATAGTTTCCATTGGTGGCGTCAGACGTGCCGATTTCGCCAATCTTATTCAGGTTGTAAGAAATGGTTTCTTCTTCGGTTGCAGGCTTGCGCACGAAACCCTGATCGATGACTCCGTTCAACGTGCCTTCCTTGCTTGCGCCGTTGTCGCCGAGCATGACGAAGACAAGCGTGTTGTCTAGTTGATTGATCTCTTTCAGATGATTGATCAAGCGGCCGACTTCATAATCCGTGTAGGTCAGATAACCGGCATAGATTTCCATGAAGCGTGCATAAAGCTTTTTCTCGTCCGCTGACAACTGATCCCAGGCCTTGATGTTCGGGTTGCGATCGGGAAGTATTGCGTTGGCAGGGATAATGCCAAGCTTCTTCTGGCGTGCGAAAACCTCTTCGCGGAAAGCATCCCAGCCCTTGTCGAATTTTCCCTTGTATTGATCGCTCCAATATTTGTCGACCTGGTGCGGAGCATGAGTAGCGCCGGGTGCGTAATAAAGGAAGAACGGCTTGTCCGGAGCGGCCTTCTTCTGGCGGTCGATATAGAAGATGGCTTTATCGGTGATCTGCGCGCTCAAGTGACGGCCATCGGGACGGGCATGCGCCTGATCTTCCACCAGGTCCGGTTTGTATTGGTCGGTCTGCGAACCAAGGAATCCGAGGAAGTGATCAAAGCCTTTTCCTGTCGGCCAATGATCGAACGGGCCGGCATCGGTCGCCTCTTCATCAGGGGTTACGCCATATTTGCCAACCGCAAATGTGTTGTAGCCATTGTCGCGAAGGATTTCTGCAATGGTTCCCGCCGTGGCAGGCAATCTGCCATCCCAGCCGGGAAATCCGGCGGACATAACAGTGTGTGAAAATCCAGAAACGTGTACCGAGGCGCTGTTACGGCCAGTCAACAGTGCGGAGCGGGTGGGGGCGCAGATGGCAGTAGTATGAAAATTCGTATAGCGCAAACCATTGGCGGCCAGAGTATCGAATGTGGGAGTATTGATGATCCCACCGAATGGGGCGGTAGCGCCAAAGCCCACATCATCCAAAAGGATCCACACTACGTTGGGAGCGCCGGCAGGCGCTTTTACCGGTTCCGGCCACCATTCTTTGGACTCGGCAAGCGTCCTACCGATGGTTCCCTGATAGGGCTGCGCGTCCTGCGCATTGAGTCCGGGTCCAGTGCCCAATGCAAGTATTAATACCGACGTCAACACCTTCAATATGCGTTTCTCGTTCACAAAGCTCCTTTTCGATTCAGTCATTCAGAGATAACTTGGCGGCCTGATGCCCACGCATTCGGCAACCGAAACAAGCCGACGATGAACACTCTGGCTGATGCAAAGTCTGGATTTCTCAACATTCACTTATTGTTACTACTCTGCGCCTGCTCTTTTTCCCGTTCCTTTTTCCGCTCCTTTTCCCGCTCGATGTACCACTCGGGCAGGTAGGTGTGATGAATGCGCTCGTTGTACATATCGTCAAAGGTGATATAGGGATAGAGGTGATGCGACTTGGCCTGCTCTTCGTATTCGGCCTTCAACTGCGCCAGCTTCTCTGGATATTTCCTGGCCAAATCGATGCGCTCGGTCGGATCGTCGTTCAGGTTGTAGAGTTCCCACGCGTTTTCATCCAGGGGCGGATTGCTGACCACATGTTTGGTGAGGACGTCGTTGGGATACGCCAACTCGGCCTTCCATCCGTTGTCGTAGATCGAGCGCGAACCAAAGATGTAGTAATACTGCAGCGTGTGGCGGTTGGGCGCATTGGCGTCGTTAATCGAGTAGGCCAGAGACGTTCCTTCAATCGGCTGCTGTTTGATGCCGCGAATTTCTTCCGGGGCCTTGATGCCAATCAGGTCAAGTGTGGTGGGAAGAAGATCGATCACATGGCTATACTGGGTGCGAATGCCGCCCTTATCCTTGATGTGCTTCGGCCAGTAGACGATGAGAGGATTGTGCGTTCCGCCTTCGCTGTTGGCATCGGATTTCCAGTGCTTGAACGGAGTGTCGCACGCTTGTGCCCAGCCCAGCGGATAGTTGCCATTCCTGGAATCGGGCGTGCCGATCTTGTCGATCTTGGCCAGGTTATAGGCGATGTTCTGCTCCTCGCTGATCTCCTTGCGCTGAATGGAACGATCGATGGCGCCTTCTAGCGATCCCTCCTTGCTGGCGCCGTTATCGCCAATGGAGATGAAGATCAGCGTGTTGTCGAGCTGTCCGATCTCCTTCAAATGGTTGACCAGGCGGCCGACCTCAAAGTCCGTATAGGTGAGATAGCCCGCATACACTTCCATGAAGCGCGCATAGAGCTTCTTCTCGTCTGGCGTCAGCTTGTCCCAGGCCTTAATGTTCGGATTGCGATCAGGAAGTATCGCATTCGCAGGAATGACACCAAGCTTCTTCTGACGATCAAAAACCTCCTGACGATAAGCGTCCCAGCCTTTGTCGAACTTACCCTTGTACTGATCGCTCCAGTATCTGTCGACCATGTGGGGGGCGTGCGTGGCGGCGGGCGCGTAGTAGAGGAAAAAGGGCTTGTCCGGCGCGGCCTTCTTCTGGCGGTCGATATAGAAAATCGCCTTATCGGTGATCTGGTCGCTCAGATGGCGGCCGTCAGGGGTCACGTGCGCCTGATCTTCCACCAGGTCCGGTTTGTATTGGTCGGTCGCCGAACCAAGGAATCCGAAGAAGTGGTCAAAGCCCTTGCCGGTCGGCCAGTGATCGAATGGGCCGGCATCGGTTGCCTCTTCGTCTGGGGTTACGCCATATTTGCCAACGGCGAATGTGTTATAGCCATTGTCGCGAAGAATTTCTGCGATGGTCCCGGCCGTGGCAGGCACGCGGCCGTCCCAGCCAGGAAAACCGGCGGACGAGCCAACGTGTGAGAATCCAGATTCATGCACCGACGCACTATTGCGGCCAGTCAGAAGCGCGGAGCGGGTAGGAGCGCAGATCGCGGCCGTATGGAAGTTCGTATAGCGCAATCCATTGGCGGCTAGACTGTCGAACGTGGGCGTCTGGATCAATCCGCCAAATGTGCCGGCGGCTCCATAGCCCACATCATCGATCAGTATCCACACTACGTTTGGGGCACCGGCCGGAGCTTTCACAGGCTCCGGCCACCATTCTTTTGACTCAGCCAGAGTCCTGCCAACTGTTCCTTGATATGGCTGTACCTCTTGAGCATGCAGTGCCAGTCCCGCACTCGATGCGAGCATGAAGGCCGATGTCAACACCATCAATACGTTTTTCTTGTTCATATCGCCCCTGTTGGCCTTAGTCATTCAGAGATAATTCGGTTAAAAGGATTGTCAAATCGGGCCAACGATCAAGAGCCCGTGCCACCCCTCGGGTTGTTGTGGGCAAAGCCGAGTCTAGTGAGTCAGCGACGAAAGCCAAGCGTCTTCTCCTCCAGAATCGTTAGCGTTCAGCTGCTGGTACTGCTCGTCTTTTGCCTGCTGGTCGTGCGCTTCCAACGCCACAAACCATCCCAGAGCAACCAGCGCAAATAAAAGGACGGACATAGCCGACACTCGAAATCTGCTCGTCAGTCGATACATGAGTGAATTCATCGTTCGCCCTTTTTCCAGTTCTTCCGCCGACAGCGCGCGCAGGCCGCTTAAGCCTGCGCGCCTGGGGTGTTAGAACGTGAACTTCGCCGCCAACTGGATCTCCCGCGAAATTCGCTGGAAGGTCGTCGGGGAACCTGCCGAAGCGATCGTCCCAAAAGCCGGCGACGAAGCGATGTTGGGTACAAGTGTGGTGCTTGTCGGCGCCGGTGAGGGTGCAACTGCCGACGGATTGTTGAACTGTGGCGTATTAAAGAGGTTGAAGAACTCGGCGCGGAATTGCAGCGCCTTCGATTCGGCTACCTGGAAATTTTTGAAGACCGAGAAATCGACGTTCTTCGTTCCCGGGCCTTGCAGAATATTGCGCCCGGAATTACCCCATTGTCCGTTGGCGAGCGGCCCCGTCAGCGGAATGCTGACGAAGTCTGACGTGTTGAACCACTCGTGAATGTTCCGCTTGTCAGGCGACAAGGAGCCGTTTCCGCTCCCGCCGATAAATTCTGCGCGCGGTGTCAGGCCATCGCCCACTCCGTTCGCGGAAGTAACGGAAAACGGTATTCCGTCGAAGTATTGCAGAATCGCGTTCACCTGCCATCCTCCTACTGCGTGGTTCAGCCTTCCCGAAGTTTTGAAGGGAAGTTCATAGTTCGCGCTGGCGACAAAGCGATTGGGAACATCAAGGTCGGAATTGCCGTAATCGGCGTGGATGTCGTACGGATTCACCACCGCGCCCGGGCTGCTGGTGTTTTCGTCGAGCGCGTGGCTGTAGGTGTAAGAAGCAAGAAAGCTCAACCCGCGCGCGCGCCGCTCGGCCGTAACCTGCACCGCGTTGTAGCTGGAGAGCTGATCTGTCTGAAGCTGGTTTATCTGCGCAAAGAACGGATAAGGACGATTCACTGTGATGTTTGTAGTTCCCGGCGAACCGGCGTTGATGTCGTCCAAAGTGTCGAGATGAATTCCACGCGTTCCGACGTAAGCAACGCTAACCGTGGTTGAAGGCAGGACCTGTTGCTGAATGGTCGCATGCCACTGTTCGCTATAAGGCGTCTTGGCATGAGGGTCCTGGGCATAGACCGGCAGACCCGCCGGAAGGTTGCTGGCGTCCGCTGCTGGAGTGTGAACAAATCCATCGGACGCGAAGTTGAAAGGTGTACCGTTTGTGGCATTCGCACCGTAAACCGACGAGTTGTTAAAAGCCCAGTAATTGATCGCCGGCGCATTGTTGGAAAGGCCGCTTGAATTCGTGACGTTAGGCGCCGAATAATACAGTCCATACCCCGCATGGAGGACTGTCCTACCTGTTAACTTGTAAGCAAATCCCACGCGCGGCATAAAGTTCGCATTGTTGCCGCTTACGCCGCTTGCCGGCACTCCGTGCGTGCCCACCTGGAAGAGCTGAGTCGTCGAGAGGCTGGGGACGAAGTTGTACATGCGATTCTCGACTTCGGTCCATGGCCATCCCAGGAAGTTCTCGTAGCGTACGCCCAGGTTTAACGTAAGCCTGCTCGAGACCTTGTAGTTGTCCTGTCCATAAAACGACAGGTCCGTCTGCCGGAATCCGAATCCTCCATTATTTAGGAATGCATAGACCCCGGTCTTCGGGGCTCCGAAGAGAGCATCAGTCCACGTTAGCCCGCTGTAGACCGTGCCGAATGTAAACGCGCCGTGCTCGTCTCCGGTCTGGAACATGTTGTATTGCAGCTTGACCAATTCGACACCGATATCGAGCGAGTGCTTCCCGCGCACCAGGTTGATGTTGTCATCGAACTGATAATTGTTGGTTCCGATGTGCGTGGGACTGTTGCCGGCATCTCCGATTGCAGTGGAACCTGCGAAGTTCATCACGGGTAAGCCATCGGAGTTTCGATCGCCGGTGATGTCTACGCCCGGAATGCCGAGCTGCGTCGGAAGATTCAGTCCTGCATCCCAGTTCTCCGCGTAAACGAAGAAGCGAGACCAGCCGAAGCGCGCCGAGTTGATCGTGGTCGGCGAGAAGATGTGAGTTTCGCCGATTACCGCTTGATGCGCAGGATCCTGTGCGGGACCGCAGATGACCGTTCCTACCAGCGGCACCGGTAGAATGCCGGGCTGCGAGATGTTATCTCGAGCCTGACTGTAACGGATGAAGGCGCTGTCGATATCGGAGAAGCGATGGTCGACCTTTACGTCAAAAGCGTCTTCGGTTACCCCACGGGTTGGGTTGAACAGGAAGTTGTTCGCCGTCGTGGTGCCTGCAATATTGGGCGATGCGTACTTCTGATACAAATTCAGAATGTTTGCGCCAGTAGTGTTCACGTCGCTCAGAGGGATGAAATTGTTGGCGTAGGGAAGCCCTGTCACCGGGTTCTTGATGGTTTGCGAGTATGCGGAAAAATCGTAGCCTGTCGGGGTCAGAGCAAAATCCGGCACGGTATCGACGTAAGTCAAACCCTGGCGAGTGCGTTGTCCTGAGTAATCGGCGAAAAAGAACGTCTTCGGATTGTCCCTGTGAAAGAGCGGACCGCCAAAGGTCGCGCCGAACTCGTTCATTCGGAAACCGGGTTTCGCGGCGGTGTCAAAGTAATTTCTGGCGTCCAGAGCCGAGTTGCGCAGAAATTCGAACACTTCTCCGTGATAGCGATTGGTGCCGGACTTGTAAACCAGATTGATCGTTCCGGCGTTTCCGCGGCCGTAACGCGCGTCGGCGTCGCTGGTCTCTTCCGAGAATTCCTGTACCGCATCGATGGGCGGAAAGATAACTACGGCGAGGCCATTATGGTTTTCGTTGTCGCCGATGCCATCGAGCAACAACCGGTTTTCCTGATAGCGAAGGCCGTTGAAAGCGTAAGAGGACGGGCCGCGCTGCTGGGTGTACGGGATACTCACGATCTGAGTTTGTGCGGGCACGACGCCTGCGCCCAGTCCCAGCAGTTCCGCAAAGTTGCGACCGTTGAGCGGAAGATCCTTAACCGCTTCTTCCGTACGAAGATTGGAGACTGTCGAGGTCTCCGTATCCAATAGCTGGTTGGTAGCTTCGACCGTTACGGTCTGCGAGGCCTGGCCAACCACAAGAACTGCGTCCGCGGCGACGCGCTGGCCTACTTCCAGCCTCACATGCTCCTGCACCTTGCCAAAGCCGGCGGCGTCAAACTCGACGATGTAATCTCCGGGATCGAGCGGCGGCGAGACGAAAAGTCCCTGCGAGTCCGTGGCTGTATTATTCGTGAGGCCAGTTGCGGTGTTTCGAATGTTTACGCCGGCTTGTGCGATTACCGCGCCCGACTTGTCCCTTACCACACCGGTGATCGTTCCGGTTTCGACGATCTGCGCTTGAAGTGCCGGAGCCATCAGAGTGGCCACCAGCGCTGTAACGAACCCCGCAATCAACAGAACACGCCCCAGTTGCTTCATAAAATCCTCATTTTCTACAATGTACTGTACGTCTATGGATATAGTTGTAATCGGAATGCGAAAATGCACAAAAGCCCACGTCGCCAACGTGGGCTTAAGATTCTCGAAATTCTTAGGCGTCCTGGCCTAGGCCCGAGCGATCCACTTGCCCACACGCTTTGACGGTACAAAGCATGCTGTTGTGCTTCAACACTGCGCGATGGCGCGGGGGCTCGGCATCGAAAATTCCCATGGCTGCGGCTGCGGAATCGGTTGCTTTAACGAATCCGCGCAACCATCACCAGTATGTCTACTTGTTTACTGTACATTTGTCAACAATTTTCGAGTTTATTTGTCTCGAAAATCTCGAAATGCCTTGCTGCGAGCGCGATTTGAGTCGTAAGTCTGGAAAATATTCCAGCAGGTAGAGTCGAATTTCTGTGGAATTTAGAATTGCGCGGGTGGCGGTGCGACGCGGGCTACGATCTGCTTGATCTGTCCGCCTCGCGGATCACCAGGCGCCTCATTCAGGAAGGTGGCGAACTCTGCCGCTCCTTCATGGTTGCGCCCGAGTCGCATGAGAACATCCCCCCGGACCAGATGAATATCGGCGAAGTCGGCCTTCAGCGCGTCCAACACGCGCAGCGCCGGCGCGAATCGTTGCTGGCCATAAAGAGCCTTGGCCATCTCCAAATGCGCCTGCCATAAGTCAGGGCGCAATTTCAGAGCATGCCGCGCGGCAGCCTCGGCCTGCTCGAAATTCTCGCGCGTATTATAGGCAGTCGCCAGGGCCAGCAGGGAGATGCCGTCGTTGGGATCGAGCGTCGTTGCATGAGTTGCATCTGCCAGCGCCTCGCTGAAATCATGCGAAGCCAGTTCTATCAATGCCTTCATCGTAAAAGCTTGCGCGCACGCCGGATCGATGTGCAGCGCTCTGTCAATTTCCATTTCGGCGGCCGCATACCGCATCTTACGGAATTGCAGTTCCGCTTTATAAAGATGCCCGCGCACTTTGGCGGGAACCAGTAACTGTTGAACGGTAACCGCGTATTGCGCAGGCGCATGTCCATCTTCGGTCTCAGCTTGTCCCGGGGAGTAAAGCAACAGGAGAAAAATCAGTGCAGGAAAATACGCAAGGCAAACTCTATAAACCTGATCTACTTGGTTGACTGAATGAAGAGAGGAATGGGCGGGCGAAAGTCGGAAAAGGTTAGCGCGCGTACCGCCGGGGTGCACCGCACGCCCTCGTATATTGACGAACTGACATTATGTAACCCGCGCTTTTAACGCGTTAAGCATACCCCAGAACAGTCGCGTTTCACCAAATAATTTTTTGGATAAAGTTGCCATGAAATCACTAGGCAGCCGCGGGCAATCCTTTAAGCCTTAAAAATTCGTTGGAGTGATTTTTCTTGTCCTGGAACGCCTCATAGTCTTTTTGAGTACCGACGAAGAATTCGATTTTTCCACCCACCGGAATGCCATCCCCGGTTGTAAAGATCGAATTCGAATAACCCCAAACGTCGGTACCGCTGAAATTCTTGAAAACAGTGTGAGGGTTTTGCAAAAGCGTCGACGTGGATAAATTTCCGCTTTTAGGGACTGTGACAACGTAGGAACTTCCCAGCTGCGTCAAAGCAGGGGTATTATTCACGCCCATTTTAAGTTCAAAATTTCCACTGAAACCTGCGGGAATTTCTACGATTACCTCAGGCCCGGAACGATGCCGCGAGCAAGCGCTCGCCATTTGCAGCAGAAATATTAATCCGCAAAGCACAAACACCTTTTTCCAGCTCATCCCCTCGTCTCCTTGTTTTCCATAACTCGGTTCTCCAAGACTCGCTCTTGGCTTAACCATCTACGGTCCAGCGGTACTCGCGCTACAATTTCGGCTCCATCTTCGGCAGAATTTACTTCCAAACGTCCGCCGATTTCGCGCAAACGTTCTGTCATACTTGCCAGGCCCACTCCACGGGGTTGGCCGCCTTCTCGCATATTTTCCAAAACATCCTGCGGCAGGCCCTTCCCGTAATCTCTTATTCTCAGCACTACATTGCCTTCCACCTCGGCAAGACTCACTTCAGCCTTCGCAGCGCCGGAATGATGATGCACATTTGTGAGGCCCTCTTGCAGCACTCTGAATAACACAAGTTCCATCAAATCTGGTAAACGCTCCGCTCCGTCGGCGATATCCAGCTTCGTGGCAATGCCACTGCGTTTCGCAAAACCCTCCACAAACCAGCGGGACGCCGATTTCAGGCCGATCTCGTCGAGCAGTGGCGGATGCAGGAGATGAGAAATCGTCCGCGTTTCCGAGAGCGAATCATCGAGCATCTTGAGGCAGTCTTCAACCGTATAATTCCCCGGTAATTGCGCCCGCACGCCGGACAATACCATTTTCAGCGCCGCTAGATTCTGCCCCACGGAGTCGTGCAGTTCGCGAGCGAATCTCCGCCGCTCTTCATCCTGAACAATCAGGAGTCTTGCGCTCAACGACCGCTGGGAAGCTTCAGCCTGCGTCCGCGCTCGCACCTCCCTCGTAAGCAGGTGGTTGTGCACAACAAACATGAGCATGGCGGAAAGCAGGCTAATAATTAAGATTGCGATGCTCCATGCAAATGAATCGGTCACCCGCTTCCGGCGCTCGGTCAGTAATTGTTCTTCGCCCACGTACATACGCTGCACCAAATTATCCACCTCGGCCGCGGCCGCCACGACCTGCGCGATAAACATCCGCTGTGCCGCTCCGTCTAATTTTCCTGATCTCTTGAGTTCGATCTCGCGATCGACAAGTGAAATGCTCTTTTCGGTCGCATCTTCGAGCAGCGCGCAATTCGATTGTTGTTGATTATTGTCGGCGGTAAGGTGGCGCACCGAGGCAATACTGCTTCTCATGTCGCGGGTTAGATCGGCTTCCTGCCGGAGTATGGTATCGTCACCGGAACTCAAATATTCCAGCGATAGCCGCCATGTCCGTGAGGCGCTCATATCAAATTGAGCCAATGTGCTCTGCACATCCCGCGTATGGCGGACCCAGCTTTCGCCGGCACGAAAACGAAAAAGTGCAACGCATGCCGCGAGGCTGCTCACAAGCAGCAGGGCAATAGCGACGCCAAGGATTGCGTTAGCTTTTTGGGTAGGGGGCATCCATGTCACCGCAGGCAGAAATCCATTGTACTCGACGGCAGAAATCAGATCTAAGGAGGCAGTTCGGGTAGCGGACTAATAGGGGCATAGCTTTAGCGATGCCATTCTTGGCTTCGAGAAAAGGATGGCTTTAGCCACTGCCCAGCGCCTTAGGGGGCAGGAGCTAGCACCCGCAAAGTATCCACTTCAGGATCGGCTATGGCTGGGACAGATTCAGTTGGCTACTGTAAGCGCAACCGTAAATGAATCATGTAACAATAGCTGACACGAAAGAGACCGTTCCACGAGGAACGCCTTTGGAGAGTTCTGATGCGGCGATTTTTCCCAGTTCTTTTAGCTACGGTATTTCTCTGCACAATTTCACTCACCGTAGTTCGTGCGCAAACCACCGGCAAGCCCGATTTGAGCAAGCAGCCTACGCTTTACGTGGTCGGCTATGCCCACCTCGATACCGAGTGGCGATGGGAATACCCGCAGGTGATCGACGAATATATCCGCAAGACGATGGAGGACAATTTCAAGCTGATCGACAAGTATCCTCATTACGTCTTCAACTTCAGCGGGGCCAATCGTTATCGTTTCATGAAGGAATATTTCCCCGCCGACTTCGCCCGGTTGAAAAAGTATGTGGACGAAGGCCGCTGGTTCCCCACGGGATCATCGATGGAAGAAGGCGACGTCAATGCGCCCAGCGCTGAAGGCATTATCCGTCAAGTTCTTTATGGCAATGACTGGTTCCGCAAAGAACTGGGCAAGGCCAGCGCAGAATACATGTTGCCTGACTGCTTTGGTTTTCCGTCTTCGTTGCCCACAATCCTTGCGCACTCCGGCGTAAAAGGATTTTCGACACAGAAGCTGGTATGGGGATCTTCCGCTCCTGCCGGTGGTCCGGAATCGTTGGAGAAGACTCCCGAGGGTACTCCATTCAATGTTGGCGTATGGGTGGGCCCGGACGGCGAGAGCGTGTTGGCCGGACTGAATCCCGGCCCCTACGATGGCGGAATTGAAACCGATCTAACCAAGCCATTATCTCCATTGCCCGCGGATACCGCACTCCAGAACATTCAGAAAAAATTTCAAGCCCTCCGCGAAAAGCTTGACCAGGAGCAGAACAACGGACGCGCCTCGGATCCGAACGATATTGAAGAATCCATCCGCCTGCGCAGCGAGCTGCAAGCCTTCACGAGGATTGATCGAAATCGAGCGCTGGAGCATCACCAACTCGATTGGGCATCCCGAGTTGATCTGAACGGCAAAGTTGGCGGGGTGTTCACTGACTACCATTACTACGGCACCGGCGACATTGGTGGCGCGCCGCGTGAAGAAGATGTGAAGCGGCTGGAAGCGATCATCACGCGCGGCACAGCGAGTCTGCCTCCGCAAAGTGAACTCTCGTCTGGTGAAAGGCTGAATGGCGGATCTCCGGTGCAGGTCGGCGATGGTCCAGTTCGTGTGATCTCGGCCAATGCCGAACAGATGTATCTCGACATCACTCCCGCCGACGCTGCTGGATTGCCGCGCTATACCGGCGAAATGGAACTCACGAATCACTCTGCCGGCTCGCTGACTTCACAGGCTTACCAGAAACGCTGGATTCGAAAAGAAGAGTTGCTCGCCGATGCAGCGGAAAAATCTTCCATCGTCGCGGAGTGGCTGGGCGCGCATCCGTATCCACAGCAGCGCCTGAATGATGCGTGGACACTGGCTATGGGCGGCCACTTTCACGACATAGCCGCTGGCACCGCAACCCCCCGCGCTTACGAATTCGCTTGGAACGACGATGTGATCGCGATGAATCAGTTCGCGGGTGTTCTGACCAATGCTATGGAGGCTGTTTCCGCCGCGCTGGATACGCGAACAAGTGGCATACCTCTTGTGGTTTTCAATCCCCTGAACGTTGCTCGCGAAGACTTGGTGAAAGCAACGGTGAACTTTCCGGGTGGAATGCCGAAAGCCGTGCATGTCACGGCTCCGGATGGAAAAGAAGTGTCATCGCAAATTGCGGATGGAAAAGTCATCTTCCTGGCGAAGACGCCATCGGTTGGATACGCCGTTTACGATGTGCAAGCTGGCGCGAGCGCGAATGTGTCTTCGGCGCTTAAAGTTTCAGAGAACTCTCTGGAGAATGATTACTACCAGGTGAAGCTGAACGCCGACGGCGACGTTGCCAGCATCTTCGATAAATCGATCAATCGAGAACTGCTCTCTGCGCCGGCGCGGCTGGCGATTTCCTACGACAATCCTCAGCAATGGCCCGCGTGGAACATGGATTGGGATCAGGAGCAGGCCGAACCCAAAGCATATGTAAGCGGTCCGGCGAAAATCCGCATTGTCGAGAACGGTCCGGCAAGCGTGGCGATCGAAGTTTCGAGGGAGACCGCCGGGTCAAAATTCGTGCAGACCATCCGTCTCTCCGGGGGCGATGCGGGAAAGCGCGTGGAATTCAGCAACGTAGTTGACTGGAACACGAAAGAATCGAATCTGAAAGCCACTTTTCCTTTAACGGCATCGAACGAAAATGCCACTTATAACTGGGATATCGGCACCATCGAACGCACGACTGCCACTCCGAAAAAATTCGAGGTGCCATCGCATCAGTGGATCGACCTGACCGACATGAACGGCGAGTTTGGCGCAACCATACTCACCGATTGTAAGAATGGATCGGACAAGCCCAACGATCACACGATTCGCCTCACGCTGATTCGCACGCCGGGAACGCGCGGAGGTTATGCGGATCAGGGTACGCAGGATATCGGGCATCACGAATTTATATACGGCATTGTGGGACATGCCGTCGGCTGGCGCGAATCGCAAACGGATTGGCAAGCGCAGCGGCTGAACGATCCGCTCATCGCTTTTTCAGTTACAAACCATGCCGGCGATCTCGGGCGCGAATTTTCTCTGCTGAAGATCAGCAATCCCCGCATTCGAGTTCTGGCTGCCAAGAAAGCGGAACAGAGCGATGAGGTCGTCGTGCGGCTGGTTGAACTCGATGGCAAACCGCAGCCGGATGTGCGCGTAACCTTCGCCACCCCAATTACCGCAGCACGCGAAATCAATGGCCAGGAACAAGCAGTCGGAGCGACAACCTTGGATAACGGCGCTCTGGTTACATCGTTCTCCGCCTACCAGCCGCGTACGTTTGCGGTTCGTTTCGCCGCGCCGCAAGCGAAAGTCGCGGCAGCGCATTCTCAGCCTGTCGCGCTGCGTTACGACCTCGCGACAGCCAGCAATGATGGCGCGCATTCCATCGGTGGATTCGACAGCAAGGGCAATGCTCTGCCGGCAGAAATGTTGCCTTCACAAATCACCTTTAACGACGTGCAGTTTCAACTAGCTGCCGCTAAAACAGGCACTCGCAACGCCCTCATCGCCAAAGGACAGACAATTGAACTTCCCGCGGGAAACTACAACCGCGTCTACCTGATCGCTGCTTCATCGGAAGGAGAGCAGGAAGCCGCTTTCGCTGTCGGCGGCAAGAAGGTCGATCTGAATATTCAGGACTGGGGCGGATTCATCGGCCAATGGGATGACCGGAGGTGGAGTTCAGTCGACGCTGCCAACGATAACTACGGCAAAATGATCGGCATTACACCCGGCTACATCAAACGCGCCGACCTCGCCTGGTACTGCTCGCACCATCACGACGCTGCAGGCCAGAACGTCACTTACCGCTACTCTTATCTTTTTGCGTATCCCATCGACCTGCCAGCAGGAGTTCGTTCGATTACTCTTCCCAACAACAGCAAGATCAAAATCCTTGCCATGTCGGTGGCTGAAGAAAATCCGGAGGTAAAACCGGCCCAACCCCTGTACGATGTCCTTGGAGCAACTGCTCCCGAAAATTTAAAGTGATTCGCCAGCTAAGTAGCTCGCGATCGCTTTCATTGATAAGAGAAGGTTAGATTGTCGAGATACACGTTGTAAGAATCCTGCTGATAATTTCCGTCCATCTGGTAGTTGATGGTTACGCCATACCAGTTCGGCGCGGAGCCATGTGGAAAGGTCCAGTTCAGGTCGCTAGTCACTCCGTTGAGCGTGATGGATTGATATAGCAACTCATTACTCGAGGTTCGCTGCACCTGAATCGTAAGATGGTTCCATGCATTGCTGTTTGGGTAGCAGGCAATGCCGGTGGGCGTCCAGTGCGCGTTTACGTTATCCCACACATCCCATTCGTTGCCGCCGGCAACGCGGCATTCATGGCCCCAGATGAAACCCATATTGCCGAAAAACTGATTGATGTCAAACTCCACAGCCTGCGAAAGGTCCAGGTTCGTTCCATAGAAGTACACGTCGTAAGTGAAGTTATGCAGCGTGGGAACCAGCGTTTGATTGGAGTCAGGCATGCCTTGCGAAGAAAAAGGCCCGATCAAATGGTTATTGAATAACGCGTCAGAGTAAACGGCGGTTCCACCTACATTAAATTCCGAAGCTTCTCCGCTCATCGATGGAGAACTTACTCCTTGCACCATCCAGTAAGAGATTCCATCGCAAGAAGAAGGTGAGCAGTCGATAAAGGTTGGCGGCCCCTGCCCGTACTCACCCCAGCCGCCGCTATGCTGCACGCTCGAAAATGAATTTCCACTGCTGGTTCCACCACCGGTAGTGGTGGTCGATTTATTGGCAACCGTTATTTGCAACGGCTGTTGTTCCGAAACTCCCTTGGAATCGGAAACTGTGACGGCAAAATTGAAGCTTCCAGCCGCGGTGGGTGTTCCGGCAATCGTCCCTGAATTATCGGCAAGAGCCACGCCCGCGGGCAGTTGTCCCGACGCCATAGAAAATGTGTAAGGTGCAGTTCCACCGGTGATAGCGAGCGCCGTATTGTAAGTGACATTGACTGTTGCGGGCGGAAGCGAACTGGAAACGGTAAAAGTGGAATTTGAATTCGTAACCGGAGCAGTGCTGCCCGGAAGAGAATTGCTTGAACAGGCGCTCAACCAAACCAGCGCGAACAGCATACAACCGAGGGCCGTAAGGCGGATGCGGGTTCCATGCACGCACACGTACCGCGCAAGGCCGGGGGACCAGTCATGCATTGTCTGAGCCTCTTAAAAAGCAGAAAGGATGTTTGCGAAAATTCTTGCCTTTGTTGCTAAGTGGGAATTTACTAAGTAGGGAATGTCCTCACCAGATAACCAACGGACAAGCACGTAGGTACGTCTGAACATCAGCCCGGCCCTGTTACTTACCGCTCATTCATAAGACAGCCTAACAAAACCCACTCCTTACCATTCGCAGGGTGCCGCAGGAACTGGGCTGCGGTTCGGGGATGACCTGCTGGCGCCGATTACGTGACTGGCAAGAGGCAGGCATCTGGCGATTGATCCATTTCTCTTTGCCGGACTGGCTGGCGCGTTGCGCGGAGATTGATTGGTCGCGGGCCGTCGTGGACGGTAGTTCGATCCGGGCGGTTTTTGGGGGCGACAGACGGGACCGAACCCTACTGATCGGGCCAAGCTGGGCAGTAAGCGCCATCTGATCTGCGATGGTCGCGGGGTTCCTCTCGCCATTCAACTGACCGGGGCCAACCGTAACGACTCGCAGCAAGCCCTTGCACTGGTTGACGCCATCCCAAGCCTGCAGGGAGAGCGAGGACGTCCGCGCCATCGTCCTGATTGCGTGTTGGGCGACCGTGGTTACGATGCTGAATCGATCCGGCAAGGTCTGCGTGACAGAGGCATCATCCCGTTGCTAGCGCAACGCAATACCGAGCATGGCAGCGGCCTGGGGCGATGGCGCTGGTGGTCGAACGGACCTTCGCTTGGCTGAATCAGTTCAGGCGGTTGCGAGTTCGATACGAAAAGTGGGCGGACATTCACGAAGCATTCTTGTCCTTGGGGTGCGCTCTGATCTGCTGGCGCTTCCTGCGAGTCGATTGGTCTGTAGGTTGAAACTCAGTATCCCTCATTGACTTCTGCTTCTTGCCATCCCTAAGATTGCATCCTGAGTTCCTGCGCCACTCATAATCGGTCGGTCCATCTCGAACTACCGTATCGTCGAAAAACTCGGCGGCGGCATGTGTGTGTTATACAAGGCCGAGGACCGAGGTGCTGATTCGTGATGTGAGGTAATCCTGTTCTTCGGAGACGGAGTTTGTGACCAGCTGCCAAGTTTGCGGGGCACAGAACCAAGAAGGCGTCGATGTGTGCCAGCGGTGTGGCGACGCTCTCAGGTCTCCAACCGTGTCGATCTCCTCGAAGCCGGCACCGGGTCATACTGGACCGACGGCCGCGCCTGCTGGTTCGTACTCGCGCGGTTTTGCGCCCGGCAGCATGATCGGCGACCGCTACCGCGTTGCTTCTTTACTTGGCAGCGGAGGTATGGGCGAGGTTTACGGCGCGGATGATCTGAAGCTGGGCCAGCGCGTCGCGCTGAAATTCCTTCCGGCAAATCGGGCGGCGGACTCAAACTGGCGCGACCAGTTCTACGCCGAAGTCCGCATCGCCCGGCAAATCTCTCATCCCAACGTCTGCCGCGTCTATGACATTGGCGAGAGCGACGGGCGGCTTTTTCTTTCGATGGAGTTCGTCGACGGCGAAGACCTCGCCTCGCTGCTGCGCCGCATTGGACGCCTGCCTGACAACAAGGCTGTGGAAGTTGCACAACAACTCTGTGCTGGGCTCGCCGCCGCGCACGGTGCTGGAGTGCTGCATCGCGACCTGAAACCGTCGAACGTCATGCTCGACGGAAAAGGCCGCGCCCGCATCACCGACTTCGGACTGGCAGTGGCCGCTTCTAATGCCAGCAGCGAACGGCCTGCGGGCACGCCCGGTTATATGGCACCAGAGTTATTCGGAGGCGCGCCTCCGACGGTGCAGAGCGATTTGTACGCGCTTGGTTTGGTGCTGTACGAAGTCTTTACCGGAAAGAGAGCCTTCGAGGCTCCTAACCTCGCCGAACTCTACCGCAGGCAATCGGAAACCAACCCTACTCCACCTTCCAACCTGGTCAGGAATTTTGATCCGGCAGTGGAACGTGCAATCTTGCGCTGCCTGGACCGCGATCCCACTCAGCGTCCACGCTCCGCTCAAAGTGTTGCCGCAGCCCTCCCCGGCGGCGATCCGCTGGCGGCGGCACTGGCCGCTGGCGAGACTCCCTCGCCCGACATGATTGCAGCCGCGGGCCCGCAAGGCTCGCTCCGGCCGGCGGTCGCTTGGGCCTGCTTGCTTGCCTCGATTGCCCTGATCCTAGTAGCAGTCACGGTTCTTGCTCCACGAAGCAGCGACTGGGGACGCACCCCCATGCCCAAATCGCCGGAGATCCTGGCGGATCGCGCCCAGGAATTCGCGCAAAAGTTGGGTTATCCCGATGCCATTGATCGGGCGTACTGGATCGGATCGGACCAGGATTATCTCGACTACGTTTCCCACGATGCTTCGGGAAAGAACTGGGAACGCACCTCCGAAGGGCAGGCATGGCCGTCCGCCATGGCTTTTTGGTTCCGGCAGAGTCCGCAATGGATGACGCCGGCTCCGGGGGGCGGCGTCCTGAGAGTGACTAGTCTGAACCCGCCTTACGAGACTTCCGGCATGGCGACGCTCAAGCTGGATGTTCTCGGCAGATTGCTCTTTCTCAGGGCGATTCCACCCCAGGTCGAGGTAGCCCAAACAGGTCGCCAACCGGACTGGAACCTGCTGTTTGCCGAAGCGGGTCTCGACAAATCTCAGTTCGTGCCCGGCGCTCCAAAATGGGCTCCGCCCGATCGTTTCGACGCTTCGGCCGATTGGGATGGCCACGTGGCCGGACACAGCGATCTTCCTTTGCACGTCACTGCCGCGGCATGGCGCGGGAAGCCTGTGTATTTCCAGGTAATAGCCCCTTGGGACAAGCCTTGGCAGGACACTCCCCCTGGTTCGGTCATATCTTCTTCAAAGACCGTTGCCGCGGTCACGACGATCCTCCTGCTCGGGTATGTTATCGGGACGTGCTTCTTCGCACGCAGAAATGTTCGCCGGGGACGCGCTGATGTTAAGGGGGCGGTGCGCCTCGGTGTTGGCCTGACTTTTTGTTGGTGCGCTGCGCACGTGCTTGTGAATCATTTCATCTTCGTTCCAGAACGCATCTGGTTTCAGTTCCTCGCGCTGGGGGTCCCCATTCTAGGGTCATTGCTTGCCTGGGTTGGATATATGGCAGTTGAGCCGTATTCGCGGCGGATGTGGCCACAGGTCATGATTTCCTGGCAGCGCTTTCTGAACGGGCGTCTGCGCGATCCTTTGATTGGCCGCGATCTGGTGCTGGGGACTCTTGCTGGGTCGATGGCCGCGCTTGCGAACTCAGCGAACTCCTATCACGTGCAGGCAGTGTTCGGGTCGGGAGCCTTGGCATCGTCAAGCTGGGTTCCCTTTAGCGTGTTTAATTCGTGTTTCCTGGCCCTTGTCTTCCTGGCAATACTTTCGGCCCTGACCGGCTTGTTCCGCCGGCGGTGGATTGGAATGCTGGCAACCGGAGCTCTGTTCATGCTTTTTAGTCCGGAACTAGATGTGCGACACTTTGTAGCGACAGCCTTGATTGCCGCCCTCTTTCTCTTCGTCCTCACTCGGGTCGGGCTGCTTGCCACGGTTGCTTTTGCATTGGTCGGCACGTTATTGGGTCCGCCTCTGGTCTTTTCGCAGTGGTACGCCGGACTCGCCATCATCCCGCTCATCCTTCCACTCGGAGTGCTGATCTACGGATTCTTGGTCTCCCTGGGCGGACAGCCAATCTTCGGAAGCGCTTTAAGCGAGGACTAAGAAACGGCCGGGCGGTAGACGACCGCACGATACTTCAGGAACATGGAAACTATGCATTTGGGTGAATCAATGACGGACCAGATCCGACGCTCAATTCTTGTAACCAACTACTTCGCTCATTGACAAGTCGATAGTAGTATTGCAACGAACACGCCTATTTCGACACCAACATCCTGAAGCAAGCCTAGTACGCGAAGCTGCAGTGAGCGCATGTAAGCTGCCGGAGTGGGGGGGTGTTAGACACTCTAAGGAGGAACATGGCCGCCTGCAACGTGGTTATCGATCTCTCCCATAACAATGGGAACGTGGATTTCGTCAAAGCGCAGGCCAATGGAGTTCTCGGCGTAATCCACAAAGCTACTCAGGGTAGCGGTTTCGCCGACCCTGCTTATGCCGCGCGCCGCCAGGCCGCTAAAAATGCAGGCTTGCTGTGGGGCGCGTATCACTTCGGAACATCCGCCGACCCTGTTGCGCAGGCGCGATTTTTCCTAAAGACCGCCAGCCCTGTGCCTCAGGATCTTGTCGTTTTAGATTTCGAAACCAATCCCGCAAATGCCAGCAACAGCATGGGCCTCGACCAGGCGCGCACCTTCATCTCAACCGTGCAGGCTGCTACAGGATTTGCCCCGGGTTTATACGGAGGCGCTTATCTGAAAGAGCAACTTGGCAACACCGCGGACGAGCAGCTACAAGCCTGCTGGCTCTGGTGGTCGCAGTACGGCCCAGCCCCCATCATCTCCTCGAATTGGGCCAGCTGGACTCTTTGGCAATATACCGACGGCCACCACGGCAATCCTCCTTATGACGTGGATGGCGTCGGCCCTTGCGATCGCGATCAATATCAGGGCGCAGCCGACGAGTTGCAGGCTAAGTGGATAACAGGGAGTCTCATATAGCCGTACAACGATTTACGCATCGTTGAATTTTGTTTTATTACGATCACAGGCATCCACGTCCTCTCCTGTGATAACCTGCCGCGGAAGCGAGGTCCAACGTGCGTGCCTACACTCGACTCCCCAACTTTATTTTCGTAGTGGTTTTGCTCTCTCTTTATTTGTCAGCTCAAACTGGGCGGCAATCAAGCCCGTTACCCAAGCCGGCCGAGGGTGACTACACTGCCCACAATTTTCATTTCAAGTCGGGAGAAGCTTTGCCTGGGGTTCGCCTGCACTATGCCACGTTCGGCACCCCAGTGCGCGATGCGAAAGGGCAGATCACAAATGCCGTGCTGCTCCTGCACGGCACCAGTGGTTCGGGCGAACAGTTCCTCGCGCCGCAGTTCGCGGGCGTGCTATTCGGGCCCGGACAGCCCCTTGATGTGAGTCATTATTATGTGATTCTGCCCGACAATATCGGCCATGGAAAATCCAGCAAGCCCAGCGACGGAATGCACGCCCATTTTCCCCAATACGACTATGATGACATGGTAAGCCTGCAGCACGAATTACTGGAAAAAGGGCTGAATGTAAACCATCTGCGCCTGATTCTGGGAACCTCCATGGGCTGCATGCATTCCTGGATCTGGGGCGAAACATATCCTGATTTTATGGATGCAATGATGCCTCTGGCGTGTCTTCCGGTGCAGATCACAGGACGGAATCGAGTTTGGCGCAAGCTGGTTATGGATGGCATTCGCCACGATCCCGATTGGAAGGGCGGCGACTACGCAGCGCAGCCTCGAGAGGCAATGGAAATCACGGCGGCAATGTTCGAGGTCGCCGCAGGCTCCGCTTTGCAGATGCAGAAAAGCATGACCACCCGCGATGCGACTGATGTGGCCGAAGACAATTTTGCCAAAGGTTTCATTGCTGCTCACGACGCCAACGACTTGCTTTACGCTTTCAACGCTTCGCGCGACTACGATCCTTCCGCACAGCTTGAGAAAATTACCGCGAAGGTGATGTACATAAATTCGGCGGACGATTTTATCAATCCTCCGGAGCTTGGAATTGCCGAGCGCGAGATCAAACGAGTGAAGAATGGCCAGTTCGTGCTGATTCCCATCTCCGACCAAACCCTCGGTCACGGTACGCATAGCCAGGCGGAGGTATGGCAGCAATATTTGAAAGAGTTGCTGGAATCTTCCCAGCACTAATGCAAGGAGGCAAATATGTTGGGGAAAGGAACCACAGGCGAAAAGATTACGGGGTTGATTTTACTGGGCTGCGTCCAACTGTTCGGCCAACAAGCGCCCGTTGCCACAAATGCTTCTCAATTACGTGAGTTTCCCGTGATCATGCGGGAAAAAATTTCTGCCGGCACCATGCCTATCGGTACAAAGGTGGAAGCCAAGCTCCTGGTGGCAACGCTTGTCAACGGCGTTGTGATCCCCAGGGGTGCCCTCTTATCCGGTGAAGTTACCGAGTCGGTGGCAAAATCCGCGGCTGAACCATCACGCCTTGCCATACGCATGGATTCTGCACAGTGGAAGAATGGATCGGCGCCCATCAAGGCTTACTTGACAGCGTGGTATTACCCAGAGGTGACCATGTCGAATCAAGACCTTTCCTATGAGCCGGCGGATGCGGCGAAGAGTCCCAGGAACTGGAATGGAGCTGGCACATATCCCGACCAGAACAATCCGGCTTCGCAGCCTTTTCCCGGCCGTGATCAAGGGCACGATTCACCCGCATCGCCCCCCGCGGCCTCGAGTATTTCGAAACGCCGCATTCTGATGAAGAATATCGAGTCGACCACCACGGGTGACGGAGCGGTTATCCTTACGTCGAATCATGGCACGATCAAACTCGATAAGATTACGATGTATGTCCTCGCCAACGGCGACCTTATGCCGCGAAATTAGCCTGGAATCGTACAATCTTGTCCAATCGGCTGTGTTCGAAAACGAGCGAATAGGGGTCTCAAAATCCCTCATTTTCGGGGTATCTTTGCTTGTAATCGGTCATAACCATGAGATAAGATACGTTGTCGTTAACGTACACGTAAAGAAAACTGCACGAATTTAATATCTTCCAATCGGATGGCGGGCGGCAACCGGTGGGCATGTACCTTCTGGGAATCGACATAGGAACGGGTGGTACGCGCGCGCTCATCATCGATGCCAAAGGTGCTGTCGTTGCTTCCGCTACGGAAGATCACCAGCCTTTCGCATCTCCTCAAATCGGCTGGGCCGAGCAAAATCCCGAAGACTGGTGGCGGGTCTGCGGTATAGCTGTGCGCAAAGCACTAGCCAATGGCAACTTGCACGGCGAGCAGATCGCTTGCGTTGGTTTATCGGGACAGATGCATGGTGCGGTTCTGCTTGACGAAAAAAATCGTGTGGTGCGGCCGGCGCTGATCTGGTGCGATGTCCGGACCGAAAAGCAAAGCCAGGAGTTAACCGCCAAAATCGGCGCTGCGAAATTAATCGATCTCACCTGCAATCCCGCGCTGACCAATTTCACCCTCACCAAATGTTTGTGGGTTCGCGAGAACGAACCGGAGAACTGGGACCGGGTGCGCTCGCTGATGCTGCCCAAAGATTATGTGCGACTGCAATTGACCGGCGAACGCGCCACCGATGTGGCGGACGCTTCCGGCACGCTGCTGTTCGACGTTGCCCATCGCCGTTGGTCAAAAGAGATGCTTCAGCTGGTGCAGATGGATGAATCGCTGCTCCCGGCGCTATATGAGTCGCCGGACATCTGCGGACAAGTTTCCGAAACCGGCGCGGCCGCGACAGGATTGAAGAAGGGTACACCCGTAGTAGCAGGAGCCGGAGATCAGGCCGCAGGCTCAACGGGAATCGGCGTCAATGCTCCCGGAGCAGTGAGCGCAACCATCGGAACTTCGGGAGTTGTCCTTGCCGCAACCGACCGCCCCGCGCTAGATCCCGGAGGAAGATTGCACACGTTTTGTCATGCATCCCCCGGACGCTGGCTGGTGATGGGCGTAACCCAGGCGGCAGGCCTTTCTCTGCGCTGGTTTCGCGATCAGTTTGGCCGCGAGAATGGCAGCCTTGAGTCCTATGAAAGCCTGATGGTCGAAGCGGCCAGGGCTCCGTCGGGCTGCGATGGCCTATTGTGGGCTCCATATTTAATGGGCGAACGCACACCTTATCTTGACCCCGAGGCGCGCGGTATGTTGGTGGGATTAACCGCTTCCCATACGCGAGCCCACCTGATTCGCGCAATTCTCGAAGGTGTTGCCTTCAGCTTGCAAGATACCTTCACGATTTTTAAAGAAATCAAAGTCCCGGTAAAGACGATCCGCCTGGGCGGCGGCGGTGCGAGATCCCAGCTTTGGCGGCAGATTCAGGCCGACATTTATGGCGGTGCAGTAGAAACCGTAGCGGCGGAAGAAGGCGCTGCCTACGGCGCTGCAATATTGGCAGCAGTTGGTGTGAAAGTGTGGCCGTCAGTGGACGCCGCTTGCCAGGCTGTGGTGCGCGTGGCAGGGAAGACGGAACCGAGTTCGAAAGATTCGCCGACGATGCAGAAAGCTTATTCCGCCTATCGGCGTATGTATCCGGCGATGAAGTCTGTACTGAATTAAGACTTTGGAAGCACGGAGAATGATTTATGACGAGTATGAACGGCTACCAGCCCTGCGCGGAACATAAGTTCTCGTTTGGGCTTTGGACAGTCGGCAACCGCGGGCGGGATGCATTTGGCGATGCGGTGCGGCCGGCTATTTCGCCGGTAGAAATAGTCTCCATGCTTGCCGAAGTGGGCGCATGGGGCGTTAATTTGCACGATAACGATCTGGTTCCCATCGACGCCACACCCGCCGAGCGCGACTGCATCGTGCGCTCATTCAAGAAGGCATGCGAGTCGAATGGAATTGTCGTTCCCATGGCGACCGTCTCGCTATTCTTTCATCCCATCTTCCGCGATGGCGCATTCACCGCCAACGATGCCGACGTTCGCGCCTACGCCTTGCAGAAGACCATGCGCGCAATGGATCTGGGAGCGGAGTTGGGCGCAAAGATTTTTGTATTGTGGGGTGGCCGCGAAGGCGTTGAGACCGACGCCTGCCGCCGTGCCGATGATGCCATCAAGCGCCTGCGCCAAGCCATCAATTATCTCTGCGAATACAACATTGAGTGCGGTTACGGCATGAAGTTCGCGCTGGAAGCCAAGCCCAACGAGCCGCGAGCCGACATTTACATGGCGACTACTGGTCAATATCTCGGATTCATTCCCACCCTCGATCACCCCGAGATGGTCGGCGTGAACCCTGAAGTGGCGCATGAACAGATATCGGGGCTCAACTTTATGCATGCCGTGGCTCAAGCCTGGGAAGCGAGCAAACTCTTTCACATCGATTTGAACGATCAGATGCCAGGCCGCTTTGACCAGGATCTTCGTTTTGGGTCGTCAAATTTGAAGTCGGCGTTTTGGTTGGTGAAATTTCTTGAGGATGTTGGTTATTCCGGGCCGCGGCATTTCGACGCCCATGCTTATCGCACAGAAGACTACGAAGGCGTAAAGGATTTCGCCCGCGGCTGCATGAGAACATATTTGATCCTGAAAGAAAAAGCGCAGCGCTGGAATCAGGACAAAGAAATCCAGGGAATTCTCAGCGAGCTTTCGAATCACGGAAATGGTAACGGCAAGCCCAGCCATTATTCGAAAGATGGCGCCGCTCAATTGCTGGCCCGTACTTTTGATAAAGACGAAATCCTTAAAAGGCGATTGCCATACGAACGCCTTGATCAGTTGACGGTTGATCTGCTGTTGGGTGTTCGGTAAGAATACGTTTCGCTCCATACTCCCGGAAATAATGAAGGACTCCCGATGACGCCCATGTTACCGGCGCTCGCTCTTCCAGCCCAGTTGGTGCACTTATCCGCGGTCGATGTGGTGATCGTGGTGTTTTATTTTGCTTTGGTGCTGTCGATCGGCTGGTATCTGAAGGGGCGGGCAAATACCGGCGAAGACTTCTTCATGGCGGGGCGGGAGATGACGGCGTGGGTCGCCGGCCTGAGTTTTCTTTCCGCCAATCTGGGCGCGCTCGAACTCATGGGGTGGGCGGGATCGGCCTACCAGTACGGCATTCTGGCCACGCACTGGTACTGGATCGGCGCCATACCGGCCATGCTGTTTCTCGCGCTGGTCATGATGCCGTTCTACTACA
>Ga0210385_10000047_pt1 | contig 172074 bp, 147 predicted proteins | sample IncBWH26OmetaG_FD_160107 | JGI IMG/M metagenome (GOLD analysis project Ga0210385, IMG submission 160107) | Forest soil microbial communities from Barre Woods Harvard Forest LTER site, Petersham, Massachusetts, United States - Inc-BW-H-26-O ...
CGTTCGTTCCGTGCGATACTTACTGGAAATGGCTGAACCTAACGTAAGTTTGAGCAGTCTTACAGACGAGGAAAAGCGCTGCCTCGAGCTGATGCAAAGCCTGCTTTCTTCCCTACCCGACGACGCCGCGCAGCTTACCCTAAAGCGCAACTCGAGTGGTTTGATTTTTCAACTAACACCCGCGAATAAGAGATCTGCAGCGTTTGGGATTCATTACGACGGCTGCGTCGACGTGTTCTTTGGCGACTTCGGCACGACGTTCGAAGTTCCTTTCGGGACGGGACAACCGATGGATAGCTTCGACGCTGCACTGGCATTGGTAAAACGAGCGGGACACGCTGTTATCGCCGGAAAATGCAGAGAGCGAGCGGGCTTTGCCGGAGTACGCGGGACCGTCGAGATCGACGGGCGACCGTACCGCGTCACCCATTTCTTGCATTTTCGGCTTTTTCCGAAAACGCTGCACTACGAGCCCTATGTCCCCGAAGCGCTAACATCGGCTTCGTGATTCGTGACGTTATAATCCGCTGTAACTGAAAGCTGATGACTGACAGCTGACAGCTGCTCCTCATGCGCTTTGAACTCTTCGTGGCAACCCGCTATCTGCGCGCCAAACGCCGCCAGGCGTTCATCGGCGTCATCACGGGCATTTCCGTCCTGGGAGTAGCGGCGGGCGTCGCTTCGCTTATCGTAGCGCTGGCCGTCAATAACGGATTCCGTCAGGACTTGCAGGCGCGGCTGCTCGGTTCCACATCGCACATCAGTTTGCTGCGCGTCGAAAGCGATGGCATCCACGATTGGCGCCCGCTGCTGGAAAAGTTGTCGACGCAGCCGCATGTGGTGGCGGCGGCACCGGCGATTTACGAGCAGGTGCTGATTTCGCGTGGGCCGCGTGCCCGCGGCGCGGTCCTCAAAGGGATGCTGCCGCAGTATGAGCGCAAGGTCAGCGATCTGCTCAACTCGGTCGTCTTGGGATCGGCGGCTGCGCTGGATGAAGCGTCAGTGAACGACTCTCAACAAAAAAATTCAACCGCAACGAACAAGCCTTCCCTGAGCCAAGCCGAAGAGAGCGTCCGCTCCACGCAAACCGACTCTCCCGACGATCTCGCCGGCGTGCAGCAGCGCGTCGCCGCCATGCCTCCCATCATTCTCGGCAAAGATATGGCCGATGAGCTGGGAGCGACCGTCGGCTCGGTGGTGCTGGTCACTTCTCCGCAAGGAGAACTGACTCCATTCGGCATGGTGCCGAAATACATTCGCTTTCGCGTCGCCGGAATCTTCAACTCCGGCTTCTTCGACTACGATTCTTCGTGGGCCTTCATCCGGCTGGCCGACGCGCAGGAGTTGTTTGGACTGGGCGACGTGATCTCCGTCATCCAATTCAAAATCGACGATATCTACCAGGCCGGCGACGTGGCGAACGCGCTCGAACAGGCCGCCGATTCTGCTACCGCAAGCCACGGCTTCATGACCACCAACTGGATGGAACAGAACAAGCCGCTGTTTCGCGCTCTTCGCCTGGAGCGCGTCGTCACCTTCATCACCATCGGTCTGATCGTCTTCGTCGCCGCGCTCAACATTCTGATCTCGCTGATCATGATGGTCATGGAAAAAACAAAAGACATTGCCGTCCTCATGTCGCTGGGCACCAAACGAGCCCAGGTCCGCCGCATCTTCATCGCCCAGGGCGTGCTGATCGGCGTCATCGGAACTGCGATTGGCCTGGTTCTGGGCTATGGCATCTCCTACGCCGGTGGCCACTACCACTTTATTTCGCTCTCTGCCGAAGTCTATTCCATCGACTACCTGCCCTTCGTGCCGCGCCTGAGCGATGGCCTGATCGTCGCCCTGGTTTCTATCGGAATTTCATTTGTCGCTACGATTTATCCGTCATGGTCGGCGGCGCGAATTTTGCCCGCGGAAGCGTTGCGGTACGAGTAGCCCGGCCGCGAATACCATCATCGGATCGTGTTCTAATGGTTGCAGAGCCGCCTCGCAGATTGCCGCGGCTTCCGACCTTGATACTTACGAGGGCAAGTTTGCATCCAATGACTCAAGATCCTTTGTTGCGGGTCGAAGGGTTAACTAAGAAGTTTTGCTCAGGCGAAGCTGAGCTCGTGCTCTTTGAGAATCTGTCTTTTGATGTCAGCAAGGGAACGATGCTGGCCATCGTAGGCCAGTCGGGCGCAGGAAAAAGCACTTTGTTGCATATCCTGGCAGCCCTCGATCGTCCGTCGGCCGGTCAGGTCTACTGTGGCAGTTCGCACGTAAATACGCTCTCTGAGGAGGGTGCGGCCGAGTTTCGCAATCGCGAAATCGGCTATGTGTGGCAGTTTCACTACTTGCTGCCGGAGTTCACCGCGCTGGAAAATGTCGCTATGCCCCTGCTGTCGCGTGGACAATCGTTAGCCGAATCGGAGCAGGAAGCTTCGCGGTGGTTGCGCGAAGTCGGACTTGAGGCGCGCGGGCACCATCGCTCAGGAGAGCTTTCCGGCGGCGAACAACAGCGTATTTCGCTGGCGCGTGCGCTCATCACGCAGCCCAAAGTCCTGCTGGCCGATGAGCCTACGGGCGATCTCGACGGACGCACCGGCGAACTGGTTTTTGAGCTGGTCGCGCGATTGCACCGCGAACACCAGTTGACTTCTTTGATTGCCACTCACAACCTGGCGTTTGCACGTCGGTGCCATCGCGTTTTACGGTTGGATCAGGGCAAAATAGAAGAAGTCACGCCCGCGTCGCTTCAGGCGTGACCAAAGACAGAGCACAATAAGCTTGCCGGAACACGAAAGTTGAAAGTAGCAGTGCCCGAAGGTAAGGTCAGAGAGGTTACTAATAGGTGTATATCGCTTGGGGAGATGAGCGATATAAATGCATAATCAAGTGGTAGGGTCATGGGTTTCGCGGAGGGCGTTCCGCTGGGACTCGGGGGGAATGGTTTTATGTTCGAACGCTACACTGAGAAAGCCAGGCGCGTCATCTTCTTTGCGCGGTATGAGGCCAGTCAGTTCGGCTCTCCTTATATTGAGACCGAACATCTGCTCCTCGGATTGCTGCGCGAAGACAAGGCCCTGACGAATCGTTTTCTACGCTCTCATGCGTCGGTTGAATCTATCCGCAAGCAGATCGAGGGTCACACCACGATCCGGGAAAAGGTGTCCACGTCGGTCGATCTTCCCCTCAGCAACGAATGCAAGCGTGTGCTGGCCTATGCCTCCGAAGAAGCCGAGCGCCTGTCGCATAAACACATCGGCACCGAGCACCTGCTGTTGGGACTGTTGCGTGAAGAAAAGTGTTTTGCCGCTGAGATCCTGCACGAGCGCGGATTGCGGCTTTCCACCATCCGCGAAGAACTGGCCCGTACCAGCCAGGAAAAAGCGACTCCGCAACGCGGACAACGCGAGTCTTCTTTACTGAGTGAGTTTTCCCGCGACCTGACCCAGTCCGCCATGGACAACCAGCTCGATCCATTGGTGGGCCGCGACAACGAAGTCGAGCGCGTGGTGCAGATTCTGTGCCGCCGCACCAAGAATAACCCCGTGCTCATCGGCGAACCTGGAGTCGGCAAGACCGCCATCGTTGAAGGACTGGCCCAGCGCATCGCCGACGGCGAAGTTCCGTCCTTCCTGGCCGACAAGCGCATTCTCGCTCTCGACCTTTCGCTCATCGTCGCCGGAACCAAGTATCGCGGACAGTTCGAAGAACGCCTCAAGACCATCATGAAAGAGCTGATGGAGTCGCAGAATTCCATCATCTTCATCGACGAGTTGCACACCCTCGTCGGCGCTGGATCTGCTGAAGGCTCGCTCGACGCGGCCAACATTTTGAAGCCGGCACTATCGCGCGGCGAAATTCAGTGCATCGGCGCAACCACGCCCGCTGAATATCGCAAGTCCATCGAAAAAGATCGCTCGCTCGAACGCCGCTTCCAGGCGGTTAAAGTTCCGCCGCCCAATGAGACCGACGCCATCAAGATTCTTTTCGGCATCAAAGAGCGCTACGAAAAATTCCACGCCGTCACCTACACCGACGACGCCATCAATTTTTCCGTCTCCCATTCGAACCGCTATATTCCCGACCGTTTCTTGCCGGATAAGGCCATCGATCTGATCGACGAAGCCGGAGCGCGCGTCAAACTGCGCCAGACTACGCTGCCCGAAGAGCTGACCGAAGTCCAGAAGCGCATCAAGTTCATCGTCCACCGTATGGAGAACGCCATCGCGAATCACGAGTTCGAGAAGGCGCGCTTCTACTCCGACGAAGAACGCAAGGAGCGCGAGAACCTGCGTGCCCTTCGCGAAAAATACCACCTCGATGAATCCTCCACCGGCGTTGTCGGCCGCGAGGACATCGAGGATGTGGTCAGCCGCTGGACCGGCGTTCCCATCACTTCGATCAAAGAAGAAGAAACCCAGAAGCTGCTGCGCATTGAAGAAGAATTGCACAAGCGCATCATCTCGCAAGAACGTGCCATCAGCGCCTTGGCTCGCGCCATCCGCCGCTCCCGCGCGGGGTTGAAGAGCCCGAATCGTCCCATCGGCTCGTTCCTTTTCCTCGGACCGACCGGCGTCGGCAAAACCGAAGTCGCTCGCACTCTGGCGCACTTCATGTTCGGCAGCGACAAAGCTCTGGTCCGCTTCGATATGTCGGAGTTCATGGAGAAGCATTCCGTCTCCAAACTGATCGGTTCGCCTCCGGGATACGTCGGCTACGAAGAGGGTGGACAGCTGACAGAACGCGTCAAGCGCGCGCCCTATTCCGTCGTGCTGCTCGACGAAATCGAAAAAGCGCATCCCGATGTCTTTAACATCCTGTTGCAGGTTTTTGAAGACGGACAACTGACCGACGGCCTCGGCAACACCGTCGATTTCAAGAACACCATCATCATCATGACCTCGAACATCGGAGCTCGTCACTTGATGAAGCGCGAAGGCCTCGGCTTCCAGTCATCGAAAGACGAAATGGTTTCCGAGAAGGTCGAGGACCTGGTGAAGAGCGAGGTGAAGCGCACCTTCAATCCTGAATTCCTGAACCGCGTGGACGAGATCATCCTCTTCATGGCGCTCAGCGAAGCCGACCTCATCCAGATTCTCGAACTCATGGTCAATCAACTGAACCAGAATCTGGCGCAGCGTTCGATCACGGTCACCGTGGCCGACGAAGCCAAGAAGTGGATCCTGGCTCAAACCCTAACCGACCGCAGCTACGGAGCGCGTCCGTTGCGCCGCGCCCTGCAGAAGTACATCGAAGACCCGCTGTCGGAGGCGCTGATCCAGGGCACCATCACCACGCGTCCCGCATTCATCGAGGTCTTCCTCGAAGCCAACAAACTCTACTACCGCCCCGTAGACGCAGAAAAAGCCGAAGGCGTGCTGCTCTACGAAAGTTAAGCCATGTAGGGCGGACACTCCCGTCCGCCAGACGAACGAAGTTCGGCAAGTTTCAAGCCGTCAGCGAAAGCTGGCGGCTTTTGTTTGTGTAGGGCGGACACTCCTGTCCGCCGCCCTTGCTGTTGATTTTGCTTTTGTTCGTGGAGGGCCCGGGCCCCATACTCTTTGCGAATATTTCTGTGCTCGCAGGCGTCGCGCCATTTATACTTCCACCGCTTTTCTCGGTAGGCCAATGGACATACTCAACGTTGGGGCAGGCCGAACGGACGAGGAATACAAAGAAGCACAGCAACGACAACGAGATGAGTTGCGCGAGGATAGCCAAACCGACGCCAACTACTTTTTCTATGCCGCAGGCTTGGCTGCGACCTGCAGCGGCATCCTATGGGTGCGCTTCAATTTTCTGATCAACGTCGGCATCTTTGATTTGTTGAGGCTCTATGGAAGGCGACTTGGCGAGAGTTATCCCACCGTCGCCGAGGGTACCGTTGTCATGTGGATCGTAATTTTATGCGCACTGGGATTCGTTGCTCGCAAAGGTCACAGATGGGCCTTTCTTCTCGGTATCGCTCTGTACAGCCTTGATATGGTCGCACTTCTGCTGACTTTCTCGATATGGGCATTCGGGGTCCATGGTTTTTTCGTGTTTCGTTGGTTTCAGGGACAAAAGGCTCTCCGCGATCTTAAGCAGCTGACGGCGTAGCCGGGTGCCCCAAACATTCGCGTTTTTTGCGAATGTATGAGCCCGTCGACCCCCAATCCCTAATCCCCCGCCGCAGCTTCCTTCCGCCGCGGCCGCCCGCCCTTCAACCCGTTCGCCCGCGATGCCGCCTTCTTGGCCCGGCTTCGCGACTGCCCGCCGGACTGCCCAAGACGTGCCGCCATCCATCTCTTCGATCCCATCAACCCTTCCAGCAGCCCCGGAACGTACAGGTCCGCATCAAGTTTCGGGAAGTGCACTCCAAAACCTGACGGACTCAGCTCAATTTCCTCAAGCTGTCCCGGCTTGGCATTTTCCAGGCCTTGCGCGTCCTTCGGCGAAAAACTCAGTGTCAGTTTCGAACTCAGCTCTACCACCACCTTCCCGCTGGCCCGGTCATACCGCGCCGAGACAGCATGAGGGAATTCTCTCCGCAACTGCTCTCCTCTTTTATTTGCCAATTCGATGCTAGTGCGCGATACCATGAATCTCCTCCCATGCTCGACAAAGCTCGTTTATGTGTGTGTTAGTCAAGCGTTCGACCATTCCTAGCGCCCGCCGATTGAGCCCATAATTCTCCCGCAGTTCACTCGGACCCGCCGGGCAGTTGAGATTGAATACCGCCTCACCGTCCGGTCCGATAGCATGGACATGGGCGGCCTGTGATCGGCCAGATAAATCACGATTCGTAGCCGCCCACGCCTGAGCACTGTCGGCATAATATGATCCTAACATAAACCTAACCGCTTAGGTTCATTGGCATAACGGCGGTTATATACCATGCGGATTGTCCCAAAAACTGACTCTCCCGCTTTATTACAAACATCGGTGACGGTGATGACATACACCCGCGCCACATGCGACGATGATGCCCGAATAAGGAGCGGGCGACGGTATCGACGCTTTGAAGCAAAATCTAATAAGTCATTACTTTTCAATATCTTGATTTGAGTCATTGTTAATCAATATTTTCCGGCAAATTGGGGAGGGGGTGGGGTAATATGCCAGAAAATCCGCCGTAAAACGAGGCCAGTCATTTGCTGTGGTGGCAAAGATACATTTTTCTCCTCGATGTCAATTGACCCAACTGTCAACTTATGTTTAACTCCCTCCATCGGGGCTGGCTCATAGTGGCTTGGGAATAAGCTGTAAAAATTCCACGGCGTGAGACCGAGGTGCGTTATGAAGTCCAGCTCGTATGCAGTCCTTGCGGTATCCCTTCTAGCTTTAACTCTAGTTCTAGCCACCAGTGCCAGCGCGCGTGAAACCGTTCTGCCCGCAGGTACGCTTCTGAAATGCACCATGAACGAGCCGAACTTCTCTTCAGCGACCGCCGCCATCGGCGATCCTGTCCTCTGCCATCTGCACTCGGTTACCGAGTTCGGCCAACAAACGTTTCCCCGCGGAGCCTATCTTGTCGGACATCTCGAGTCCGCGCAGGAGCCCGGCCATTTCTGGGGCAAAGGCAACCTCAAGCTGGTCTTCGACCGCATCGGATTGCCGAACGGCGATATGCCGCTCGACGCCAAAGTGATCGCGACCCGCGGCTACAAAGTCAATAAAGATGGCGACATTCGCGGCAAAGGCCACGCCACCCGCGACGTCGTCGAATGGATGATTCCACCGCTCTGGCCCTGGAAGATCATCACCCTGCCCGCGCGCGGCCCGCGTCCCACGCTCAAGGGCGAAAGCCAGCTCGAACTGCGCTTGATGGATGACGTCCTCATCCCGCAAGTCTCCGCCACCAACGGCCCCGATTGGCACTTCTTCGGAAAGCCGCGCCTCGAGAACGACTCGTATTATCAGCAGCCCTATCAGGGAGCCAGCTACCGATCGAACGATTATCGATCGAATGATCCGAATGGCCCTCAACTGGGAGTCCGCAACGTAGCCGTAACTTCCAGCGAGCAGCCAATCGCTAATCAAGCTACGGCGAATCAACCAGTCGCAACCGAGACTCCGCGCGTCGTCTATGCCAGCTACGTCACGAAGTCCGCGACCGGCAATGGCGCGGCGCCGGGAGTTCCGGTGTTTGTGCTGAAGTCAGGCATGGTGCTCGAGGTGGGCAATTACACCTATCAGGACAATCGCATCAGCTACGAACTGGCCAGTGGCGGCAGCGGCGTGATCAGCGCCGACGAAGTCGACTGGAACACAACCACGCAGGTAAACACCCAACGCGGCGTGCGCATGACGCTGCGCGGTGGTCACCCCGGCGCGACGGCCGGATTCTAATCCGCCTTCAGCCTCAGCATTCAGCCGCCAGCTCAAACTGGCGGCTTTTCTGTTTGCTCAGCAAAGCATGCAGCCTTGAGCATGAAAGATCCGTTACGTGCTGCCCGCCACTCATGTGCGAGTGTGGTAGCGTTGCCAAGGATCATCGCGCGGTGCCCCGCTAGTCGACTCCAGGGTAGTGGTGCAGTTTGAAACGGCTTTGAAAGGGCACGGCTTCAGGGGCTGCGGAAACTCGCTATCGCACTTGATTTTGGGTGGCGCAGCGCTTCAGCGCTGCGATAAAAAGGCTTTGCTTTGAATCCGGCTTTAGCCGCTGAGGGACCAAAATTTCCAAACTGCACCACTAGCCGACTCAAGAGTCGGCTGGTGGAGACGCGATCCGCAATTCTCAATTTCGATGACGAAAAAACCTTCGCGCCAAGGCGGTCGCCGTTCCGAAAGGCAAAGCCGGAGAACCCCGCGTTCCTCAGTGCAACTGGTCAAGCTCTATGAAGACGAAGCCGTAGTGGCGCTCAATAAACCGGCCAAACTCTTGGCCGTGCCTACCGATCACTCTGATGCGCCCTCCGCACTCTCTCTTCTTTCGGAAGAACTGAGAGCCAGAAGACAGCGAGCCTTGGTCGTGCATCGTATTGATCGCTACACGTCCGGCATCCTGCTTTTTGCAAAAACTTGGCCCGATCGCGAGGCGCTGGTCCAGCAGTTTCTCCTCCACACTCCGGTGCGCCAGTATCTCGCCGTCGTTCGCGGACATCTCGCCGCCCCCGAAGGCACGCTCGTTCACCACTTTCGGCAAGAGGGAATGTTTCAAAAGGTGACCACCAGCCGCGATCCCAAATCGGCTCGCGCTGAACTTCGCTATTCCGTCGAGCGCCGTCTTCGGGCCGCGTCGCTCGTCCGCGTGAGTCTGGTGACCGGACTGCAGAACCAGATCCGGGTACAGTTTTCGGCCATCGGACATCCCGTCATCGGCGACAGAAAGTACAATCCCGCGGAAGCGTCGGAGAAACGAATCACTCGCGTCGCCCTGCACGCGGCGCATCTTGAGTTCACCCATCCGCGATCGGGAGAAATCGTCTCCATTGACTGCGCGCCTCCTCCAGATTTTCAGTCGTTGCTGCAGGCGTTAGGGCTGCCAGCCCAGAGGCGGAGATGAAACCTCGCAACAAGTTTTCTCGAACCCGACCACCAGGTTGCACCATCCACTAAAGAGTTCGTTGTTGCCGGGGGAGGATCCCATGTCCAAAGTTAAGAACCAAGTTAAGATCAAAGTCAACGTCGCCGAAAAGTTTGCCAAAATCACTCAATGCTACAAACCTGCCATCGCCGCCGAACTCAACGGACAATACGTGAAGCTCGTCAAATTCGACAGCCCGTTTGTGTTTCACCATCACGACCACGAAGACGAAATGTTTCTGGTGGTCAAAGGCCGTTTCCGCATGGAGTTCAGAGGTCAGGATAACGACCATCACGAGTGGATCGAAGAAGGCGAATTCATCGTCGTGCCGCGCGGCGTCGAGCATCGTCCCGTAGCCGAGCAGGAATGCTGGGTCATGCTCTTCGAGCCGGTCTCCACGCTGAATACCGGCAACGTCGAAAACGAACGGACCGTGCGACAATTGGAACACGTTTGATTTCGGCGCCAAATTGCCGATTACAAATCGCGCCTTACAAATCCCATGCAAATTACCGTCTATTCCGCCCCCTGGTGCCCGGATTGCCGTATCGCCAAGCGCTTTCTCGATGAGCACCACTTGCCCTACACCGACATCAACATCGAGACCACTCCCGGCGCAGCCGATGAAGTCATCAAACGCACCGGGCTGCGCGCCGTCCCGCAGTTTGTGATCGATGGTGAGTGGGTACAGCCCTACCGTCCCGGCGAAGGCTTTCTCTACGAAGAAATGTCCAAGCGCCTGGGCGTCGAACTTTAGGAATCGAACCATAACCGGTCGTAGCCCGATCCCAGTCCCTCCCTTTGGAACCTGCCTAATCGCGCGGCTCCACGGTTACCTTTGGGCTGCTCCCACCCGACTTCGGTACCCTACAACACCCGCGCCGAATACGTCAGGATAGTCGTTACTACTTGGGAATCCCCCTCCCTGCCGGACCTGACACCATGTTCAACTCCGATCGCGGGGAAACCGAGTTGGTCGAGACCTGGCAGCGCTTCGTCCAGGGACTTCTCGGCGTCCTGGCCCTCATCGGCGCCGGAATCATGGCCCACTACTACGCTCCTCCGGAAACGGCCGGCCTCGATCAGCAGGTGCATCAACTCTCGCGCCAGGTGGCTGACCTCGAGCGCCAGCAATCGTTCTCGTCGGTTGCGGTCGACGATGCGCGCGATTCCGTGGCTTACATTTATGGCATCTACCACGTTTCCGGCGGCGGACACAGTTTCCGCGCCCGCGTTGCCGGAACCGGCTTTGTAGTCGCGCCCGGTCTGATCGCGACCAATCGCCATGTCGCCCAGCCCTGGTATGGCGACCGCGATGTCGAAGCCGCCCTCCGCCAGGGAGCATCGCCCGTGCTCGAGAAACTCGTTGCCTACTTTCCCGGATCGCCCGTCCCGGTAAATCTGGGAACGGCCGTACTGGCAACTCATGACGATCTGGCGCTCCTGCGCCTCGAACCGACCGCCTTCACCAGCAAGCTGAAGCCTTTGCCCATCTCTCCAGGGGCGCCGCATGTAGGCGAGCCAGTAAGCGTTCTGGCCTACCCCATGGGAGTCACCGGCATGGTCGCCAAGTCTCCCGCGATCGTCTACGAGCGGCTTTCGTCGCATCCCGATAACGGAGACACCGCCGGCGAATTAGCCGCCTTATCGCTCATCCGGCCCTCCGCTACCTTCGGCCATATCGGCGACGTTACCGGAGACAAGCTGATTTACGATGCGCCCACCGCGCGCGGCGGCAGCGGAGGACCCGTGCTCAACCAACACGGCGAAGTCGTAGGCATTAACTCCGCCTACATCGACGGCTTTTCCGGAGGAACCCTCGGCATCACCGCTAACGAGCTCCGGCCGCTGCTCGAAAGCGTAAAACAAGTTTCCGGATCTCAATTCTCCGTTCCCGCTCGCGACCAACTAACCCAACACTGAGCGCCGAGAACCTGAGCCTTCCGCTGCACCGAGAACTTCCCAGCCAAGCTGCAATTTCTTGCACAAGCCCGCTGATCGCTTGCCCTAACGAGCCGGCCATCGACAGACAAGTGTCCTGAATTCAGGTACATTGTAACTTGCTGATTTAAATCATAAATTGGCCTTACGGCTGCTCTTAGATAGGGTTAGTCTCATCTATCGGGAGCGGTCTCGGCGTTACGGCGTCCTTCATCGCAATGTTTCCGGGCAACGAATTCCCGGCCTGCCGAGTCCAAGAGAACCTATTCCCCCGGGATGTGCCGATAGCTAAATAGCTAAAGAGAGAACAAACAGAGAGACTAAAAAATGATGCGAAATGTTTTGTGTGCGGTGGTTCTGCTGAGTATGGCGCTGACAGTCGGTTGCGCCGTGGGTGGCAACGGAATCGTTAACTCGCCCTCCGTTACGGTATCCATCACGACTCCCCCCGACACAAACCCGGGCGCCATCTATCCCACCCAGACCGTAACCCTTACCGCAGACACGACGGATCCAAAGTACGCGCCCATTACCTGGACCCTGAGTGGTGGCGGAACCATCCTGTCGACCACCCCGCCGACCGCAACCACATCGGCCACGGCCACCTACCAGGCGCCGGCAGCGGCAGGCACAACGCCAACCATCACGGCGGCGTTCACCTCCACCCCCTCGGTCAACTCCGCTTTCAGCATGAACATCGTGGATATCACCACTCAGGTGGCTCCGACGACGTTAAACGTAGGTTCCGGCCTGATCCAGCAATTTACCGCCGTGGCCGATCCCGACGCCGCGCCCCAGACCTTTCAGTGGACATGCACTGCCAACAACGTGCAGTGCCCCGGCTCCGCCTTTTCTCAGGATCCCAACATCTCCGGCTTGGCCTACTACACGGGTCAAAGCAGTTGTATCGGTTGCACGGTTGCGATTTCGGCGGTGACGCCGCTCGATACAAACGGCTGCGTGCCCAACCCCAAATACTGCATCACCGCCAAAGCTACGGTGGTTGCATCCCGTGTCAGCGGCACCTATGCGTTCCAGTTTTCCGGCTATGATACCGACGGCAACCCGGTCGCTGTCGCCGGAACCTTTACCGCCGACACCAACGGCGCGATCACAACCGGCGTAGAAGATCTGCTCAAATCGAATGGCTGGTCGAACCCGTCGATCACCGGAGGTTCTTATACCCCCACCTCTGCCGATCCCAACAACGGCAACAACGCGGGCACCCTGAAGCTCACCTTGCCTTCGGGAGTTTATCCCAGCCAATTTCAGGTCGTTCTCGACGGCAACGGCGATCTTGAAATGATCGAGTCAGACAAACAGGGCACCGGATCGGGCATTGCGCAGGTATCCTCTGGAACCGGTCCCTTTAAAGGCGCGCAGGTTTACGCGTTCGGCTTCACCGGCGTGGACTCCGGCGGCAAACGCATTGGTTATGCCGGCGTTCTGCCCATGGATGGCAACGGAAATATCGTCAGCGGCCAGATCGATGTCAATGACAACGGCAGCAGCAGCAACAGCATCTGTGGCACGACTCCACCGTGCAGTGTTGCCGGCACGTACTCGTCGAACCCGGACGGCTCGTGGAAAATTGCGCTCAATTCGCCCGTCGCCATGAATTTTGATTTCTACATTGCTGGCGGAGCGAGCGGTAAGTCGAATCCGCTGACCTTCTACGCTATTTCCACCGATCCCGCCACAAACCCCGCCGTTTCCGGAACCATGGTCCTCCAGGACAATTCGCAAACTTACAACAACTCCGCCTTCAACGGAACTTCCGTCTCCACTCTGAGCGGAGTGGATGGAGCGAACACGAATGTCTCGCTGACGCTGGGCTCGACCGACGGCGACGGAGACTTCAACGGCCAATACGACCAGAACGATGCCGGCACTATCAACGCCGCCGTCGCCTTCCCGGTAAGTTCCACCGCCTACACCTACGCGGCTTCTTCCACCACCAGCGGACGCTACATCTTCCAGATGCTGGGCAATCCGGGAGCGAAGACAGTTGTGCCGCCGATTCCAGTCGTCCTTTACGCCAGCGGCGCCAATCGCGGGTTCCTGCTTGATCAATCCAGCGCGGCGGTGATGACCGGGACGATGACTCCGCAGGGAAAACAAGGCAGCTTTTTTGGATCCTCTGAGATGCCTGGCACTTATGCTGTAGCTACAACCAGCAGCGCTAATTCTTCGGTTGTCCCGCTGGCGGCGAATCTGCTTTTCACCTCGCCTGGGAACGCAACCTACAATGTCACTGGGACCCAGTATCCGGGGCTGACAACGGTGTCCGACACCTACAATCTCACTACGATCGGTACGGGTACCATCACGCCGCCTTCAGGTACGACGGCTTCGGCTTACGCGATCTACGCGATTGGCACGCTGGATTGTACCGGCAACGGCACCAAGAACCTGAACCCAGCCTGCGCGGTAACAAGTTTTGTGATGATCGATGAAGATACGACGAATACCACTCCATCGGTGATTTTCGCGCAGGAGTAAACGCAGTTTGTGGAGATTTGTGAAGAAGAAAAACTCAGACTTGTCCCAGCTTTTGGGTGGCGCAGCGCTTCAGCGCTGCGGTAAAAACCTTGCCCTTAAGTCCGGCTTCAGCCGCTGAGGTCATGCGGGAAAAACTCTGACTTGCCCCAGCTTTTGGGTGGCGCAGCGCTTCAGCGCTGCGGTAAAGGCTTTGCCTTAAGTCCGGCTTTAGCCGCTGAGGTCATGCTGACAGCTTCCTGAACTCCGTTCTCTACCGCCAAAATGATTTTTTCAGCAGCCTGTTCCAGCCGTCGCTATTTTCCCCGAATCACCGTCTTCGCAGTCGCCAAATTATCGAACCTGTCATAAGCGCGGACCACCACCACGTGATCGTTCGCAACATTATTCCCCATCGGAGGCGGCGCAGCTTCCGCTTGCGGTACCCTCACCCGGAAATCGTAGTCTTCCGTCTTCGCGTCCGAAAGCTGTCCCACCGGCTCAATGAATTGCCAGTCGCCGCCGTCCAGCGAATACTCCGCCCGCTTGATGGGAGAAAACGAATCGCTGGCACGGAAGCGGACATGTATTTGTTTTCCATCCATCGCCGCTGTCAGGTTCTCGATCACTGGCGCCGTCGTATCGACTTCAAAGCGCGCGCTCACCCGTTCCGCATAAAGCGCTTCTCCCGGAGAATGCGACGGCGCATCCGAGGCAATGACCTTCACCGTATAGCCGCCGTCCGGCAGCAGGCTGGCGTCGAACGAATAGAAGCGGTCCGAAAGATCGCTCTTGAGCAACAGCCACCGCGCCTCGCCGTCGCCGCGGTAATACACGCTATAGACGAGTTGATCGTCGTTATCGTCATGCGCCGACCAGTGGATGCCGACCGACTCCCGGTCACGCACCGCCGGTGGGGGAGGCTCAAAACGCGACTGGCCCGGCGCCGGCTGCTCCCCGCCGCTCAGATGCGGGAGGGCCTGATACCGGTATCCCGGCTGCACCGTGATGTCGTCAATCTCCGGAGCAACATTCTTCGGCAGGTAGTTCAGCAGGACATCGTCGACCCAGGGCGCGGAATCTCCGGCATGAAGCACCGCTTTCCACTGTACAAAGCGTGCCGCTGGCACCTTCAGTGCGCCATCGCCCGCCGGAGGCAATGCAACCCGCGTCCACGGACTCCAGTTGCGGTCGGGGTTGTCGACATTGCCGCTGCGGGCATAGAGTTCAACGTTTCCGGCACTGCGCACGCTGCTGCGTCCCCACAAAGAAAAATTGCGCGCATCGAACACGTCGCTTTCGTACGTGCCTTCCGGCTCCGGACCGGGCCCAAGAACAAAAATCTTTCCCAGGTTACTGCTTGAGGCGTAAAGCCCTCCGCCGGGTGCAGCCGCGAATGACGTGATCTGCGTAGCGCTCGCTTTCGTCAGGTCGGTGAAATCGTCGACACCGTTGATGGCGAAAATGTGTCCGCGATTGCCGGTGCCGGCGAGCAGCCGTCCATGCTGGTCGAAAGCGAGCGCATAAACCAGGTCTTCGTGCGAAGTCCACAAACGTGACGGAGCGCCATCGGGCGCAATGCGATAAATCTCGGAACCGCCCGACGCACCCAGCCCGGGAGCGGGAAACGGCATCGCCGGAGCGCCGGGCGCGGCAGTAACCGTGATATTCCCACCGGCCGTAGCGGTCGGGTTTTGGGCTTGCGCTCCCATCATCCCGCTCATTTGCGGCGGCGTCGGTGCAGGGCCGCCGTGTTTTTCGCCTGCGGCTGCGGCGTAGATATTCCCCGCGCCATCAATGGCAAGCGCGGTAATTTCTTTCTTGGGAGCGCTATAGAGAACGAAAGCCTCGCCATTCGGCGCAATGCGATACACCAGTCCACTGCCATCTGAACCGGCGATCAGGTTTCCTTTGGGATCGACTGCAAGTGCGCGAATGTGCACTTCATCGCTTTTGAAAAATAGGGAGTGCTTGCCGTCGGCGCCGACCTTGAAAATTTCTCCGCGATCTCCAGTCGCCACATAGAGCGCGCCAGAATTGTCGAGCACCATGTCCCAGATGTACTTGGAACCAGGATCGAAGTAGGTGGTCGAGCCCCACAAGTTGTTCACCCCTGATTTGTCCACGCCCTTGTTGCCGGCAACGTTCATTGGCGCTTTATTCGGCGCAAGCCGATAAACCTTGCCATCGGGAGCCGTGGCCGCATAGACCACGCCATTCTTGTCGACAACCAGCGTCTGTACCTGCAATTCCTGAGGGTCGAAGATGGACGTGCTCTGCCCGTCAGGCGTGATGCGATAAACCCGCGCCGGAGATCCCGCCGCTACATAAACGTTGCCCGCCGAATCGGATGCGATCGACCAGATGTAGGTCGATGGCGTAGTCGCCAGTGTCTTGAACGCGGGAGCCAGTTCAAGGCCGCCCTCGCTGCGCAGCGCGATGCCGTTGGCCGTCCCCTTGGTCAGTTCGTCAAACTTGGACTGCTCCCAGGTATGAGTGCCCTCCGCGAGGGCGGCAGGAGAAAGCGCTTGAAGTGCTGCGAAGAGGAGAACTACCGCCAATGCGGCAAACATCTTGCGAACCGGAGTCATACTTTCATTTTAAACAGTTATTTCCGTCTCCGTGGCGAGACGGTGGTTCAGGCTTGCGATTCTGGTTTCCCGGCCGAAGATTCCGTGTAATTTCTACACGATTTCAGGGCGCATTTCGTAACTCATTGCCAGCATTCCGTTTGCACTCCAATTGTACGTACATCAGTGTACATAAAAAATATATGCAAAGTGTTCCACGTGGAACACATCTCCATTTTGCACGTTTTTCAACAACTTAGGGGCGGCCAGCTACTTGATGTTGATGGTCAGCATCTGGGCGCCGGAGACGACGTAGTCCAGCGGTTCGGTGGAGGCCTCGCTCACCGACGATTCTCCCAGGACGATCATGTCCTGGGTGCCGCGCATGTTCTCCATGACGTTCATCACCGAGAGGGGCAAGGTCGGCATGACCTTGTCGGCCACCATGGCTTCGGGGTCGGACTCGATCAGCGAGACGTAGACGCGGTCGTTGGCGCGTTCCTTGTTCAGCAGGGCGATGGTCGGGGCGAGGCCGAGACTGCGGCTCATCATGGGCGTGCCGCGGTGGATGCGGTCGAGCGTGTCTCCGTCGCTGACCAGGATGCGCAGCGTTCCCTTCGAGGTCGACGTCGGGATCCGGATTGGGATCTGGCGAACCAGGCGTTCGCCGCGGTAGGGCCGGATCACGGTCTCAACCATGATCTGGTCGCCGGGACGGGCTTCGGTCATGTCGGTGCGGGCGGCTTCGAGCCTAGCCGAACGGCGTTCGCGGACGAGATCGAAGGCGAGCTTCACGGCTTGAACGTCGGGAACGTCGAGGGGGTTGCTGTAGATGCGTCCGAAGCGCTCGCCGATGGTGGCCGCAGCCAAAGCCGCGGCGGGCTGCCCGTTGTCGAGAGGGGCGAACATATTGCGAAGGGTAACGTCGGGATAGCCCTTCACGCTGAGCACGCCATTCATGCGGTAGGTAATGTCTTCGCCGTACTCGTTGGTGCCATGCAGCGCGTTGAAGACGGTGGCCATCATGGCCAACGGACTGAGGCGCGCGTTGTTGAGGACTTCGTAATGGAATTCTTTGGTGGTGACGGCGGCATGATCGGATCCGCGCTCGTCTTGAATGTGCATGGCGACGGTGACGGGAATCATCTTCGACTCGCGGCCGGGGATGCCCATGATGCCGTTCTGGCGGTCCTGCACGAACGCGCCCACGGTTTCGGTGGTATTGACGATCTTGAAGGCGTTCATCGGCGAGGGCAGCGTCGCGACCACCTCGGCCTTGGTCATCGGCAGATCAACTTCACCAAACTGCAGGAGCGGGTGTCCGCAGGCGAGCAGGCGCTGCGGGTCGACGTAGGTCACGGTGCAGGTAGCGGCGATGTCCATGTCACCGCGAACCAGCACGGCGCTGACGGCTGATCCTGCCTCGATGGGCTCGGGCTGCTTGCGATCGCTGGCGGAGCCGATCCCCATGACGGGAACGATGCCTGCGGCCGCGAACTGCGCGCCATAGCGTTGCAAGGTGTCAGCGGAAAAGCCATTGAAGACGAGCGGCGTTTCAATCGGCTTCAGGTAGTTAGTATAGTTGTTATTATCGCCGTAGTTATTAGGGAGGGCCGTATTTTCGCCAGGGCTGGCCGCTGCAGTGGCAACGCTCTGGGACCCTTGGTTCCGACCTGCGGAGTCTCCGTTGGCAAGGCTGGCCCGCAGTGCGGAGTTGGGCGCGGGACTGTGGTCCATGGCGCTGATCTCGAGCATTTCTTCAATCGGAGTGACGCCGGCGATCGGCTCCTTGGAAAATTCACCGATGCGGAAGGCGAGCGCGCCCGCGAGTTTGCCATCGAAATAGACGGGGCTTCCACTCATGCCTGCGACTACGCCGGTATATTCCGGCTTGGTGCCGTGAAGGCGGACGAGGATGATGTCGCCCCTGGGGCCATTCACGTTGCGCAATACGCCCAAAACTTCGACGCCCATCGATTCCACTTTGACACCCTGAAACACGGTGAGCGCGGTCCCCATCATGCCTTCGTGGATCTGGTCGAGCGGAATGATGGTTGGGGCGATGGCCGGAGTGGTCGCGGTAACACCGGATGGAAGGCCAGGAGACGGCGGACGGGCCGTTGATTGGTTAACCACCGATTGCTTAACCGCGGATTGATTAACCACCGATCGGCTAACTGCTGATTGGTTTTGTGCAGAAACCGCGTTTTGCGCAGAAAGCGAGAGGGAGGATGAGAGACAGCAAACAACGTAGCAACCAGCGGCGAGTGCGCGTACACCTTTACCCATGACGACCCCGAAGGTCATAATGACCTGCAAAGACCTTGCGTATACAAGACGGCTTTCGCCAAGAGGAGGAGACGTTCTTTGTAGAAACCGCGAAATAACCCAACCGCAAGGACCTTGCAGCTGGGCTAGCACAAGCGTTTTCAGAGGATTTCCCCTATGTTTCCCAAGTTTTTTGGCAGATCGGCACGGATGACTCCGGCAGTCAGCAAACCAGCGGGCGGGCCAGTATTAGCCTTATTTCCGGTATTTCTCATGCTGTTGTGGACAGTTGCCGCGGCTTTTCCGGCGCAGGCGCAAGACTCGTCGCAGCAGCAGCAGCCATCACAGCAGCCGTCGCAGGCACCCCAGCAGCCACCCCCGGCGAATCCGAATCCGAACCAGCAGGAAGCTCCGCCTGAAGCTGGCGGTCCGCAAAACGATGTGGGGCCTTACGTGATTCCGAAGAAAAAGGAAGAACCGCCGCCGCCGGCTCCGGAGAAGCCGAAGAAGATTGAAAACATGCCCGACTACTCGATCAAGGTCGATGTGCCGGTGGTGAATCTCGACGTGCTGGTCACGACTAAAGACGGACAGACGGTTCCGGGGCTGCTGAAGGACAACTTCAAGATCATGGAAGACGGGCAGCAGCAGCAGATTGCGACCTTTAATAAGACTCAGGCTCCGATAACGGCCGTGCTGCTGGTGGAGTTCGCATCGACGAACTACGGTTTCATGCGCGAGGCGTTGAATGCATCGTATGCGTTCGCCAACACGCTGCAGAAAGACGACTGGATCTCAGTCATTTCGTACGACGTGAAACCCCGGATCATGACCGATTTCACGCAAGACAAGCGGGCCGCGTTCGGGGCATTGAACGAAATGCGCTACACGCCGACTTTCACTGAAACCAACATGTTTGACGCGCTGTTCGATACGCTGGACCGGATCGACCGGATCGAAGGGAAAAAGTACATCATTCTGGTGAGCACGGGGTTCGATTCCTTCAGCAAGCTGACGCTTGATCAGATCCTGAAGAAAGTGAAATCGACCAAAGACGTCACTATCTATCCGATCAGTGTCGGCTTTGCGGTGCGGGAGTACTGCGAAGTGAATCATTGCACGGGCTACACACGCGGCGGCGGCATGGTGCCGGTCAGCCGGATGGATTACCTGCAGGGCGACAACGAAATGAGGACGTTTGCAACCCTGACTGGAGGCCGCGCTTATTTCCCGCGCTTTCAGGGCGAACTGCCGGATATGTTTCATGAAATCGGAGCGGACATTCGCAACCAATACAGTATTAGTTACCATCCCACCAATCCAAAACTTGACGGCACTTACCGCAAGCTGAAGGTCGAGTTGCAGGCGGCGGATGGTGGACCGCTGAAGGTAAAGGACCAGAAAGGCAAGGACGTGAAGTACATCGTCTACGCCCGTGAAGGGTATACGGCCAAGCACACGGTGGAGTGAGGTTAGGTAGGGTCGGCTTATGGCAGGGCTGGACAGTTTTTGAAAAACTCCCGGCCTCTTCACCCGCAGCGCTGAAGTGTTGCGCCACCCAAAAACTGGGACAAGTCAGAGTTTTTCCCGCATGATCTCAGTGGCTAAAGCCGGACTTAAGGCAAGGCCTTTACCGCAGCGCTGAAGCGCTGCGCCACCCAAAAACTAGTGCAATATGGACTTCCCCAACCGGTGGACCGTTGCGCCATCCAAAGCCAGTGCAGGTGAACCTGCGTCGCGCGAAATCGAGCGCAATTGCGAGTTTTTCGTAATCTCTGAAGTCGCGCCCTTCAAATCTATTTCGAACTGCGCCACTACCCACGATTAAGACGCTGCGCATTGCTGCCCGCCTGATTTACAATTTCGGGTTCCCCCCTCAGGAGACTGCGTCGTGATTCCACGCTATACCCGGCCGGAAATGGCCCGCATTTGGAGCGATGAAAACCGCTTCCGTACGTGGCTGGCGGTGGAAGTGGCTGCCACGGAAACGCTGGCTGCTGCCGGTATGGTACCGAAGGACGCGGCGAAGGCGATCCGCGCGCGCGCTAATTTCAGCGTGGAACGCATCTTCGAGATCGAGGCCGAGGTCAAGCACGACGTCATCGCATTTACCACGGCGGTCGCGGAGATTGTCGGGCCGCATGCGCGCTGGTTTCATTACGGACTCACGTCAAACGATGTGGTCGATACGGCGCAGGCATTGCTGATTCAGCAGGCATCGGCGCTGATTGCGAGCGACCTGGAACGGCTGGCCGAGGTGCTGGAACGGCGGGCCTGGGAATTCAAAGACACGGCGATGATTGGGCGCACGCACGGCATCCACGCGGAGCCGATCACGTTTGGATTCAAGATTGCCAACTGGTATTCGGAAACGCAGCGCAACATTGCGCGCTTTAAGACGGCGGCTGAAGATCTGCGGGTGGGGAAATTTTCCGGCGCGGTGGGAACGTTTGCTCACCTGAGTCCGGAACTGGAAGAGCAGATCTGCGCGCGGCTGGGATTGAAGGCGGCGGCGGTTTCGTCGCAGGTGATACAGCGCGACCGCCACGCTTTTTATCTGGCGACGCTGGCTACGATTGCGTCGACGCTCGACAAGATTGCCACTGAGGTGCGCCACCTGCAGCGCACGGAAGTTCGCGAGGCGGAGGAATTTTTCAGCGCGAAGCAAAAGGGATCGTCGGCGATGCCGCACAAGCGGAATCCGGTGACGAGCGAGCAGATTTCGGGATTGGCGCGGGTGGTGCGATCGAACGCGCAGGCGGGATTTGAAAACGTGGTGCTGTGGCATGAGCGCGACATTTCGCATTCGTCGGCGGAGCGCATCATCATTCCGGACTCGACCACGCTGGCGGATTACCTGCTGCACAAAACCGCGAACCTGATCGACTCGATGTTTGTCTATCCCGAGCGGATGCGGGCGAATCTGGAAAGCACGCGCGGCCTAGTTTTCAGCGGGCAATTGCTGCTCGACCTGGTGGAAAGCGGCGTGTCGCGCGAAGACGCTTATCGGCTGGTGCAGAACCATGCCATGCGCGCGTGGAAGGAAGATCTCAATTTCCGCGAGTTGATTCTGAATGATCATGAAATCGGCGGGAGAGTTTCACGGGCGAAGATTGAGCGCGCGTTTGATCTGCAGCGGCAACTGAAAAACATCGACAAGATTTTTGCGCGAGTGTTTGGAAAGACCGGCGGCCGGAGTGAGGTTGGATCCGCGAAGAGGAAAAACGCAGGGCGGAAGAAGTAGGGAGAAAAGGCTTTGGAGGTTGCGGAAACCTCATGCGGAGGCCGTCAGCATGACCTCGGCGGCTGAAGCCGGATTCAAAGCGAAGCCTTTACCGCAGCGCTGAAGCGCTGCGCCACCCAAAAACTAGCGCAATGGCAACTTCTCCGCGAGCTGTTTAGTCGGCACGCCCGGCGGCGGGACGCATCGATGTTCCGCTCCGAGTTCCACTCCGAACTAGCTCTAGTAATTCAATCAGGTCTTTCAATTTTTCCTGGGCGACGTGCTGCAGCATTTCGCGGGCACGCTTTTCGATGGGCGCATCCATGGAGCGCAGAAGCTTGAGACCGGCGGCGGTGATCTTTCCGTAAATGACGCGGCGATCGTGGCGGTCGCGAGTGCGCATGACGAGGCCGCGAGTTTCCAGGCGATTCAGGAGGCGCGTGATGTCGGGGTCGTGGGTGATCATGCGATCGGCGATCTCGCGGCAGGGCAAGCCGTCGGAGCCGGCTCCGCGCAAAATGCGGAGGGCGTTGTATTGGGTGCCGGTCAGTCCGAAGGTTTTGAGCCAGGATTCGACCTGGACTTCGAGGGCGTCGGCGGTGCGGAGGAGGGAAAGATAGGCTTCCTGTTCAGGGCTGGTGAAGGGGATGGTCTGCTTGAGTTCGGCTTGCAGGCCACTGACTTGTGGAACGCGAGACATAGCTTCAGATTAGTCGTTATGACAAATAATCGTCAAATTCTGGCAGTCAAATCGGCAAAAAGAGGGCCAATGCGGGTTGTAATTGTTTGTAAAGGGCCCTCCCAGGTGCATCTGGGGGGCGGTGCGGCGCATCTATTTAACTGACCGGTTAATAGGCGCGAGGAAAACCGGAATTGCAGTGAAGAGAGGCAAGCCAATCATGAAAACGTCAATCGTTAAAGGGCGGAACGCAATTCTTACGATGACTCTGGCGTCGCTCATCCTGCTGAGTGTTGCCGCTTTGGGCGCGACTTCACCTACTGGCCGTTATGACCAGCAGATTCAGCAGGCAGTGAGCCAGAAGATGCTGAGCACGAAACAACTGCAGGGCGTTTATGCAAGCGTGGAAGATGGCATTGTGACTCTGAGCGGCTCGGTGAATCTGTACAAGGACAAACTTGAAGCCGCGAAGAAGATCAAGAAGGTCGCGAATCTGAGCGGAGTTCGCAATGAAATCGTAGTCGCGGGAGAAAATGTTTCCGACAGCCAGCTACAGCAGAAACTGGCTAAGAAGCTGGCTTACGATCGCGTGGGATATCGCGACAACGCGTTCAACTACGTAGCAGTCACGGTGAAAGACGGAGTGGTAACGCTGGACGGCGCGACGGTTTGGGATGTGCCGAAGGATCTGGCGCTGGCTATCGTGGCGGAGACTCCGGGGGTCAAGGACGTGGTCAACAATGTGACGGTGCTGCCGGTGTCGGGGTTTGACGATTCAATCCGAGCGCGCACGGCACAGGCGATTTACCGCGACTCGGTGCTGGGACGCTATGCGAGCGATCCGGCGCGTCCGATTCGAATCGTGGTGGATAACGGACACGTGACGCTCTACGGAACGGTGGAGAACGCGATGGACAAGAACATTGCCGGAATCCGCGCGAGCGGGGTGCAAGGAGCATTCAGCGTTGAGAACAAGCTGGTTGTGGATTAACTGGCGGTAGGTCTCCCTCCTGGGGCGCGGCGCAAGCCGCGCCTTTTTTTGTTGTCCGGTTACGCGTAGGCAACCTGCCGACGCCGGCCCAGGCATGACGCGAGCAACAAGGCCGCGGCCAAAGTCAGGTACAAGCCGGGAGAACTCGAAGCGCGCGACCCGCCAACGAAGTCGAGCGAGGGGAGTTGGTGCAGCGGTCCCACATACCACCACATTGTGTAGATGGCCTCAAATAATTTACTGGAGCCGCTCCACACTCCCAAGGCGAGCGCGAGGCTGGGAATAAACAATGCGCCCGCGCACCAAGCCGCGAGCTGCGGCCAGTCCAAACTGGTAAGCAGGCGAAACGCCGTGCCGACGCCAGTCAGCAAAGCGACCAGAACTCCCGCCGTCCATAACGCCGCCAACTGCCGATAGACCACTCGCTCGGCGGAAAAAATCAGAGACTGGGTAGCGTTACGCGACTCACGGCACCCCATCTGCGACCACACGAGGACGGGCCAGATCCAGGCCGCGAGCAGCACGCCTTCCCGGGCTTGCGCTGTGGGTGACGCGAACTCCGCTATGAGCAGACCGGCAGCGACGACGTACCACCACCAGTGCAGCCCCTTGATCATTAGAAAAAGTTCAGAGAGCACGAGCCGCGTGAATCGGTTTTGTCCCCTCGCGCCGAGAGGAGTCAATGTCGCACGTGCCGGTGTTGGCTGTGGGTGCTCGATCGCCAGCGCCGGATCGTCTACTACAGCATTTCGTTTTTCCTTCAGCTTTTTGTCGCGGATTTTTTCTCGAGCGGGATCGAAGCGATGAAAAAACACGGAGGCAAGGACGGCCAATCCGAGGCCGGTGGCTGCCCATAGCAAACGCGCGGCCAACAAACGCGGTGTCCAATCGACGCCGTTCCACAGGAACGTGCGCCAGGCATGACCGGGGCCGATGGACAAGCTAAAGTTTTTGGTTTTGCCGCCCGGATCCAGTCTTGCGAGCGCCTGTTGCGTGCTGGTGGTGAGAACGTGGATTCCGGTCGCGTCGTCCATGCCGGTCGTTGCTCCGCCGGCCAGCGCGAAGGTCCACAGGAAAAAATAAATCACGTTGCCCACACCGCCGCGCAAAACCGGCAAGGTCTCAAAGAGCAAGGCGAGGCTGCCGGCAACAAACATGACTGGCAGATCGATGAGCAAGAATGGCGACCACAACTGCCACAAAGATATTGGGCGCGCTTCCGGTCGCAGCCACTGCATGGCCAGGGCAGCCGCCATCAGCACCAGGACCATGGACGCGAGCACAGCAAAGTAGCTCACGGTTTTTGCGACGGTATAAAGCACCTTGGGCATGGGAGTGGCTGCCAGAATCCGGCCAACCCGGGTTGTAGAATCGCGCTCGATCGCATTCTTGACAACGTAAAACCCGCACAGCGAAAGAAAAGTCGAACAGCAGATCGCCATCAACATGCCGATCCACGCGGAGTTGTAGACGCCGCGATAACCGTCGCCCACGACGACAACAACTTTCTCAGTGATCACGGCGTACGCCATATACAAGGCGCCAGCGAGGATCAACAAGAAGCTGTAGCGCCGCACGCGCTCGAGAAAATCGGCCTTCGCCATCTGGTAAAGGACGCGCCAAGGATGCTTCATGCCGCCGCTCCAGCCCGGTGCTGTGAAAGGCAGAACAGGTAAGCATCTTCGAGCGTCGGAGCAACCGAGGTAGTTCCTGGCGGCGGTTGCGAAGCCAGGAGGCGGACATGTACTCCGTCGCCGCGGCGGCTGGTGTTGCTGATGAGGAATTGTTGGCGGGCCGCGTTCAGTTCAGAACTGGGCACGACCCACTCCCACACTTTTCCTTCGACGGCGCGCAACAATTCTTCGGGCGCCGCATGCGCCACCAGTCTGCCTTGCGCGATGAGCGCAATGTCGGTCGCCGTGGCCTCGACGTCGGAGACGATGTGCGTGGAGAGAATGACGATGCGGTCGCCGGAAAGATCGGAGAGCAGGTTGCGGAAGCGCACTCGCTCTTCCGGATCCAGGCCCGCGGTAGGCTCATCCACGATCAACAACTTGGGATCGTTCAAGAGCGCCTGCGCGATTCCGATCCGTTGCCGCATGCCTCCGGAATAGCCGCCCAGCGGGCGTTTGCGCACATCCGTCAAGTTCACCAGGTTGAGCAGTTCGTCGATGCGACGGCGCGCGGATGCGGAGTCCAGGCCTTTTACAGCGGCCAGGTATTCGAGGAACTCGACGGCGTTCAGGTTGGGATAAACGCCGAAGTCCTGGGGCAGGTATCCGAGCACGCTCCGAATTGCATTGGGATCCGCGGCGAGGTCGGTTCCATTCCACTGGATGGTTCCGCTCGTAGGCTTCGTAATCGTTGCCAGAATACTCATCAACGTCGTTTTGCCCGCGCCGTTCGGGCCGAGCAACCCGAGGATGCCGGAGCCCAAATCCAGGCTGAAGTCTTGCAAGGCCAGCGTATTCGCGCCGTAGCGCTTGCTGACACGATCGATGGTGAGTTTCAATAGGCCTCCCAGTGCGAGATGCTAGCAAGGGTACGGATGGAGAGCAGTCAGAGTTCCGTGACGTTTTGTCAGAGGCCTAAAACCGGCTGCTGCATTGATCGCAGCGGTAAACTGCTGCGCCACCCAAAAAAGGCAACAACGAGCTTTTCAGCTATCTGCAAACCGACAAGGATTGCGATTGGCGCTAGTTGGCTTTGCGCGAGTGCACGAGCTTCAGGCTATCGCTCTGCAGAATGCGCTGGATCTGGTGTTTAGCGTGGACGGTCCAGGGGCCGGTGGTGTCGAGCTTCACATAGGTGCGCCAGTGCTGCAGAGCTTTGCGCGGCTCGTGCATTTTCTCGTAGGCGAGGGCGATGTTGTAGTGCGCGTCCGCGTAGGTGGGCGCGAGTTGAATGGCTGTCTTGTAAGTATTGATGGCTTCGGCGACGCGTCCGGTCTCGTCGAGCACGTTGCCGAGATCGAAATAGGCGAGGGCGTAGCGTGGATCGATCTGGATGGCTGACCGGTAGTGTCTTTCGGCGAGTCCATACTCCTGGCGGTTGTAATAAAGCGTACCCAGATTGATGTGCGCGGCAGCGTGAATGGGGTCCATTTCAAGAACCTTCAGATAGGTTGTAATCGCCTCGTTCTGCGTCGAGGGACTTTCTTCGAGTGTGATGCCGCGGGCGAACAAATCGGCTACGTCGGTGACCACCAACTCGGGTCCGTTGCGCGGCGGGCTGTTCACGACTCTCTCTTCGGTCGATGCCGAAAAATCGAACATGAACTGTCCGGCGATGGGTTCGACGAGTCGACCCTGGTGGCGGAAAGCGACGCGGCGTCCGCTTTGATAAGCGCCGGCTTCGAGCAGAGGATTCTCCATGCCAGCGACTTGCTTCTGCATGGCTTCAAGCGACTGGCGGATGACGGCAGGACGGACGCGCTGCGCGCAGAGGTCGCGCACTTTCTTGATTTGCACGAGATCGAAAAAGGAGTAATCGTCGCTCGCGGTGACGAGTCCTGCCTTCTCCCAGGTTTGAAGCTGGCGAGGAGCGAGACGGAGAATACGCAGCAAGTCGGAGCGACTGTAACGGTACACGACGGTTAAATCCTATGACGATTATCAGAACTTGAGCGCGGGAATGCAAGTAGCAAGCGAGTGGAAGGCTGTGGGAAATCAGCCAAAAATGGCACAAAAGTGGTAGAGGAGATCGATCTGGTGCAGGAGTTTCTTGAAGCAGAACGAAACTTACGCCGTGCTCAGGAATCCCATTCAGCGGCAAATAATCAGGTGAAGAATTTGTCGGGCATAATGGTGTGCGCGTTTACCTCGAGTTTCGTGCTGCGGTGAGAGCGGTAAGAAGCGATGGCGGAAAGAACTGCGCTGGATCGCCCAGCGGAACAATTGAACGAAGCAGCGCTGCTCCGGCGCGTGTTGGCCGGAGAATACGATCTTTTCTACGAACTGGTGAGACCGTACGAACGGCGTGTGTACGCCGCCGCTTTCGCGATTTTGCGAAACGAGGCCGATACCGAGGACGTGGCGCAGGAGGCCGTATTGAAGGCCTTCAAATACATCCGGCAATTTCGCGCGGAGTCACGCTTCAGCACCTGGCTGATCCAGATCACGGTGAACGAGGCGCGTATGCGTAGGAGAAAAGCGCACGCCAACCTTATGGAACCGATTGCCGGACGCGAGGACGAGGAAGGCAATTATGCGCCGCGCGATTTCGCCGACTGGCGCGAGATTCCGTCGGAAACGCTGGAGCGGAAAGAGGTGCGGCAAAAGCTCGCCGAGGCGCTGGCCGAACTGGGGCAAATCTACCGTGAAGTTTTTGTTCTGCGAGATATGCAGCACCTGAGCATCGAAGAGACGGCCAAGGCACTTGGGATTTCAACCGCATCGGTGAAAACGCGTCTGCTGCGGGCCCGGCTTATGTTGCGCGATCTGCTGGCACCGGGACTGGGCGGCGGTTGGAGCAGCAAGTTGTCTTTTGCAAAGGGGACGAAGCCATGGTAGTCAGCTGTGAACAAGTATGGCGTGAAGTCTCAAACTATATCGATGGCGAGGTCGATCCCGCTTTGCGCGTGGCTATCGAAGAACACATTCGCGGCTGCCGGCAGTGCGCCGCGGTGTTGACGGGCACGCGCAATGTGGTGGAATTGTACGGCGACGAACGCATGCTCGAAGTTCCGTTTGGATTCGGCCAGCGGCTGCACCGGCGGCTCGACGAAAGTATGCCGCATCCGCGGAGGAGCTTTTTAGGATGGATGGCCGCGGCGGCAGCGGCCGTACTGGTCGCGGGCAGCTTCGAGATCGTGCGATCCCTGCACAGCCGCAGCCCGCAACCGCGCTCGGAGCTGGCGCAGCGCGGCAAAGGCATTCCGCCGGACTTGAAAGTGGTGGCGACTGAAGAGGGAAGGCTGTTTCACGTGCCCGGCTGCGAGTTTATCCACGATAAAACCAAGCTACGCGCGATGACTGCCGCCGAAGCGGAGCGACAAGGCTATGCTCCGTGTCCGCGATGCCTGAAGCAATACCTGGTGGCCGAGGAGGGCTCGCCACCTAAAGGAGTGTCATCGTGAGCTTCGTGATTCTGAAACCCAGTAAGCTGGTAACTTTTCCGCTAGTGGGCGACTCTAATAGGTAGTTGCCTGATAGCTGGGCACGAGGGAGTTTGTCATGCGTAGTTTCGCATCGCGTTTATCTGTTCTTTTATTGTTGACTGCCCTGTTGGGCGCAGTAGCCTGCACTGCCTCGGATCGGGCGGTTACGATTCCGAATCCGGCGGTGGATGCGGCGCTGGCGAAGACGAAGTCTCAGGAAACAGCCGTCATCTCCGGCGGATGCTTCTGGGGAATTCAAGCCGTGTTTCAGCATGTGAAGGGTGTAACGAACGCGACCTCGGGATACTCCGGCGGCGCGGCCAACACGGCGCAGTATGAACTGGTCAGCAACGGGGACACGGGCCACGCTGAGTCGGTGAAGATCACTTACGATGCTTCGCAGATCACCTACGGTCAGCTTCTGAAAGTATTTTTCTCAGTGGCGCATGATCCCACCGAACTGAACCGCCAAGGGCCGGATACCGGGAGCCAGTATCGGTCTTCGATTTTCTACGGGAACGACGAGCAGAAAAAGATTGCCGAGGCTTATATCGCGCAACTGGATAACGCCAAAGTTTTCCCCAGCCGCATCGTCACCCAGGTGGTTCCGCTGAAGGCGTTTTATCCGGCTGAGGCCTACCACCAGAACTATTTCGCACGGCATCCGGACAATCCTTACATTGTCTATAACGACGCGCCGAAGGTAGCGCACCTGCAGCAACAGTTTCCTGATCTGTATACGGGCAAGTGACAGGCTCGAGGGTGCGGCGCGGGTGATTCGGTCGGCGCCACGACGCCGGTAGCCCGCGCACGAACTCGCTGGGCCGCGTTAAACTAACTCTCCACACTCATACTCGACGCTAACACTGCGCCGAAACAATAATGCCCGCGTTCTGCGACGTCGCTCTCGCCGTGCCTCTGGATATGGCGTTTACCTATGCCATCCCTGCGGGGATGGAGCCGGTGGTTGGCGGACGCGTACTGGTGCCGTTTCGCCAGCAACGCCTGTCGGGCATCGTGGTCGATCTGCATGATCGAGCGCCACAGGCGAAGAATTCGGCCGTCAATTCGACCGTCCATTCGACTGTCAATATCAAGAAGGTGATCGAGGTTCTCGATCAGACGCCCGTTCTCGACGAACAACTTCTGAAACTGGGGAAGTGGATTGCCGATTATTATCTGGCGCCCGTGGGTGAGGTTTTTCGCACCATGCTGCCGCTGGCGGCTGAATTCAAGCGCGCGGTCGCATACGGCATCACCGATGCGGGACATATGGCGCTGCACCTGGCGGGAACGTCGGGCTCTCCGGCACGGTCGAAGCGCACACCGCAACAACAACTGGTCGAGTTTCGGGTGCTGGATTATTTGGCGGAGCGGGAAAGCGTGCGCGAAGCGAGTCTGCGGGCGGCAACGAAGGTGTCGAAGCCGCTGCTTGAAGGCATGGTGCGAAAGAAGTGGATCGTACGGGAAGATGTATCGGCGGTCCGGGATGCGACGCGAACGGTGAAGGTGGCTGGGTTGGTGGGTGTGGAGGCGGCGCGAGGGCTATTGAAGCTTAATGAAAACCAGAAAATCATCATCGATGCGTTGGCTGCTGCCGGAGGGAAGGTAGCGGTAGAGTCGCTGCGCGGATTGGATGTGCCGCGCTCGACGCTAGCCACGCTGGTTCGCCGCGGGTTGGTCGAATTGCTGGATGAAGCCCAGGACTTCACAGTTTCAAAGCTGAAGCCGAGGCGATCTCCGTTTGAATTCGAATTCAGCGCGGCGCAAAAAGAAGCGTTGGCGAAAATAGGGGAAGCGGTAGCGGCGCGCAAGTTTGGGGGGATGCTGCTGCACGGGATCACGGGGTCGGGAAAAACCGCGGTGTATCTGGCTTGTATGCGGCAGGTGCTGGACCAGGGGCGATCGTCGATTCTGCTGGTCCCCGAGATTGGGCTCACTCCGGCGGTCGCGGCCGACTTGCGGCAAATGTTCGGAGACGAAGTCGCCATTTTGCATTCGGGGCTTTCCGACGCTGAACGCGCGGAGCAGTGGCACCGGATCCGCCGGGGAGAGGCGCGCGTAGTGGCGGGAACGCGGTCAGCGGTCTTCGCGCCGGTCAGCGATCTGGCGCTGATGATTGTGGACGAAGAACAGGATTCGTCTTACAAGCAAGAAGAAACGCCGCGCTATCACGCGCGCGATGTGGCGGTGATGCGGGCGAAGATGGCGGGCGCGGTGGTGGTGCTAGGGTCGGCCACTCCGTCGCTGGAGTCGTATTACAACGCGAAAAAAAACAAGTACGCTCTGGTCGAGTTGCGCGACCGGGTCGAGAATCGTCCGCTGCCCGAAGTTGAAATCGTCGACATGCGACAGGAATTTCAGGAAACAGGGCAGGAGCAAGTGATCTCGCGCAAACTCGCGGCGGAAATCCGCGAACGTCTGGACAAGAAAGAGCAGGTGATGGTGCTGCTCAACCGGCGCGGATATTCTCCAGTGGTGCTGTGCCCGGCCTGCGGCAAGACGTTGCAGTGCAAGAACTGCGCGGTCTCCATGACGCACCACAAGCGCGAGCAGAAGATGGAATGCCACTATTGTGGAAGCGTGGAGCGCATTCCGAATAAGTGCGCGCAGTGCGGCAGCGAATATGTGTATTTCGCCGGTACGGGCTCGGAAAAGCTGGAAGAGTTGCTGCACGGGATGTTTCCGCAGGCGCGGATCGGACGGCTCGATCGCGACACGGTTCGCGGACGGGACGATTTCGAGCACGCGCTCAACGCGCTCAATGAAGGCGCGCTCGATATGCTGGTGGGGACGCAGATGATTGCCAAGGGGCATGACATCCACGGCGTGACACTGGTGGGCGTGATTGGAGCCGACATGGCGCTGGGGTTGCCGGACTTCCGCGCGGCCGAGCGAACGTTTCAACTACTGACGCAGGTTGCGGGCCGGGCGGGACGGGGGCAGTCTCCGGGCAAGGTGATTCTGCAAACTTATTTTCAGGAGCACTATGCGGTGCAGTTTGCGGCGCGGCACGACTTCGCGGGATTCTATGAGAAAGAACTTCAGTTCCGCGCCTGGATGCACTATCCGCCTTACGGCGCCATTGCCAATGTGCTGATTCGCAGCGAAAAGCTGGACGAGGCGCTGAGCTGGTCGGGAGAGCTGGGGCGGTGGTTTGAGAAAACGCGGCATGAGGGAATTCGGGTGCTGGGGCCGGCGGCCGCGCCCATCACGCGCTTGAAGCGTGATTACCGGTATCACTTCATCCTGAAGTCGGCGAGCCGTGAAAAGATGAATGCGCTGTTACGGGGGATGCTGGCGGAAGCTGCGGCACGCAAGATTCCGCGGACGCAGGTGATCGTGGATGTGGACCCGGTTTGGTTGATGTAGAAGAAGCGCGAGTAAACATTTGTAAACCCGCGATGCCGGGGGCGAGTCGGCGGGTCGGGAGGAAACGTTCTTGTCAGTTTTTTCTTTCGCAACTTTCTTCTACAATCCGGGTTAGCGCATCCTAAGGTTATACAAAGACAGGAGTGTCTTATGAATTCCCTCGGCTCCCCGAAGTGTGCTGGACGCCTGCTCATGGGTCTGGCGGCGATAACCAGCATTTTCCTGATAACCAGCTGTGGCAATGGCAATGGAGGGATAGTCCCGATCAACCCTGTCGGCTTTAGCAACAGCAGCCTCACAGGCACGTACGTCTTTTCGACAATAGGCGTGGACTCCGACGAAGGCGCGCCACTTTCCCTGGCTGGCGCCTTTCAAGCCAACGGAACCGGCGGCATTGGAGGGGGTACGATGGACGTTGTGGGTGAGGAGTTTGGCATAGGGACCGGTCAGTCGATTAACACCAATTCTTCGTACTACGTGAACGCCGACGGCCGCGGACAGGTAACGCTGAATATCAATGGAGCCAGCTTTGTACTGGCTTTCGTGCTGACTTCGACGTCTCACGGGCTGGTGACTGAATACGACGGCAATGGGACGGGCAGCGGCACGCTCGATTTGCAGACCGCGCTAACCGGTCAGAGCCAAATCGCGGGCCCGTATGCGTTCGCGATGGGTGGGTTTGACGGCGGAGGCAATCCCTTCGCGACGGTGGGAGCGATCGACCTCGATGTCAATGGAAACATCACGACGGGCGCGCAGGACTTCAACGACGCCGGGGACAATTATTCAAATCCCCCAACGGGTGCGGTCATCATCGGGTCGGGGACGGCCCCGGGGCAAGCGACTTTTACATCCACTGAGCAAACGTTTGACTTCTACCCGATTGACGCCACGCACTTCAAGTTGATCGAAACCGACGGAGACCAATTTCTGGCGGGCGACGCCTATACACAGACGGGCGCTACCATTCCGAGCGCCATGGCATTCTCCATGGTGGGAGGCGTTTTTGTTGGCGCCGCCGACGCGGGTCTTATGACCTACAGCGATGGAACGTTTAGCGGCTACGGGGAGGCCAATCTCAACGGAGTCCTTAATCAGATAGAGTCATTCACCGGTACGCCTGGTGCGACAGGAGTGGGCGGCCGGGTTGCAGTTACTCTCGACGGCTTCGTTCCGGCCGACTCATGGGTTGTCTATCCGTCGGTCGGAGGACTTCTGATGCTGGAAACCGATGAGAACGTATTGCTGGGCGCGGCATATTCGCAGACCAGCGGACAGACGATCGCGCCTACGGAGAACTATGGATTGAATCTCAGCGCCATTAACACGAGCGGCGATTACGTGGAAAACGACATCGCTCAGTCCCTCACCACAACCAGCAACACCTTCAGCGGACCGATCGATATCAGCGATGACTATGGGGATGGCAATGTAAGCCTGAACAGGCTGACGCTGGCGGGCCAGTACACTGTTAATTCCGACGGCACGGGTTCAGTCACCACTACCGCCGGCGGGAGCGCCTACATCAACTTCGACTTCTTCCCGGTAAACAGCGGCGCGCTGCTCTTGCTGGAAACCGACAGCACTCAGATCGGGGCAGGAGTGTATGAGTTGCAGACTCCTCCGTCGGGAGGCGTGGCGCAGGCTCGTAGCTCGCAGTCTCGTATGTCGTTGGCGCGGCCGCTGATCCTGAAACCAGCAGCGCGGGCACAGATGGCGGCGCGGCACAAGAAGTAGGAAGCAAGGCAGACTTGACTCGGCAAGCAACGAAGAAGGGCGCGGCCTGATGGCCGCGCCCATTTTTTCTTCAGAAACCTGTTTTCTGAAAAGGTCGCTGACCTCAGAGGCTAAAGCCCGGCGTTTATGTGAGCGGTTAGCGGCACGACTGAAGAGGTTGCGGAAAAACTCCGTCGTCAGCATGGCCTCGGCGGCTGAAGCCGGACTCAAAACAAAGCCTTTACCGCAGCGCTGAAGCGCTGCGCCACCCAAAAGCCGGGGTAAGCCGGAATTTTTCCGCAGCCTCCGAAGTCGTGCCTTCCCAAAGCCAGCCTTCGAGGCCACACCTGGCGACGACGCCAGGGTAGCGAGCTTACTTGATCGCTTCGGCGGCGATGCGCTCGGTGACGAAGGCCTCGATCACGTCTCCGGCTTTGATGTCGCCGTAGTTCGCGATTGAGATTCCGCACTCCATGCCGCTGGTGACTTGCGAGGCGTCGTCTTTGAAGCGGCGCAGCGATCCGACTTTGCCTTTGAAAACGACGACGTTATCGCGGAGCAGCCGCACTTCGGAATCGCGCTTGAGGAGGCCATCGGTGACGCGGCATCCGGCAATGGTCCCGACTTTGGGAATGCGGAAGGTCTCGAGGACTTCGGCGCGGCCCTGGTAGGTTTCTTTGATAGTCGGCTCCAGCAGGCCGGTCATGGCGCGCTTGATCTCATCCTGCAGCTCGTAAATGATCGAGTGCAGGCGGATGTCGACTTTTTCCTGCTCGGCGAGTTCCTGCGCTTTGCGCTCGGGACGGACGTTGAAGCCGATGATGATGGCATTCGAGGCCGAGGCCAGCAGTACGTCGGTTTCGGTGATCGCTCCAATGCCGGAGCGAAGCAATTTCAGGCGCACTTTGTCGTTCGAGAGACGTCCGAGCAGATCGCCGAGGACCTCGACGGAACCCTGCACGTCGGCCTTGAGGATGACGTTGAGTTCTTTCATGCCGGCGGTCTTCAGTTGCTCAGCCAGGCCTTCGAGAGAAACGCGAGAACTCTTGGCGAGCGTGGCTTCGCGGGCTTTTTGCTCGCGGTATTCGGAAATGTCGCGGGCTTTTTCGCGGTCGGTAACGACGACGAACTGATCGCCGGCCTGAGGCAAGCCTTCGAGGCCGATGATTTCTACGGGGGTCGAAGGCGGAGCTTCTTTTAGCGCGCGTCCGCGATCATCGAACATGGCGCGAACTTTTCCGTAGACGTTGCCGACGACGAAATTGTCGCCGGCGCGCAGGGTGCCGTTCTGCACGAGAATGGTGCCGACGGGTCCGCGTCCGCGATCGAGTTTCGCTTCGAGGACGAGGCCGCTGGCGGCGCGTCCGGGAGTCGCTTTGAGCTCCTGGAGATCGGCCGTGAGCAGAATCATTTCCATGAGCAGATTCAGGTTCGTCTTTTGCTTCGCGGAAACATCGACGAAGACTGTCTTGCCGCCCCACTCTTCGGGGACGAGGCCGCGATCGGCGAGCTGTTTTTTGACGCGTTCGGGCAGAGCTCCGGGCTTATCGATTTTGTTGACGGCAACGATGATGGGAACTTCAGCGGCGTGCGCATGATCGATGGCTTCGACGGTTTGCGGCATGACGCCGTCGTCGGCAGCGGTGACGAGGACAACGATGTCGGTCGCTTTCGCTCCGCGCGACCGCATGCGGGTGAAGGCTTCGTGACCGGGCGTATCGAGGAAGACGATCTCGCGTCCGAAAGCCGGGGATGCCGTATCGGTGATCGCTACTTTATAGGCGCCGATATGCTGGGTGATTCCGCCGGCTTCGCCTCCGGCTACATTGGTGGAGCGAATGGAATCGAGGAGGGTCGTCTTGCCATGATCGACGTGGCCCATGATGGTGACGACGGGCGGGCGCTGAATTGCTTCCGCGCCTTCTTCGCTGCTCTCGACGGCAGCATCGGTATCTTTGGAGGCCTGCTCTTCGAAGGTGATGACTTCAGTGTCGGCTCCGAAGAACCGGGCCATTTCGCTGGCGAGTTCGGCGTCGAGGGTCTGGTTGATGGTGGCGAAGACTCCGCGGACCACGAGACGGGCGATGACATCTTTGGCGCGAATTCCCAGCTTCTCGGCCAGATCTTTAACGGAAATTCCTTCCGTGATGGTGATGTTCCGGGTGATAGGCGCCGGCTCATTGCTGATGATCATGCGCGGCGGAGGAGTGTAGCCCTTCATCGGGCCTTCCTTCACACCACGCGGCACGTATCGTTGTCCGGGCCGCCTGGATGGCGCACCTGGACGAGCGCCTGGACGCGACGGTCCGGGCGGGGCGATGCCCGCTCCGGGACCAACACCGAGGGGGCGAGCTCCGGCAGGCGCGATGCGCGTGGGGTGCATGGGACGGCGCTCTCCGGGACGCAGCGCGGGACGGGGCGCGCTTCCTCCTGGGGCCGGTGGACGCGATGTGCGCTGAAAAATTGGCTGGCCGGGCACGGGGCGTCCCGGGGCTGGACGGGGAATTGCGCCAGCCGCGGAGGCTCCGGGCGGAGGCAGTGGGGCCTTGTAGACGGGCCGCGGGCCGGTCTGCGGCATGATCATTCGCGGCGGCGGCGCGACCGACACCGAGGGTGTTACCGGCGCCGCAGATTGCATCTGGGTGACATTCGCTGGAGCTGAAGGCGGATGTGCTGCCGGGGTTCCGATGGGCGGAAAGGCTGGAGTGGCAACCCGCGGAGCGGTGATTGACGGCGCACCCGATGATACGGAGGATCCTGCAGCGGGTGTAGTGGCAGCGGGCGGAGTGACAGGCGCCTTGGGCGGGATAACAACCACCGACGGCGGGCGATAGGTGGCAGCGACCGAGGCAGGAGTCACCATTCTGGGCGCTGGCGGCGCGGGGGCTTCGCTGGCAGATTTCGGCGGTATGGCCTTCGGCGGTACCGCGGCGGATCGCGAATCTATCTTTATTTCTCCCTTGCTATCTGCCTTCGCTTCTGCGGCCGGCGCGGCGGCGGGCGGCTTGACAGAGGGACGCGAGGCGGGCGGCTCGGGTGTTCCCTTCTGCTGGGTGATGGCGCGCAGCACGTCTCCGGGGCGGGAGATGTGGGAGAGGTCGATCTTAGTTTTGATTTCTTCTTCGCCATGGGTGGCGCGCGAAGAAGACTTCGCCCCACTCGGCGCTGCATCGGAGCGGCCACGAAGATGCTTGCGCACCAAGTCCGCTTCGTGGTCTTCAAGGGAACTGGAGTGCGTTTTCTTCTCCGTGACACCCACCGAGGTCAGAGCGTCAAGAATTTCCTTGCTCTTGACTTCTAACTCACGGGCCAGATCGTTGATTCGAATCTTACTCATCCGCTGTCGTTTCCTCTTCCTGTCGCACGTCTCGAGTCTCTAAGCTCGCATATCTAACCTCACGAAATCCCTTCGCCAAATTGCTTCCGTTCGAGCTTTCTTTTGACGAGGTCCGCGCCTTCGGTCCGGAGGCGACTCCGAACTCGCCACGATCCTGATCAACGCTACTTGTCTTCCGGGGCTTCTTCAGTCGCGGCTTGTTCCGCCGCAGCTTCGGCGTCTTCGCCTGCCAGCGCCGTGTCGGTGGGGCCCGCTACCACATCCAACCTTGCCGCTGCTAACTCGTCGTCTGGCGGTGATGCCGGATCGCCGCTATTTTCCGGGGCAGCATTTTCCGGTAGAGCGCTTTCCGGTTCAGCGGCCAATGCATCTGCTTCGACCGTTCCTTCCGTCAGCAATTCTTCGCTGACGGGCTGTTCGGCAGCCACAGCCTCGCCGCCATCCAGACTGGCAAAGTAATTATTGACCGCAATACTGATTTTTTCCACCGTTTTCGGACCGATGCCCTCGATTGCTTCCAATTGCTCGGGCGTCATATCAGCCAGCGATTCCACGGTATTGATGCCGGCAGCCTTCAGTTTCTCGACCAAACCTTCGCCGAGACCAGTGACGATTTCGAGAGGAGTGACGGTCTGGGTGACCAGCGCCGACATCTGCTGTTCGACTTCCTGGCGCTTTTCTTCCTCGCTCTTGATGTCGATCTTCCAGCCCAGGAGCTTGGCCGCGAGGCGCACGTTCTGACCTTTTTTCCCGATGGCGAGCGAGAGTTGGGTGTCATCGACGACGACTTCGAGGTGCTTGTCGGCGGCATCAACAATGGTTACGCGGCTGACCTTCGCTGGTTGCAGCGCTTTTTCGGCGAAGGTGACGGGATCCTCGTGGTACTCGATGATGTCGATCTTTTCTCCGCGCAACTCACGAATGATCGACTGCACACGCATCCCTTTCATGCCGACGCAGGCGCCAACGGCGTCGACGTCTTTGTCTTTCGACATCACGGCAATCTTGGTGCGCTCGCCGGCTTCGCGGGCAATGGCGCGGATTACAACTGTGCCGTCATAAATCTCCGGCACTTCGGTCTGAAACAGATGCTGGACTAATTCGGGAGCGGAACGCGAAGCCACGACGCCCGGACCCTTCACGGCTTTTTCGACGCGAACGATGACGACGCGGATGCGCTCACCGACCGCGAACGACTCCAGCCGCGACTGTTCCTTGCGTCCCATGCGTGCTTCGGCCTTGCCAATGTCGAGGATCACATCGGGACCTTCGATGCGCTTCACGGTCGCATTCACGATCTCGTTGACGTGTCCGATGTACTCGTTGTAAACCGTGTCGCGTTCTGCTTCACGTACCTTCTGAAAGATGACCTGCTTGGCCAGCTGCGCGGCGATCCGTCCCAGAATTCCTTCGGTTACTTTCGGAGTGAGAAGTTCGCCGCCGGCTTCCGCCGCCGGGTCCAGTTTGCGGGCCTGCTCGACCGTCACCTGCAGGGCGGGATCTTCCACCTGCTCGGGAGCCTCGACGATCGACTTCACCGCATAGACATTGATCTTGCCGCTGTCTTTATCGAGAACGGCGCGCAGGTTTTCCTGCGTCTTGTAGTACTTGCGCGTAGCGACAACGATGGAGTCCTCAACCGCGCTGACCACAATCTGCGGATCAATGCCTTTTTCCCGGCTGACCCCTTCGATGATGTTGTAAAGCTCGCTCGCCATAAAAGTCAGTTCTCAGTTCTCAGTTCCCAGTTCTCAGTGGAGGCGGGGCGACCCGCTGCGACTGAGAACCCGGAGCTGAGAACTAAATTTCAGGTACCAGATTCGCTCTCTCTACGTTTCGCAACTCAATCTCGACCGTCGAAGACTCGCCTTCTTTGGGACGCATCTTCTTTTTCCGCGCCGCACTCAGATCCAGCAACAGCTTTCCGTCCTTGAAGCTTTCCAGCTCCCCTTCAAAGTGCCGGTTGTTGTTCACCGGCTCGCGCGTCATCAGCTTTACGCGACATCCGCGGAAACGCTCAAAATCCGCCGCCTTGGTCAGCTTGCGATCGAGCCCCGGAGAGGAAACCTCCAGCACATACGATCCGCCCGGCAGCGCGTCTTCAACGTCGACGATGGTGCCGAACTCGCGGCTGAACTTCGAACAATCCTCGTGCGTGACTCCGTCGGGACGGCTTGCCGCCGGGGCCGCTCCTGGCCGGTCGATGAAGACCCGCAGTGTGCGGTGCTTGCCCGACCCGAGGATTTCCACTTCGACCACTTCCAGCCCGCTCGAGCCAGCCACCCGCTCCGCAATTTGCCGGACCTTATCTAGATCAAAAGCCATGTTTTCAATAAATTGCGGCCCAAACCCTGGTTCGGCCCATCTTCATGAAGCACCCCAAACTAAAAAGTGGGCTTTCGCCCACTGGTGTGCTTCGACAGTGCTGACACTACGACACAACAGTTTCCATTACCAACTATACGCCGCGACTATGGAAAAGACAAACCTGCGCGAGGCTGGCGGAAGTGTGCCGAATCGGAGAATCCGTGAAGGATGCAGAAGTTTCTGAAGTAACCTTGTGGTCATTCTGTCGATCCCGCAAACTGCTGGTAATGCAGGTTTCTCGAGCCCATCTCGCGATCGCCATAGGCTCAGCGGGTCTGTTGGTGTTGGTGTTTCTCGGCTATCTCTACTGGCTGACCACGCAGCCGCCGGTACTGTCGCGGTCGGTGGAACGCGATCCGCTGACCAACATGCCGATCAGCATCACGATGAATCCGTTTCGTGACCGCACTATTGAGCGCATCGCGAATCGCTTTATCTCGGAGATGCGCGATGGCAACTGCCGTCAATTGCTCGCGCAGTGGGAAAAAGACTATCGCAGGAAGCGAGCTGACTTTGTTTGCGAGTCAGAAACGCAGCACCCGCTCATTTCCTGGAACCTGATCGAATGGGAAGACGCGCCGCCGCTGATCATTCTCCACTACAAAGGCCAGCGCTACAGCAGTCCGGCGCAGGACGCAACTTACAAAGATCTGTTTTCAGTGACTGAGGAAAAGAAAGACGAAGGCTGGACAGTTACTAAGTACGACGCGTTCTACTGAGAAACTGGCGGATCACTAACCACCGATATGCACCATGGTCCGCGAGGCGGGCACGAATCCAGGCTCGCCGATGTGGTGCCGCTCTTCTTTATTGGCTACGACTCCCACGATGAACTCGACAAGTTCTTCGTCAGCGGCTCCGCGGCGCATTAGTTCATGCAGGTCGTGATCCCAGACGGAGAATAAGCAAGTACGCAGCCTGCCGTCGGAGGTGATGCGGATGCGGCTGCAGTGGCCGCAGAAGGGATGCGATACGGGCGCGATAATCCCAATCTCACCTACGCCGTCGGCGAAGCGGTAGCGCCGCGCTGTTTCGCTGCGCTCGTGCGCGATCTCTTGCAGGGGCAAGTACTCCGACATGCGGCGAACGATTTCGTCGAGCGTGACTACGATTTCCGGAGTCCAGACGCGGTCTTCTTCCAGCGGCATGAACTCAATGAAGCGGACGACTACGTGCTCTTCGCGCGCGAACATTCCGAAGGGAATGATCTGGTCTTCGTTAAAGCCGCGCAGCAGGACACAATTGATCTTCACCGGATCGAGGCCGGCGCGGCGCGATGCCCGGACTCCCGCCAGCACGCTTTCAAATCCGTTGGGAACGCGGGTGATGCGCGCGAAGCGGTCGGGATCGACTGCGTCCATGCTGATGGTGATGCGATCGAGGCCGGCGTCTTTGAGCGGCTGGGCGATCTCGGCCAGCAGATGGCCGTTCGTGGTCAGCGCAATTTCGGGCTTCTTTCCCTCGGCCGTGCGCAATTGAGTGAGGTCGCGAACAAACTCGATGATGCCCTTGCGGAGCAGCGGCTCGCCGCCGGTCAGGCGAATTTTGGTGATGCCGAGGCCAACCAGAATGCGGGCCATGCGCAGATAATCGTCGAATGGGAGTTCGGCGTAGGCGGCTCCGTTGGTGCCGGTGCGACAGTAAACACACTTATAGTTGCAGCGGTCGGTGATCGAGATCCGCAGGTCGTGGATGGAGCGCCCGAAATGGTCGGTAAGCGTCGGCATTCAGCACTCAGCAGTTAGCACTTAGCATTCAGAGTATAGATGCGCAAGGCCGCTTTCGCGAACCGCGGAGTTCGCCACTGGGCTGCTAGACTTTGAGCATGAGAGCAGCAGCATGAAGGCATTGGTAATCACGCGGTTTGGCGGACCGGAAGTGCTCGAACTGCAGGAAGTCGCTGAGGTGCAGGCTACGGCGGAGCAAGTGCTGGTGGGTGTTGAGGCGGGCGGACTGAACTTTGCCGATCTGATGACAGCACAAGGAGGATACGCGACAGCCCCGAAGCCTCCGCTGACGGCGGGCCGCGAATTTGCGGGGCGCGAGGTGACGAACCAGCGGCGGGTGATGGGGTATACGCAGTGGGCGGCGTTCGCAGAGCAGACGGTCGCGCATCGCGACCTGGTTTGGCCGATTCCGGAAAACTGGACCGCAGAAGAGGGCGCGGCTTTTCCGGTCAACTTCTTCACCGCTTACTTCGCTTATTGGAAGGCTGGTTTGCTGGGGCCGAACGCTGCTCAAGGCGGAGCTCGCGTGCTGATTCATGCGGTTGCTGGAGGAGTGGGAACGGCGGCGGTGCAGATCGGGAAAATTCTTGGGATTGAGATGTACGGGACTTCATCCTCAGACGAAAAGCTGGCGCGAGTGCGCGAGCTGGGATTGCAACACGGCATCAATTACCGGCAGCGAGATTATGTGGAGGCGATAAAAGAGCTGACGGGCGGCGAGGGCGTTGATGCGGTGTTCGAAATGCTTGGAGGCGAGCACGTGGCGAAGAGCGTGAAGTGTCTCCGCGATTTCGGACGCGTCATTGTTTATGGCGCGGCGACGGGCGAAGCTCCGCAACTCGACACTCGCGTTTTGTACGCGAAGGGAGCGAGCGTGCATGGTCTGTGGCTGTCGTACCTGAGCGCGAATCGTTCTTTGATGGAATCGGGATGGAAACAACTTTCCGAATGGATTTCGGCGGGCAAACTGCATCCTGTGATCGGGAAAGTTTTTCCGATCGAGAAGGCGCGCGAAGCCTACACGCTGCTGCAGGAAGGCAAGAACTACGGAAAGATTGTGCTGAAGATGTGAGGAGTTGGCAAATCTTCGCTTCGCTGACGGATTGTCACAAACCTTTTCTTCTTTTCTGACGAATCTCCCGACAAATTTCCTGACAAAACACTCTGGCTGTGTTGCTCTTCAAGTATGCGGGCTGCTAACGCAGCGTCGCGTTGGCCGTCTAATGCGCAGGCAGTAATCAGCAGCGTGCAGAAAAAATAAACCGGGAACTTACCCGGTGCGAGATTCGTACCTTGTGGTGAAGCAGCAAGAAGTGGACGAAAACCATTTCGATCGAGAAATTTTCGATCCACGGAAGACAATTTTTTCAGGGTGACGGGACTAGATCGCGCGTGGTTTTGGCGGCCCTGCGCGAGCCAGTCCGGGCAAAGAGAACGAGTATGAGCCCGCGTCTTTGTTGTGTCACCCTGACAGGCGAATTGTAGGCTATTGCAACAAAAACGCAAGGCCTCAGTTGAGCGCGCTCGAACCATCACCAGCCGCCCTAACATCCCGGCCGGAAACCGGGAAGAAAGCGAAGGAGCATTATGAAATTGAACCATGTGGCGAAGACGGTTGTGCTAGGGCTGGCGGTGCTGCTCGCATCGAGCGCGTTTGCAAGTAACAAGGGCTCACTGCAAGTGACGGAATCGGTCGAAATCAACGGCCAGCAGCTCCCGGCCGGCGATTATCAGGTGCGCTGGACGGGAACGGGATCGAATGTCGAACTTACCTTCATGCAAGGCAAGAAAGAATGCGCGAAGACTTCGGCGAAGCTGGTGACGCTGGAAAAGCCGTACGGCTATGATTCGGCGGTCGTCGATCACAGCAGCGGTAAAGCCACGGTTTCTGAAGTGCGCTTCGCGGGCAAGAAATATGAGCTAGCCATCGGCGCAACCGACAAGGCTGAGATGAGCGCGGGGAAGTAAGTTAGTAACTTTTAGTTAATAACTCCTGGAAGAGAACAATCATGGGAGCGCTGCGGCGCTCCCTGTTTGTTTTGGGATCGAGCTAGCGCCGACTTCGCAAAATAGAAGCGCAACGTTCCTGAGGCTTCCAGACCCTTTTTGAACGTGGTCCGTTAATTCTTTACCGTCATTGCATCGGAGTCAACTGCCTTCTTGCCAGTGATACCTTCCAAGCCGGCCAGGACTCCACGATAGTCGTTCTTGTCGCATTGCATAGCGAAGCCGCCTTTCTTGTCGCCGTCTGCCCAAGTTAACCCGACGAAGTGTTTTTTTGACTTCGTCAAGGCCATAAGAGCGCCAATCCCCAAGGATATGATAGCCAAACCAATAGCCGCTCCGACGCGACGGTGGACGTCTTGCCCGTAGCTTATTTCAGTCACAGATGAGGCAGCAATCGTCGTTATGTCTGTTTTATCTCTAACGAGACGAATTTGATTAGCATCGATGTACAGTTTTATTCCCGTTCCGGCCTTAAGGTCGGGTAATGATCCACCGTCATAGGTTACTTTGTAGCTGTTATCTCCAGCGAAACTAAGCGTCGGTATGGCGATGCACAGAAGGACGGCGATCAGAGTTCTCATTAAGTCTCCTTCAATTCGCTGGCAGCTTAACACAGTCGAGGAGAATGAGCTGTGACGAATAGGTTCCCGGAGCAGAACCTCTCCGCCTCAGGCGGGTGATTAGAGGGATCGTTGTGGCAGTGGTGAACCTCTGCTCGGCCCAAGACCAGCGGGTTCCTAGTGCATTTTCTATGCCGAACTTCGTGGAGAGTGCGGCGGTCGCCCTCGGGGGCTAAAGCCCGTCGTTATTCCGCTTTTGGTGGCACGGCTGAAGCCGTGCCCTTCCCAACAACAGGCTTTCCCAAAAACAGTTACCGTATCGACCTAACAACGGAGCGGAAGATGTGTTGTTAGTATTTCGGCATCTTAGGATCGATACGCTCGGCCCAGGCGGTGATTCCTCCGGTGAGGTTATGGACCTTGGTGAAGCCGGCTTGTTTTAGGAAGGCTACGGCTTTGGCGCTGCGTCCGCCCATTTTGCAATGGGCGACGATTTCGCGGCTGGAGTCGAGTTCGGCGACACGCTTGGGTAAGTCACCGAGGGGGATGAGATATCCGTTGAGGTTGCAGATCTGGTATTCGTGGGGCTCGCGCACGTCGAGAATAAAAATGTCGGCTTTGGCGTCGAGCTTCTTCTTTAATTCTTCCACTGAAAGTTCGGACAAATTTCCTCCAGATACAGGTTCTTCCTGTCCGCGGATGCCGCAGAATTGATCGTAATCGATGAGCGCCGAGATGGTGCGGTGGGTGCCGCAAATGGGGCAGTCGGGATTCTTGCGCAGCTTGAGTTCGCGAAACTTCATGCCGAGGGCATCGACAAGCAGCAGGCGTCCGACCAGCGAATCACCCTGGCCGAGAATGAGCTTGATGGTTTCGGTGGCCTGAATGACGCCGACCAAGCCGGGAAGGATACCGAGGACTCCACCTTCGGCGCAGGAAGGCACGAGACCGGGCGGCGGCGGCTCAGGATAGAGGCAGCGATAGCAAGGACCACCTTCGGTGGCGAAGACGCTGGCCTGGCCTTCGAAGCGGAAAATCGATCCGTAGACGTTGGGCTTGCCGGTGAGCACACAGGCGTCATTGACGAGATAGCGGGTGGGGAAATTGTCGGTGCCGTCGGCAACGATATCGAACTCGCGAAACAACTCAAGCGCGTTGGCGCTGGTGAGTTTGGTGTCGAAGGTTCTCAAATTCAAAAAGGGATTGATCGCCTTGAGCTTTTCGGCGGCGGAGTCGAGCTTCTTGCGGCCGACGTCAGCGGTGGTGTGAATGATCTGACGCTGCAGGTTGGTGTAGTCGACGACGTCGAAGTCGACGATGCCGAGCGTACCGACTCCCGCAGCGGTGAGGTAGAGAGCGAGCGGCGAGCCGAGGCCGCCGGCCCCGATGCAGAGGACTTTCGCGGCCTTGAGTTTCTGCTGCCCCTCCATGCCGACCTCGGGCATGATGAGATGGCGCGAGTAGCGCAGGATTTCGTCGTTGCTGAGGGCGGGAGCGGGCTGCGGGGGATTGGCTTCCAGGGATTTTGCTTCGGATTTCACGTCAGTCAGCGTGGCCATAACATCCTTAATTATAAGTGCGTCGTGAACGGCAGCTTCGATCTTTGGGGCTCGCAGCCACCGGCGATGGACGGCACTATAGAAATGGTATCACCGTCTTTCAGGGCGGTGGCTTCCTTCTGCAGGTAGCGCATGTCTTCGTCATTGACGTAGACGTTGACGAAGGCGCGGAGTTTGCCGTCGTCGGCAAAGAGGTGGCGTTTGAGGTCGGGATGCTGCGCGACGAGGCCGGCGAGCGCCTCGGCGACGGTTTTGGCAGTGACATCAACCGACGACTGCTTGCCGGAATATTGGCGGAGCGGGGACGGTATTTGAATCTTGGGCATGTATATAAGGATGCTATGGTATGCCAGAAGATGCAATTGAAAATTGGGGTCCGGCACGCACAGGCGACCCATGGTCAGTCCACATCAATGTTCTCGTCGATGAATTTCTTATCGGATTCATCGCTCCCGGTCAGTTCGAATGAATTGGTAGCCGTCGGCTTGCCTTGCTCCACGCTGGTGATTACGTAGGAACAGCCGAACCAGTGGGCTTCGGCCAGGTCGGTGGGTGACCACTGCGCAGGGTGGTCGGGATGGGAGTGATAGAAGCCGAGGATGTCTTCTCCACGATCGCGGGCTTCGCGCTGTATTTCGATGAGCTCTTTGGGATCGATGTGGTAGCGGTTATGGGGCGAATCGGCGCGAGTGTTGCCGCATTTTGCGACGCGGGAAACCGTCTTTGAGTTTGCACCATCGTCGTCGAAGTGGCCAAGCAGCACTCCGCAGCATTCGTGGGGATAGGTTTGCTCGCCGTGCTGGCGAAGGGCGGCGTACGCGATCTGTTTGATCTTCAGCATTGGCTAAGGTCAGAGGTTAGAGGTCAGATTGCAGAGGTGAAAACCGGCTCCCGCCGGGGCGCCAAGGCGATGCATTTCTGCAATCTGACGTCTTCCTTCTGCAGTCATTGCTCGCTTTGCAGTCATTGCTCGCTCTGCAATCATTGCTCGCTCCAGAAACGTTCGCTCAGATATTTTTCGCCGGAGTCGCAGAGGATGGTGACGATGGTCGCGGGCTGATCGCTTTTGAGGAGATGGGCGACTTGCAGGCTGCCGACGATGGCGGCGGCGGCGGAAACTCCGACGAGCAATCCTTGTTCGCGGGCTAGTCGGCGGGCCATGGCGTGGGCGGATTCAGTGCTGATTTCGAGATTCTGATCGGCCAGGGACGGATCGTAAATGCGGGGCACGATGGCCGATGGCAAATGCTTGGCGCCTTCGATGCCATGAAAAGCGGAATCGGGCTGGAGCGAGATGCAGCGGATATTCGGATTCAACTCTTTCAGGCGACGGGTAGTGCCGACGAAAGTTCCGGTGGTGCCGAGCATGGCGACGAAGTGGGTGATGTGTCCCTGAGTCTGGTGCCAGATTTCGCTGGCAGTGGTTTCGTAGTGCGCGCGCCAGTTAGCGTCGTTTGAATATTGGTCGGCATAAAAATAAAGATCGGGATCGCGATCGGCGAGTTGGCGCGCGATCTTGATGGCTCCGTCGGAGCCTTCGGAGGGATCGGTATAGATGATATTTGCGCCGTATGCCTGTAGAATGCGTTTTCGCTCGGGAGAAACATTCTCGGGCACGCAGAGGGTGACGGGGAATCCAAGAGCAGCGCCGAGCATGGCGTAGGCAATGCCGGTATTGCCGCTGGTGGAATCGAGAAGAATTTTTCCGGGAGCGAGTTGGCCGGAGTTGCGGGCATCGGCGACGATGCGGGCGGCGGCGCGATCTTTGACGGAGCCGCCGGGGTTGTGCCACTCGGCTTTGCCGAAGAGATGGATGGTGGGGGAATCGACGCTGGGAGAATCGAGGAGCAGCGCATCCAGCGGTAACAAGGGCGTGTTGCCGATGCTGGCGAGAACGACTTCTCCGCGCGGGCGGGAAAGCGATTCAGCCGGCGATGGCGCTGCGCTTGTGGATGCTGATGTCATGGATGCGATACTCCTAAATGCGATACGTCAATGCCATACGTCCAATGAGGGTTGCCCTTGTGACTAGAGTAATGTGCCGGCAATCTTAAAAAGGTATATCTATACTAGCGATGCTGAAATCTACCATCTATTGGATTCGCGATGATGGTTTTGGTTCCATCGAAAGCTTGCAGCGCGCATCTAACCTGATGAAACGAGAATTGAGCTCATAATGTCAGCGAAAGTTGAACAGAAGACCTACGAAGATGCGGTCAGTTGGCTACGGGAGCACGGCTTTGATCTGATTGAGGCTCCGGGGGCGCAGACACGCGTATTTCTGAAGAAGTACAACTGCTCGGCGGCGATCCAGAAGACGGAAGACGGCGGCGCGAAGATTTTCGCCTATCCCGGTTATATGATTGGCAGCGAGATTTCGAAGCTGGTCAATCGCGGGTACCAGCAGTTTTTCAAGACGACGAAAACCGAAGTGCCGGCCACGGCCGACCACTTAAAGGCGCTGCAGCAGTTTTCTGAAGAACTGAAAGAAGCGCTGGGAACGCCAAGCCTGTACAACGAGTCGCTCGGGACGGTCAGCGATTCGTATCAGTATGACCGCGTTAAAGACCGGGATGAGCCGGAGGTCGATCGGCCGAAGCGTCCGTGGGAGACGGTAAAGGTGAAGGCGGCGACGGCGGCGAAGAAGAGCCGGGCGTAAAGAAGCAGCTGCCATTTTTGGTTTGCGTTCCGAGGCTGATTTCCCTTCGAGTTGGGAGTTGCGTCTGATTTCAAGGCATCGCTTTCGCGATGCCTTTTCTGTTTGTCTTCACCCCCGCAAAAATACAAAAACGGTATGATGTCCAGCGGAGGTTGAGGGGAGGCCCATGCGAAGTTTGATGATGCTGACGGGAATCATTGCTGTTCTTATTACGTCAGGTGCTGCGCAGGATTCCGTTGATGCGTCGCGGGGAGCGATACGCAAGGTGATTGAAGAACAGCAGGCGGCCTGGAACCGGCACGATTTGGAAGGGTTCATGGCAGGGTATTGGAATTCTCCGGAGCTGACTTTTTTTTCGGGCGGGAAAGAATCAAAGGGATGGCAGGCGGCGCTCGATCGCTACAAGAACAATTATCAGAGCGCGGGGCACGAAATGGGCAAGCTGGAATTCGCAAATTTGCGGATCGAGATGCTGGGGCCGGAGGCGGCTTTCGTGCGCGGCGAGTTTCATCTGACGATGAGCGACGGGAAGACGCCGCACGGGCTGTTTACGCTTGTGTTCCGCAAGTTTACGGACGGGTGGAAGATTGTGCACGACCACTCGGCGGCGGAGTGAAAGACAGCAGCGATCCTCGGCCTACGGAATCGGAACGGCTTTACCATCTTCGATTTTGAGAGTCATCGTTTCACTACGTTGTTTTACGCCCAATTCATTTACCGCGACAACGTCGCCCCTCGCCTCGATGGTTCGAAGCTTCGCATTGTAGACCACGCGGTTCGCCTGGAGTGAGAAGAGGTTATATGCCACGAAAACAGGATCTTCGTACGGACTTGTCCTGCCAGTGTAGATGCAACTACCATTGATTACCGTAGCGCTCGTGTAACGAATGTAAAGTTGGAACGGCGTGCCGTCTTTCGAACGAATCGAATCGAGAAAGATTGCCCCCAAATCTAAGGAAGGATCCCCATTAGAGCAGTCGGCGGCACCTTTAGGGCTGCTCACTGCGAAGCTATCTGTGATAACAGGGAGGGTTAAGATGACGTCAAGCGTGAGACTGGTCGGCGCCGTTACACGAAAAAGGGGTCGGCGGTAGGTCCTGAAACCGTTTCTCTCTGCGGTCATGGTATAAACGCCGAGCGGGAGGTCAGTTTCGTAGACACCCACATCATTTGTCGCCACGATTTTGTTCAGGTGATCACCATGGAAGGTCACCCTAGCCCCTCCGACGAGGGCTCCCATTTGATCGGTGATCTTTCCCTTCACCTCGAAGGTCTGTGGGTTCGCTGCAAGGCTCGCCGTTTGGTCGAACAGAACGGGAGTGATCAGACTAGCTGCCAGCACTACTACGGCCGCAAACCTCATTGGACACTCCCTGAGCGGGATCGCCCTATTCTAGCTCTGCAGCGCTGCGACATCCTAGTGCCAGACCGTAATCTGGCGAGCGGCATGAACGAAAGAGAAAATTTGTGGCATCGGGGCGGCGTCACGTACATGGTTCTTCGCTCCGCTCAGGGTGACAACCTCAGGCCACGCTGCGAACATGAGGGACTGGAGACTAGCGACCACGGTCCATGGCATCGTTGGCCAGGCGATCGGCAATCTGGTTGTGTTCGCGCAAGGCGTGGCGGATTTCGAAATGTTCGAGGCGCCGCACGAGTTGCTGCGCATCATCGTAGAGCTTGCGCAGTTCGGGATGACGCACCTTGTAGATGCCTTTCATCTGCCGCACCATCAGCTCGGAGTCGCTGACTACCGTGAGTGCCATGATCTGATTTTCGGCAGCGTAGCGGAGGGCGGCGAGCAGTCCCTGATATTCGGCGTAGTTGTTGGTGCGGTGTCCGAGGTATTCACTGAGTTCGGCCACTGGACGGCCGGAAGCGTCTTGGATGGCAACTCCATAGCCGGCAGGGCCGGGATTGCCACGGGCTCCGCCATCGACATGAGCGGTGTGGCCGGCCGGAGGTGCAGCGGCGGGCTTCGGCATAGCTTTAGGGGAAGAAAAAAGATTTCCGGAACTGAGAGAGCGCGGATCCATAGGAGTGAGTTTACAACGTGTGCTGGGCCTGACGCGCCGTGCTTTCGCCATGTGGTTCACATCCATGTAGCGCGCCCATGACAATCTGTCGCATTCATCCCATCACGAGGTCGGCGTTTGCGCGAGTTTCGGCATCATAGATTGGCGGCGATTGGCGGCGATTGGCGGCGGCGACACGTTCGCCAACGACACCTTTGGGAGCGAAGCGTGAACGATAAAGTGAACGATAAAGCGAACGACAAAGCGGGGAATGGTAAATCGAAGTTCGACTGGGTGACCGAGCGTTCCTCATGCTCTCTGCCGAAAGTATTCAACACACTCAGATTAGAGGTTGCGGAAGACGTTAAGACGCGCAACGCCCTGCGCCCCAATAACTCTCCGTATGAGTTCTCGATAGCAGAGAAGGGCGAGGATTTTACGATTCTTCTGAAAACTAAAGACGCGCACAAATCGGTAACATTCAGCCTTGCTCAACACGGAATTGTGGTGCGGGATGACAACGGCGATCCGATGTTTGAGGTGACCCCAACTTTCAGCGATGAGGGCAAGTGCAGGCTCAATGTGAATGGCCAGGAGCGCGAGACCTGGCAAGTGCGAAGGATGGCCCTTGAAGAGCTGATGTTTCAAGGCAATTAGGCTGGAGCTCTGCTGTTGCCGTCGAAGAACCGGTGCGCATCCTCTGCACCTGCTTGGCGAAAAGGATGCGCGCACGGCCTGCTGGATCGAACTGGCGCGCCAGTCTAGTGGTTGTCCCCGTGACTGTGCCGCCAGTTAAAGTATTCCTTCTGTTCGTTGGCAGGCAACTTGCGAAAATCGCGATTGGGATCGCGATGGGTTTCGCGGGCCCACTGGTTGTAATAGACCACTTCGCCCTGGTTCCAGACATGGTAGTCGCTGTAGTAAGGGTCGTAGACCCGGTAGTAGTGATGCGCGCAAGCCGTGCCCAACGCAGCGCACGACAAGGCAGCACCCAGGAAAAGCGAACGGATAAGAGCGGATTTTCCGAGCATGTGTGGTGGCCCTCCTTGTAGTGGTTTCACTGTAGATGCCGGAGTGGAATCGACAGGTTGTTGTGAAAATAACCTCTGAAAAATAAACCCCAGAGCGGGGAGAAAGTTTCAGGGGAATTGCGGGTTAGAGATTGTGGAACGGGAAGTTAACGTCCAGTGGCCAGGCGGGTAGCGAGGCGCTGGGGCAGATTGGCGGCGAGAATTTTTTCCTGCGCCACGCGCAGGTTGTACGGAACACGATAGAAACTGACGATCCATGCGTCAGAATCAAATACAGCGAAGGCGGCGCGCCAGTCGCCATCGCGGGGCTGGCCAACGGAGCCGGGGTTGATGAGATAGCGGCGATCTTTGCGCAGAGGCCAGTCGGAGGACTCGGGCTGACCGACGGTGCGATATCCGGGACGGTAGCCTTCGCTGATGTCGCCGGAAAGGACGAATCCGCCTTGCAGGTGAGTATGCCCGAAGAAAGTGAGCGGTACGGGATCGGTAATGAGCGGCTGGATAGCATCGCGCGCACTGACCATGTATTCATCTTCGTCGAGCGAAGAGCCGTGGACGAACTGCATATCGGGCAGTTGGTCAAGATGCACGGGGCCGTGAGGAAGCGCGCGCAGCCAGTCCAGATTTGCCGGCGAGAGCTGTTCGCGAGTCCAGAGGGTGGCCAAGCCGGCGACAGGATTGAACTCGTCGAGGTTCATGAGGCCGCCAACGGCTTTGTCGTGATTGCCGCGAACGAATGCGCCTCCCAAAGCTTGCGCCTTGGCAATGACCTCGCTGGGATTTCCGCCGTAGCCGACTGTATCGCCAAGGTTGACGACGAGGTCATGGGCTGGAGCGGCGGCTAGACAGGAGTCCAGCGCTTCGAGGTTGCTGTGAATGTCGCTGAGAAGGAGGATACGCACAAAGGGGTGATTATAGCGGTTCCTGGAGGAAATGGGAGGAGCTGGATTTGGGTGTGAGGGCTCAGGTGTCGGGAAAAGCCTTCGGGGATACGTTCACTACCGGGCAGCGCGCCCAATGTGCAGCGCTCACCTCAACCAGCGGCGGGAGTTTGTCGGCACAGGCGGCGATGCGATATGTGCAACGCGGTTCGAACGGGCATCCGGAAGGAAGTTGTGCGATGTTGGGCACGCTGCCTTCGATGGTTGCCAACGGGACTTTGCGATCGGTTGAGAGGGTGGGAATCGCATGCAACAGTCCCTGAGTATAAGGATGAGCGGGCGCGTGGAAGATGTCAGCCTTGGAGCCGAGTTCGACGAGGCTTCCGGCGTACATGACAGCGACGCGATCGGCGACGTGCGATACGACGGCGAGATCGTGGGAGATGAAGAGCATGGCGAGTCCGAACTTGTGGCGCAGGTCATTGAGGAGATCGAGAATCTGCTGTTGGATGGTGACATCGAGCGCGGTGGTCGGTTCGTCGGCAATGAGCAGTTGGGGGCGGTTGACGATGGCCATGGCAATCATCACGCGCTGCCGCATTCCACCTGAGAGCTGGTGCGGATAACTGCGGGCGCGCTGATCGGGCTCAGGGATGGCAACCTCACGCATGCCTTCGACGGCGCGTCGCCACGCTTCCGCCTTGCTGACGCGGTGATGAGCGAGGACGGCTTCCGCAATCTGGTCGCCGACGCGCATGACGGGATTGAGCGCGGTCATGGGCTCCTGAAAGATCATAGCCATGCGCGAACCGCGAAGCTGGCGCAGCTGATCGGGAGGCATAGTGGTGAGATTCGCGGGCGAAGTGTCGCTCTTGCCATCGTGAAGAGTGATCTCTCCTGAGACTTGGGCTGCGGGCGGAAGTAATCCCATGATGGCCAGGGAGGTGATGGATTTTCCCGATCCCGACTCGCCGACTAAGCCGAGCACTTCGCCGGGAGCGATGGTGAACGAGAGGCTGCGGACGGCGAGCGCGTTGGAGGCCAATGGCGTGGAAGCCGAGCGGGTTGCTCGCGACTGCGGAAAGTGAATGCTCAAGTCGCGGACATCGAGAAGCGGTTGCACGAAGGGTATGGTATCAGCCGACTGCGCGCCTTTAGTCGTGACTCACTCTAGTCCGGCTTTCGCCAGCATCTCCAGAAACTGCTTCTGGGTGCGCATATCGATCGACTGCGCTACCAACTTGCCTTCGCGGTCGTAGACGAAGCTCTTCGGAATGCCTTCGACGACGAAGGCTTCGTTAACCTTGCGTCCGGGATCGAGCAAGACGGGGAAAGACACTTTGCGTTCGCGGATGAAGGGCTCGACCTTGGCCGCTTCTTCGTCGGAGATGCCAAGCACAACGAAACCCCTGGGGCCGAAACGGGTGTAGAGGGTTTCGAGATCCGGCATCTCTTTGCGGCAGGGCGGACACCAAGTGGCCCAGAAATTCACCAGCACGACTTTGCCGCGCAGTTCGGAGAACGTCCAGCTCTTGCCGGAGAGATCCTTCAAGGTGAAGTCGAGATGCTCGCGCTTGCGGTCGTCGGCTTCAAGCCTGGTCATGGCGGCGTGAAACTGTCCGTCATCGTTGGTGAAGGAGAACGGCAGAGTGACGTGTTCGTAGCGGACGAGAGTGGCCAACTCGATATAAGCGTGGGCAGGTTCGCGAGCGGCAAGTGCACGAGCAGGGGTTTTGCCTTCGGGGTCCTTGATAATCTGCCATGCAGCGGGACGATCACGCAAGGTTTCGGCGAGGGTGGTTGCGACTTCCTGCAGGGTGTCGTGTCCGAAATCGCCTTCGGTGGAAAGTCCCGCTAAACCGAGTGCGAGGCGCAGCTTATTGTCGGTTGCTGGCAGCTTGCGGATCTGGAGCGCCAGATCTTTGGTGGTGGTTGCACGCACATCATCGGCGAGGGCGCGAAGGCCGTGGATCTGATCGGCGATGGGCTGCTCGTCTGCGCTAAAGACAACCTGATTCTGCTGGGCGAAGGCGCATGGCGTTGCAAGGCTGACGAGTGCGAACAACATTGCGGCGAGCACTACAAGGAGTTCTATCTTTATCTGGTGAATCGGGGTCTTGCGTTCCATAGGCTACAAGCTTAGCAAGTGATGGGTTCGCGCACCAAGTGCGGGACTAATTCTGGGCGGTCGTTTCTGCTAGGGTCAGTCTTCTACTGTGCGTTGGATAGCGGAATGACGGAGGCTGGCACATGAAGTGGATTGGCTGTGAGGTGATTTTTTGCGCCTTGGCGTTGTTGTGCGCGTCAACTCGCGTCCCCGCACAACAGGACGAAGCCACGGCGCGCGCGCAGGTTCTGGGGCTGGAGAAGACGTGGAATCAGGCTTATAAGTCCGGAGACACCAAGGCGCTTGACGTGATTCTGGACAATTCGCTGGTGCTGGTTGAAGACGATGGATCGCTGAAGACCAAGTCGGAATTTCTGGCGAGCGTAAAGCGGGCGAGTGTTAATGAGGAGCAGGTTGCTCCAGAATCGCTGACAGTGCGCGTGTTTGGCAACACGGCGATTGCGATTGGAGTGATTGCGGTGAAGGAAATGAAAAGCGGAAAATCGACGGTTCACCGCGAACGATTTATTGATACCTGGATTTTCAAAAACGGGTCGTGGGTTTGCATCGCAACGGATGCGACTCCGATGACTCATGCGGGGGGTTAGGGATTGCGAGGGCCTTTTCGTGGATTGGAAGAGCGGACATCAGCCGATGACGAGTTCGTCGGCCGCCGCGCTGGCAAGCACACAAAGATTGATGAAGACGCGGGCGTTGAAAGGATCCCTGGCGCCTGCTTTGCGCAGAATGCCCGCAAGATTCGATCTGAGGATACGGTAAATCTGCATCATCTCCACAACGCTGGGCTGACGCCGATTGCGGACGAACGCGTTGCAAAGCTCGCGAAAAACTCCTTGCACGGTGCCGCCGTGAATATAGACATCCGTCCCATCGAGATCGCTGAGCGATTTCTTGATGCGATGTGGCACGGTCTCGCAAACAATCCAACCGCGTTTACCGATGCCCACTGTCAGCCCTAGTTCAAACGGCATATTGAATCGTGGAGTGCGCGGCTTAGCCCTGTCTAATTGCACGCGCGATAAATCATGAACTGAGTATTGCGAGGATGCGATTAGAGAGATGATGCGCTCCAAACGACGTTGGCTGAAGGGGATTTCGAGAGTAGCTCGGGGAGAGAACCCGAAAGCGCTGATGCCTGCAATGTAAGCCAAGAGCAGGTTTTCGAAGCGCTCGTCATACGGGATATTCAAAAAAACTGCTTCCCGCTTAGCGCTTGGCTTTGGCTCTTTTCGATTTTCTGGTGGAGATTTTTGTGCGGGCATCGCGTCCATTGGGCTTACTTGCGTGTGCACCGATGACGGCAGTTGCGGATTTTCGCTTGGCGTGGCCGTTGATTCCCGCGGAATGACTGGCTTCTGCGACCTGGCGCTTGAGAATCCGGTCGGTGTAACGCCGAGCGATCTTGATTAGCGCTTCGGTTCGCGACTTGGATACGCCGAGGATTCTGGCCGTGTCATGCGCAGTGGCGAAGCGGCTATCGACTCGGATCGCGTGGGCCATACGGAGATTATAGAACATGGCGTGGAATCCCACCTTTCGAAAAGCGCGAAAGGTGGGGCACCCGGCCCCCGTTTCCCAACTTTCGACTGCAACCGATTACGCACGTCGCGGACCAGGGTTCTATTTGATGGCAAAGGGCCACGAGTCTCCCCGTGGCCCGCCTCAGGCGGGATAACTTTTATTAACTCCTACTAACTATGTGGAGACCACTTTGGTGCTAGTTACCTCAGCGGCCAAAGCCGTCCTGAGACAAAGCGGTTATCGCAGCGGTGAACCGTTGCGCCACCCAAAGGCAGAAACAAAATCAAGAGCAGAACCAAAATCAAGAGCAGAACCAAAATCAAGAGCAGAAACAAAATCAAGAGCAGAAACAAAATCAAGAGCAAGAATGAAATCACGAGCAAATTCGGAATCAAAGGCAAAGGCAGCGGGCAAGAGTGCCCGCTCCACACAGGCAAAACCACAGAGTCAACTACACACAATCAAACGCCATACGACTAGCTGCAGCCGCTGGTTGAGCCGCATTCGCCGCAGCGGTAGCAGGAACCGTTTCGGGTCATGATGGCTCCGCAGACGCTGCAACTGGGGGCGTCTCCCATGTCGATCATGCTGGAGAGGGCGTCGGCGGCGTGGACGCTGCCGGTCGCTGGTCGTTCGTTGGATCGCTGGTCGTTCGGCGCTGGGCTTAGACCCAGGCTGCCGTTTAGATCGCCTACTCCTTCGGGTGCCGGTTGCGCTTTGGGACGCAGGTTTTCGAAGAGGAACTGCTGCTGTCCGGTCATGAAGCGCAACTGGAGCCAGCGGAAGATGTAATCCATGATCGACTTGGCGAAGCCGATGTCGGGATTGTTGGACCATCCGCTGGGCTCGAAGCGGGTGTGGGCGAATTTTTCGCAGAACAGTTTCAGCGGCACGCCGTGCTGGAGTGAGATGGAGACAGCGAGGGCGAAGCTATCCATGAGGCCGGAGACGGTGGAACCTTCTTTCGCCATCTTGACGAAAATCTCGCCGGGTTCTCCGTTGGGATAGAGGCCGACGATGATGTAACCTTCGTGGCCTCCAACATTGAACTTATGAGTTACTGACATGCGCTCTTCTTTTAACTTGTGACGCAGAGCGCGGGGCGGCGCATCGAGGTTGTCTTCTTCGATGTGGACGTGCGATGCGGCGGCATTGCGGGCGGCATCATCGCGGGTGGAGTTTGCGGTCTTGCTGCCGGCGGCGGAGAGTGGCTGCGACTGCTTGCACCCGTCGCGATAGATGGCTACGGCCTTGACTCCCAGCTTCCACGATTGCAGGTAGGCTTCGGAAATATCGTCGACGGTGGCGTTGTTGGGCAAGTTGACGGTTTTGGAAATGGCTCCGGAGATGAAGGGCTGAGCGGCGGCCATCATCTTGATGTGTCCCATGTAATGAATCGAGCGAGTGCCCTTGGACGGTTTGAAGGAACAATCGAAGACAGCGAGGTGCTCGTCTTTTACGTGGGGCGCGCCTTCGATGGTTCCGGTGGCGTCGATGTAACTGACGATGGCATCGGTTTGTTCGTGGGTATAACCGAGTTTGAACAGAGCTGCGGGGACGGTGTTATTGACGATCTTGATCATTCCGCCGCCAACTAACTTCTTGTATTTGATTAGAGCTAAGTCGGGCTCGATGCCGGTGGTGTCGCAATCCATCATGAAGCCGATGGTGCCGGTGGGGGCGAGGACGGTGACCTGCGAGTTGCGGTAGCCATGCTTTTCGCCGTGGGAGAGAGCTTCATCCCAGCAGGCTTTGGAGGCATCGAACAGCGACGCGGGAACGTTGTTCTTGTTGATGTTGTTGACGCTGGCGCGGTGCATTCGGATTACATCGAGAAATGGTTCGCGATTGATGTACCAGCCGGGGCAGGCGGCTCCGGGCATAGCTTCGGCGGTGGTGATGCCGAGGCGGTTTTGTACGGTGTCAGTAATGGGAGTTAGAGGCTGGCATAACTCAGCGATCCTGGACGATTGGAGATAGGCCTGGCCGCACATGATGGCAGTTACACAGGCGGCATAGTCACGTCCGGCATCGGAGTCGTAGGGAAGGCCGGCAGCCATCAGTAAGGCACCGAGGTTGGCATAGCCCAAGCCGAGCGGGCGATAGTCGTGCGAGTTCTTGCCGATGATTTCGGTGGGGTAGCCGGCGTTGTCGACCAGAATTTCCTGGGCGGTGATGGTGATATCAACGGCGTGACGGTAGGCTTCCACGTCAAAAGTGCCGTTGGGAGCGAACTTCAGCAGGTTAAGGCTGGCGAGATTGCAGGCAGAGTCATCGAGGAACATGTACTCGCTGCAGGGGTTCGAGGCGTTGATCCGGGCTGTGTTCTTGCTGGTATGCCAGCGGTTGACGGTGGTGTCGTATTGCATTCCGGGATCGCCGCATTGCCAGGTGGCTTGGGAAAGTTTCTCCATTAGATCTTTGGCCTTGTAAGTGTTGACTACGCGGCCGTCGACGATGGCTTTGGTGGAGAAGTCGGTGTCGCGCATGACGGCTACCATGAAGTCGTCGGTGACGCGGACGGAGTTATTCGCGTTCTGAAAGAAGATAGAGCTGTAGGCGTCGGAGTCGGGATGCGATCCGTCGTAACCCTGCGCGACTAAGGCATGGGCTTTAGCTTCTTCTTTCGACTTACACTCGATGAAGTCGACGATGTCGGGATGGTCGATGTTGAGGATAACCATCTTGGCGGCGCGGCGAGTTTTGCCTCCGGACTTGATGACGCCGGCGAAAGCGTCGAAACCTTTCATGAAACTGAGCGGGCCGCTGGCAGTGCCACCTCCGCTGAGAACTTCGGTGGAAGAACGCAGGGGAGAGAGATTGGTGCCGGTACCGGATCCCCATTTGAAGAGCATGCCTTCGGTCTTTGCTAACGTCAAAATGGAATCGAGCGAATCCTTGATCGAGTTGATGAAGCAGGCGGAGCACTGCGGGCGAGTGTAACCGGTGACGCCGAATTCGACTTGATTGGTGGTCGAGTTCCAGTGCCAGTTGGTGGCGTCGGATTTCGGCTCGATGCGGTCGCAGCCTACGTTGAACCAGACGGGCGAATTGAAGGCTACGTGCTGGCGGATGAGCAGGTGCACGAGCTCGTCATGGAAGACGGCGGCGTCTTCGGAGGTGCGGAAGTATCCGTCTTTCATGCCCCAATCGCGAATCGTCTCGGCGACGCGGGCGACGAGCTGGCGGACGCCGGTTTCGCGCTCATCGGTTCCAACCTGGCCGTGAAGATATTTTGAGGCGACGATATTGGTCGCGGTCATCGACCAGTCTTTGGGGACTTCGACATTTTTCTGCTCAAAGATCACGCCTCCCTGGGAGTCGGCGATCTGAGCGGTGCGGAGCTCCCATTCGACTTCGGAGTAGGGGGACACGCCGGGCTTGGTGAAAAGACGGCGGAAGGTCAGCCCCGGGGCCTTGGTCTTAGCGGGATTGCTGGCGGCGGATTGGGTCTTAATTTGGTCGCGCACTTCGGGCATTTCTCTCTCCTGATTAGATGATGGCAAAGAACAGATGATCTATGACGGCGGTTGGCTTTTGAGCCAAAATTTTCCGCTTTTGGAGCTGAGTTATCTTGCGCTTGCGCTCCGAAGACCGGACTCGCGCCGCTTTCTACAGATACTTCTTATGGAGCTAACGCTTATGGAGCAGGATCGCCCTGGAGACTCTTTCGGAAATTGTGCTCGGGGAGCGCCGTCACCAGAGTTGGCTCGGCCGTCTGGGTATGGGCTGAATCGGCTGCGACGGAGGAGGACGCCAGTCTTTCCACCGGCTCTGCGGATTCGATGCCGTGGCGGGCGAAGGAAGCGGCTACCAATTCAATCAAACTTTGCATCGGGGCTCCTAAAGGTGTGACGGAAGCTGGAATCGGCGGGCGAGCAGCTTGAGTCACGAACTACACTTGCTGACGTTCTACGCTTGGCGCGGCTCCCATGCCGAACCCTTGCAGGGTCAAATCTCAGGGTCAAAATCGAGTTCAAATTCGGCAGCGTCGAAATCCGAGAACCCCACCCTCCGCTTCGCGATAGGGCGGGGCACCCAGTGTTTCAGTTATGGTCACCGCTGCTTTTCCATCCACTGGTGGAGGGATGGCTTCTCCGCGAAAGGGGAGACGCGAAGTCACCTCAACTCTGAGTCTCGCCCCTTATGTTTTACTGTCGTGGCCCCGGCGTTCGGGGTCTGAAAAAGTGCTCTGGGATGCTTAACGTACAACCGTATATGGTGCCTGTCAAGAGAGAAATACAACATGTTGTGGCCCAAAAGTGGTAAGGAACCTTAAGAGCAAAGTTTTGAGGGTTGCCCAGTTCTCACGCGAGGGCGCGCTGACGATCCTCATCGGGTGCGGCGCGGGATACTGGCCGAGGCAGGATGCCGGGCGTTTCGTGGTTACGGCAGGGGTTAGAGTACGGGACGGTGGCGAGGGGCACGTAGATGTCTTCGAAGATGGCTCGGGAGTGAATGCGGGTGATACCGTCGGAGGACTCGACGAGGTAATCGCCGGGGGCTCCGGATTGTTCACGGCCGAGGGCATCGGTGAAGACGAGTGGTTCGGTGAGTTGACGGGCGCGCACCAAAAAACGAGTGCGGTAGACGGTCCATGGGCGCTCGGGGTTCATAGTTCGTAGCTCTGCTTTCAATCGGCTTTGAGTGGTCGTGAAAAATTCGGTTCGAGTGGAGTGACTGTACGCGCAGAGATGGGCGGGGTCAATTACACATTAATTGTGCAACGGTGGAATTCCTGGCGGCGGATGGTGTGCGGTGCGGGAGATTGAGTTTGAGTTGAGAACAAGTGCGGGCGGCGCACTAGCGGCGCACTTTGAGCGGGAGCGAAAAGATGTGACAGACGAGCGTGGAGCGCGCGGTCTGAATTTGCACACGAGGCGCACAGGATTGGAACAGTTGCCGGTTGTCGGTTGCGCCAGCGAATCGGGCACAGCACTTGGAGAAAAAAATCAGTGACACGAACCGTCATCTTGAAACTGACCGCTGCCGGCCATGGCTACGAGGGAACGAGCGCAGCTCACAATCTGCTGATTAAGGGGATCATTCTTCAGATCGTCGGGCGAGATGTTTTGGGCGTTCTCGTGCTCGGCCAGAACTTTGTCGTTCAACTGGCGCATCTTATCCATCTGGTTGTTGAGCAGTTGAAATGCGTTGTGATCGGCATCGGTGGAGACGGCGACGAATGCCAATCTTACATTGTTGGTGGCTTTCGCTCGGTACGGGGCCACGAAGTCGGACGTCACCAAGGTTCCGTTCTGAATCGCGGTGAGTAGAGCTTCGCGCCATTCCCGAATGGCTGACATAGCATCGACGCTGGCTTTCAGGAAATCCTTTGAGAACGCCGAGTTCGCCGCGCGCGCAGCCTGCGGCGCAGGAGGCGCAGCGCTGGACGCCGGGGTAAGCGTGAGGATGATTTGATTTCCCTTGAAGCTGAGAGAGCCGTTGGTCAGGCGCGCCAGCGATTCGATGTCGACGTAGGATTTACCGTCTTTCTGAATGACCGGTGCTTCTCCCGTGTGCCCGCTGACGAGAAAGGTGCGATTTTGCGGGGCAGGTGGTGCCTGGGGCGCGGGCTTTGCCTGTGCCGAGCTCAATGGTGAAATGGCTAGAAGCGCAGCCAAGACCAACGCGTTGGCGAACAGAATTGCGGTCGTCGTTGCTGTCATCAGGCGGCGGTTTTTCATCGAACACCTCTTCTCGAACGTCTTTTCTAAATCGGCCTTCGTCGAATTGTCTTGACCCCGGAGATCTCTCACAAAGCAGGAGCGTCCGCCAGAGAAGGATGCTCGATGGCAAGAGCTACAAAGTAGCGACCTCCCAAAAAGATGAAGCCGAGACGGTCGCAAGACGAAGTGTACCGCATGCAGCTCGCCGGGAGGCAAGCTGGCATGGACGGGCGCGAAGGCCCGTCCATGCGGAGCAGCAGATCAGTTGCAGCCTGTGCCGTAGGTTACGGCGGTCAGGATATTGGCAGCGGCGGTGAGGTCGCCGCTGTAGCAGAATCCGGTGGAGTTGGAGTCGAAGAAGTTTTGCGCGCTCGACATATTGGAGTTGCCGGTGAATACGCCACTCGAATTGAAGTTGAGCGTATCGGTGGTGGTGACGCGGTTTTTGAGCAGCGAGAAGTTGAGAGCGATTTTGTTCAGCGTCGCCGCCTCATCCTCTTCTAAGTACTGGTTGCTGGTCGTGGTTTGAGTCTCGCTGCCGTCGGGAGCGACCAGCACGGTGATATTAAGCAGCAGCGGCCAGTCGTGGTTGACGGTGTAAACAGTGGTGTTGCCGTTCGAGTTCTGGGTAGTGACGACGGAATGCAGCGTGCTTCCCTGCTTGATGTTCTGCTCGTATTCGGTGTCGGTGAGTTTGAAATACTGGTCACTGGAGAATTTGATTTTTTGATCCACGGTGGTGGTAATCATGCCGTGAGAAGTGTTGGCGACTCCGGTGATGGCGAAGTTGTGGCTGGAGGAGACATCGACGGTGCCGGCGATGTTGCCATTCTTCTGGGTGTTGATTTTCTCGACGACGCTGGGATTGGGGACGGTCAGCGTGTTGCTGGTGACGCCTCCCGTGACTTGGGTGGAACCGGCGTCGAGATAGAGGCGGAGGTTAGCGGTGGCGGAGAAATAATCGTCGGCGTTGTAAACGCTGAGGCCGACGGTGTGGGGGTTGCCATCATCGAGCAGCGCGGCGAAGGGCGTGAGGTTGACCTGGTAGGGCTTGAAGTTAAGGGTCTGAACGCCGGGGATGGGGATCCAGAGATAGGGATCGATGCCGCCGGTGTAGATCCAGGGATAGATGGGCGCGACGCCAGCAGGAGTGCCGTCAATGGTGATTTCCCCTTCACGGAAGGCGGTGTTGGTGCAGCTTTCGAGCTCGCCGGCGACATCGTTGGGAACGCAGGTGTACCAGAATTCATCGTCGTGCTGGCTTTGAGCGAAGACATCGAAGAAGACGCTCTCGATATTGGTGGGGAGGGTAAGAGTTTGCTCGAGAATGGTGGTGCAGCACTGTCCGGTGGTGTCGAGGCCGACGGTACCGCCGGTCGGTCCGCCGGAGAAGGCAATGACCTGGTCGGCGACGGAGGGCGCTTTTCCACCTTGCGGCACGGGGTAGAAGAGAAGCTCGGCACTGCCGTAGAGGACGCCGGTATAGGTTTTGTTGACTTCGTTGCCGAGATCGACGGTGCCGTCCTGGGTAGCGGTAAAGATGGAGCTGTAATCGGTGAGGTCGCGCTCGACGTGCCAATGGCGGGCATCGGTGGGATCATCTTCGGCGGTGGTGCCGAAGTAAATGTTGGTGGGGCCGATCCAGATATTGGCGGTGCGATCGTATTGGATGCCTTTGGAGATGGAGAAATCGGCGGAAAGGACGACGGCTCCCCAGGGCGCGGGACAGCTGGCGGGCGGGGTGTAGGTGAAGCTCTGGGGATTGAAATTGTTAAATTTGAAATTGCGGTAGAGTTCGACCTTGCAAGGGGTCGTCTTCGGAACCACGACGGGCGCTTCGATGAACGCGGTGTTACCGGAACCGACTACCTGCGCGGCGGCGAGATTCGGGAGCAAGATTGCCGTCAGCAGAATGGTAAAGAGGATGAAGCGGGCAGCGAGGGTGGCGGCAGATTTCGAGAGCTGGGACGTAGGCATTGGGCCTCCAAAGTGGTGTGCAAAAAGTTGCAGGATCGGGAGTGATGCTCGCGACGAAACGCCGCGGTGGCTACGGAGTTTAGTCGGGTTGGAGAGCGAGTGTCAATACAGGAGACGGGGTATGTCGAGAGTCAAAAGCGGTAAGGCAAATCGGGCAGGGAGGGTCTGTGATCAGGAACATTTTTTGGTTGGTGATGTTGGGCGTTTGTAGCCTGGGATTAACTGTCGGCGGATTCACGGCGAGCGGACAGACTCCGAACGCGGCGGCGGATGGCATTGCTGCTACTCGGGTGGTGGTGTTGGGGACGGGGAATCCGAGTGCGGATCCGGAGCGATGGGGACCGGCGGTCGCGGTGGTTGTAAATGGGCGAGCGTATCTGATTGACTGTGGGCCGGGGGTTGTGCGGCGCGCGGCGGCGGCGGAAAAGAATGGGATCGCGGCCCTTAAAGCTAAAGAATTGAATATTGTTTTTATTACTCATTTGCATTCGGACCACACGCTCGGTTATCCGGACCTGATTTTTTCGCCTTGGGTGCTGGGGCGAAAGGAGCCGGTGGAGGCTTATGGTCCGCATGGGTTGAAGAACATGACTGCGCACATCGAGAAGGCTTGGACCGAAGATGTGCGAGTCCGGCGACGCGGGCTGGAACAGGCGAACGCGACTGGATACAAGGTCAACGTGCATGAGATTGAGCCGGGGGTGGTGTATCACGACGAGAATGTTACGGTGACTGCATTTCCGGTAAAGCATGGGATATGGAAAGAAGCTTATGGATATATCTTTCAGACTCGCGATCGGAAGATTGTGCTTTCCGGCGACACAGCGCCTACGGATGAAGTGGTGAAGGCTTGCGATGGGTGCGATGTGCTGTTGCATGAAGTTTTTAATCCGCATGGCGATGAGCTGAAAGATCCGCATTGGAAGGAATATTTCGCGACGTTCCATACTTCTCCGGCGGAACTGGGAGAGATTGCGCGGCGGGCGCATCCGAAGTTGCTGGTGCTGTATCACCAGGTGCTGGAAAAGTTACCGGAATCGGATTTGTTGGAGCAGATGAAAAAGGAGTATTCGGGGAATTGGGTTTCGGCGAAGGATTTGGGAGTGTATTGATGCACATGTTCAGGACACGGTTCGCCGGCGAGGTTGTTACGGAGTTTTTGCCGGCTCGGCGAGCGGGGAAAATTCAGCGGGTGATTATTTTGTGCGATGGGATGCCATCGATGCCGCGAAAGCAGCCATTGGCGGAGTTTCTGGCGTCGAAGGGATATTGGGTGTTTTATCCGCGGTATCGCGGGGCCTGGGAGAGTGGCGGGAAGTTTCTGGAACGATCTCCTCATTTGGACATTTTGGATGTGGTTGGCGGACTTTCATGCGAGTTTAGGGAACTGGCTTTTGGGCAGCGGTTTCGCGTGGAGGCCGAGGAAGTGTTTGTGATGGGCGGGAGTTTTGGCGGAGCGGCAGCGATTCTGGCGGCGCTCGATGAGAGAGTAAAGAAAGTGGTGGCGAATTGTCCGGTGGTGGATTGGGCGATACTGGGGCGGGAGCAGAAGAAAGAGACATCGAATCCGAGCTACGCGGCTTATATTCGTGCGGCGTTTGGGAATGGATATCGGCTATCGGATAAGAACTGGAAGAAGTTGAGAGGTGGAAAATTCTACAATCCGGCGAATCATGCGCGGGAGATTTCTGGGGCCAAGGTCATGATGTTTCATGCGCAGGACGATCCTTATATTCCTTATCGATCGGTGGAGAAGTTTGCTCGGATAACGGGAGCGCAGCTGAAGCTGTTACGGCGGGGCGGACATTTAAGTACGGATTTGATTGTGCGGAAGTATTGGCCGAAGATTCGGAGATTTTTTCAGTCGTAGCTTAGCCAAGCCGCTAGTTGTGCTTTGCGTGAATGGCCTGGAATTGGAAGGAATAGCCTACGCCTACGAATTGATCGGGGGCGGCGGCGGACAGGCCGAAGCCGACGTGAAAATCCAGTTGGTGGTTCGGGGTGAGTTTGCAGGACGTGCCCAGATGGAGGAGATGTTGCGGGCCTCCGCGTTGGGAGAAGTCGCCGGCGTATTCGATGAAGGCGTCGCACTTCGTGGTGAGTTGGCGGTCGAGCAGGAAACTGGGCTGACCGGTCAGATTGCGCGACGGTCCTTGAGTGGGCCAGAAAAGTGCGAACATGCCGGCGGCGGTCCAGTTTTTGGAGATGGGGTGCGACCACGGCAGCAGCAACTGCGGATCGTAACCGTGACTGGACACGGCGTTCGCTCCTGAAGGAAAACTGAGCGCGACGATGAGGGAGGCGTCGAAGCTCGAGGAGGTGGCGAACAGTTGTTGCTTTACGCCAAGACTAAGATCTCCCCAGCCGGAGCCGAAGCCAGCTGCGGTGCTGACGTTGTTGAGATAGTCGGGGGCGGTGAAGCGTAACTCGGTTTTCGAAGTGAGGCCGAAACGAACCAGAGTTTCGGGAAGATCGAAGGCTTGATGTCCCTGGTTGCCAGTTTCGGTAAAACCATTTTCAAAAACGAAGTAGCCGGCGGGGACTACGGTGCTTGCGTCGGTGATGGCGGGGCGGTCGGTGGTGATTGTCGGCGGGGCGCTAGGAGCGGCAGGTTGATCCTGAGCGCAGACGGAAACGGTCGCAGCGAGGATTACTCCAATTATTCCGAGAAGGACTGGGAACGGGAACAAGGCTGCGCTGAGTCTCGAATTGCGCATGAGTCTTACATTGTATCTTCGAGACTTATCGTGGACTTTTCTTTGGCGGGGAGAGTTGATGTGGCGCGAGTACGCGAGGGCGCTCGCGCCACACGAGACTTACTTCTTTAATGAGGATTGGTAGCGCTTGTTGATTTCTTCCCAGTTGACCACGTTCCACCAGGCCTGGAGATATTCGGGGCGGCGGTTGTTGTATTTGAGATAGTAGGCGTGCTCCCAGACATCGTTGCCGAAGATGGGATGAAGTCCCTGCGAAATGGGACTGTCTTGATTGGGAGTGCTGACGATTTTCACTTCGCCTTTGCCGTCACCGGCCAGCCAAACCCATCCGCTGCCGAACTGAGATACGCCGGCGGCGTTGAATTTTTCCTGGAAAGTCTTGAAGTCGCCGAAGGTTTTCTTGATGACATCGGCGATGGGGCCGGTGGGATCGCCTCCGCCGTGGGGCTTCATGATGTTCCAGAACATGGTGTGGTTGACGTGACCTCCGCCATTGTTGCGGACAGCGCCTCGAATATCTTCGGGAACGGCATTCAGGTCTTTGAGCAGGTCTTCGGGAGTTTTCTTGTATAGCTCGGGATGCTTGTCGAGGGCGGCGTTGAGGTTCTTGACGTAGGCTGCGTGATGCATGTCGTGATGGAGATGCATCGTCTTTTCATCGATGGTCGGGTCGAGCGCCGTGTAGTCGTACGGCAGGGGGGGCAGTTCATGCGCCATTTTCACTTCCTCCAAAGTTTGTGCCATTTTCTTTTCCTCCAAAGCATTAAAGATGACGAGGTGCGAATGAAGGATTCATGCGGAGTGGGCTTGGTTGTCTCCGCGGCACGTTATATTTGTAACATTTTCGGGTATCGATGGTTGGGTGAGGGCTGAGTGAGGGACGAGCGAAATGCCCTAATGGAGCCTGAGGGCTGAGTGGGCAGGGGTCCTTCGACTGCGCGAGAACTTCACTTCGCGAAGTTTTCGCTGCGCTCAGGATGACATGAATAGAATTTATAATTCAGGCTCTAAGTTGGGGAGGGTCTTTGAAGGTTTTATTGCTGGAGAATATCAGCGGGGTGGCGGCTTCTCAGTTTAAAGAGGCGGGGTTCGCGGTCGAGTCGTTTAAGGGAGCGCTCGAGGAACGCGAACTGATTGAGAAGGTGCGCGGGACTTCGATTCTGGGGGTGCGATCGAAGACGCGGATTACGGCGGCGGTATTGGATGCGGCTCCGGAACTGGTTTCGGTGGGAGCGTTTTGCATCGGCGTCGACAAAATCGATCGCGCGGCGGCGAGCGAGCGCGGAGTCGCGGTATTTAACGATCCACATTCGAATAGCCGGTCAGTGGCGGAACTGGCGATGGGGGAGATCATCCTGCTAATGCGGCGGACGTTTGAGGCGAGCACGCAGCTGCATGGCGGAGTGTGGAATAAGTCTTCGGCGGGATCGCATGAAGTGCGCGGACTGATTTTGGGGATTGTCGGGTATGGAAAGATTGGCTCGCAGATTTCCGACCTAGCGGAAGCGATGGGGATGCGGGTGGTGTTTCACGATGTGGCGCATGTTCTGGCGCGGGGCAATGCACGGCCGGTCAGTTTTCGGGAGTTGCTGGAGACGGCGGATGTCATTACTTTGCACGTCGATGGGAAGACGCAGAACCAGGACTTGTTTGGCGAGGATGAGTTTCTGGCGATGAAGGATGGCGCATGCCTGATTAATCTGAGCCGCGGGTTTGTGGTGGATCACGAAGCCCTGGGGCGACATTTGAAGAGTGGGAAATTGTCGGGCGCGGCGGTGGATGTGTTTCCGGCGGAGCCAGAGACGGGCGGGGCGTTTACGAGTCCGCTGCGGGGGCTGGCGAATGTGATTTTGACTCCGCATGTGGGCGGGAGCACGGAGGAAGCGCAGCAGAACATCGGGCAGTTTGTGTCCGCGAAGATGATCGATTATTTCGCGAGCGGAAATTCTCTGCTGAGCGTGAATCTGCCGCAGTGTCATCTGGATTACGAGCCAGGATCGCACCGGCTGATGCACATGCACCACAATGTTCCGGGAATTTTGCGGGCGATCAACGACATACTGGCAGACCGTGGGATCAATATCGAGCGGCAGGTGCTGGACACGCGGGGGCCGCTGGGTTATGCGATCTACGACATCAACCAGGGTTGCGATGAAGCGTTGCTGGGGAAGCTGAGGGCGGTTCCGCAGACGATTCGGGTGCGAGTGGCGGGAGCGCCAAGTCTCAAGGGTTAGATCTCAGGAAATTCCGGTAGCGCTGGCGGCGTTGGATGGAATCTCATCTCTGTTGGCGGCGGGCGATATGACTCCGGTTTGTGGGCCGAGAGTAGTCACGGGGGAAGCGGGAATTCCGTCGACGTAGATGGTGGGCGCGGCGATTGCAGCGCGGACGGTTTCTCCGGCGGCCATAAGACCAACGGCGCGATTTTTCCCAGCACCCTTGGCCTGATAGAGCGCGTAATCGGCGAGCACGACGGTCTGGTCGTGAGAGATGAGCTTGGGCTCGGTCTCTTTCCAAGGGAACACAGCCCAGCCGATGGAGCAGGTGACGCGCAGGTCGACTTCGCAACCTTCGACGTGATAGGGATTGTTTCCGACGGCAACCATGACACGATTGGCGAGAACGTGGGCTTCTTTGCGATCGGTATAGCGGGACAGGATGAGAAATTCTTCGCCGCCCCAGCGGATAACGGCATCGGAAAGCCGGGACGCTGAAGTGATGCGCCGCGCCACCTCGACGAGAACCTGGTCTCCGGCCTTATGGCCGAACTGGTCGTTGATCCTCTTGAAATCGTCGATATCGAGCAGGTAGAACACCAGATCGCGGTTGCGAAGTTCCTGACTGCGCGGTTCGTCATTCGCGAGTTCACGATTTCGCGATTCCGCGGGATAGGTTCCGAAAGAACGGAGCACCTGTTGCACGTCGGACTGAATGGAATGGGCGAAGAAGCGGCGGTTGCGGACGCCGGTGAGCAAGTCCGTCAGGGACGCATCGAGCAATTCACGATTCGCTTCGGCCAAGTCTCGTTGCAGACGAAACTGCTTGACCAAGCCAATTACTCCAAACACGATGATGGCGGTGAGGGACAGGGCGACACGGAACCTGCGGACGGAGCCGGGCAGATTGGTATCGAAAAACGACCAGGCGGTGAGCAAGGGAAGGATGAGAGCGATGGGAGCAGCCAAGCGAGCGGTCCAGCGCCAGTAGTGTTCGCTGTTGGGATCTCCGTATTCGGAGACGGGATCGAGGCGATAGGCCATGAGGGCAGCGATGGTCATGCCGCCGAGGCAACTGGTCACGGTGGAGTGATACCAACTGCCGGTAAAGTAAAGCTCGAGTTGGGAAAAGGTGTCAACGAAGTACTCCATGACGGTATCGAGGGCGACGATAGCAGTGAGCAAGGCGTAGAAATAGCGCCATTGTCCGAAGCTGCGGAGCCAGCCGTGGAGAACGATGGAAAGCAAAATCATGTCCTGGCCGAGGGCGAGATACTTATAGGCGGGGCCGTAGGACTGAGGATCAGGGAAAAGGTACTGCCAAGGGATGACGAGATACAAATAGAGGTAAAGGCCCCACAACAGGAGCAGGAGCAGGTCGAGGGTTCCGAGGCGCTGATGTTCAGTGGTCAGCTTGACGTGCGGGCGCAGGGCGAAAGCAAGGATGAGGGCGGTCCAGGCGAGATAGATGCCAGCATCGCCGAGACTCATGAGTGGCGTTTGCCGCATCACCAAGTGCCAATGCATCCAGAGGAGCTGGCTGCCAGCTTCGATGGCATAGCCCAAGCCGAGAAGGATCCACACCAGACGCTGCTGGCGGCTACTACTGAAGGTGTTGCGGGCAAAGGCGATAGAAGCAGACACCATGAGGCCGAAGTCGATCCAATCGGTGATGGCGGCGAGCCGATAGGATTTGGGCAAGAGCATGGGCGCGAGCACCTGCGCGACTACGAGACCGACAACGGCGCATGCCCAAATCTTCGAGCTCAATCGAAGACGCACTTTTTCCACAGTGAAATTACAACTCCGTATAGCTGGAAACCCAAGTAACGGAGGTAACGGGTCAATGACTTGGAGTCAATCGCAAGGGGTAGAGCGCATGAAGTTACCGATATGTTGCAAGGCATTACATCATGGTCTGGTGACGGCACAATCGAGTTTGACCAAGTCGATGAGAAGAGAGTATCTTTGCGCGAAGCTTGTAGATTGCCTCTGTTGGGCTAGCCCGTCTTGTAGCACAGCCTGATGCGTGACGTTTGGGGAACGCTGCCAGGTCAATCGAATCGCTTGGGGAGGTTGATATGTTTCCTGTCTTCGCGCGCGCGCGCGTGATTACGACATTCTTGTTCTTGGCACTTGGCGGAATGGCGTCGGCCTGGGGACAGATTCCGGTAACGACCTGGCATTACGATACGGTGCGTTCCGGGGCAAATCCCAACGAGACGATTCTGACCCCGCAAAATGTGAACGACAAACAATTCGGCAAGCTGTTTACACAGGGGGTCGATGGACAGGTTGTCGGTCAGGCGCTTTATTTGCCGCAGGTCGCGATTCCGGGAGCAGGAGTGCACAACGTTATCTACGTAGCGACGATGCACGACAGCGTTTATGCATTTGACGCGGACAGCGCGTCGGGGAGCAATGCGAATCCGCTGTGGCGCACAAGCTTCCTGGTCAATGGGGCGACTTCGGTGCCGATCAGCCTGCAGGGATGCGGAGGAACGACGACCTGGACGGAAGTGGGGGTAGTTTCCACGCCGGTGATCGACCCGGTAGCAGGAACGATTTATGTGGTGGCGAAGACCTATGAAAACTCGACGTTTGTGCATCGTCTGCACGCGCTGAATGTAGCGACGGGCGCGGAACAACCGGGCTTTCCGATTGTGATCACAGCGAGTTATACGTTTGGCGGCGAGACCTATGTTTTCAAGGACATGATGCAGGTCAACCGTCCTGCGCTGTTGCTGACGAACGGCTATCTCTACATCGCATTTGGATCGAACGGGTGCCGCGGCGGTAAGGAGATGGGATGGGTAGTCTCCTACAACATGACGACGCTGCAACAGGCGGGAGTATTTGACGATGAGCCGGGCGAATCGGCATCCGCGGTGTGGATGAGGGGTGGAGGACTTTCAGCCGACAGCGAGGGCAACGTCTACGGAGCGACAGCGGATGGCCCCTTTGCGGTGGGCACGAACTTCGGTCAATCGGTATTCAAGCTGTCGCAATCGGGCAACACACTGCAACTGGCAGACTGGTTCACGCCGTATAACGAGCTCTATCTGGACCAAAACGATCTAGATATGAGTGAACCGGTACTGATTTTGCCGCCACAAAGCGGCCCCTATCCAGACCTCGCCCTGTCGATTGGGAAAGAGGGAACGCTCTACGTTCTGGATCGCGACAACATGGGGCATTTTTGCGCCACGTGTTTGCAGGGGGACACGCAGATCGTGCAAGAGTTGCAGACATTCGCTCCCGAGGGTGGAGCACTGGTTCTGTGGAACAACACTGTCTATACTTCGTCAACCGGAGCGCCAATTTCAGCGCTCGCGCTATCCGATGGAGTGCTGGCGACGGCGCCAATCGCGCAATCGAAGAAGGTGGATGGAGGACATTCGCCGGTGATCTCCGCCAACGGAAACACGGATGGAGTTTTGTGGCAGATCACTGGGGGATCTCTAAGCGCTTTCAATGCGACGACGCTCGTAAGGCTGTATAACGATGGCCAAGCGGCGCACAAACGCGATGTTCTGCCGGCGCTGCCTCACTTCGCCAACCAGGTCGTGGTCAATGGCAAAGTGTATGTGGGGACGAAGAACAGCGTGGTAGCGTTTGGATTGCTGAACTGAGCGGATCTTTCCTCCATTTGAACGCATTAAGCGTTCAGGTATGGCCAAGTCCTGTCGTTGATCCGCTAACTTAACCGCAGCTACAGACCGCAGCTACAGAAGGATCTACTTCGTTGCTGCTCGCTTGAGGCGATCGTGAATCGCTTCCCAGGCGGGCGTGAGGGGCGGCAGCTCGACCGCAATCCAGTCGTAATGTCCAGCGTCAGCGTGATGGAGAACTCCGTATAGCGCGGCTGCGTAGTCAGCGGCCGATTGCGGCATCTTATGAATCTCGGCGTCCGAGCGACTGGGCGAGTGGTGGTGCTGCAGATAAATCCCTCTTCCCTGCTCAGGTAATTTGCCGTCAGTCACTAAAAACAACTTGGTACGCGGGCTGTAATGGCGCAGGTGCATGCCTGGCGCGGGATGGGGTCCGGACTGAACTTCGGTGGCGGAGACGACGGGGCCAACGACGGCTTCGAGCTCGGCGCGCGAAATCGCTCCGGGGCGAAGCAAGACCGGAACCGGACCGACCAGCGAAAGGACGGTGGATTCGATGCCGACCTGACAGGGACCCCCATCGAGCACGCAATCTACTTCAGTTCCTATTTCGCTACCGAGGGCGTGCCGGACGTGCTCGGCGATAGTGGGGGAAAGTTCGGTGAAGCGGTTAGCGCTGGGTGCGGCGAGCGGGATGGCTGCTGCCTTGATCAAGGCTTGCGCGACGGGATGCGCGGGCATGCGCAGACCGACGGTCGAGAGTCCGGCAGTGACGATATCGGGAATCGCAGATTGTTTTTCTACAACCAAGGCCAACGGACCTGGCCAGAATTTTTGCGCGAGACGGTCCGCGATTTCCGGCCACACCGCTGCCAGCGACCGCGCCATTTCTATCGATGCGACGTGGACGATGAGTGGGCTGGTGGCGGGTCTGCGCTTGACGGCGAAGATGCGGGCGACGGCATCCGCATCGAGAGCATTGGCCCCGAGACCGTAGACGGTTTCGGTGGGAAAGGCCACGAGGCGCCCAGCGCGGAGCAATTGGGCGGCGCGGTCGATTTCGCCGGTAGTGGCGCGATCGGGCATAACCGATTGTAGATGGCGGAAGTCGAGCTGGCGGATTGCAGACGGGCGGCGGCAAAAGTAGGGGCGGGCGGCATCGCTCGGAGAGTGCGTCACCAGCGAAGCCGGGGGAAGTCCCGCCCCTAACTCGCGAAGTTATTTTTTCTTTTCGGGCTGCTCTTCAACTCGCAGATTGTTGGTTACGGAGAACGTGCCGGGAACGCCGTTGGCCTGCATGCCGGCGACGGTCTTATCCATTTCGCGGGCGACTACGCCTTCGAGCGTGATATTTCCGTTCTTGACGATGATGTGGATGGGCGGAACGGCACGCAACTGGTATTGGTTGAGCACGCTGTTACCGTAAATGGCGCGGTAGGCAGCACGGCGAATGCGGTCATCGGTGATGGAAGTAGGGAGAACTTCAATGTTGTTGACAACGTTGGTAACGCCCTCAATACGCTTAACCGCATTCTCGGCGTCGGATTTGAGAACGGGCCTGGCAACTTGTCCCAGCAGGGTCACAGTGCCATCAGGAGCGACGCTATAGGCGAGATTGTCAAATACGCCGTAGTAGGGAAGCATAACGAGCTCGTGACGGACTTCATGAGTGATGCGATCGAAGCTCTTCTGATCGAGCGCGCCAGCGGGTTGGTTGCCCTGAAAGGCGGGACTGGCGAATGCCGCCATCGAGAAAATCAAGGAGAGTGCGACAGGAAGCAGAGAATTTTTCATTTGCATTCACTCCAGTGTGTTTCCAGGTATTTCACTCCGCACAAGATTCTAACCACGCGTGAACAAAAGACCGGAACATCTTCGCACCTTTCTGACGCCGCAAGAAGGGCAGAAGTTGCTTTTTCTTGTGGCAGCGTCAGCTTCCCGGGCGGGCTGGCTAGGCCGGGTTCACCTGACCGGCGACTTTGGGTTTGCGGCGGCGTTCGCGGAAACCTTCGATCAGCAGATAGAGGACGGGGATGAAGAACAGATTCAGGATGGTGCTCATGATCATGCCGCCGAAGACGGTGGTGCCGACGGAGTGACGACCGTTTTCTCCAGCGCCGGTGGCGAACACGAGGGGAACGACACCGAGGATGAAGGCCAGCGAGGTCATGAGAATGGGGCGCAGGCGAATGCGGGCTGCTTCCACGGCGGCGTCGAGAATGGTCATGCCGCGCTGGCGCAACTGCTCGGCAAATTCCACGATCAAGATGGCGTTCTTGGAGGCGAGACCGATCAGCATAACCAGGCCTACCTGGCAATAAACGTCATTCTGCAAGCTGCGAATCCATTGGCCTCCGAGCGCGCCGAGCAGGGCCATGGGCACGGCGAGAAGAATAATGAAAGGCAGAACGAAGCTTTCATATAAAGCGGAGAGTGTGAGGTAGACGACGAGGGTGCCGAGGCCGAAAAGAATGAGTGTGGTGGATCCGGAAGCCAGCTCTTCGAGTGAAATTCCCGACCACTCGTAGGTGTAGCCCTGCGGCAAGATTTTCGCCGAAAGCTGCTGCATGGCATCGATGGCTTGTCCGGAGCTGAAGCCGGGGGCGGCTGAGCCGTCGATTTCAGACGAGCGGAAGAGATTGTAGTGATTGATCACTTGAGGCGCCGTGCTCTGCGTAAGGGTGATGAGATTCTGCAACGGGACCATAGCGCCGGAATCGGAGCGGACGTAGTACTGGCCGATATCCTGCGGGTGGGAGCGGAATTCTTTGTCGGCCTGCACGTAGACGCGGTAGGAACGGTTATTGAAATCGAAGTCGTTGATGTAGGCCGAACCCATGTAGACGCTGAGGGTATCGGTGATCTGGCTGAGCGGGACGTGAAGGCTCTTCGCTTTTTCACGGTCGATGGTGACGATAAACTGCGGATCGTTGGCGGTGTAGGTGCTGAACAGTCCAGTGAGATCTTTTTGCGGGCGCTCGGCGCTGGCGCGGATGAGGTCATGGGTAGTTTTGTCGATATCCTGCAGGGTGTGATTACCCTGATCGAGGAGTTCGTATTGGAATCCACCAAAGGTGCCGAGGCCTTGCACGGCGGGAGGTTCGAAGGGGATGACGATAGCGCCGGAGATTCCAAATAATGGGCCGCGCAGACGCTTGATGATGGCGGAAGCGGTGTGCTCTTCCCCTTTGCGCTTCCCGTAAGGCTGAAGAGGTAAGAACACCAGGCCCGAGTTGGCGGTTGCGCCTCCGAAGCTGAACCCGGCGATGGAGAAGGTGCCGCGAACCTCAGGAATATTTTTGGTGATGGCGGAGACCTGCCTGCCGATATTTCTGGTGTAGTCGAGCGACGCGCCGGTGGGAGCCTGAATGGCGACGATGAGGTATCCCTGATCTTCGGTGGGCACGAAGCCCTGGGGCACTTGCTTAAAGACAAAGTACGCGAGACCGAGTCCGGCTGCGAACAGGATCAGAGCGAGGACCTCGAAGCGCAAGAAGGCGCGGAGAGCGTGCACATAACCTCGGTTGATGGCGTCGAGACCGCGGTCAACCTGTCTGAAAAACCAGCTCTTTTCTTTGTGTTCGATGCGACCGAGGAGGATTCCGGCGAGCGCAGGCGCCAGGGTGAGAGCGTTGAAGGCGGAGATGGTAATGGAAAAGGCGATGGTGAGCGCGAACTGGCGGAAGAGGATGCCGGTGGTACCGGGGAAGAATGCGACCGGCACGAATACGGCAACGAGTACGAGCGAGGTGGCGATGACAGCGCCGGTAACCTCTTTCATGGCGGCGGAGGCGGCTTTGGCGGCGCTGGTCTCGCCCTCCTGCAAGTGGCGCTCGATATTTTCAATCACGACAATGACGTCATCGACAACCAGACCGGTGGCCAGAGTGATGCCAAAAAGCGTGAGCGTATTGATGGAAAAACCAAGTAGCTTTACGAAAGCAAAGGTCCCAATGAGCGAAACTGGAGTGGCGATGAAATGGATGATGGTAGTCCGCCAGTCGCCGAGAAAAATGAAGATGACCAGGATGACCAGCAGGATCGCGGAACCCACCGTAAAAACCACGTCGCGAATGGATTCGCCGACGGCGTCGGTGGTATCGAAGGCTATCTCATACTTCATTCCGGGCGGGAAGTGCTTGGCAAGGCGATCGAGTTCGGCTACGCACTTCTGGTGGACGTCGAGCGCGTTGGCGGTGGAGAGCTGAGTGACGGCGATGCCGACGGCGTCGCGTCCGTTGTAGTCGAGGTCGGTGGTGTAGTCTTCAGCGCCGAGTTCGGCGTGGCCGACATCTTTGAGGCGGACCAGAGTGCCATCGGAATTGCTCTTGAGGATGATCTGATCGAACTGCTCGGGCTCGGACAGACGACCAACGGCTCGAACGCTGATCTGGAAATTCTGGCCAGGCATGGCGGGTTGAGAGCCGACTTGTCCGGCAGCGACTTCGACGTTCTGCTCTTGAAGAGCATTGGTGACATCGTCTGCGGTGAGTCCACGGCCAGCCATACGCACGGGATCGAGCCAGAGGCGCATGGAATATTTGCGTTCGCCGAAGAGGAGAACGTCGGCGACTCCGGGAACGCGCTTGAGGGTGTCGCGAACGTAGACGTCGAGATAATTGCTGATGAAGAGAGTGGAATAACGCTGGTCTGGGGAAAATACAGCGCCGCCGAAGACGAAATTCTGCGAGGTCTTGGCGACGGTAATTCCGATTTGCTTGACGGCAGCGGGAAGCCTTCCGGAAGCGGTGTTGACGCGGTTCTCGATATCAACGGTGGCGAGATCGGGATCGCGGGTGATGTCGAAAGTGGCGGTGACGGTGCTGACGCCATCGTTGGTGCTGGACGAAGTGACGTACTTCATGCCCTCGGCGCCATTGATCTGCTGCTCGAGGGGCGTGGTGACGGCGGATTCAACGGTCTGGGAGCTGGCTCCAGTGTAGTAGGCGGTAACGCCGACTTGTGGCGGAGCGAGATCGGGGAATTGCGCGATGGGGAGCGTGGGAATACAGGTCGCTCCCGCGAGAATAATCATCAGGGCGCAAACGGTGGAGAATACGGGGCGTTGTATAAAAAAGTCGACCATAAGAAACAGTGGCTAGTGGCCAGTGGCCAGGTTGTGCTTCGCGCTGCTTTGCTGAAACCGGTATGGTTGAGTCACTAGGAACTGCTCTCTTGCGGGATTACGGGAATTCCATCGATCAGGAACTGGGTGCCGGAGATGACGACTTTGTCTCCGGGCTTGATGCCATCGAGCACGACGTAATCATTGCCCACGATCTGGCCGATCTGTAGCGGCTTCTGGCGGACAGCGTATCCACCTTTTTGATCGGGTTCGGCGACAAAAGCAAAATAAATCCCGCCGATTCGCGAGACGGCGACGACCGGAACCACGGGTTTCTGCTGGCTTCCCCAAACGATGCGGGCGCGAATGTACTGCGCGGTGCGCAAACTGTCGTTGGCGTTCGCGATGGTGGCTTTGGCGAGCACGGTCTGGGTGGAAGTATCCACCTGGGGCGAAATGAAAGTGATGCGGCTGGAGGCGAGCAGGTTCCCGGAACTATCCACAATCTGGACGGGGAGATCGAGCTTAAGCTGGGTCGATTTCTCGATAGGCACGTAGATATACGCTTCGAGGCTGCCGGGGCGGTCGACGGTGGTGAGTTGGGTGGTGGTAACGACCCGGTCGCCGACGCGAACGGGAACATCGCCGACGATGCCAGCGCGGGGAGCGACTACACGGTAGTAGTGCAACTGGACGGTCTGCTCGTTGACCTGGGATTCGAGCGAATGCAGCTGTGCAGAAGCGGCGTCGAGTGTGGCGCGGGCCTGGTCGAGGTCCTGTTTGCTGACGACGCCGGCATTGGCGAGACCGCTGACGCGCTCGTAATTTTGCTGCGCCCACTTCAGTTGCGCGACCTGGGCGGCGCGGGCATCGTCCTGGCTCTTGAGCGTGGCCTGCTGTTTTGCCGGATCGATCTGCATCATGGGAGCGCCATCGGCAACGTGTTCGCCGGAATGAACGAAGATCTGCGTAATGATGCCCTCAACCTGAGGCATGACCACGGCGGAATCGCGGGACTTCAATGTAGCGACGTATTCGGTGGTGTCATCGACCTTTTCCGCAACGGCCGTGTGGACTTTGACTGGCATGGCCTGCTGCGGGGCGGCAGCTTTGGCTTCTTTGCTGTTGCCGCAAGCGGCGGTGAGAAGCAGTGCGGCGAAGAGTGCAGCTGTAAGAGCCCCGCGAGCGATTCCTCGCGCCAGTAAACCTTGTGTCCCTATAAACATCGCGGACATAGTCCTTTCAAGACCTAAAGAATGTATCGGCAGTAACCGTTTCGCGCTTGATGAAACCAAGCCATCCAACTCAGCTATCTGACCCAAACATTGGATCATGCATATAGATTCATGGCAACGGCTGGAGGCTCCGAAGAATTTTCGACTTCTGCTAAATTGAGGAATCATGAAACCGAGCCGCAGTTTTGCCAGCGATAACAATGCCACGGTGCATCCTGAGGTACTAGAGGCGATACGGCGCGCCAATCAGGGCCATGCGGTGGGATATGGGGACGATTCGCAGACGGAAGCGGCAGTGGCGAAGTTTCGCGAGGAGTTTGGCGCAGACGTGGCCGTGTATTTTGTTTTCAACGGGACAGCGGCGAATGTGTTGAGTTTGCAGGCGTTGACACGGCCGTTTGAAGCGGTGCTGTGTCCGGAGCTTTCTCATATTTATACGGATGAATGTGGGGCGCCGGAAAAGGCGACGGGTTGCAAGCTGATACCACTGGCCGCGCCGGACGGGAAGTTGACGGTGGAGACGGTTGCGCATGCGTACCACGGAATTGGCGACCAGCATCACGTGCAGCCGCGGGTGATTTCGATCACGCAGTCGACGGAGATGGGGACGATTTACAAACCTGCTGAAATCGAGGCCCTGGCACGGTTTGCGCATGAACGAGAGATGTTCCTGCACATGGACGGGGCGCGAATTTCAAACGCGGTAGCAGCGCAGCGGCTCAGCCTGCGGCAGGCAACTCGCGACCTTGGAGTCGACGTGCTGTCGTTTGGCGGGACGAAGAACGGCTTAATGGGCGTGGAGGCGGTGGTGTTCTTTCGTCCAGAGCTGGCAAAAGATTTTCTGTTTGTGCGCAAGCAGGGAATGCAGTTGGCATCGAAGATGCGTTTTATGTCGGCGCAGATGGAGGCGCTGCTGACGAACGATCTTTGGCGGCGAAACGCAGAACACGCGAACCGCATGGCGCGGCTGCTGGAAGAAGAGGTAAGAAAGATTCCGGGGGCAAGGATTGTGTATCCAGTAGAGGCGAACGGCGTGTTCGCGCAGATTCCGCGCAAGGCGATTTCTAAAATCCAGGAGCGATATTTCTTCTATGTGTGGAGTGAAGAGGAATCGGTGGTGCGGTGGATGTGCTCGTTCGATACGACGGAAGAAGACGTGCGGCAGTTTGCGGAATATGTGCGGGAGGTGGTGAGGACCGCTAGCTAAGCCGCCATCAGGGCGCAGCGCTGGGCCCACCCTTTTTCACCGACGGTGTGGTTGTATGTGGAACGTGGGCGTGAACTTTTATTTTTTCTTTTTGGCCGCCCTGATTTTTGCCCAGCGCGCCCTTTGCGCGGCAGCGATTCTCTTGCGTCCAGCTGCGGAGATAGTTCGTGTCTTGCGGGTTGGAGAGGACGTGCGGACAGGGCCATGCAAAAAGACCCTACCAAAGGTGGTTAAGGCAGCGGTTACGCGATGGAGTTCGTTCTCGAGACGGGCGCGCTCCCGCTGGAGCTCTGTAACTACCGACTGAATCACGGATTTTGCCATGCCAAATTCTATCACCTGCAAGTTGGAGATCAAGCCAGTTGCGGCGTTCAAGGCAGGTGATTTTCCGGAATTTCCCGTTTACGGATCAAATCCCGCGATGGGCAAATGTTTTGTGCAGACGCCGCTTGAAAATTCTCTCACTGCGATCTGCAACAGGAAGTCGGCAGTTATTCCAGCTCCAATTCAATCTTCTTTGCGGTTGGGTCGAGTTTGGCGATCCTGAACTTGCGAACCTGCCCGGCGCGCAGGGCCTCGGGCTTCGCTTCGTCGGCGGGCGGGCCACTTTTCCAGCGGGCTTGCAACATCGAGCCCAGGGACGACAGGTCGGGCTTGGCTGATGATGGCGTGGTCTGGTTTTCGTTCTTGCTCTTATTCTCTTTTGCGTCTTCTCTCGCGTCTAGTTTCGCGTCTGGGATGCGGCAGGTCGCGATTACGCCTTCTCCCAGTTCCACACGTGCTTTCCCGGCCGAAACCTCGGTCATACGTCCGGTGACGATGTCGCCTTCTTTGTGCTCCGCGAGATATTCGTCGAGGCCGGTGGGCACAAGTTGTTTCATGCTGAGGCGGATATTTCGTTTTTCGGGATCGAAGGCAAGCACTTGTGCCTTGATCACTTGGCCGACGCGCAGCACTTCCTGCGGGTGATTGATGCGCTTTTCGGCACTGATTTCGCTGATGTGGATCATGCCTTCGACGCCTTCGGTCAATTGCACGAAGGCTCCGAACTTGGTCAGGTTGGTGACCGGGCCTTCGATGACCGCACCGGGAGCGAATTTTTCCGCAGCGCCAGCCCAGGGATCTCCCAGTGCCTGTTTGAGGCCAAGTGAGATGCGGCGTTCGGCGGGGTTGACACCGAGAATGACGGCTTCGACGGTCTCTCCTGGTTTTACGACGTCGCTGGCGGTGCGCACGCGCTTCGCCCATGACATTTCGGAAATGTGGATCAGGCCTTCGATGCCAGGTTCGATTTCGACGAAGGCGCCAAAATCCATGAGGCGAGTGACGGTGCCACGGACGCGCTCTCCGGGCTTGTATTTTTCGGCGACGGCGGTCCACGGATGCGGCTGCAGTTGCTTCATGCCGATCGCGATGCGGTGTTTTTCGGGGTCGATTTTGAGAATCACAGCTTCGATGCGCTGGCCGGCGGAAAGCACGTCGGAAGGCTTGTTGATGCGACGCCATGAAATTTCGCCGACGTGAAGCAGCGCGTCTGATCCACCAATGTCAACGAATGCGCCGTAGTCGGTGAGAGTGCGAACTTCGCCTTGCACGACATCGCCTTCCTTAAGTTCAGAGAAGCGGCGCTCTTTACCGGCGCGCTCTTCGTCTTCGGCAATGACGCGGCGATCGACCACGACGTCTTCGTCTTCCACGTCGATCTTGGTGATGCGGCAGCGAATCTCCTGCTCGACAAGCTTCTCGAGTTCGGAGGCATCTTTGGTGCCACTGCGCGAGGCGGGCATAAAAGCGCGAACTCCGATATCGACGGTAAGTCCACCCTTGACCACGCCGGTCACGGTGCCGACGATGGTCGACTTTTCGGCAAAGGCCTTTTCAAGCGAGGCCCAATCGGTGGGACGCTCGACCTTGCCGCGAGTGAGTTCGTAGTAGCCCTCGGGATCGCGGCCTTTAATGGTGACGGCAACCTTGTCTCCGGGCTTGGGAGGCTTGTCGGCGGGGAACGCGGTGAGGGGGAGAACGCCTTCGGTTTTGAATCCGATATCGAGCACGATGGAGTCGGCGGTCACGGCGATCACGGTGCCTTCGCGGCCCTGGGCGCCGGGTTCCGGCTTACGGGAATGGGTTTGCTCGTACTGAGAGAAGATGTTTTCGAAGGACTCAGCGGGCTCGCTTGCCGGAGTAGATTCCGGGGCGGCGGTTAAATTGGGATCTTGCGTATTTGGATTGGACATGAAGAGGTTAGAGCCCTGCGGCGTGATCCCGCCTAGGATAACACGCGAAATTGAGCTTCTGGCGCGTGGGCGGCGGGCAAGCGAGGCGGTGTAGACTATTTCTCGTCTCGAAAGTCTAATGTCCCGGACGAACCGGCCTGGCGGCCGGACGTCGTCGTGATCAGACGTTGCACTCAGGCGCTCTAATCAGGCGTCTGTCAGACGCGGAATCCAAAAACAAATTGGCCCGGAGGGGTTGAAGATGCGAACGAAATTTGCGGCATTATTCCTGACGCTCGCGCTGGCGGCTTGTGGCTGGGCACAGACAGAGGCGAACAAAGAGATTGATATTCCGTACGAGCGTTTTGTGCTGGATAACGGCCTGACGGTTGTAGTTCATGAGGACCACAAGGCTCCGATCGTGGCCATTAACATGTGGTACCACGTGGGGTCGAAAAACGAGAAGCTGGGCAAGACGGGATTTGCGCATCTGTTCGAGCACTTGATGTTCAGCGGCAGCGAGCACGCTCCGGGACGCTACATCGACGCGATGGAAGAAATTGGGGCCACGGATTTGAATGGCACCACCAATTCAGACAGGACGAACTATTTCGAGAACGTGCCGACTTCAGCGGTCGATTACACGCTGTGGATGGAATCAGACCGGATGGGGCACCTGCTGGGAGCGCTCGACCAGCAGAAACTCGATTTGCAACGGGGCGTGGTGCAGAACGAAAAGCGGCAGGGCGAGAACCGGCCTTATGGGGTGACGGAGCAACTGATCACTCAGAATACGTATCCGGCGGGGCATCCGTATTCGTGGACGACGATCGGCGATATGGCCGACCTGGACGCGGCATCGATGAAGGACGTACAGGAGTGGTTCAAGACGTATTACGGGCCGTCGAATGTAGTGATCGTGTTGGCGGGCGATATCGATGTAAAGACGGCGCGGGAAAAGGTGACAAAGTATTTTGGCGACATTCCGTCCGGGCCTCCGGTGGCCCATCAGCAGGTGTGGGTTGCGAAGATGAGCGGGACGCACCGGCAAATAGTACGAGACCGGGTGCCACAGGCGCGGATTTACAAGGTGTGGAACATTCCGCAGTATGGCAGCGCCGATGCGGATTATCTCGACCTGGTGAGCGATTGCCTGAGCCAAGGGAAATCGTCGCGGTTCTATAAGCGTCTGGTGTATGAGGACCAGATTGCGTCCGAGGCTCTGGCATTCGCCGACTTGTCGGAAATTGGCGGACAGTTTTATGTGCGCGGGACGGCGCGCCCTGGGCAAAGCATTGCGCAGGTGGAAAAGGAACTGGATGAAGAGTTGGCGCGCTTCATAAAAGATGGACCGACGCCGGCGGAGATGGAACGGGTGAAGGCGCAGTACGAGGCGGAATTTATCCGCGGAGTTGAGCGCATTGGCGGCTTCGGCGGAAAATCGGACCGACTGGCGATCAACCAGGTGTTTCTGGGAAGTCCGGACGCTTACAAGATTTCGCTCAAACGCGTGCGCGAGGCAACGGCGGAGGATTTGCGGAGCGCGGCGCAGCGGTGGCTTTCCGATGGTGTGTACGCGCTCGAAGTAGATCCTTTTGGCGATTACAAAACGGCGGCGACGGGAGCGGACCGCAGCAAGGCTCCGGGCACGGGGACACCTCCGGAGTTGAAGCTGCCGAAATTGCAGCGGGCAACGTTATCGAACGGATTGAAGATTGTTCTGGCGGAGCGTCATGAAGTTCCGCTGGTAAATTTCACGCTGGCGGCGGATGCGGGATTTGCCTCAGACGCGTGGACTTCGCCGGGCACGGCCAACCTGGCGATGCAGGTGCTGACCGATGGGACACGGACGCGGAATGCTCTTGAGATCAGCGACGAACTGGAAACGCTGGGCGCGACTTTGCGCGGATCTTCGAATCTCGATCTCTCGTTTATTTCGCTATCGGCATTGAGTTCGAAACTCAATCCATCGCTGGATTTATTTGCTGACGTGGTTTTGCATCCGTCGTATCCGGAGGCGGATGTGAAGCGGGAGCAGAAACTGGCGCTGGCGGCAATCGATCGCGAACAAAATAACGCTACAACGGTTGGCATACGAGTGTTGCCCGAATTGCTTTACGGGGCGGGACATCCGTACGGGAATCCGCTGACGGGGACGGGAACCAAAGAAAGCGTGGCAAAACTGACGCGGGAAGATCTGGTGAAGTTCCATGACACGTGGATCGCGCCCAGCAACTCAACGCTGATCGTGGTGGGCGACACGACGCTGACGGAGATAACGCCGAAGCTGGAGAAGCTTTTTGGGGGATGGAAGAGTGGCAGTGTTCCGGCCAAGAACGTGAAGACGGTTGCCCTGGCAGCGAAATCCACGGTCTACCTGATCGACAAACCGGGAGCGCAGCAGTCAGTGATTCTGGCGGGAGTGGTGGCGCCGCCGCGGGCGAATCCGCAGGAGATTGCAATCGAGGCGCTGAATGATGGGCTGGGCGGCATGTTTGCGTCGCGGCTGAACCTGAACCTGCGAGAAGACAAGCACTGGTCGTATGGAGTGGGAACGCGTTTGCGCGACGCGCGGTCGCAACGGCCATTCTATGTGTCGGCTCCGGTGCAGACGGACAAGACGAAAGAATCGCTGGTGGAGATCAACAAGGAGCTGCGCGGAATTATCGGCAGCAACCCGGTTGGCGGCGCGGAACTGGCCAAGATCCAGGCCGACGAAACGCTGAGCCTTCCGGGATCGCGTGAGACGCTGTCAGAGGTGGGGCAATCAATCATCGATATCGTGCAGTTCGGGTTGCCAGACGATTACTACAACACCTATGCGGGAAAAGTGCGGGCGCTGAAGACGGACGATGTAAATGCCGCGGCGAAAGAAGTGGTGCGTCCAGACAATCTGACGTGGATCGTGGTGGGCGATCGGGCGAAGATTGAAGCGGGCGTGCGAGAGCTAAACCTCGGCGAGTTCCATGTAATGGACGCGAACGGAAAGGTGCAGTAGGCGAGCGCGGAGGCATCTATGCGGGCGGCGGGAGCTTAGTCGGCGGGAAGAGGCGCGGGGCTGGTGGCGAGGATGGGCGCCGGCAGAGGCGCAGCAGTCCTCTCGGCAGCTTCAAGCCAACTACGTACTTCGGGCAGCGCTTTGCGCATGGCTTGCTCGCCGACGCGAATCAATTCGCCGGCACGTTTGAAGTCGTCATAGTCAAAGCCGGCGACGTCGGGTTCAATGACGATGTCGGCTGCGCTACGCCAAACCGGACTGATCATGTCTTGTGCGATGGCGAACGACTGTCCAATGACGTCGAAGAAATGGCGCGGCGCGCAAGTCTTTGACCACTGCCCTTTGAGGTGCACGCCGATGACGCGTTCAATACCCATGTCGCGCAGGGGCCGAGTCGGGACGGGATAGGAGAGCATGCCATCGACCAGCCAGCTCCCTTGAATTTCTACGGGAAGAAACATTCCGGGATAAGCGCAACTGGCGCGTACGGGATCGATGATAGGGCCGGAAGAAAAAACCGCGCCTCCGCCGGTTTTGAAATCGGTGGCGGTGACAGCGAGCGGGATGCGCAATTCTTCGAAGGTATGCACCTTCAAAGTCTGCTTGAGAAAAGCGGCCATGCGATCGGTGCTGGCGAAGCCGAGGCGCGAAAGAGTCCAGCGCGCAAAAGTGGCAAAACGAACCTTGTGGGCGATTTCTTCGAGTTCCGCGATGGTGAGTCCGCTGCAATAAGCTGCGCCCATGATCGCGCCAACGCTGGTGCCGGCAACCATGCGGACAGGGATGCGCTCTTGTTCGAGAACTTTGAGGACGCCGATGTGCGCGATGCCGCGCGCGAAGCCTCCGCCAAGGGCGACGCCGATGGAAGGTGTGCGATTCGAATCTGCTGGAATCGACCGGCGGGAGAATTCACGGCCAAAGGCTTGCACGGACCGAATAACCTTGCCCAGACGCTTCATAAGGAACCCCACGTTCCTATTCCGCAAGAGCCGGGTCTGCCGGAGGGCGGCAAACCCCACCTCTATTATGTAAGATGCCACGAAGCGGGTTTGAGTGACAGTCCACGATCGTGCTATTTAGAGGTTACTCTGGAATCGTTGGCAAGTTACCGGGAGTAATGTAGAGGCTAGAGGGCGCTGACTAACTCCTTTTGTTCTTATCGCTTTATCTTATATTGTTATCGCATTTTCGTCGTTTCAAGCCGATGGCGATTCGGGCGGTATCGCCTGTGGGACGGGCGATCTGGGCTCGTTGGGACGATTTGGAAGGCAGGCACGGCGGGCGGGTCGAGGCATACGCGCGATGCACCCGCGCGGTATAACAGACGGCACAACAGGCAGACTAACCGCGATACGGCGGACTAACTCAGGCAGAAGCATGGCAAGTTATATCGGCGCGCTTGATCAGGGTACGACGAGCACTCGCTTCATCGTGTTCAATCGATCGGGGCAGATCGTGAGCACGGCGCGGAGTGAGCACGAGCAGATCTATCCGAGGCCGGGTTGGGTAGAGCACGATGCGGAGGAGATCTGGCGGCGAAGCCAGTCCGTGATCGTGGAGGCGATGGACGCTGGCGGGCTGCGAGCGGAAGATCTGGCGGCGATCGGAATTACCAACCAGCGCGAGACCGTCGTAGTCTGGGACAGGAAAAGCGGGAGGCCAGTTTATAACGCGATTGTGTGGCAGGACACGCGGGTGGCTGCAGCGGTGGCCGAATTCTCCGCGGGCGGCGGGCAGGGCCGCTATCGCTCGCGGACGGGGCTTCCACTGGCAACGTATTTCAGTGGACTTAAGATCCGCTGGATTTTGGAAAATGTGGCTGGTGCGCGTGCCCGGGCTGAAGCTGGCGAATTGTTATTTGGCAATGTGGATACTTTTTTGATTTGGCATTTAACCGGCGCCACGAACGGAGGCGTGCACGTCACCGACGTGACCAATGCCAGCCGAACGCAACTTATGAACCTGAGTACGCTGCAATGGGATAGAGAGATGTTGCGAGACTTCGGCATTCCGACGGCGATGCTGCCGAAGATCGTTTCGAGCAGCGAAGTGTATGGAGCTGCGCACCTGGCAAGAGTTATGGGAGTTCCCATTGCAGGCGACCTGGGCGATCAACAGGCGGCGCTGGTGGGGCAGGCATGCTTCGAGGCAGGACAAGCGAAGAATACCTACGGCACTGGCTGCTTCATGCTGATGAATACGGGCGAAAAAGCCGTGCTCTCTAATTTCGGATTGCTGACCACGGTGGCATATAAGTTCGGGGAGAAGCCGGCTTGTTATGCGCTGGAAGGGAGTATCGCGATCACGGGCGCGCTGGTGCAATGGCTCCGGGACAATCTCGGGCTGATCGAGAATAGTTCGGACGTTGACACGCTGGCTGGGACGGTCAGCGATAACGGTGGCGTTTATTTCGTGCCCGCGTTCTCGGGCCTGTACGCTCCTTATTGGAAGGACGACGCGCGCGGTGTCATTGCCGGGCTGACGCGCTTTGTGAACAAAGGCCACATCGCGCGCGCAGCGCTGGAGGCGACTGCATTCCAAGTGCGCGAAGTGGTCGAGGCAATCGAAAAAGATTCAGGCATCGCGCTCGACGTATTGCGCTGCGATGGTGGAATGGCGATGAACGACCTGCTGATGCAATTTCAAGCGGACATTCTGGATAAGAGGGTCGTGCGTCCGAGGGTGAGCGAGACTACCGCTCTGGGCGCGGCATATGCGGCAGGGCTGGCAGTCGGCTTCTTTAAAGATACCGACGAACTCGCCGCGAATTGGGCAGTCGATCAGCGGTGGGAACCTAAGATGGAGAAAGAATCTCGCGATCGCCTTTACCGGTTCTGGAAGAAAGCGGTGACGCGGACGTTTGGGTGGGTGGAACCTTCATAAGCTGACGAAACCCGAATTCGCGGTGAACCCAGCTCGCGACTTCGGTCCACACGTGGCACAAGCTATCCTGCCAAGCAGCAAGACAATCAGCTATGAAGCGAGCCGAGATGTGGCGGCGCATCGAAGCGCATTCCAAAGCCTGGGACATGATTATTGTCGGCGGCGGCGCGACCGGTGTAGGGAGCGCGATCGATGCGGCGTCACGCGGTTACGATGTGCTGCTGCTGGAGCAGAGCGACTTTGGTAAAGGGACCTCGAGCCGGAGCACCAAGCTGGCTCACGGAGGCGTGCGTTATCTTGAGCAGGGCAACATCGGTCTGGTCATGGAAGCGCTCAAGGAGCGCGGGCTGCTCTTGCAGAACGCGCCGCACATTGTGCACGATCTGGCGTTCGTGGTGCCGAATTACGATTGGTGGGAAGCTCCTTTTTACGGTCTGGGACTGAAGCTCTATCAGTTGCTTGCGGGCAAATACGGGTTTGGGACCTCGCGCATTCTTTCCCGCGAAGAAACGCTTGAACATCTGCCCACACTCAATCCGGAGGGCCTGCGTGGCGGCGCGGTTTACTACGACGGACAATTCGACGATGCCCGGCTGCTGATCCACATGGTAGCGACGGCGTTCGAACAAGGCGCGACGTTGTTGAACTACGTCGAGGTCACGGGGCTGACGAAAGACGCGGCGGGATTCGTAAATGGCATCGTGGCGCGCGATACTGAAACGGGCAATGAATTTCGGGCGACGGCAAGAGTTGTGGTCAACGCCACTGGCGCCTTCGCCGATCAGCTTCGGCGGCGCGCGGAGGTGGACGCCGAGCCGATGATCGTCCCCAGCCAGGGCATTCACCTGGTTTTCGACGCGAGTTTCTTACGGGGCGAAAGTGCGGTGTTAGTTCCGCATACCAGCGATGGCCGCGTGTTGTTCGCAATTCCGTGGCACGGCCACACGCTGGTCGGGACTACGGACACTCCGGTTGAGACCACGACGCTGGAACCGGTCGCGATGGAGCAGGAGATTGAATTCGTGCTGGCGACCGCGGGAAGATATTTGACTAAAGCGCCTACCCGCGACGATGTGCTGAGCGTATTCGCCGGGATCCGGCCGCTGGTGCGCGCTTCGGCGGGCAAGGCGGGCGTGCCAAATACCGCAGCCTTGTCGCGGGACCACGTCATCCACATCGACCGTTCGGGGTTGATTACGGTCTGTGGTGGAAAATGGACGACTTACCGGCACATGGCCGAAGATTGCGTCGATCAGGCCGCGACGCTCGCGCAATTGCCGGAACGGCCATGCGTGACAAGAACCCTGCGTATCCACGGATTTATAGACTCGGCAAAAGGCGATTCGACAAAAGAAAATTCGGCGAAAGAAGGCGGCGCGCTGGCGTTGTATGGGTCAGATGCACACGGGATTCGCAAAATCATCGCGTCCCATCCTCGACTCGGGGAACACCTACATGTCGAGCTGCCTTATGTTGGCGCCGAAGCGCTGTGGGCGGTGCGACATGAAATGGCCCGCACGGTAGAAGATGTGCTCGCCCGGCGCACGAGAGCGCTGTTTCTGAATGCGCGGGCCGCTCTGGAAATGGCGCCAGCAGTGGCGGATCTGATGGCCACGGAACTAGGTTGGGATGAAGCGACGCGGAAGCAACATATGACAGAGTTTCGCGCCGTCGCCGCGAACTACGTGCTCACGCACTGAAAACATATCTTCTAGTTGTTGTCAGGGGAGATCCTCGAGGGAACGAGCGAATAGAGAAAAAGTAAAATGCCCGAGGCAAAGAACATCCCTCCAACCACCGCGAAAGACATGAAAGCGATGGCAGTGTTCCAACACAGGCTCAGAGCCTCGATTACGAGAGCGATGATCAGTAACATTCCAGAAATTCGGAGCTTTCGTAGCATGGTTATCCCTCCAATCGCGTTATTCCGCCGGCTTCCAAAATTTGACCTGATCAAGTTTGTCGACAGGATGAAAGGTGTCGTGACAGCCGCTGGTCGTACAAGAAAGCTTGTTTGATTTCAAATCGCCCATCAATGCCGTATGGGTGGGACTATCTTCGAATGACCGTGCCCCGGCGTGGCAGTGCAAACATTCCCGGTTGTTATAGGGGTGGTAAAGGTGAATGGGACTCATTGGCGTCCCGAACCAATAGACGTAGACGTGGTGCAAGCCATTCAACTTGGCTTGGATGGTCCCAAACATAGCGTAATCGGTGTGACAGGTGTAGCAGGCCTTGTCAGCGGGGACACGGTGATTTTGGAAGTGAGCGGCTGGAATGTAGGAGGGATCATCTACGTACAAGGTTCGCCCGTAGGGTTCCATAATGGTGCAGGAGAGGCAAAATTGAGTTTTCTCCGAGCGCTCCATGTGCTCCGATGCACCCACACCCAGCGCGACTAAGGGAACGATGAAGAGGGCAAGAAAGGCGACGATTTTACCTTCGCGCGAGGCGGTAATGGACGGTCGGATAACCACCACCAGGATCAACAGGATGCTGGCGCCAATCAAACCGAACAAGACAGTCGAAGGAAATATCATGGGGATGGTGTTCGGGGGCTTACTGCGGCGACCGAGGACCCGGGCCTCTCTTCGTCAAGCGTTCCGCCGCACGACTATTTTTGTTTGCCCAGTTCCCTAACGTAGGCCACCAGGTCTTTGATTTCCGCCTCTTTCAGGCTCTTGCCGTAGGCGGGCATCTTGTTCTTTCCGGCGGTGACGGCGGTTATGAGATCTGCGTCGCTCTCTTTTGTGACCTCGGGAGAACCAAAATCATGTGCTCCGAGCGCCTTGCCAGGACCGGTACTAGCTTTGCCATCCGCTCCATGACATCCGGCGCACTTGGCTTTGTAGGTTGCCGCTGCAGTCTGCGCACGTGCTGACGACGGCAGGAAAAGAGTACTCGCTAATACGACAGCGATAACGGCAGATGGGAGGGTCATATTTTTCATTCTTGAGCTCCATTCGATAGAAAGCGTCTCCGTGTTTCCTCGCTCGTCATACTACGCCTTTTGTGCGCCCGCGGTTCGGCCAGAAAATCAGAATGCATAGCGGAGAGACTCAGTTAGAGAGTTGGCGTGAAAGTAGCGTGGCGCAGTGGGGCCAACAAACGAGCCTTCACCGTACTGGTAATAATTCCAGCCCGTGTTGTAGGCCAACTTATGGCCGATGTCTATGCTCAGGTTGGCGACGGGCTGCTGATACCTGTACTGCACGGTGCCGAGAGGCTGAAGAACGTTGAACTGCGGCACGTTGCCATCAACATTGGTGACACTGTAGCCGACATTGGCCAGTACTCGCTTCGCGGGCTTGAACCTGACAGCGGCCATTCCAAAATTGGTGTGGTTGGTGTAGTACGAGTTAGCCATTAAGTTATTGGACGTATCGTTCCCGGCACAATTGTTGTTGTTAGCATTGACAACGAAGGGCAAGATCACTCCGGTTGGCGGCGTGTCGTTGAAGCAGATGATGGCGTTCTGGATGACACTGTTAAAGTTGTAGGCGAAGTCTACTCCGAGGCGTTCGCGCGGCATCAGTGACGCGGTCAAACCGTAGTTTTGGTTGTGCCCGGCGTACTGGGTCTGGTAGTCGCCGTTGGAGTCTTGCCGGATGTTGATCGATCCACCGAGAGTGGCCCAGGGCCGCGGCGTGTAGGTAGTCTGGAAACGGTAACGCGCCTCTTTGCGTGGCGACAAACGGACGAAGACTGCGTTGTAGTTGGTGTGTTCCAGATCGAAATTCAAGCGCCAGGCGTGACTCGGTCGCGCCCAGAATCCGAGCAGGCCGGTTTTCTCGAGGCCTACGAAATGGTCCAAGTCTCCGGGGAGATAATCATTGAAATGGTTGAAGTCCCGGTCGCCATAGCGGTAGCCGATGCGGGCTCCTACTTTTTTCGAAATGTCCCAAGCCAGTTCAGTTTGACTTCTCTTCCAGCTCTGGTTGAAAGATGACAGGATCGAGGTGGGTGTCGTGACCGGCGTGGTGGCGCTCAGCGAAGTCAGCAGCGTGCATGAGGTTGGAACGGTGCAATTATTGTCGGTCTCGCTGAAATTGCCATCCTGGGGAATGCGATAGGCCCAGAAATAGAACTTCTCAATCAAGCGCAGATGCTGGGTCAGATGCAGGGTAGCCCCGAGATCGAGCACGTCGGAAATCCGGTTTGCGCTGGCGATGCCAGTCCCGTTGAAAGCTCGGGTATGAGTACGGGTGATCAGACCCGCGAAATTTTCCTGCAGGGGCGTGCTCATATCGGCTGAACTGTAAGAGAAAGAAGCGAGCAGCTCTAACCGCTGAAGGTTGTTGCTGCGCAAACTCACCCGTTCGGTGGGAGTAGACGTGCGAACCCGCTGATTGCGGGAGTAACTGAAGTAGGCGCTGCAGTTGTTGTTGGTGAGAACGCCGCCGACAATCAGGCTGGTGGCGGGTGGCACGACGGCACAGGGTTCCTTGTTCACGGTGTCGATGGACAAACCCAACTCGACGGGAGTTCCGGTGGAGAGCACCGCCGGCGCAAAGGGAGCCAGTTGATAGTCGGTATCTCCCTTGTAGTAGTCGAAAAACTGGTCGTAACTGATCACGGTTCGCGGCGCAGCCTTCCAGTCTACCCCGAAGCGATAGGAGTTCATGGTGGTGTTCCAGTTTTGCAGGAGCAAGCCTTCGGTGCCTTCGTGGACGCTGCTGTAGGAAGGCCCGGTCATGTTGTTGTGCGAATACCCGAGGCGAAAACTCACACGGGACTGAGGAAGCAGCGTAAGGTCGGCATCGCTCATGCGGCGCGTCGTATCGAATAAATGAGGCGAATTGAGTGCCGGGATCGAGGGCGTGGAAGTTGGGGGATTCAGTGGATTCGCCAGCAAATCATAGTCGGAGAAATTCTGGTCGCGACGAAAACTGCCTTGCAAGTCGTACCACTTGTTCTTGTCCGCTCTGAGGCGCAAAGCGTTGTTGGCATCGCCTCCCCATCCAAAGCTGTTCAGGTAGAGATCGTCAAACAGGAAGCCCTGGTGATCGAGCGATTGCATGGTCAGTGTCTGATCAAGTATTCGCGGGCCGGTCTGCAGATTCACCAGGGTATCGTACATATCGGTGCTTCCGGTCACGTCAGTGGAGCGAAAGCCCAGTTCGACCGAGGAGTGAATCTGGTATCCGCCGCTGTTGAGGCCATCTTGGGCTGACGCGGCAGGAGTCGGACTCGGAGTGGAGGTTTGAGCGACTAAGGTTTCGAGTGGCAACGCGACGATTGCGCACAAAAACGCGGCGCGAGCGATCGCGATTCGACTCTTACAGCAACGATAGACGAGTTTTCCCGGCAGCTCCATCGGAACTCCCTACTTGAAGAACACATTGCTGAAGTTGGACCCATGAATCTGGGTGTGGCACATGGTGCAGGCCTGATACTTGGCGGACTGATTGTGTACAGGGCCGGCAGGCCCGCCAGCCGTCAGCGTGGTTGAGAAAGTGTGGCACTGCAGACAGAGCATGTTCACCGGCATCACATTCAACAGTCGAGGATTGGTGGAACCGTGAGGGGTGTGGCAACTGGCACAGCCTTCGGTTTTTACAGGGACGTGTTCATAGACGAAGGGACCCTGCTTATCGGCGTGGCACTTATAGCAAATGAAATCGCCGCTCGGCAGGCTGCGAACTTGCCGCACGATTCCGGTGCCATGCGGATTGTGGCAGTCGCTGCATCGGATGAGTCCTTCGTTAACGCGGTGATGATACGGCTTGGCGAAGTCTGCTTTGGCGGAAACATGGCAGCCGTAGCACAACTTGGGCTGCTCCTGGACGAGCAGGAACTCTTTTTCCTGGGCGTGATGGGGAGAATGGCAGTCGAGACATCCGACATTGTTGCCGGAGTGTGCGGATTGGGCGAAATGCGACTGTTCGTGAGCTTCGCCGTGGCAGCTCAGACAGCGCGCGCTCGTCTCCTGCCGTGACTTGCCCCCGAAAACAAATATCTTGGTTTTGTCGCCGCCACCAGCCACGTGATCGGCTCCGGGACCGTGGCAGCCTTCGCAACCCTGGTGGGATGGACCGCCTTTGGTGTCGAGGGTCGTCTTCCAGTGCGGTGTTTTCGCCCAGCTGTTATAGATTTCCTCGTGACAGGTCTTGCAGGTTTCCGCACCCACGTACTTAGACGCATCAGGCGAAGGCACACTAACTACGGATGAGCCAGCGGATTGCGCACCCTTGGCAGGTACCGGTGGCGCCGCCTGGCCAGAGGAATAAGTGGCGACAGTGAGAAACAAGACTGAGAGGGCAAAAACTCGGGAGGCCATGGAATCTATCGGCATCAGCTTGTCCCCTTCGATCGGTACTGCTTGTGAAGAAAGAGCTACAAAGCCTTTAGCGCTCGGTTTTGATATGTCGCCTGGGTCTGGTCAATCGGTCCACAACTGTCCGAAAGACATTGCCAAAGAAAGCGAGTCTACGACGCGTGGTCACGGCCTGACTGGTCAATATTGAACATTTCAAGAAAAACCGTTTCATGACTTGACCGATTCTTGCTCACCCAATCTTCAAACTTGACCAATCTTTCGGCATCAAGCGGCGGGACTTAAGTTCAAATATGAGACTGGCCGCAAAAGCTTTGGAGCCTCATTCCCGTTTTGAACCGTTCCCGGGCCGCTATCAGTTTCCGGAAAAAGCTGCAGATTTTCGGGAACCGTCGTCGTATCGCCGGCGACACCGAGAGATGAGAGAGGTGAAGAGAAGAGCTATCGAGCGGCGGTGGATTGCTGCTTAGTTCGTCGACCGTCCCGTAGTTCTTCGTGCCTCTGAGCATGGTGCGCCGCTGGCGGACACGCACGAGCAGCCTGAAGCGCTGTTATAACGGCACTGATCGTCGGGATGGTCGGGCCGGTCACAGGTGGGATTGCCACATCCGGGAAATTTCGGAATCTTCATGCAGGCAGAATTTTGGGAAAATTTGTGTGATCGTTCCCATTCGGCGATTTCCGGAGCTTCGAATCGCAACTCTTCGTGACTCAGCACATGAAGCTCGACCCCTTGGGGGCCTGTCACCTCCTTGACGCCTCCGTTCACATCTAAGGAATATGGACCTGAAATTGTGATTCGCGTGTCGCCTGATTTCGTCTTCCCTGGAACGAAGTTGATGGACACTGCAGTCTTGCCGTCCTCCGCTCGGGTGACCGAGATGTCACCGGCTGTGACGATGGTTACACTCGCGCTAGTCTCCGGCTTTGGCGTTTCCTGAGCTAGTGCGAGGCTGACCATGAGCAGTATGGAGGTAGTGATTGCGGAACTCCATCTCAGGCGTGTTTTCATTTCGATCCCTTCCATATCTTATAAAAACCAGAGCGGAACCTATGGGCCGTTCTCGTCTGCAGTTCTATGTTGACCGGGGACGGTTCCCGATGACTCACGAACAGCATACTCGGTGTGGCTGTTTCAAATTACCAGACGACTGATTGAGGCCTGCGAGGCGGCAGCCTTCTCGATCCCAGGGATTGATTCGCCCAGACTTGGGTGGTGTAATTTAAGGCAGATGGTCGTCTTCCCCAGTGGGAGCGAGTGAGCGGTGTTTGGGAAATCCAGCGATGACAGATGGTAAAGCTTTTCGAGTTCATCCGTTTGACGCGGCGCTTGGCGCGGAGGTCCTCGATCTGGATCTATCGCGACCTCTGGATGATGAGACGTTCAGCGCGGTGCACCGTGCCTTTCTGGAAAGCAACGGTCTGCTAGTGTTTCGCGCACAATACATTACGCCCGAACAGCATATTGAATTTAGCCGGCGCTTCGGGCCTTTGATGATTCACGTTCTGCGCCAATATTTGCTTCCGGGGCATCCGGAGATTCTTCGAGTTTCAAACGTCATTGAGAATGGCGTGCCCATCGGGCTCGGGGACGCAGGCGCCATCTGGCATTCCGATCTGTCTTACACGCCCGAACCAAGCCTAGGTTCCCTGCTCCACGCTTTGGAGCTTCCGGCGGAGGGCGGCGATACTTCATTTGGCAATATGTACGCCGCCTACGATGCGTTGCCGGCCGCGATCAAGCAGCGAATCGAAGGCAAGCGCGCGGTGCATTCGTATAACCACAGCTATGAGCGCTTCAGCGGATCGAAATGGCGGCCACCGCTCACCGAAAAACAAAAGAACGAAGTGCGGGAGGTCGTCCATCCAGTGGTGCGCATTCATCCGGAAACCGGGCGCCGGGCGCTGTTCGTGAACGAGGGCTTCACGTCGCGTATTCTTGACGTTGCTGACGCGGAAAGCCGGGAGCTGCTCGAAGTCCTCTTTACCCACAGTACGAGACCGGATTTTGTTTACCGCCACCGTTGGCAAGATCACGACCTTGTTTTCTGGGACAATCGATGCACGATTCACCTGGCTCACGGCTGTCCGGAGCAATTTCGGCGGCACATGCATCGCACTACGGTAAAGGGTGATGCGCCCCGATAGGGTGGGGACGGAATTTCTACGCCAATATTCCAGGACACTACGATTCGCCCGATATCGGTTCGATCAAGCGCGGCATATCAATACCTGGGTTGAGTTTACGGAGGGTAGGAGTGGATCTGTTCAAGAAATATCGCATTTTGCCGGTACTTGGAGGGCTGGGCCTGATCCTGATTGCAGCCGGGGCCACGGAAAAGGCGCGGAAGCTCTACCTGCCTACGAGCAAAGCCATCACTGTGCCAGCGCCAGGGCTGATCGGCGATATCAATAGCTATCCTGCGACGATTGCGATCAGCCCCGATCGACGTTATGCCGCTTTTCTCAACCAGGGATACGGAACTGAGAAGAGCCAAGTTCGGCAATCGATCGCAATTCTTGACCTCCATAGCGGTCAAGTTCGCGATTTTCCCGACGATGATCTTCGCGGTGACGAACGGTCGACACTCCAAAGCTATTTTATCGGGCTGGCATTTTCAGGAGACGGAAGACACCTTTATGCATCGGTGTCATCCATCAAGAAGAACGGCATTGCCGTTTACAAGTTCAATGATGGCCAGGTTAGTCGCGAACGTACCATCGCCATTCCACCCCAGCAACTCGACCGGGAAAAACAAGTCACTTATGACGCCACTCCCCTCGCAAAAGGTACGGCGGCCGCGTACCCTGCGGGGATAGCCGTCTTGCCAGCGAGTGGCGGGGACCGACTTCTGATAGCGAACAATCTCTCTGACAATGCCATATTGTTGGATGTGAACTCTGGCGCAATCCTGAAATCGTTTGACCTGAGCGCCAGCAAATATGTTCCCGCTGCCTATCCCTACACCGTCGTAGTAAATAGAGAAGGGACGAAGGCTTGGGTTAGTTTGTGGAATGCGTCTGCAGTGGCCGAATTGGATATCGTTGGTGGGAAGGTTGCGCGGCGCATTGAATTGTGGCACTCCTCTGCTCCAACGGCTTCGGGTGTGCACCCTACGTCACTGCTGCTGAATCGCGGCGAGAACATCCTGTATGTGGCACTGTCGAACGCCGGGGATGTTCGGTGTGATGGCATTGCGGCGGTGGATCTAACGTCTGACGCGGTGCTTCGCACCTACCGCGTGGCTTTGCATAGCGACGACTCGGCCGGGGCGGTTCCAATCGGCATAGCTCTCTCGGAAGATGAGAAGCAGCTCTTCGCAGCCAGTGCATCTTTGAATGCAGTCGCGGTGTTCAACCTGGACACTTCCAAGCAACTATCGCAGTCGAATGAGGTGGAACTGCCAGTTGGGTTCATTCCCACAGAATGGTACCCCAGCGCTCTGGCGATCACTGGCCAGGATCTGCTCATTGCGAGCGCCAAGGGCGAAGGGAGCGGCCCAAACAGTATGAAGGCCGCGGTCCAGACCGGTTTGCATCCCAACCCGCACCCGTATATTGCCACCCTCATCGGAGGAGCAATCCAGCGTCTGAGTCTCTCTGAGATAGCGCGAAACCTTGCGGCGTACACGCAGCAAGTTGAAGAAGACAATCTTCTCCATACTGATCCGGGCAAGATCGAATTCGCCGGCGGCAAGAATCCTATTCGGCATGTGATCTATATTCTGAAAGAAAACAGGACCTATGATCAATTACTAGGCGACCTGGAGGCAGGCAATGGAGATCCGTCGCTTGCCATGTACGGAGCCGACATTACGCCGAACCATCACAAGCTGGCGCTTCAATTCGGAGTTCTCGATAATTTTTATGACAGCGGAGAGGTTTCCGCCAATGGTCATCTATGGTCCGATGCCTCGGCCGCATCCGACTACATCGAAATTATCTGGCCGATCATCTATCGAGGCGCCGAGCGTCCAGAGGATTACGGCAACGGTCTCGACCAAGGGCTGCCCGATATGGATGATCCAGGGACAGGTTTCATTTGGGACAATCTCGCCCGGAATCATTTTACGTATCGCATATATGGCGAAATGCTGGATATAGCCTGGTGTAAGAGCGAGGACAAAAATTCACCGCGAGAAGGGCCAGTCGCACCTGCATCCAGCGAATGCACGCCCGCAGAGACCAATAAGGGTGATGCGTTGCCTGCGAATGTTGGAAATCCGCCGGGCGGGTCGAGTCCATGGCCGTGGCCGGTGCCTCGTTTGCAGAGTGTTCGGCCCACCAAACCTGCTCAGCGGGATCATTTCGATCCCCAGTTTGCGGGCTTCAATCTTCTATATCCGGACCAGTTGCGAGCGGACGAGTTCCTTCGCGAATTCAGCCAGTTTGTTAAGGCTCGGGGTTCAGGGCAAGAATTACCGCAGTTCATTCTGCTCTACCTACCCAACGATCACACCAGTGGGACACGGGTGGGCAAACCATCGCCGCGGGCCTCGATAGCGGACAATGATCTCGCCGTGGGCCGCGTCGTTGATGCGGTGTCACACAGCCCATATTGGGATGACACAGCAATATTTGTTGTTGAAGATGACGCGCAGAACGGCGCCGATCATGTGGATGCCCATCGCTCGATCGCGCTGGTGATCAGCAAGTATTCGCCACGCGCCGACAAGCCTTTCGTGGATCATCATTTCTACACTACCGTTGGCATGGTTCATACGATGGAGGATCTGATTGGTCTCCCGGCGATGAACCAGTTCGACTCGCACGCGCCGGTGATGGCTCCCTTGTTTGCCGGCTCCGGAGCCCAGCCGGCCTACAATGCAGACTATACGAACCTGCGAAGCGGTCTTGTTTACGAGATAAACGGGAAGAACGCTCCGGGTGCTGACAAGTCGGCAAAAATGGACTTTTCCCGTCCTGACGCGGTCGACCCGGCAGCCTTGAACGCGATTCTCTGGCAAGACGCGCACCGACATAGCAACTAGTTACGAATCGAAATCCATTTTTCCCGCACTTAAGCTGGCCGGCTTCTTTTTGTGTGGTCAGTTTCCGGAGGTCGCACGCCTTCTTTGGGCCGGTGAGGATTGCGTTATCGGCAATCATTCCCTATCATCAAGTGGTTTCGCGCCACCTTCCCTGCTTCTTCGGCTTACGTTTCGTCCGCAAATCTCTAAGGTGGAAAGACGCATGCCTGACACTCCCGACGACACGACTCTGAGCCAGAGCGCAATCCAGACAACTTTCGCTGTCATCGGCCCCTACCGGCTAACCAAGCTGCTGGGCGCGGGCGGCATGGGCGAAGTCTGGCGGGCCGAGCAGACTGAGCCCATTCATCGTACGGTTGCCCTGAAGCTGATCAAGGCAGGAATGGATACGCGGGCGGTGGTGGCGCGGTTCGACTCGGAGCGGCAGGCACTGGCTTTGATGGAGCATCCCAACATCGCCAAAGTGTTCGAGGCGGGCGCGACGCCCGAAGGCCGGCCATATTTTGTGATGGAGTATGTGCATGGCTTTCCCATCACCGACTATTGCGACAGGCACCGGCTCACGATTAAAGAACGGCTGGGCTTGTTCATGCAGGTGTGCGAGGGGGTGCAACATGCGCACCAGAAGGCAATCATCCATCGCGATCTGAAGCCCTCTAACGTGCTGGTGGATGAAGTTGACGACAAGCCTGTTCCCAAGATCATTGACTTTGGGCTAGCCAAGGCGATGGGGCAGCAGCTGACGGAGATGACTCTGTTCACGGAAGCGGGAGCGATGCTGGGCACACCCGACTACATGAGCCCGGAACAGGCCGACCGCAACGAGCCCAACATCGACACTCGCACCGATGTGTACTCGCTGGGAGTGATTCTGTACGAATTGCTGGTGGGCGAACTGCCCATCGGATCGGACGAGCTGCGAGCGGCGGGAATCGAAGCCATGCTGCGGAAGATATGCGAACAGGAGCCGGTGCGCCCGAGCACGAAGCTCAAGTCTTTGGGCCTATCCGCGAAAGATTCGGCGGAAAGACGCAAGGAAGCGCCGGAGTCGCTGGAGCGGCATCTGCGTGGGGACCTGGACTGGATCACGATCAGGGCGCTGGAGAAAGACCGCTCCAGGCGGTATGGTTCGGCTTCTGACCTGGCGGGCGATCTGCAACGCTACCTGAACGATCAGCCGGTTTCCGCCGGGCCGCCGGGCGCCAGCTATCGCGCCGGCAAGTTTATGCGGCGGCATCGCTTCGGAGTTGGCGTGGCGGCGGCGGCAGTGGTGCTGCTGATTGGATTCGCGACCACGATGGCGGTGCAAGCCCGCCGCATCGCGAAGGAGCGGGACCGGGCAAACCGGATTGCCGATTTCATGACCCAGATGTTTGCGGTTTCAGATCCGAGCGAAGCGTTGGGAAACGCGATTACGGCGCGAACGATTCTGGATACTGCGTCGAATAAAGTTCAGGCGGGATTGGCCAAAGATCCTGAGGAGCAGTCGGAGTTGATGTTCACGATGGCGCGCACTTACGCCAGCCTGGGCCTATACCCGGTCGCTTACAACCTGTCGTCCGCCGCGCTGGAGAATCGCCGGCGACTGCTTGGGCGTGACGATCGCAAGACCTTGCAGTCCATGTCGCAGCTGAGTTGGATTCTCGACCGGCAAGGACGTGACGATGCAGCGGAGAAGTTGATACGCCAGACCATTGCGGAGGCAAACCGGGCGCTGGGACCGGAGGATCCGGTGACGCTGGAGGCCGAAGACCGCCTGGGAGTCATTCTGAACAGACTGGCCCGCTTCGACGAGGAGGAAAAGTTGGAGCGGCAGTTGGTCGAGATTTCGACGCGCCGGTTTGGTCCGGAAGACCCTCAGACTCTGAGCGCGATGGTGAGTCTGGCAGATGCATTGAGTTCCCAAAGTCGTTACGCGGAAGCGGAGGCAATATACCGGAACGCTTTGGGTACTGAGCAGCGCGTGCTCGGAGCTGAGCATCCGGAGACGATTGCGACGATGCACAAACTCGCCAACCGCATTCAGGAGCAGGGGCGGTACGCGGAAGCGGAGAGCCTCTATCGGCAAACGCTGGCCATTGAGCAACGGGTGCTTGGACCGGAACATCCGGATACAGCCAAGAGCATGACGTCTTTGGCCAACACGCTCTACTATGAGGGGAACACGGCAGAGGCCGAGAAATGGTATCGGGCGGCACTGGCAGTGGAGCAGCATGCGCTGGGCCCTGACCATCCGTATACGACCCGACCGCTGGAAGGACTCGCCAACGTGCTGGCGGCGACCGGACACCTTGCCGAGGCGGAAAAACTGCAGCGGCAGGTTCTCGGGATACGGGAGAGAAATCTTGGGCCCGACCATACTGACACGTTGCTGTCGGGGTACAACGTTGCGGATGTGCTTTACCTCGAAGGCCATCTTCCAGAAGCGGAGAAATTTATTCGTGCGGCATTCGCGGCGCAGGCGCGAGTGCTGGGAGCGGAGAATCCGGACACGTTGGCCTCGAAGACGGAACTGGCGAGGATATTAATGAAAGAGGGGAACTATCGTGAGGCCGAAGACCTGGCGCGACAAGCTTTCGAGAGTCAACTCCGCGTTCTCGGGCCGCAACATCTCGATACACTGAGTTCGCTGTACCTTCTGGGCACTGCGATGGTTTATAACCATCGTTATGACGAGGCGAAGGCACTGTTCGAGGAGACGATCGAAAAGATGAACAAAGCTCCAGCAGAGAGTGTTGCGCTGGCCTGGTTCGACTTCGCTTGTGTAGCGTCAGCAGCGCACGACCGTGATGAAGCGGTTAAGAACCTGCGAGAAGCCGTCACGCACGGGTTTAAGGACATCGACCGCATACACAACGCGGACGATCTGAAATATCTTCGCGGCTATCCGCGCTATGAGGCATTTCTCAGCGAAACCAAGAAGGGCATCGACATGGCTTCGCGGCAGCCCAACTAAGCAACTTATTAAGCATTTTTCTTCGCAATCCATCCTGCGTCGTATTTAGGGCAGACTGTTTGCGTATAATTTGCGCGCGCATTGCCCTTAGGGAGCTGGTTGATCATGCAATCGTGAAGCGTTTATCAAGGAGCAATCCATGGGTGAAGCAAGTTTTATTCCAGTTGCAAACAACGCCAGGTCGCGACGCGACCTCGTCGAGCGCGGGTTCAGTCGTCAACCGCTCAGGGTTGATGTAGACGTAGCGCGCTCGCTGGAAGCGTTATCCCATGCCGCCTGGTCCGTTCCGAAGGACAAATACTACGATGGGGGCGACAGGTATCGTTCGTTAAATCGCGTTGGGGCCGAGATTGTTGAGGGCGGCGTAAAGGTTTGGTTGAGCGAAGAGAGCACGCCCTATGTGCAGCTGAAAAAATACAACACGACGATCGGCGGCCAGCCGCGAGAGTACGCCCCGCTGCCTGCTGCGATCGCCGGTTCCATGGGTGTTCGCAAGATGATTGCTCATCATCTTCATTACCTGCCGCTGTCGACGGTGGGAACGAAATATTTGGTCAACGTTCATCTAATACGGTTCACTGCTATGCCGGGCCGGCCGTGCGACACGAGTCCACCGGGCTTGCATAAAGACGGGGAAAAGTACATCGCCACGCATCTCGTCGGCCGCTGCGGGGCTCAGGGCGGCGAAGTCGTCATTACTGATAATGATAAGCAGGAAATGGATCGCTTCACGATGCGCGAATCGGGTGAGTGTTACGTCTTCGACGATGATCGCGTCTGGCATATGTTGACGCCGGTGTCCGTACTGGAAGGCAATCAGTACGCCTACCGAGACACGCTGGCGTTCGATATGCTGCCGGAGGGCTGGGAACCAGTGAAGTGATTGGAGTGCTGTGCCGAGATTATTCCGATGAGGCGTAGAGATTTTCTAAAAAGTACGGCTGCCGTTGCCCTAGCCGCAGAGCTTGGAATGGGGAAAGCGCAGGTGAAGGTTCCCGCGCACAACTGGGGAAACTACGACTTCGGCCCCGGCCCCCAGGTGAGCGATCGCCTCAATCAGGGTCCGTTCCCTCAATACCCACCTGATGCCGTGATTCCCACGGACGACGTGGTAATGACCACTACCGCTTCGGAAGACGTCGTGCCGAACTACGGCAAGGGGCTGGTGACCTACATCACAGCGGACAGTGGCACAGAGGAAATCAAGTCAGACAATATTTTCCAGGCGATCGAAGACCTGGTTCGATTTCCCCTGAGCCAGCAGCTTTACATCCGTCCGACTTGGAGGGAAATGCAGCCCCGGCCTGGACGCCTGGCGATTCCCGATTACGTAAAGCTGGTTTTCGAATTAGCGAAGAAAAACAACAAGCGGGTGGGATTGCGAGTTCAGATGTCCGCGCCAGACTATATGCACGAAGCGGCGTTGCCGGATTTTGTTCTGGAAAAAGTGCCGAAAGTTGATCTGGTGATTAGCGCTCAGGAAAGTGCCGCTGAGGGGAAGAGATTCCTGGAGAACCCGCACTCGCGTTATCAGCCCCGATATGACCATCCTTTCTTTCAGCAGGCATTCCAAGAGCTGGTTGGGCTATTGGCAGCGGAATTCGACGGCAATCCGCTGGTCGAGTTTATCGATACTTTTATGTATGGTTTTTGGGGTGAAGGACACACTTGGCCATTCGGCAATAATCCTTTCCCTGATTATCAGACAGCGGAGCGCACCTGGGTCAAAATGCTCGAAGTGCAGCTCGAGCACTTTTCGAAGACTCCGCTGCTGACCAACACACAACCGGACTATAGCCGGGTTGGTAATGCAGAGCTGCTCGACCGCACGGTCCGCAGCAATAATTGGATTCGCAGCGACACTATCTTTATTGAGAACGAGCAGATTGAAGCGCTCAGCAACCGACCACCCTGGACTGCGGCATTGCTTGAGCAGGGACTTCCAGGCAAGCCTTCTGACCAACGTCTCGACAATGAAGGAATATCCCCGGCAGAAAACATAATCGCTCATGTGATTGACGTCGGCGCGAATTACTGGTCGCTCTGGAACTTTCACCAGATCAGCGCAAAGAATCTGATGACCTACTACCAGGCTTATCCGGCGGCGTTCGACCGGATCAATCGCCGGATTGGCTATCGGGTGAGGCCGTCTTTCATCTGGAGTTATAAGGACAATAGTTCCACGGGGCTGATTGCCGGCTTCGCAAATGACGGAATCGCAGGTGTGCCGGGCGTATTGAGGGTGACAGTGGAGAGCCAGGATGGAAAGGTGCTCAAGAGCGGTTGTCTGGACGCCGGTTACCCGTTACCGGGCAGGATTCGGCAGGCACAGTTCGTGCTTCCAAACGTCATGGATTGGAAAGGATTGAAACTTAGAGCGGAGATTGAGGTAAAGGGAATGCGCTATCCCGTGCGGTGGGCTTGCCACCAGAAACTGAATGATGAGGGCTCGCTCACGCTGCGTCACAACCTCCATCAGCAGGTTTAGGCGGCGCAGGTAAGGCGCAAGTAGAGTCGGCGGATTGATCTACTTCTGGCCGATCCGCTCTTCGATCTTGGAAACGAATTTCGGGGCGTGGTTTTTCATGAGCTGCTGAATACCAGGCCCGAACTCGTGCCACAGGTTCATCCCGGTGTCGTTGCCGACGGTCGAACCAAAATCGCTGATAGGCGCCCCCGCAGGGCGTCTCCAATATGGACGGGAGGCAGTGGCTGCGGCGACTGACGTCAGAGTCCGCACGAGATATGAAGTGTTCAGCCTGCCCTTTCCGGAATCATCCCGCGTGACAAAAATGCGCGAAGCCGCATACGTGGCCCTGCCCATCATGCTTCCGCTGCTCGAAGCGTGATAACCCGATAGCTGTGTCGGCGCCGTCGGTTGCAAGTACTTATCTATAATCTTGTCCGAGTCGGTTGGACTGGATATCGTCTCGTTAAAGGAGGTGAATCCGTCCCGGTGCAATAGGACCGCGTTGCTGGCCAAGGCGCGAAATTTTGAAGATGAGCCTGCTTCCGGGGTAAACACGTTGAAGTTCTGCTGCTGAGTTGCAGTCTGCGGCGAGGGAGCATCAGGCAGGGATTGACCGGCGTTCTGGCATACCGCCCCCCAAGCCGCTACCAAGATAAAAGAAGCGACTCCGACGGGTGCAATTCGCTTTGCCATGCCCACTCCCAGCAAGCCAGCTCCTACTCTTCCTGACGAGTTGCCGCAAGCCTATCTCGACGTTAGCACTCCATTTGCCACTAGTCTGAGCACTAACGCTCATCTTGCGAAACATAGTATTAGTTGAAGAATAAAGAGGTCTGGTTGTAAGGCAACCTACGCTTCGGTTCCGCACAGCAAAGACCGTTGGAGGCAGTTTTATGTAGGACTTACGGCTCCGCGAACGGTAACCGGCACATTGGCCGCCACCCCGAGGTTGGGGTTTTGGAGCTCGGGCACGGTCGTCCCGCGCTTTAATAGGCAATCGAAATCGTTTATGCAAGGTGGGCAAAGTCTTTCATTCCCCAGACGAGAAGTCGGCTTCCTGGAGATCGCTATTGAATGTCCCCGAGATCGGTTTCTGGATAAATGCTGAACAATCTGCCGTCGATAGGGCAATTTATTTCGGGTTCGGGGAAGGCAACGCGATAAGACCTTTCAGCAACGCTGCGTGAAAGGTTGCCGGGTTCTGAATCTGAGGCGCATGCCCCATGTCAGGAAACTCCACAAGCTTGGCATTAGGGATTCTCGCCACCGCTTGCTTCGCCAGTTCCGGATAGTGCCCCAGTTGTGCCTGCACCGTGGGTGGGGCTAGATCTTTGCCGATTGCCGTGTTGTCCTTATCTCCAATGAGAAGAAACGTCGGCACCGTGATGTGTTCAAACTCGTAGTAAACGGGCTGGGTGTAGATCATGTCATAGAGAAGCGCCGAGTTCCATGCGACAAGATCTTTCCCGGGACCACGATACATGCCGGCGAGCATTTGAACCCAGGGCTCATAAGAATGGCTCCAGGTTCCGGCGTAGTAGGTATATTGTTCGTATTGCCGTATCTTGTCGGCGTTCGTCTGTAACTCCCGTTCATACCATTGATCGACAGAAATGGAAGGGACGCCCTTGGCCTTCCAGTCCTCGAGGCCGATCGGATCAACCAGAACCAGTTGACTGGTCGCGGCGGGATACATCAGTGCATAACGAATGGCGATCATGCCACCTGTAGAATGCGCGACCAGAATCGCCTTCTGGATGCCGAGCGATTCGAGGAGAGCATGCGTGTTTCGCGCCAGCTGCTGGAAGGTGTATTGGTATGCGTGAGGTTTCGTCGACTTGCAGAAGCCGATCTGATCAACCGCGATTACGCGATAGCCAGCATCCACGAGAACATCGATGGACGCTTTCCATGTCGCGGAACAAAAGTTCTTCCCGTGCATCAAGACGATGACCTGGCCATTGAACGACTTGGGTTGCACGTCCATGTAGGCCATGTGCATTGTCTGCTTCTGGGACGAGAACTCGAATTGATGCACGGGGTAGGGATAATCGTAGCCTTCCAGCTCCGGCCCATATGCGGGCTCGCGGGCAGGAGTTATCGTGGCATTCTGCGCAGTCGCCCGGTGCAGCGAGGCAATTGTCAGCAGCAGAAATGTTGCAACAAAGCAGAGATGAGACAGTCGAGGATCGAGACGACGTTGTTTGCTCCTAATCTTATGAGTTCTGGCACTGGTTACAATTAGATCGGACGCAGCCGAGGCCAGCCCATATCTTTTGTTGTCTATAGGACAAGACGTGGATGAAGAAGAGAAAGTCGCTCGACCGACCGGGTTGAAGATCAAATCCATCTCAATATGGACTGGACACTCAGCTGGTGACGCTTCCCACAACCCCATAGCCTTTCGAGGCTATTGAAAACAAATCCTGAATCTGGTGGCGGCGGTAGGACTCGAACCTACGACCTACGGATTATGAGACCGTCGCTCTAACCACCTGAGCTACACCGCCAATCCGGAAATACACGGAAGAAAATCAGGGAGCCCGGAAATGGGCACAGAATCCCGCAGACGCGGGTGGGCGCGTCCCCGATTCATTTTAAGAGTGCACAGAATGCAGTGTCAAACGACGGCGGCGTAAACGCGAGACCGGAGGGCGCGAACATCGCTTGTCAAGCGCATGGCTGGCAGAGGGCGATCCGTGCGAAACTGGGCGGATGAAAGTCATCGCTGTGATTCCAGCGCGTCTGGCCTCGACGCGACTTCCGCGCAAGATGCTGCGGGAAATTGCCGGCGTTCCGCTGTTGGCCAGGGTATATCGGGGCGTGCAGCGTTGTGAGTCGATCGCCGAGGTGATTGTCGCTACCGATTCGGACGAAATTCTGCGGTTCTGCGAGCAGCAAGGCTTCGTCGGCCGCATGACATCGGAGGCACACCGGTCGGGTACCGAGCGAGTGCATGAAATCTCGACGGCGATTCCGGCAGATGTCTATTTGAACGTTCAGGGCGATGAGCCCCTGACGCGGCCGGAGCATATCGACAGTTTGATTGTGGTGATGCAAAGAGCAGGCGTCGAGGTGGGCACGTTGAAGACTCCGTGCGCGGGGGTGGACATTAACAATCCGAGCGCGGTGAAAGTGGTTACGGACGACAGCGGAAAGGCGCTGTACTTTTCGCGGGCGACGATTCCATATGATCGCGATGGCTCGAATCCACGTTACTACAAGCATCTTGGATTTTACGGGTATCGAAAAGAAGCGCTGGACAGGTTTGTGCGCTGGCCGGAATCGTTGCTCGAACGCAGCGAACGGCTCGAGCAGTTACGCTTTCTGGAGAATGGGGTCCCAATTTATGTCGCCGAGACGCCGTTTGATACGGTTGGAGTGGATACGGAAGAGGATTTGCGGCGAGTGGAAGGAATTCTGCGGAACGCGGTACCGTGAGCTTGAGCAGCCAACAGTTAGTGCGACTTGGCCCAAGCTTCGGCGGCAGCGGTTCGCTTGGCAATCGCAGGATGCGAGTGCAGCAACCACTCGACCCAGCGTGACGGGGCTTTTTCGGCGAGATTCTGTTCGGCCAACTTATTCATCGACGAGATAAAAGGAGCCACGGTGGCCACCGACTCAAAGCAATAACGGTCGGCCTGGCGCTCGTTGAAGCGCGAGTAAGCATTGAGCGCGGGCATCAGGAGAAACGAAAGCACGGTTGAGACCAGAATCAGCAACGGCAGATTGGCGAAATCGGACATGGTCTCAAACATATTGCGGCGCTCGACCGCGTAGCGCAGCACTTCATTTGCCAGCCAGAAGCCGAACAGGGTGATGCCCGCCTGCACGAAAATGCTTTTCAGGATGTGGCGGTGCACGTGGTGCCCGAGTTCGTGAGCGAGCACGGCTTCGATTTCATCATCGGAATAATTGTCCAGCAAGGTGTCGGCGAGAATGATGCGGCGGGTGGCGCCGAGTCCGGTCAGCGCGGCGTTTGCTTTTTTGCTTTTCTCGGAAAGATGCCATTTATAAACGCCGCGGACGCGCGTGCCGGCGCGCTCGCTCAGTACGATCAGGCGGCGCTTGAGTTCTTCGTTTTCCAACGGTTCAAATTTATAGAAAATAGGAAACAGCACAACCGGCGCCAGTTGTGCGAGCAGAACGAAGAGTCCGAGGAAAACGGCCCAGGCAATCAGCCACCAGTGTTGCGGGGTTTCGCGGATCAACTTGTAGAGCAGTTCGACGATGATGGCCGCGATGACGAGGCCGAGCAGCAAGCCTTTGCATTCGTCCCATAACCAGGAGCGAAATTTCTGATTGGAGAGGTTATAGCGGTGCTCGAGGCGGAAGCCATAGTACTCGAGCGGAGCGCCGATTACTTTGCTGATGAGCATCAGCATGAGGACGTAGAGAAAAACGGCAAAAAAGTAGTTCTGGGCAGCGCCCCGCTCAGCCAGATCGCGCAGCCAGCCAGTCCAACCGGTCGCCAGCAGCACGACGAGCAACCCAAAGCCAAGGATAAAATCGGCAAGGCCGAGCCACCGCTTGATGCGGTTATAGCGCCGCGACTCCGCGGAATCGGCAAGAACTGGGATAATTTCCGTAGTGGCCATGATGCTGATGGTTGTTATTATCCTATCGCGTTCGGAGGCTGGATAGAACGCGAAAGTACCTTGAACGGAAGGTCGGACGAGATCAATCTGTCGAGTTCGATCAGCGGGTGAGGACTCAGCCGCCTCAGCCGTTCGCTCTTTCGGCGACCAGCATCGACTGCAGAATCTGGTCCGACACTTCTTTGACGGCGCCGGGGGAGTGCGACAAAAACAGCGTGTTGGTCTTGTCGCTTTCTCCGATGGACTTCAGCGTATCGAAATATTGTGTGACCATTACCAACTGCATCACTTCTTTCGCTGACGCGCCCTCGACCACTTTCTGGAACTGCTCGATCGAGACCTGCAGGCCTTCGATGATTGCTTTCCTCTGATTTGCAATTCCCTGTCCCTGAAGCGCTTTGCTTTCGGCTTCGGCCTCGGCCTTCTTGACTACGAGAATCTTTTCCGCCTCGCCGCGAGCGTTAGCGGCGACCTGTTCCCGCTGGGCCGCGTTGATGTCATTCATCGCCGATTTCACTTTTGAATCGGGAACGATGTCGGTTACCAGCACATTGACAATTTCGTAGCCGAATGTCGCCATATCGGCATCGAGCTCCTGCTTGACGGCCGCGGCAATGCTGGATTGCGAGGCAAACACCTCGTCCAGCGTCATGCCAGGCACATGCCCGAGGATCACCTGCTCGACATAGGATTTGATCTGCGCCACGGGATCGGACAACTTGTAGTACGCATCGTAAACTTTTTCCGGGCGAACGCGGTTCTGCACCGAGATGGGAATGGTGACGAACACGTTATCTTTTGTTTTGGTCTCCATGGTCAAAGTGATTTGATTGACGCGCAGACTCACGACGCCGGTCACGGTATCGAAGAACGGCCGTTTCCAATTCAATCCCGGCTCGGCGACGCGAAGGAACTTGCCGAAACGCGTGATGACGGCGACTTCGGCAGTGCGCACGGTGAAAAAGCTGGCGAGGATCAGGTACAGCGCAATTATGGCCGCGATTGCAAATGGAACCCAGTAAAGTTGATCCATATTGTTCCCTCAATATGCTCGTTCTTGAGTAAGCCGGATTATACCCTCCCTTGGTTGCGGAAGTGTCGCGTTCACGGCCTAGTAGGCGTGGTCACCTATGATTCGTTCTGGGACTAGATCAACGGTCGCAGTTGGCGGGAAATGATCCGAGTCTAAGCTGCCGAGCCTTCTAGTTCTGTCGAACAAAGCGTTCGCCGGCTTCGAGGATTTCTTCGACCAGTTCCGGCTTCGCGGCTTCGACATAACAGCGCAACATGCGTTCGGTGCCAGAAGCCCGAAACAATACCCACGGGTCCGCGCCATTGCCGTATTTGGGAGCGTCGAGGTAGAACTTCACACCATCGCGATTCTCTTTTCGCAAAATAGCGTAAGTGCCCAGCTTCACCGTTTGCGGGTCGCCGGCGCGGCGGATCGCGCCGTTTTTCATCTCATCGGAAATATGTAAATCGCGCCGTCCATAGAAGTGCGGGCCGAACTCTTTCTGCAAGTCGGCGACCAATTCGCCGAGTGGCTTCTTTTCTTCGGCCATGACGTTGGCGAGAAGAAGAGCGTTGAGAACTCCATCGCGTTCCGGCAGAAAGCGGCCGTAACCGATACCGCCGGATTCCTCTCCGCCGATCAGAATTTCATGGTCCATCATTAAATCAGCGATGTACTTGAAGCCGATATTGCATTCGTGCAGTTTGCGGCCGTATTTGGCGGCGATGCGGTCCATCATGCCAGTCGTATTGAAAGCTCGCACCACGTCGCCGGGCCACTTTTTGTACTGCAATAACCAATTCAGCAGAACACACATGCACTTGTGCGAGTCGACAAAGCTTCCATCTTCGGCGACGGCGCCGATGCGGTCGGCATCGCCGTCGGTGACGAGGCCCGCATAGCACTTTTCCTTTACTACGGTTTGCTGCAGCAGCGCGACGTGCGGCAAAATGGGCTCGGGATTGATGCCGGGGAACAGCGGGTTAACTTCCTGACGGATGGCGACGTACCGGATACCGTGCGCGTCGAAGAGTCCGGAGAGAACTCCACGGCCGGAACCGTACATGGAATCGATGGCGAACTTGAGATTCGCATTCCGGATGAGACCGATGTCGGCAAATTGCGAGATCGCTTCGAAGTAGGCGGGCTTCAGATCTACTTCTTCAATTTTCGCCGCTTGGCCCTTGGGCATTGCGCCAGCAGCGAGCTCTGCTTCGATGGACTTCATGATCGCAGGCGTCGCGGAACCGCCGAACCTGGCTTTGAACTTCACGCCATTCCAGTTCCATGGATTGTGGCTGGAGGTGATCATGACGCCGCCAGCGGCTCCCAACTTTTTAACATTGTAGGAAACGGTGGGTGTTGGCACGTAATCGTTCGCCAGCTTTACGGGAATGCCAGCGGCGGCAATGATTTCGGCAACGACGCGCGCGGCCCGATCGGAGAGGAAACGCGTGTCGTAACCAATGACGACGCCGCGCTTCGAATCTTCGTGTTTGAGCAGGTAACTGGCGATGGCTCCTGCAACGCGGCGCACGTTGTCGAAAGTGAAATCGTCGGCGATGAGGCCACGCCAGCCGTCGGTGCCGAATTTGATTTCAGTCATAGTCGGTCGTTGGTCATTAGTCGTGGGTCGTTCGCCGTGGGTCGTTAGTCGTTCGCCATTCACGGTCCATTTAACCGAGTTTGTCAATTGCAAGACGAGGCTTGCGAACGACTGGCGACTATCGACCAGCGACAGCCCCTTCACACCAGCTTATGCAATTTCTTCTCATCCAGATGCTTGACGACTTTGCCGACGTCCTGCGACTGGTCGAGCGTGGTCACGAGCAGAGCGTCTTCGGTCTCGACGATCACCAAGTTGCTCACGCCAACCAAGGCGACAAACTTGCCGGGGACGTGGACGTAATTATTCTTCGCATTCAGGGCAAAACTGCCGGAAGGCTGAACCAAGCTATCCACGGGCGTCTTCGCCTTGGCAGCGTGGTGCTCGTGGAGCGCGGTCCAGGAGCCGAGATCGTTCCAACCGAAATCGGAGGGAAGACAGAAGATGTTGGACTGTGCCTCTCCCTTGGCCGAGCGCGGTTCGAGGATTGCGTAGTCAACGCTGATGTTGTCGCATTTCGGGTAGAGCTTGCGGAACGTGTCCGGGAACTTGCGCGTGCCATAGGCGGCGGCAATTTTTTCAAGCAGCGCAGCGGTGTTGGGCAGGTGCTCGCGTAGCGAATTCGCAACTGTGTCGGCGCGCCAGAGAAACATGCCGCTATTCCAGAAGTAGTTGCCGGCTGCGAGAAACTGCCGGGCGGTAGCGAGAACGGGCTTCTCGGTAAAGCGTCGCACGCGCAGCGAGCCGTCAGCCTGCGAAGAGCCTGCCTCGATATATCCATAACCAGTTTCGGGACGCGTGGGGCGAATGCCGAGGGCGACGATGTTTTGTCCGGCGGCGGCGATCTCGATTCCGCGGGCGAGAGTGGCACGATAACGAGCAGGATCAGCAATGACGTGGTCGGAGGGGAACAGTCCGAGGACAGCGTCGGGATCGCTGCGAAGCAGGAGAAATGCTGCAAGGCCGATGGCCGGCGCAGTGTTGCGCCCGGCGGGTTCGGCGATGACTTGCTTCGGGGGAATTTTCTTGAGTTGATGCAGAATTGCCGGACGCAGATCGCTGTTGGTGATGATCCAGAAGCGCGCGGGGGCAGTCTTTTTCGCGACCTTGGAGGCAAACATCGGCGCGAGGCGGGCGACCGTCTGCTGGATCATGGTTTCTTTGCCATCGAGCGCGAGCAGTTGCTTGGCGCGGCGTTTGCGGCTCAAGGGCCAGAAGCGTGTGCCGCGTCCGCCGGCAAGAATGATGGGATAGAAATGCGGGTTCGTCTTCACGGGCACTTAAAAGCCTATCATTTTGAACTGAAACCCGTTGAACTGAAACACTCTGAACTGAAACACGGCGAGAAGCTTAAACTATGACCGATTCTGGGGGAACGCCCGGCGCTCCAGCGTTTACAGTCGCGTGGCGGGTTCGGGCAGCGTGGCACCGGGCACATAGGCTTTCAGGAATTCCACCGTCCACTGCGGGCGTACGGTGAATGTCTGCACGGCGGCAGGAAGCACGATGGCATCACCTTTGGCGAGCGTGACCGGATCGCGGCCTTGCACTTCGACGACTCCGCAGCCTTCTACAGCCGCCAGAATCTGGACGGAGGATTTGCCGGGAGCTCCAGTACCCGGCGCGATTGTGGAGAAGACATGCGCTTCCTTCAATTCAAAGAAATCTATTGCGAAGTAGGGTGCCGCGATCATGGACGACACGCGACTTCTACCGCCATGAATGCTGACGGGCGCGGGACGGATGACTTTGCCTGAAGCAGTGTGCTCTTTGACGGACGCGAGGCCACGCTCCAGATGCAGTGGGCGGGGGCGTCCGTAGTCGTAGAGACGATAGGTGGTGTCGGATTGCTGCTGTGTCTCGACGATGACCGCACCGGGCCCGAGGGTGTGCACGGTGCCGCCGGCAACGTAAATCATTTCGCCCTGAAAGACATTAATCCAGTTGAGAAGCTCTTCAGTTGGGCGGTCGGCGCGATTGTCGTGGATGGATTGCGCGAACTGCTCGCGCGTGACCCCCGGTTTCAGGCCGAGCGCAATCTGCGCTCCGGGCCGGGCGTGGGCGACGTACCAACATTCAGTCTTACCCCAAGGCTCGCCGAAGCGCTGCGCGGTCTCGTCGTCGGGATGAACCTGCACAGAAAGTTTTTCCTCGGGAAACAAGAACTTCAGCAGCAATGGAAAGCGGCGCGGATCACGCGCGGCTGTGCCCACGAATTCGTCGCCAAATTCCTTACTCAAATCTGCGAGCGTGCGCTTCGCCAAAGGACCATTTGCGACTACGCAGTCGTCGCCAGTCAACCAGGCTTCTCCGATGCGTTCGTTGAATTTGTGATTGGGGTAGATGGCAGAAAGATCCATTGTGCCCCACGGGCGGGGGTCGAAGGCGGGCTGCATCAGGAGTGGATAGAGTTGGATCATGGGACAACAGTGGCCAACACGCAGCCTGTGATGAAGCCTACAGCGCGCCGAAGAATTCCCGCATGCGGTCCAGCGCCTTGTCGATATTCTCCATCGTAGTCGCGTAGGATATGCGGACGTGCTCGGTGGTGCCGAAGCCTTCTCCGGCCACGGTTGCGACGTGGGCCTTGTGCAACAGTCCGTGAGCAACGTCGGCGCCACAGCTGATCCCATTCTTCCCGAAGAATGCCGAGACATTGGGATAGACGTAGAAGGCACCCTCAGGCATCGTGCATTTCACGCCGGGTATCGCGCGGAGGCCGCTGACGATGCGGTCGCGCAGCTGAATGTATTCGGCGCGCATCTCGGCCACGCACTGCTGCGAGCCGTTGAGCGCGGCGACGGCTGCCTTCTGCACGATCGACGTCGGATTTGACGTGGATTGGCTTTGCAACTTCTGCACCGCACTGACGATCGGCGCCGGCCCCAGCGTGTATCCGAGACGCCAGCCGGTCATGGCATAGGTTTTTGAAAGCGACCCGACGACGAGAAAGCGGTCGCGATATTCGTTTAGCGATCCGACCGAAAAGTTCTTGCCGGTGTAATTGAGATACACATAGCACTCGTCGGAAATGACCCAGATGCCGCGCTCATGGGCGAGCCGGACCACGGCGGTCATGTCCGCGGGATTCATCACTGCGCCTGACGGATTTGAAGGCGAATTCAAAATAATCAATTTTGTTTTAGGCGTAATCAAACGTTCGACCATCTGGGCGGTGACGCGGAAACCCTGCGACTCATCGGCCTCAAGCAGAACGCAATTGCCGCCGACATAACGCACCATGTCTTTGAATGAGACCCAGTAGGGCACGGGCAAAATGACTTCGTCCCCGTGATCAACGAGCACCGAAATAACGTTAAACAGGGCATGCTTGCCGCCGACCGAGGCGCAGGTTTCCTCGCGCTTGTAGGTGGAACCAAAATCGTCGGCATGGCGGTGGATGATGGCGTCCTTAAGTTCGACGATGCCACCGACTGGGGTGTACTTCGAGAAATTATTCTGAATGGCGGCGATGGCCGCGTCTTTCACGTGCTGCGGGGTGGCGAAATGCGGCTCACCAGCGGTCATGTCAATCACGTCAATTCCCTGCTGGCGCAGCTTCTCCGCTTCTGCCACGGCGACCAAAGTCGCCGAGGGCTCAATGCGGTTGATGCGTTCGCTGAGGCGGATGGAATGAGTGACCGGTGTCATTACAGTGCTCATGATTTCGATCTCTTTTTGGTGACTCTGCTCTTCTCCGCGGCGGACGTTTTGCTCGCGGCACGCTCACGATTCTCGAATTTGTGAGCCACGTCTATTTTCTCACGAAGTTTCTGTGCGACGAGTTCCGGCACCAGGCAATCGATTGCACCGCCGAGTTGGGCGACTTCGCGTACGAGGCGAGAGCTCAGGTACGAATATTTTTCGGCGGGCATCATGAAAACAGTCTCCAGTTCGGGGTGAAGTTTGCGGTTCATGAGTGCCATTTGCAGTTCGTATTCATAATCGCTGATGGCGCGAATGCCGCGCAGAATGGCCTGCGCCTCGACCTTCAGCGCGTAGTCGACGGTGAGGCCGTCGAAGGTATCGACGGAGACGTTCTCAAAGCCTCTCGTCATTGCCTCCAGCATGTTGCGGCGGTCGGCCACACTGAACAATGGGGCTTTCTCGGGATTACGCAAAATGGCAACGATCAGTTCGTCGAATATCTTGCTGCCGCGCTCGATCAGGTCGAGATGGCCGTTGGTGGGAGGATCGAATGATCCGGGATAGATGGCTTTGATGCGCTTCACGGGGGCCTCGGGAGGACCAGATCAAGAAAGGAGGATTGTATGCGGGGGGTGGCGGGAATGGCAATCGGAAGGCTATTTCAGACGATGGAGAGCCGGGCGTCGCCGCCCGGCAGAACCATCGACTTTCGCTCAGGGCGGAGGGCGAGGCAACCGTCTCACCACCATCTCTCCACCGATTAAACAGTTACGGCGCTCGCCCGGCAGCTACCTTCTCGCCGGGACCTTTGCGGCTTCCGCCACGCTCGGCATGGTTGTGACGCGTCCTTGAGTTCCGGTGGCCTGCGCTGGGACTGCGGCTGGAGTTGGTGCCGCAGTGGCCGGAATCAGACCCAAGGATTTGCGCACTTCGGTGTCGAGTTTCGCCAGCGTATCTTTGTTTTCTTTCAAGAATGCGCGGGCATTCTCGCGCCCCTGTCCGATGCGCTCGCCTTTGTAGCTGAACCACGATCCGGACTTTTCCAAGATGTTGCTGTTCACCGCCAGATCGAGCAGATCGCCTTCGCGGGAGATACCTTCGCCGTAAAGAATGTCGAATTCGGCTTCGCGGAACGGCGCTGCCACTTTGTTCTTCACGACTTTGACTCGCGTGCGCGAACCGGTCACTACGTCGCCTTCTTTGATGGCTGCGATGCGGCGAATATCGATGCGCACCGACGAATAGAACTTCAGCGCGCGGCCTCCGGTTGTGGTTTCGGGGTTACCGAACATCACGCCGATCTTTTCGCGGATCTGGTTGATGAAGATCAGGCAGGTGCGCGACTTGGAGACCGTGCCGGTCAGTTTGCGCAGCGCCTGCGACATAAGTCGCGCTTGCAGTCCCATGTGGCTGTCACCCATTTCGCCATCCAGCTCAGCCTTGGGAACGAGGGCGGCCACCGAGTCCACCACGAGCACGTCGATGGAGTTCGAGCGCACCAGCGCTTCGGTAATTTCGAGCGCCTGCTCGCCGTAATCAGGCTGCGAGACGAGTAGATTGTCGACATCGACGCCGAGTTTTTTGGCGTAGCCGGGATCGAGCGCGTGCTCGGCATCGACGAACGCCGCCATGCCTCCGGTTTTTTGCGCCTCGGCAATCACCTGCAGCGCGATGGTTGTTTTGCCGGAAGACTCAGGGCCGAAAATCTCAACTACGCGACCGCGCGGAAATCCGCCCACGCCGAGCGCGGCATCGAACGAGATTGCGCCCGTCGAAATCACGGAGATGGGAACGATGGCTTCTTTCGATCCCAACCGCATGATGGAACCTTTGCCAAACTGCTTTTCAATTTGAGCGAGGGCGAGGTCGATGGCTTTGGTGCGCTCGCTGTTATTACGATCTTCTGCTCGTTCGGCCATGATGGCTGCTCCTGTTTTGTAACCCTTTTTTATAAACCCTGAATCCGGGGACCGAATTCCCCCGTAGCCTACACCCTCGGGCTGGAGCGGGAAGTGTTGGCGGTCACATTGATTTCGGTCAGTTTAGCACGAAGCGAATGAAAGGCGAAGCTGTAAAATGAAAGGCGAAGCAAGAAAGTTGATGGCCGTGGTTCAGCGGATGTGCGAGCGCGACTAGAAGTTCCTTGCTAGACTCTCCGCATGGCGAAAGGGACCCATAACCCCGCCGCAGAACGAGAACTGGCCGTTGGAGGGCCATCCCTGTATCTGGTCGCGACGCCGATTGGCAATCTCGAAGACATCACCCTGCGCGCGCTGCGCGTGCTCAAGGAAGTCGACCTGATCGCCTGCGAGGACACGCGCCAGACGTTGAAACTGCTTAGCCATTACGGCATCCAGACGCGACTGGTGAGCTATCACGAGCACAACGAGATGACCAGAGCGGCCGAGTTAATCGTCGACCTTGAGGGGGGCGCGAAGATTGCGTTGGTCACCGACGCCGGCATGCCCGGCATTTCCGACCCTGGATTCCGACTGATCGCGTTAGCGATAAGGCATCATGTGCCGGTTATTCCAATTCCGGGAGCGTCGGCATTTCTGGCCGCGCTGGTCGCGAGCGGCTTGCCCACCGACTCGTTCCGGTTCAGCGGATTTCTGCCGTCGAAATCTGGACAACGGCGCAAGTTGCTGGAAACGGTCCGTGAGTCGCCAAGAACGCAGGTGTTCTATGAGGCCCCGCACCGGTTGCTGGAGACGCTGGCTGATGTGGCTGAGATTTTGGGGAACGGGCGGCACGTGGTGGTCGCGCGCGAGGTAACGAAGCTGCACGAGGAGTTTTTGCGTGGGCGAGCCGCGGAAGTGCTGGCGCAACTTAAGTCCCGAGGAGACGTCAAAGGCGAAATCACGCTGCTGATCGCAAAGGCCGAAGAAGGAACGCCCGCGTCTCCGTCGGAGACAGTAAGCGTCGCTCGACGCGTGAAGCAGATTATGTCGGATGAAAAAGTGGATGAGAAAGCGGCGCTGAAAAAAGTTGCCAAAGAGCGCGGGATCGGCAAGAGCGAAGCGTATCGGGAGTGGCAGCAAAGTAAGTGAGGCCAGCGCTTCCGGCGATGCTTACTGCCCCGCTAATTCCTTTTTCACCGCCTCGCTAACCACCTTGCCATCGACGCGCAGGCCCTCGGCGGCGAAGCGGGCCATGGCGGCTTTCATTACGGTTCCCATGTCTTTCATGGTCAGTGGGCCGGTCATATCGACCATGGCGGCGCGCACTCCGGCGACGATCTCCGCTTCGCCGGCGGATTTCGGCAGGTACGCCTCGATCAGAGTGATTTCGGCGGCTTCTTTGTCGGCCATTTCCTGGCGTCCGCCTTTGGTGAACTGTTCAACGGAATCTTTGCGCTGCTTGATTAGAGTCGAGAGCACCTGCTGCGATTCCTTGTCGTCGAGCGGCGCCATCTTTTCGATCTCTTTGTTCTTGAGAGCGGTCTTGACCATGCGCAGGGTGGAGAGGCGCTGCTCTTCGCGCGCCTTCATGGCCGCGACGATGTCTTTCTGGATCTGGTCGATGAGGGGCATGAAAGAATTATAGAGGTCAGAGGTTAGATTGCAGAGGTGAAAACCATATGCCCTTACTTCTGGAATCTGACCTCTAACTCAAACCTTTTCTTTCCGGATTCTTTCCCGAACGCAGGCTTTCGCATATTCTGATAGTTCTCATGCTTAAGAAAAACCGTCTTTTCACTCCCGGTCCGACTCCTCTTCTTCCTGCGGCGCAGGTGGCGATGGCTTCGTATGGCGCACACCATCGCACGGCCGAGTTTCGCGCGCTGTTCACGCGCGTGCTCGCCGACGTTAAGGAATTCATCGGCACGCAGAACGACGTGCTGGTACTGACCTCGTCGGGCACGGGTTTTATGGAGGCCTCGATCTCGAACCTGACTTCTCCTGGAGACCGGGTGCTGGTGCTGACCGCGGGCAAGTTCGGCGAGCGCTGGACGTCGCTGGCCAAGGCGTTTGGGTGCGTGGTCGAAACGGTGACGGCTCCGTATGGCGAAACTTTTTCGCTCGAAGAAGTGAGCCGCAAGCTGACGCCGGAGATTCGCTGCGTTTATGTACAGGCGACGGAAAGTTCGACGGGGGCGCGGCATGACGTTGAAGCAATCGCGAAACTGGTTCGCGCGTTGCCTGACGCCTTACTGATCGTTGATGCAATCACCGGTCTGGGCACGACTCATCTTGAGGTGGACGCCTGGGGGATCGACGTCATCATCGGCGGCTCGCAGAAGGCGTTGATGATTCCGCCGGGCTTGGCTTACGGCGCCGTCAGCGAGCGCGCATGGCAACGCATGGAAACGACAAAGTCTCCGCGTTATTATTTCGATCTGCGCAAAGAGCGGAAGTCGGCCGCCAAAGCGGAAACGGCTTACACGCCGGCGACTTCGCTGTTCGCGGGTCTCGCCGCGGCCCTCGGTTATGTTCGTCTGATGGGAGATGGAAATCTTGCCGCAGGGCGCGAGGCGCTGATTGCCAATGCGGAGTTGTGCGCGGCGATGACCCGCGCCGGCGTGGCAGCGCTGGGGCTGAAGTTATTCGCACCCAAGTCTCCGGCGGCCGCGTTGACTGCGGTCACTGCCCCGTCTGGAGCCGATTCAACGACCATCTGCAAACGCTTCCGCGAGCAGTTTGGAGCGGTTGTGGCTAACGGACAGGCCGAAATGAAAGGCCAACTTTTCCGCATTGCGCACATTGGCTATTACGATTATCTCGATACGGTGGGAGTGTTGGCCGCGCTCGAACAGGTGATCGGGGAAACCACAGGACAGGCAGTTGAGTTTGGATGCGCGGTGCGCGCAGCACAGGAAGTTTATGCGAGGGCAGGTCTGAGGTGAGAGGTACGAAACCAGAGGTTAGAAGCCGAGTGCGCTTGGCGACAAGCTCGGTATTTAACCTCTGCAATTCGACCTCTTGCCTCTAACTTATGAGTCGAGCGCCTGACGCCGGAGCTTGCGGCTTTCTGCCAGCAGCGACATGGAGTGCATGAGGTTTTGCAGCGTGACGATCCCGACCAGACGCTGTTCGTCAACGATCGGAATGATGCTGAGATTGCGCGCAGAAAGTTTGCGGAAGGCGGAGGCGAGAGACTCCTGCCTGGCGGCAACTTCGAAGATGCGGTTCATCACCGCCTGCACATAGCCGTTACCTTCGGCGCGCAGCGCTTCGAGAATCTTCTGCCGCGAAACAACTCCCACCATGTCGCTGCCGCGGATGACGGGAAAATCGTCCTGCAGCGTGTGTACGGCTTTTTCCAGCGCATCTTCCAACGTGTCGGCTGGTGAGAGCGTAGCGAAGTCAGTGAGCATGACTTCCTCCAGCCGCACGCTTTGCAGGACCGATTGAAATACGGCTGAGCGTTCTTCGAGATTCGCGCCGGCGAAGATGAAAAATCCGACCATCACCAGCCACCAGTTACCGAGCAAAATTCCAACCATCATGAACAGAATCGAAAAGACATGGCCGATGCGGATGGCACGCTGGGTGGCGTGTACGACATCCATTTGCCGCGCGAACAGCGCGCGCAACACGCGTCCACCATCCATGGGATACGCGGGCAAGAGATTCAACAGCCCGATGTAGACGTTGGCCCAGACAATGCTTCGTAATAACGCACCCGAGTAGAGAAACGGTCGGGTGGCGAGCGAAAAATGTGGCACAGCTGCGAGCAACACAAGGGCTGATACGCCAGCGACGAAGAAACTGACCAGCGGGCCGGCGACGGCGGTCCGGATCTCGCGCTTCCAGGCGTTGATCGGATCGGGGATAGCGTTGGCTTCGTCGGGAATGGTGATGCCGCCGATGGGAAGCAGAATGATCCCCTTCGGAATGCCCGATCCGCGCGCCATCAACGCGTGACCTAATTCGTGCAGCACGACGCTGCCGAGAATAATTCCGACCAGGCCGAGTCCACGCAGGGCGGCGCTTGGATCCTGAGTGGCGGACTCTGTACCCCACACAAAGACCAGCAGAAACAGGAACGTCAGATGAACGCGGATTTCGACCCCGAAAACTCGTCCCAGCGGAATGGACCAACTGCGCATAAACCAGCCTGCCAGTATTCTATCTGTTAGACACCGATCGAAGGCCCGAGGTTGTGAGGCCTGGGAATCGAAAGTCATGCTATATGCGAGTGATTGCAGGGCAGTATCGAAGCCGTCCGCTGCGGTCGTTGCCGGGCGTGGAGGTTCGTCCGACGGCTGACCGGCTGCGCGAGACGCTGTTTAACGTGCTTTGCGCAGGGGATCCGGCAAGGCTGGCAGAGACCATCTGGTTTGATTTGTACGCGGGAACGGGCGCGGTTGGCATTGAGGCGCTGAGCCGCGGCGCGCGCATGGTGTATTTCGTGGAGCAGTCGACAGCGGCCGCGGACCTGATTGCGGCAAACCTAAAATCATTGGGGATTGCTGGCGGATTCCGGATGGTGAAGTCGGACGTTCAGAAGGGGCTGCGGCAGTTGGAAGGCTCGGGATCGGTTGCCGACTTCGTGTTTCTCGATCCTCCCTACTCGCTGCAAGAGGAGTACACGAAAACGCTGGGCGCGTTGGCACAATCGAAATTGCTGGGCGAGACGAGCGTGGTGATCGCCGAGCACCAAAAGAGATTTGACCCCGGAGAAGAGTTCGGAGAATTGCGTCGCTACCGGACGCTGGTGCAGGGAGACGCGGCGCTGAGCTTCTATCGGAGGCTCGTGACTCAGAGTTCGTGATGACTCAGAGTTCGTGATGACTCAGAGCTTTTGACTCGAAGCTCGTGGCTCGCGAGTCGCAGGTTGATCGTTATAATCAAGGACGCATGTCAAACTTTCCACCGGTTGATGAACAGCTCGCCTACATCAAGAAGGGCGCGGCGGAGATCGTCAAGGAATCCGAATTGCGCTCGAAGCTTGAGCGCTCGCTGAAAACAGGCAAGCCACTGCGGGTGAAGGCGGGCTTCGATCCCACCGCTCCAGATCTGCACCTGGGACACACGGTGCTGCTGCGCAAGCTCAAACATTTTCAAGACCTCGGCCACACGGTCATTTTTCTAATCGGCGACTTCACCGGAATGATCGGCGATCCGACGGGTCGTTCGGCGACGCGTCCTCCGCTGACGCGCGAGCAGATCGCAGAAAACGCCGAGACTTATAAGGCGCAAGTTTTCAAAATTCTCAGTCCCGAGAAAACCGTGGTCGATTTCAACAGCCGCTGGTTCTCGAAATTTTCCGCTGAAGATTTCATCCGGCTAACCGCGAAGTACACGGTTTCGCAGATGCTCGAACGCGAGGACTTCCACAAGCGCTTCCGCGATGAAAAACCCATTGCGATGCATGAACTGCTGTATCCGCTGGCGCAGGGATACGACTCGGTGGCGCTCGAGGCTGACGTGGAACTTGGCGGCACTGACCAGAAATTCAATCTGCTGGTAGGGCGTGAATTGCAGCGAGCTTACGGACAGGAATCGCAGGTCGTGCTAACTACACCGATCCTCGAAGGATGGCGACAAGGCGCGGCGAAGATGTCGAAGTCGTTGGACAATGCGATCGGCATTCAGGAATCGCCACTCGAGATGTACGGCAAGGTGATGGCAATCTCGGACGACATGATGTGGCGGTATTACGAGCTGCTGACCGATGTGCGGGCGGAGCAGATTGCGGCGATGAAGTCGGATGCTGCGTGCGGGAAAGCGCATCCAATGGCGCTGAAGAAGGAGCTGGCACGGTCGATCGTGGCTGACTTTCACTCGGCGGAGGGCGCGGCGAAGGCGGCGGAAGATTGGACCAAGCAGTTTCAAAGGGGCGGAGTACCGGAAGACGTAGAAGAGGTCGAGGTGTACCTTCCTGACGTCACTGCTCCTTCCGCAGCAGAATTTCAGGAAGCGCTTGCAGGCGAAACGCGGATCAAACTCGACAGATTGCTCGCCAAGATCAGGCTGGCTGATTCTATAGGTGATGCCTCGCGCAAGATAAGACAAGGGGCAGTAAAGGTCGACGGCGAGCTTAAGACCGATCCGGTAATATTCTGGAATGTTATTGGAGAGCCCAGGACGGTGAGAGTCGGCCGCAAGATAAAGAGCGTTAAGCTGACGCCTTCGGCACCCAATACCAACCTGTCATCCTGAGCGTAGCAGAACGATTCGCAAGCGAATCGTTCTGCGGAGTCGAAGGACCCCTACTCCCTCCTCGCTGTCGGCCCGAGATAGGGAGTTTTCGCCACTGTACGGGACCCTCCTAGCGAATCCCAACACTCTGAAATAGCCACGTCGAGCGCTCGCACGTCCCTGGAAGCCCTCGCTGGAATTCCCTATGGCCCTGTTAACGGTTTTTATAGAGTAGGGGTCCTTCGACTTCGCAATTCCGTTCGCTTTGCGATCGGAATTGCTGCGCTCAGGGTGACAGGGCATACGTAAGAAGGCAGTGACAGCCCTCACTCCACAATTGTTTGGATCGCCGAAGGCGCGCGCGTCTTATGTGCTTCTGGCGAGTTCCGGCCTTTCCTCATGCCACGCGGTTGCCTGCTCGTACTCGTGTGCTGCTTGCAGCAGGACGTTGCCTTGCCAGGGTGCGGCGGCGAGTTGCAGGCCGATTGGCATGCCATCTTTTGTGAATCCACAGGGAACGGAAATCGCCGGAATTCCCCATACGTTGAATGGGCGGGTGTTTCGAAGCATGATCAACTCTTGCGCGCGCAGGTCTTCAGGATGGGCGCGCAGATCGGCAATTTTGGGCGGCGGGATGGGGACGGTGGGAGTCAGCAGCACATCGACATCATCGAATATCTCCTGGATGGCGTGACGGCTCGCCAGTAGTTCCTGGCTGGCTCGGAGAGCATCGTTGGCGGAAATTTTTGCTCCGGATTGGATGCGGGCGAGCGTAGCCGGCTGATAGAGCTCTGGCGTGCGCTCGACGAACGATTTGTGATAGGCATAGGCTTCGGCGCTGGCCAGCGTTCGGTCGGTAGAGACTTCGAGTTTGTCGCGGCGAAAGTCGTCCTTGATCTCAGCCTTGAGGCGGCGAAACACATCGATTGCCTTTTCGATAGCGTCGGCAACCTCAGGATGGAGATCATCGAAGAAAAACTCGCGCGGCACGCCGATGCGCAGATTTTCCGGCAACTTGTCGAACGCAGATACGAAGCTGGGCTTAATGCAGGGATCGGCCGGACCGTGCTGCGTCAAGACCTGCAGGATCAGCGCCGCGTCATAGACCGAATTGGTGAGCGGGCCCACGTGATCGTATGACGTCGACAGCGGAATGACTCCGCGCGCGCTCACGCGGCCGTAGGTTGCCTTCAGGCCGACGACTCCGCAATACGCAGCCGGCAGGCGAATTGAGCCGGCAGTATCGGTGCCAATGGCGGCAAATCCCAGGCCAGCGGCAACGCTCGCAGCCGAGCCTCCGGACGAACCCCCGGCGACACGCGCTGTGTCCCACGGATTATGGACTTCGCCGAAGTAGCTGATCATGCAACTGCCGCCGTAAGCGAATTCGTGCAGGTTGTGCTTGCCAAGAATGATGGCTCCGCTCGAACGCAGGCGGCGGACGATCTCGGCGTCTTCGGCCGGGACGCGATCCTTGAACACTCCGCTCGCTGCCGTGGTACGGACTCCGGCAGTGTCGATGATGTCTTTGAGGCCGATGGGAATTCCGTGCAGGGGTCCGAGATAAGTTCCGCGATATATTTCCCGCTCAGCGAGGCGGGCGCGTTCCAGTGCAGATTCTGCAGTGACCGTGATATACGCATTTAGCGCGGGATTGAGTTTCTTGATTCGATCAAGGCAGTCGTGCGTGAGTTCGACAGGAGAGATAGAGCGGTCGCGAAGTTTTCTGCCGAGTTCACAAATAGTAGGGAGCACGTGATCCTCGTTCGCCAGTTCGGGGTTGGCAATTAGATCGACCGAACATTAAATTCTACGCCGCGTTTTTCTGTCTAGCGCGCCTGGCAAACCATTTCACCACAAGATAAAACACCGGACCGGCCGCGAGCGCCCACGGTCCCCATCGCATGGCGACGGGGTCACTGTAACGCAGGACGACGTACGTCATGGCCAACGGCATGGCGATGACGTAGAACAGGCCGAGATTGCCGCCGGGGATGCGGAAGGCGCGCGGCAAATCGGGGCGTTTGCGGCGCAATCCCCAGGCAGAAAAGACCGTCAGTACAGTGGTTGCGGCGCGCAGCCACACGTAGATGCTGATCAATTCCCCGAGCGAACGCAGGGCGAGCGACGCATAGATAGCGGCGGAGATGAGAATCGCGATCCACGGCGTTCCGTAGCGCGGATGGCGACGGGTGAGAAAGGGCGGCAGGTATCCGTCTTCGGCCAGCGCGAAGGGCATCGGCGTGGCGGTGAGCACGGTACTGTTGAGCAGGGCCACATTGCAGATCATCGCGCCGATGGTCATCAGGCTGCCGAGCCACGGGCCGCCGATCAGGAGCGCAGCGGTGGCGTAGTATCCATCCTTCCATTGCTGCCAGTTGCCAAGCGCGGCCAGTGCGGCGAAGGTCGGCAGAAAGTACGCGGCGATGGAAAGGGGAACTACCAGAGCGAGCGCTCGCGGATAACTGCGCTGTGGGTTCTCGACCTCCTCGGCCACGGTTGAGCATTGCTCATATCCGGAATATCCCCAGATGACCAGAGCCAGACCGACTCCAAATACCTTTGAAAACGGCTGGTGCGGGGGTATCAGAGGCACAAACGGATTGTGGCGCCACTTGGCAAGGCCGAGCACGACCATCGCCATCACAGGAAGCAAAATGGCGACTTCAAGGACCGTGGCTGCTTTGCCGACCATCTGGATACCGCGAATATTGATCCAGGTGATGACCGCGATTAGAGCGAAAGAAACCAGCCAGTGCTTCCAGCCGACGATGGCGGGGAAGTAGAAAGTCAAGTAGTCGGTGAACAGCACTGCGTAGGAACCGCCGAGCAGGAACGAGGCAGACCAGTTCCACCATCCCGCCAGGAACCCCCAAAAATCTCCGAAGGCAGCGCGAGTCCAGCGATAGAACCCGCCTTCAACGGGCATGGCAGTAGTGAGTTCGGCGGAAACAAGCGACACCGGGATACTGAGGAAGAGCGGAATGACCAGCAAATAAATCAGAGACATGCCCGGGCCGCTGGTGGTGACCATGCCTTCGAGTCCGAAAGGCCCTCCGGTGGTGTAAGAAAACATCACGAAGACGAAGTAGAAGAAACTGGCTTTGCGGACTTTGGAGGAGGCAATGGAGACCGGCGTTAGAATCTGCGTCGAATTCGAAGATGAGCTGGGAGCGTTCACGATGAGGGAGTCTTAGAGCGAACCAGACGCGCTGAACATGGCGGCTAGTGTACAGGAGCCGACCGGCGCTCACCTATTCCGGCGGCTCTGACGGTGAGGCGCGCCGTTGACAGAGCGCGACCAAGGTATCGAGCGCGTCGTAAGTGATAAACGTGACGGCTTCGTGGACCTCGGATTCCGACAGCTCCGTGGATGTGCCGATCAGATTCATGCTCATGCGGATGCGCGTGCCATCGGTGAGATCGGGACCGAAAGTGACGTTCTGTTCGGCAGTAATACCGAGCGCGTGGTTGAGCAGGCTGACGGAGCGAGGCGGATTGATAGAAGTGACGACGCTGGAAACGATGGCAGCGACAGGCTTAACAATGACGTATCGCAAGCGGCTGCCAACCTGCCAAGGCTCGCCTGCAACCCACACCGCTTCGTTGTAAATTCCGCGATGCAGCAGGCGTTCAAGGTTCTGAAAAGCTTGGAACGCCACGTCCACAGGGACAGGGACCGAGATCGAGTACTCGACACGCGGACGCATGGGAGACTCCCACGTGGGCGCGATTATGCGCCGATTGGAAAGGGAAGGCAAGGACGGTCGTCGTCTGGACGGTCGTGATCCAGCGTGGACTTTTTGAAGGCAGATCCACGCGACAGGCGTTCGCCGGGCCGCAGGTTCCGCTGCTCCAGGTCGAGCAATTTGCACTTCAGGTCGAGGCCACCGCCGTATCCGCAGAGAGAACCGTCCGATGCGATCACGCGGTGACAGGGTACGACGATGGCGATGGGATTCCGGTTGTTCGACATGCCGACGGCGCGAAAGGCGTGGGGATGGCCGATGGCCACGGCAATGTCACGATAACTGCAGGTTGCGCCGTAGGGAATCTGCAACAGCGCGTTCCAGCACGCGAGTTGAAAGTCGGTTCCGCGGAGATCGAGCGGGAAGGAAAACTCGCGGCGTTCACCGGCGAAATACTGGTTGAGCTCACGAATGTAGGGTGCGAATTCGGGTGCGAGTGCCGCTTCTGATTCCTGCAGGCGGATCGACTCGGGAAGCTTCTGCATGCGCGCTTTGAATTCGAGCCGCACCAAGCCTTTCGCCGATGCAACGAGAAAAAGCGGTCCGACCGGTGAAGGGGTGTGAAGGCTGAGCAGAGTTTCTGGCATGACGCGTTGCAGAATAACACGGCGCTTGACCGATGAGGAATGTACGCGGGCAAACCAGGCCCGCGCAAACAAAAAGCCTCCCGCTTTCACGGGAGGCCTTTGGGGGAGGATGAACCGCTACTTCTGCTGCTGTTGGCTCGCGGCCGGCTCCGTACCGCCGGCTGAGAGCTGCTCGAGATTGTTCTTCAACAGGCTGATTTCAACCCGTCCGCCAGTGATGCGCTTGGGTTTGGCTTCGCCTTCGGTGGCGGCCACCGGCGCATTTCCCATGCCGACGAGGTAGATCCGGTAAATCGGGATGTCATGGTTCAGGGCCAGATAGCGCACTACCGACTCCGCCATCTTCTGCGAAGTGGAGATTGCCACTTGTCCGTGACCCGAAGCAAAGCCCTGCACTTCGACAACGTAGCCGCGCTGGTCTTTCAGCGGGGTCGCCATTTCATCCAATGCGGTCTTGGCCTTCTCGCTCAGCACGGTCTGACCTGGCTTGAACAAGATTTCGGTCTGGGTCGTCGCCTGATACTGATCGATGTTGGTAACCACCTGCTCGACGGTGGTCAAGCGGGTGTTCGCCTGCTGCGCAGTCTGCTGCGCGGCCTGCGCCTTGTTGCCGGCATCGATGGCATGCTGATCGGCTTCGCTGGCTTTCGCCGAAGCGAGCTGGATTCCGGCTTGCGCGCGCGCGTCAGTGTCCTTGATCGCCTTGCTGTTCGCCGCCGTCAGCTCGTCGAGTTCGTTAATGCGGTCGCGGATCGGCTGTGTTTGCCGCGCTACGTATTTCTTCCGAGCAAATGGATTGACGCGACCCCAAAAACCTTCGCGGGTCTCCGGTTGGAGCGGTTCTTTACCGGTGGCGGTGGCCTGAGCACCAGTTGGCTGCGTTGATGCGGGCTGAGTAGCCGCGGGCTGGGTCTGCGAAGACGAATTGTCCTGCGATGACGAATTGTCCTGCGCGAAAACGGGCGCCGCCAGGATCAGTGCTAGCAGTACGGCGAAGAGAGTACGGTTTTTCATTTTCAACTTCCTCCAAGTGGGGAATGGGGAGCCACTCCGTGCGCTTTGCGGCGCAATTTCAATTTTGATTGCATCGTTCTAGGAACGCGTCCCAGACGCTTCGCCCTACAAAAGCTGATTCGGCAGCGCGTCGCAAGTCCGATCCTGGGAAACCTGCCCTTACCGGGGCCGCCTTTTGTATAAACAGTTTGGGTGCCAAATCTTCCGATGCCGTTGCTCTTAGCGCAAGTGCTTTATTTTCATAGATATTGTACCTTATGGTTCGCCTGGGAGCACACCGTACCTGGCGGTAATTTTGGCGCAGGAGATATAAAAACTGCGTGGAGCAGGTTTCCAACCGGGAAGTGAGTTGAACCATCCAACCCAGTGACAGGGCATTGTGCAAGCGTCCAGGGCGCGACATTCTTTAGCGCGACATTCTTTAACGACATTCTTTAAGAAGACGTCCTGCAAAAATATGAGCCATGCCGGCCGGGAGATCATCCACTACGATATGCGAAATCTACACGTGTTACGACCCTTAGCATTGGCATTATTCGCGCTGCCGCTCGCATGGCTCGCCCACGCCGAGAAAACTCATTTTGACCTGACGCAACTGAAGGCACCCTCGGGATTCCACATCTCGGTCTTCGCCAATGAGATCGATGGCGCTCGGATGATGATCTTCACGCCGGGAGGAGTTCTGCTGGTGAGCCAATCCGGTGAGGGCAAAGTGGTCGCGCTTCCCGATCCCAAGCAAACGGGGAAGGCCGCGCGAGTGGTGACCGTTCTCGATGGGCTGAATGAGCCGCACGGTCTGGCGTTTTATCAGGGCAAGTTGTATGTCGCGGAAAACGACAAAGTCCGGTCCTATGATTGGGACGAAGCGAACCTGAAGGCGTCAAATCCGAAAAAGCTTGCTGACCTGCCGACGGGTGGCGGGCACTCCACACGGACCGTCCTATTCCACAACGGCAAGATGTATATTTCGGCCGGATCGAGCTGCAACGTCTGCATCGAGAAAGATCCGCGGCGAGCGGCGGTGACGGAATACAACCCCGACGGCAGCGGTCAGAAAGTTTTTGCGAAAGGACTTCGCAACGCCGTCGGCCTGGCGCTAAATCCGAAGACGGACACGATTTGGGTCACAGTGAACGGCCGTGACTGGCTGGGAGACGATCTGCCGCCGGAGACAATCTACGATCTGGGAAAAGATGGCGGCGATGCGGGATGGCCATTTTGTTATGACGACCGTACATTCGATTCCGTTTTCGCCAAATCTGATGGAAACAAAGTTGGAGAAGACCGCTGCAAGAATGTTCTCGAGCCTAAAGTCCAGATGCAGGCGCACTCGGCTCCGCTGGGACTCGCTTTTTATGAGGCGTCGCAATTCCCTGCCGAATACCAGAACAGCATCTTCGTAGCATTTCACGGATCGTGGAACCGCGACGTGCCAACGGGCTACAAAGTTGTCTGCGTGAAGCTTGACGACAAAGGCCAACCGGTTGGCGGCGCGCAAGACTTCATCACTGGGTGGCTGGCACCGGGAGAAAGTAAACACGGCCGATGGATGGGCCGTCCGGTGGGGATTGTGGTTGGAAGCGATGGGTCGATGTACTTGAGCGATGACTCGGGCGGCGTGATTTACCGGATTACATACGCGAAATAATTCGCCGAGCGGCGAGATGAAATTCAACCGTAACCGGCAGCCTCACTCCGTGAGATTGTAGATCAGCCCGTTGGGGTCTTTGATGTAACATCTCGGCCATTCCGGCTGGTCTTTGATGACCTGGCAACCCTTTTTCTGAAGGCGTGCTTTGGCTTCCTTCACGCTCTTGACAGTAACTTCCAGGACAGGTCCGAGAACAGGACCGGGCTCGATAAATAAGTTGATGTTTTCTCCATGGAGGCCGACCATGTTTGGATTGTTGTCAGTAATCTCGAAACCGAGTTCCTTGACATAGAAGTCGGCGGCCTTCATTGGATCTTCGGCTTGAATCAGAATGTCGGTTCCAAATGTATTGGCCATAGGGCCGTCCCTCTCTAACCCACGGCCCGCACTCTACTACGCATTTGAGCCTTCAGGCAAGAGTGCGGCTTAAGGGCGGTCACTGCCCGCAATACTTCTCATACTGCTGATAGATAAACGGGTCGGTCATGCCCGCGATGTAATCGCAGATGACCCGCGGTAACGGCTCATGCAGAGCTTTATCGCGGTAGTTGCGCGGCAGGTCGTCGGGTTCTTCCATCCAGTGGGCGAAGAGTTCTCCGGTGATACGCTCGGCATCTTCTTTTTCAGTGGCGAGCGAGGGACTGTAGTAAAGATTCTCGTAGAGAAACTCTTTCAGCCGCCGCCGCTCCGCTTCGACGGGCGGACTGAAAGCGGCCAGCCGATCGCTGTGGCTGCGAACATCCTGCACGGAATGGACGCCTGCTGCCTGCACACGCTCTATGGTGTTCGTAATCAAGTCTCCGACCAATGTGTCGACAATGCCCTTGAGCGCCTCGTTAAACACCAGCTTCCGCGCGGCATCCGGATAATGGACTTTCGCCTCATCATAATGACGCGCGAATAAATCCACGTTGTCCGCGATCTGCTCAATCATCAGCAGCCGGGCTTCAAATCCGTCGTCCAGATCGGCAGTGCTGTAAGCAATTTCGTCGGTCAGGTCGATGAGCTGCGCTTCGAGTGGCGGACGCTGGTCGAGCAGATATTCCGCCAGTTCGGGGTGCTCTTTTTCGTCGTAATCGCGTGAATGCTTGATGATGCCTTCGCGGATCTCGAAGGTCAGATTCAGTCCCCGAAACGCGGCGTAGTGGTGTTCGAAATCTTCCACAATGCGCAGCGCATGCAGGTTGTGATCGAACGAAAGCCCGTGCTGGCGCATGGCCGCGTCGAGCGCCTTTTCTCCCGAGTGTCCAAAGGGAGGATGTCCGAGGTCGTGCGCCAAGGCCAGCGCCTCTACCAGATCGGTGTTCAGTCCAAGCTGAGCGGCGATGGTGCGCGAAATCTGCGCGACTTCGATGGTATGGGTCAGCCGGTTGCGAAAGTGGTCCGAATAGCGGCGCGTGAAAACCTGAGTCTTCGCTTCCAGCCGCCGAAATGCGCGCGCATGGACGACCCGGTCGCGGTCGCGTTGATAATCGTTGCGGTAAGGATGCTGCGGCTCGGGATGGCGGCGTCCGCGGGAATCTTCGACGCGCACCGCATAGTCGGCGAGCATGAAAACAGTTTACCGTAGAGACGGGATTGCCCCGTCTCTGTCTTCGGCATCTTGATTGTCAGTGGGTGAACTAGTCCGGCGCCTTGCTACTTCGTGCCCTCTTCTTTAGCCAGCTTCATTTTCGCGGAATCGAGCTTCTTCGCCACCCGCGCTGTGTCCGCGGGATCGACCTCTGCGGAAATCGTGCGATTCCATTCGTTGAGCGCGCGCTCCCAGTTGGCCGCGGCCAGTTTCAGGCGTCCCGTCTTCTGATAAAGATCGCCGAGGTGATCGAGAACCGTGGGATCGGTATTGATTTTCTGCGATGCTTTGAGCAGATTGTCTTCCGCCAATTCATACTTGCCCAGACGGAAGTAAGCCCAGCCCAGCGAATCAAGGTAAGCGCCGTTGGCGGGATCGAGATCGACCGCGCGCTTGATGTATCCAAGCGCTTCATCGAGCTTCATGTTCTGATCAGCCAGCATGTAGCCCAGATAGTTCAGCGCTGAGGCATGTTCAGGGTCGTCGGCCAGAACTTTCTTGAACTGTGTTTCAGCATCCGAGTACCGCTTCTCGCGTTCGTAAGTCGATCCACGCAGGAACCAGATGTACTCTTTGTCATCCGACTTGGTTGAGAGAGCCTCAGCCTTATCGAGCGCCTGTTCGGCATCGGGAAAGCGACGTAGCCGCGTGTTCATCTGCGCCAGGGTGATGTAAACCTGCCGGTCTTTGTCGGTGTCACCGGTCAGCATGGCATGCACGTCTTTAAGCGCTTTGTCGGCTTCACCCATGTCTGCCTGCTGCGCCGCCAGCACCATTTTCAAATCACGGCTGGCAGGCAGCTTTCGCACAGCTTCCTGGGCGGCATCGGTAGCTTTCTGCCATTCCTTGGCTTCGCGCCAGGTATCGATGATCTGTTGATAGCCGCGCTCGACGTCGTCATCGCCGCCGAGGGCGACGATCTCGCGGAATACTTCAATCGCGGCCTGACTGTTACCCTGGTCGCGGTAGATCGTGCCCAGCCTTTCCAGAAAGACTGCCCGGTTGCTTTTCTCACCGGCCGAATATTTGCCGTCCGGCTTCTCGGATTTTTTCAGCAGGTCGCGCATGATCGGAATGGCTTCGTCATAACGACCCTGCGCCTGGTAAATGGAAGCTATGTTGTAGGGAACCTCGACCGAGTCCTGCACCATGGTCTCAGCTTTTTTCAGATTCTCGAGCGCGAGATCGAACTTGCCCTGCTTGCGGTAGATCTCGGCAATGCGCACGTAGGTCTGAGCATCTTCGGGATTCGCATCCGCGATGACTTTGTATTGTTCGAGCGCGGCATCGGTCTGGCCGTCGTTCAACAGGTTCTGCGCCAGCCCGCGGATAGCATCGAGATTGTCGCGGTCCATTTCAATGGCGTGGCGATATGCCTCGATCGCTTCCTTGTATTGCTTCTGTTGCTCGTAGGTGTAACCGAGCGCGGAGTAGAGTTTCGCCGAGCGCTCCGTATTCGGGACCGAACTGAGCACCTGGGTGGCGCGGGCCGTGTCTCCCAGTTCGTTATAGAGATAAGCCAGAGTCGTGACGGCTTCTTCCGAATCCGGCTGGAGCTTTACCGCAGTCTTGAACTCGGCCTCCGCTTTTTGCAGGTCGTTGTTCAGGCGATACAGACGTCCCAGAAGCAAGTGGTCGTCGGTGCTGTCAGGTTGCAGGCGGACGATCTGCTCATACTGTTCGATTGCCAACTTCAAAATGCTGTCAGAACCGCTGCCCGCCTGCATGTCGCCGAGTGAACGGAGATAGATCCTGCCGAGCAAGCGGCGCGCTTCAAGATTGTTGGGATCGCGCTTGATAATGTCCTGCGCCTCAACCACGGCGTCGCGAATTCTTCCGGTCTTGGCGTAGAGTTCAGCGAGGCCGGAGGTCAAATACGCCGAGCTCGGGTCGGCGTCGATGGCGGCGCGATATTCCTCGATCGCTTTATTGGCCAATTCGCTGCGGCCATAGGTGGCCACCTGCTCCTCATACATGTGGGCGAGAGCGAAGTGGTAGTAGGCGGCAGCACGGTCGGGCGTTTTGCCTTTAGCTGCGGGTTGCGGGGCTGGCATGGCGACAGCACCCGGAGAATCTACCGTGTTGGCGGGCTGATCTTGAGCGGTTACGACCTGGGTCAGAAAAAAAGAAGAAGACCCCAAAAGTACGATGCTGGCAATCGCAAACTGTTTTTTCATGTAAATCCTGCAACCTCTAATCGCAGCGCACACCAAGATTGGATGCCAATTCGCGCTCATCCGGATTTCCTTATTCTACCCTTGGCAGGCCGCTCGGCGGGGGGAAAGCACAGCCTGGGAATGAAGACCTAGGTACAGGGGCTTTCGTGGAGATTGTCAAAGAAAGTAAAGAGCGCAGAAGCTTCGGAGGCCCAACTGCGAAGTCTAATGCCGGAAGTGCCTTACCCCCGTAAGAATCATCGCCAGTCCGAGCCGGTCGGCAGCTTCAATGACTTCCTGATCGCGCACCGACCCTCCTGGCTGGATGATCGCCGTCGCCCCGGCTTTAGCGATTTCCTCGACTCCGTCAGGGAAAGGGAAAAATGCATCTGAGGCGGCCACCGTGCCCGGCAAAGGTAACTGCGCCTTCATTGCTCCGATCTTGCAGGAATCGACGCGGCTCATCTGGCCCGCGCCCACGCCCACCGTCTGGCCGTCGCGAGCATAGAGAATTGCGTTCGACTTCACGTGTTTGCAGACCTTCCAGGCAAAGAGCAGCGCACGTTTCTCTTCCGCTGTGGGCGGACGTTTCGTAACCACCTTCAGATCGGCTTCGGATAATTTGTGCAGATCGGCATCCTGCACCAGCATCCCCCCGGAAATATTTTTCAGCACCCACTTCTGTTCTCCGGCGGGAACTTCGACCAGCCGCAGGTTTTTCTTCGCGGCAAAGACCGCCTTCGCACCCTCGTCGAATGCGGGAGCGCCAATCACTTCCAGAAACAGCTTCGCCATTTCTTCCGCCGCCGCCGCATCCACGGTGCGGTTCACGCCAATCACTCCGCCAAACGCCGAGACGGGATCGCACTCGAGCGCCCGCACATAAGCTTCAGCCAGAGTCTTGCCGGTCGCGGTTCCGCAGGGGTTGGTGTGTTTGATGATGGCGCAGACTGGCTCGTCGAACTCCTGCGCTAAATCCCAAGCCGCCTGCAGGTCGACAATATTGTTGTAAGAAAGCTCCTTGCCTTGCACCTGCAGTCCGTTGGCCACGCCCATTTCTGAGGCGTCTTTGTACATCGCGGCTTTCTGGTGCGGATTTTCTCCATAGCGCAGGTCGATCACTTTCTGAAATGACAGGCGCAGGTTTTGCGGGAAGCCTTCGGCTGCGTTTAACTTAAACCCCTCGCCCACTCGTTCCAGCGTCGAGGCGATCGCGGAATCGTAGGCTGCGGTCGTGGCGAACGCCTTCTGCGCCAGCCGCCACTTCGTCTCGCGAGAGAGAGCGCCACCCGACCGCGCCATCTCCTCGGCGATCGCGGCGTAATCGCGAGGTGAAGTCACGACGGCGACATCCTGAAAGTTCTTCGCCGCCGACCGGATCATCGACGGCCCGCCGATGTCGATATTCTCGATCAGCTCTTCGAAGTGCACTCCCGGCTTAGCGGCGGTCTTTTCGAAGGCGTAAAGGTTCACCACGACCATGTCAATCGCGGGAATTCCATGCTCGGCCACAGCCGCGCGATGGCCGCTGTCGTCGCGCCGATGCAGGATGCCTCCATGAACCTTCGGATGCAGAGTCTTGACGCGCCCATCCAGCATCTCGGGAAATCCGGTTAGCTCAGAAATATCTTTTACGGCAATGCCGGACTCGCGCAGCAGCTTGGCGGTGCCTCCCGTAGAAATGAGTTCGACACCCAATTGGGCGAGCTGACGGGCGAAATCGACCAGTCCGGATTTATCAGTGACACTAAGAATGGCGCGGGCAATTTTAGACATGAGGGCTCTGGGCAACGAACAGAGATTTTAACAGTAGTTGCCAGTTCTCAGTTGCTGGTTCCAGGGTTTGAAACAATCCAGACACGACCCGCGTTGGGGAGGACAAGAAAATGCGGCCGCAAACGAACGAGAGCGGCATCGGTTGTTTGGAAGTTCAGAACCGAGAACTAGACTTTTGCCTTGGCCTTCAGCCGCACCTGTCCGGCCTGCATCTCGATCGAATACTCGACCGAATCGCAGCCGTGTTTCTGGCGCAGTTCGCTGGTCTTTTTCCTTACGAATGTGGCGAAGGAATCGAGATTGCCGGAAACTTTTTCTCCCGACTTTTGTTTGGCCTCGGTCAGGGCCTGGTAAAGCGACTCCACTTGCTTGCGTTCGGTTGATGCGCCCGAGCACAAGACCGAGAACGGCTGATCGGCTGTATGCGTCGTGCCGGCTGCTGCTTCGGTATCCGCCGATTGTGCGGTCCGCGAAAGCCCATAAGCCTGGTGGTGCTTCGACTCACGCCCTTCGCCGTCGCGCACGCCCTGCACCGACAGCATCGCATCGTAAGGACGGCGATAGCCCTCCTCGCGGATGCGCATCTTTTTACGCCAGAGGTCGCTTTGAACGGCGTAGCGCTGCGCCATCTCGTTGTAACGGTACCGCTGCTGGAAGCTCATCCGCGTGCCATCGCTGAACTTGCGCAGCAGCGAGTTGACCTTCCACTCAATGTCAGTCGGAGGACGTTTGGTCGGATTGTTGAAGAAAATCTCGTACTCAATCTTCAGCCGGCGAAGCTGCTGATCGAGAAGATTCATTTCCTCATCGATGGTCACAAGGATTCCCCAGATAACAGCTTAGCCGCGAGCTATGGGCTTGGCGAGGTTCCGGCGGGACACGAAGGAGATGGTACGAAAGTACTGTAGAGACGGCCGTCAGCGCTCAGGCTGAGTCATCTTTGGATCTTGCCGCGCCTGGTTTTACTGATGGTGGGGTTATTTCGAGTTCGACGCCATCTTCTTCACCATCGCCAGCACGAGCTTGCGGTCGCTGTCGTTGAGGTTGGCTGAATAGCGCCGCATCTGGCTCAGGAAGCGCACTTCATCATCGGAGAGCTGCGGCAGTCCCTTGCTGTGCCCGTTGCTGTTGTGGCCGTCGGCAAAAAACTGCGACAAGGCCAAATCCATGGCACCAGCGATTTTGGCCAGCGTGTCGAGCGATGGAATGGTGTGGCCGTTCTCAACCCGCGACAGATAGCAGCGCAACAGTCCTGTGCGCTTTTCGATGTCGCCTTGTGACATGCTTCGCTGCAGCCGGAAATTGCGGATGGTTTCGCCGATGTTCATAAAGGCGTAACGGAATTCAAATCGATAGAAAGATGCGTGTCATAGTAACCAGAGCGGTACCTTCTGGCAAGTGGAAATTCCTCGGCCTGTGGATTGCCGATTTTTAGGCCGAGTCTTAGGGTTGTGGCTTCAAAGTTGCCGCCAGAAACTGCACTGTGCGCCGCCAGGCGTCGGCCGCGTCGTCGGCGCGGTATCCCTGCTTGTTAGTCGAGTTCTCAAAGGCATGTCCTGCGTCTGGGTAGATCTTAACTTCGACCTTCTTGCCCAGTTGCTCCATGGCCTGTTGGAACTTCTTCACGTCATCGGGAGTAATGCCGCGATCCTGTCCGCCGAAAATCCCAAGAATCGGCGCGTTGATCTTTTTCAACTCCGCCGGATCGGTGGCTAAATGTCCGTAGTTGATAACTGTGGCCGCCAAATGTGGCTCTGCCAGCGCGGCGTCGAGGGAGTAGCCTCCGCCCATGCACCAGCCAATCGATCCGATGCGGTCTTTTTTCACGTTGGGCTGCGATGCCAGAAAATCGAACGCAGCACGCAAGTCGCGCTGTGCCCGATCTGGAGGCAAGCCCCGCATCAGTTCGTGCCCCATGTCGGGAGTGTCGGCAACCTTGCCGCGATATAAATCGATTGCCAGGGCAATGTAACCTTCATCGGCAAGTTTTTCCGCCTGTTGTTTTACCCAATCGTTCAATCCCCAGTACTCGTGGATCACAATAAGAGCCGGAAATGGCCCTTTGCCGGCGGGAGTGTAGAGCATTCCATTCACTGTCTCATCGCCAGACTTGTAAGAGACGGTCTTGCCATCCACGGCAAAGAGCGGAATGGAAAAAGACAGGAACAAACAAAAGATCAACGAAAGGAGAAGGTATTTCATGCAGGACCTCCAAAACTTTGCTCGTAATTATTGTTCATGCTATGCCCTATGCTCAACACCCAAGGCGCCGGGAACTAAGAACTGCGCGTTAAGGAGTTCCCTCGAACAGCGGCCAGAGCCCGTCCGCCGTGACGCGATAGATGGCATAGGCGCTTCCGCCATCAAAGGTACGACGGAACAATAATTCGCCGCGGCCATCGCCGTCGGCATCCACTGCGTCGATCAGTTCCATCCGCGGAGTCAAATCGAGATGCAGTGCGTCCGTCTGCGAAAAAAATAGCTTCTGCAACTCGCCTTCGAGGTTGGTGCGGGCGATCAGAGTAATTTCCTTCGGCAGGATCGAGTTGCCTTTCCCGGAACTGGGTTGAGTGGCACTGGGTTGAGCGGCATGCGTCTGAGCCGTGCTTCCGGCCGCGCTCACATCCGGCTGGTGGACTTTCGCCGAAAGCACCAGCACCGGTTCGTTCGAATTCGAGAGATCGAAGATGCGCAGCGTCACATCATCGAACTCCGGAGCCGCTGATTTCGCGACCGCTTTGCCGGATTTCTTGCTTGCGGCTGCAGCCGGCTTTGCCGACGGGCTGGCCTGCGGATGAAGCTGCGACGATGCCAGATCGAGCATCTGCTTGCGATAGATGGCCTCTTCCGCTGGTTTCAGATCGTAAGTGTAAGGACGTGGATCAGGGCCGCCCGCATCTGAAATCGCCGGGATCACAACAATTTGTGGGGCAGCAGCTGCGTCTTTAGTACCGGCAGCCGCACCGGCGCCCACAGCGGTTGCACCTGGCGCAGCGTCGAGCGCGTTGAAGTCAGCATATGGCTCGTCGGGCCGGCTTCCATCCGGCTTGCCACGGCGCAGACGCGGACGATTCGGGTCGCGTGGCGGCTCGTCGGTCGACCGATCTGCGGCTGATGGCTGAGGTGAAGGTGGAGGAGATGCCTTGGCCGTCTCCGTGGGCGCCGTTTTCGGCGCGTCAGCAGCAGTCGGCGCAGTCGACGCCGGTGTTGAGGACGCGGGCGTGGAAGGCGCAGCCGGCGCGGGCTTTTGTTCCTCTTTACTCTGATCCTTATTCTGGCTCGCGTCTTTGGCGGCAGATCCGCTGTCAGACGCGCTATCCGGCTCGCTTTTGGGCGTCCGCCGGTGCAGCACTGGCGGCCCGTAGGGATCATCTGCAATCACTGGCGTTGTGTATTTCTTTCGGGCATGCGGATCAACCGATCCCGCCGGAAGCCACGAGCCTTCGGCAATCCAGGTTCGGTTAAGCTGGCCCGGCTGCGTGATCGTAAACGTGCCTTGCGACACGCCGGTGCGAAATGCCTCATACACGATGCCAAACTCGAGCGCCATAGGAACAGGATCAGCCTTGTATGCGCTCGCATCGTAAAATTTCCCATCCATCATGATGGCAATCGGAATGAAGCGGGCCTTCTTACCTTTGGGAGAAACCTGCACCAGCCCAAGCGCCCGAGGCCCGTTATCGGTGGGCGGTTTGCGTCCGAAGGGCGCCAGCGTCTGCGCCGCCAGCAACGAACTGGAGCTCACGCTCATCATTGGAAAGATCAATATTGGAAAGATCAATGCGGCGAAGGTCAGCATCGCAAAGATCGGTCTCGCAAAGATGACGGCGCACCGGCCGTTGCGATATAACCATGATCTACATAACCATGATCTGCACGACCATGATCCGCACAACCATGATCTAAAAGAACGCGAATTACCAGACCAGCGGCGAGGAGAAGCTCCCATGGAAGTCAATGATAAATCCCCAGACTTCAGTACGACGGATGAGAACGGCAAAGAGGTTGCCTTAAAAGACTTTCGCGGCAAAACTGTCGTCCTCTATTTCTATCCCAAGGCGGATACGCCGGGCTGCACGAAAGAAGCCTGTAGTTTTCGCGACAGCTACTCCGCCATCAAACGGACCGGCGTTGTGCTGCTTGGAGTTTCGAAGGACACTTCTGCTTCGCAGAAAAAGTTTCAGGACAAGTTCAGCCTTCCGTTCCCGTTGCTGGCTGATCCAGACAAGAAGATCGCGGACCTGTTCGGCGTGGTCAAAGAGAAAAACATGTACGGCAAGAAAGTAAAAGGCATCGCCAGGACAACCTTCGTGATCGGCCCCGACGGCAAAATTAAACACATCTTCAACAACGTAAAACCCGAAGGTCACGCCGAAGAAGTTCTGGCCTATCTGAAAAGCGCCGCCTGAGCGAACCTTCTCTGGAGTACAACCTCTACGAATCGCGCATATGACTGCACTGGGCCGCGTAGCCATCCTGACTGCCGACTTCTATAATCGCGACCCGCGTCGCGTCGCGCGCGCCCTGCTCGGCAAGCTGGTAATCCGCAAAACGCCGCATGGACCTTTAGCCGGCCGCATCGTAGAAACCGAAGCCTATCTTGGCGAAAACGATGCCGCGGCCCACTCGTCCGCCGGCCGGACGGCGCGAAACTCCGTCCTGTTTGGACCTCCTGGATATGCTTACGTCTACTTCATCTACGGCAATCACTACTGCCTGAATGTTTCGTGTCTGCCCGACGGAGTGGCCGGCGGCGTGCTCTTCCGCGCGCTGGAGCCTATCGCCGGTATCGCTGCAATGGCCGAAGCAAGGGGAATGGAGGTAGATAAAGGCACCGATCTCAGCAACATTGTTTTTCTGAAGAAGATTTCCTCCGGGCCGGGACGCCTATCCGAGGCGCTCGATGTCACTCGAGAGAGAGACAACGGAAAAAGCCTGGTAAGCCCGAGATCGGACCTGCAGATCGTCGACGACGCCTATCGCGTGCGCAAAGTCGCGGTCACGCCGCGCATCGGAATCGTAAAATCCGCCGAAATGCCACTGCGCTATCTGATCGCCGGAAATCCGTTCGTCTCGGGACGATCCGCAACGAATGGATAGGTCGCGCCGCTTTCTTGGAATGTCATTCCGGCGCCCGGTTCTTGATCCAGATGGGCGAGCCGACAAAACCGAAGGCGTCCCGAATCTGGTTCTCCAGAAACCGTTGATAGGAAAAATGCAACTTCACGGGGCGGTCGGTGAAGAGTACGAAGGTTGGGGGCGCCACTCCCGCTTGCGTCATATATTTGATTCGCACGCGTTTGCTCACAGGGACAGAGGCGCGATCGAAATCGACTGTCCTGAGAAACCGATTCATCTCGCCGGTGGTGATGCGCTTGCGCCGTTCGGCGGCGACTTTTTCGATGAGCGGCAGAATTTTCTCAATTCCTTTGCCGGTGTGCGCCGACAGAAAAAGCACGGGCGCATAGCTCAGGAACTTCAAGCCGTAGCGCAGGCGTTCTTCATAAAGGGCGCGATCCTGCGGACGCTTCGCATCCTGAATGCGCGCCGTCTTCGACTGGCTGATGGCGCGCTTCTCACCGCTGGCGATGAGGTCCCATTTGTTGACCAGGATAATCACGGAGCGCCCGCTTTCGTGCGCATAGCCCGCGATGTTTGCGTCGAGGCCGCTGGCGCCTTCGGTCGCATCGACCATGAAAAGAACGATGTCGGCGTCTTCGATGTTTTTGCGAGCCATGACCACGGAAAGCTTCTCAGCCATCAGGTGCGTTTTGCCCTTGCGGCGAATGCCGGCGGTATCGATGAAGCGAATGTCACGGCCGTGGTAGCGAATGACTTCGTCGATCGAGTCTCGCGTAGTCCCGGCGATTGGCGAGACGATGGCGCGATCTTTCCCGACGAGTTGGTTGAGCAGCGTCGATTTGCCGACGTTCGGATGCCCGATGATTGCGACCTTGATTTCATGCGGCTCGTTGGAATCAGGAACGGATGATTCCTCGTTCTCGGTTTCCTCTGCGGCTTCAGCGCTCTCTGCGGTGGTTCTTGCACGGGCAGGCATCACGCGCACGACCGCGTCCAGCAAATCATCAATGCCGCGCCCATGCTCGGCCGAAATCGGAAATATATTCCGCATCCCCAGCGAATGGAACTCACCGAGCAAAACATCCTGCTTGTCGGAATCCATCTTATTGACCGCGAGAAACAGCGGCTTGCCGGTGCGCGCCAGCAGCCGAGCCAACTCGCGGTCAGGTCCGGCGATCTCGGTACGCGCATCGACAACCATGATGATGGCGGCTGCTTCCTCAAAAGCGACGCGGGCCTGGCGAAAGATTTCCGACGGAATGAAATCTTTGTCGTCAGGAATGATGCCGCCCGTATCCACCACGCGAAATTCATGGCCCAGCCATTCCACCTCGCCATAGAGGCGGTCGCGCGTGATGCCGGGCTCGTCGCCGACGATGGCGCGGCGCGATCCGGTGAGATGGTTGAAGAGCGTCGATTTGCCGACGTTCGGACGTCCCACAATGGCGACAAGTGGAGATGGCTTTTTCTTGCTCAAGGTCTGGGGGATAGGAGTCGAAGATGAGTTGCGAGGCCCATCCCGCTATTATAGAGACTCCGTGCCGTCCTCATCCCATTCCGTCTCGCAGCCCGTTTCCCGAAGCACGCCTGGGGCGGTGGGATTCTCGCTGTACCAGTTCTTCGCGCCGGGAGGATTGCTCTCAAAAACGCATTCCGCTTACGAGTTTCGACGGGGCCAGTTGCAGATGGCGCAGGCGGTGGAAGAAGCGATTGAAGAAAGACGCCATTTGATCGTCGAAGCCGGCACGGGCACCGGCAAAACACTTGCGTATTTGTTGCCGGTGATCCGCTCGGGCAAGCGCGTCATCATCTCGACTGGCACCAAGAATTTGCAGGAGCAGCTATTTTTCAAAGATGTCCCGGCACTCGAGCGGGCGCTGTTCCCTGAAGGAAATCGCAGGCTCAGCGTCTGCTATATGAAGGGACGCAACAATTATCTCTGCCGCAAGAAACTTTTCGATCTCACCGACCAGCCGGTGCTCAGCGGACTGGAAGAAATTGAACAGTACCGCGCGATTGCCGCTTGGGAGAAGACGACACAGACAGGTGACCGCGCCGAACTCGCCGAACTGCCCGAGGCAAGCGCGCTTTGGCACAAACTCGACGCCCGCGCCGACACTTGTCTTGGGCAAAAGTGTAAGGAATACGAGCGCTGCTTTATTACCGAGATGCGGCGACGCGCGGCCGAGAGCGACATCATCATCGTCAATCATCATCTTTTCTTTGCCGACCTTTCCGTGAAGCTTCAGGCCGAAGGCGCGCCCGATGCCGGCGTGCTCCCCGAGTGCGGGGCGGTAATTTTTGACGAAGCGCATGAACTGGAAGAAGTTGCGGGGAACTACTTTGGCATCTCGGTCAGCAACCTGCGCGTGGATGAACTGGGGCGCGATGTTGAGCACCTGCTACAGCGCGAAAAGTTGTACACGCCGCAGATATCGGGAGCAATTCAGTCAGTGCGTGAGCGCTCCCAGCTTTTCTTTTCGCTGTTGCCGGCGAGCGAAGGCCGGTTCGCTTTCGACTCGCGCCGGGAGTTTCTAGAAGAGAACGGGGAGGAATTTCTTGCGCTCAATCAGTCGCTGAACCGTCTGGGCGCGGAGTTGGAGCAACTCCCGCAGAAGCCGGAGGAAGTCTTCACGCTGGCGCGCCGCGCACAACAATTGCAGGTGCAATTGCAATTTGTGATGGAAAATGAAGATCCAAACACGGTCTTCTGGATTGAGCGCCGTGGCTTTCGCGGAGCGGCAACTGGCTCGCGCCGCAGGTCTTCGTCATCGTCATTTTCGGCGGAAGAAACAAGCGCGGGCGACGGGCGAACAAATGTTTTTCTGCAGGCCACTCCGATCGATGTCGGACAGATCTTGCGCGAATGCCTGTGGTCGAAGCTGGAAACCGCAGTGCTCACTTCGGCCACGCTGGCGGTGGGCGGCGGCTTTGAATACATTCGCGGACGCCTGGGGCTCGATCATGCTCGCGAGCTGGTCGTCCCCTCGCACTTTGATTACGAGAGTCAGGCGATTCTGTACGTTCCTCCTAATCTGCCCGACCCACGCACTCCGCAATTTGCGGGCGAAGCGACCGGCGTCATCCGCAGGTTGCTCGAGATTACGCGTGGACGCGCATTCGTGCTTTTCACCAGCTACGCGCAGATGAACGAAATCTACGACCGGCTGCTGGGACTGCTGGAGTTTCCTATGCTCAAGCAGGGCGACGCTCCAAAGTCGGCGCTGCTCGAGGAGTTTCGGCTGACGCCGCATGCGGTACTCTTCGGCACATCTTCGTTCTGGCAGGGCGTGGACGTTCAGGGCGAGCAGTTGAGCTGCGTGATTATCGACCGTTTGCCGTTTGCCGTGCCGAGCGATCCGGTGGTCGCGGCGCGAGTGAGGTCGATTGACGCGGGCGGCGGCAACGCTTTTTTCGAATATCAGGTGCCGAGCGCGGTGATCACGCTCAAGCAGGGATTCGGAAGACTGATCCGGTCGCTGCATGATCGCGGGCTGCTGGCATTGCTCGACAACCGGATTTTGAAGAAACAGTACGGGCGCGTGTTTGTGGAGAGTTTGCCACCCTACAGCCGGACTACCGACTTGAAAAAAGTGGAGGAATTCTTCGGCGCGGCTGCCTGAAGATTTTGCACCGAGTGCGAACTCCGCGCGCGGTCGCTGATCTTCCTCAATCGGCACGTCAGATCTCGACCTTAGATCTCCACTTCGCCTTCGAGATAGAAAACGCAATGGCCTTCGAGTTCAACGCGGTCGCCCGCGAGCCGGCAGGTAATCTCTCCGCCACGCCGGGAAGCCTGAAAGGCGCGAAACGCGGTCCTGCCCAGGCGTTTCGCCCAGTAGGGCGTCAACATACAGTGCGCGGCGCCGGTCGCCGGATCTTCCGGAACGCCCTTGGCTGGCGCGAAGTAGCGGCTCACAAAGTCGTAAACTCCATCGCCCGGGGCAGTCACAATTACGCCAGGGCGGTCGAACCTGGCGATGGCCGCCATGTCTGGAGCAAGTCCACGCACGGATCGCGCACTCTCTAACACCGCCATATAGTTGAAGGCGTTGACGTAGACTTCGACCGGAACGACACCCAGCGCGTCGGCGAGACCTGTCGGAGTTGAAATTGCGTCGGAGGGCCGCGCCGGAAAGTTCATGACATAAGCCGCATCCACTCTGCTGACCGTCAATGCGCCACTCGCTGTGTGAAAGACTACATGGTTGCGTTCGGGCTCCAGCCGCTCCATCACTACGGCGGCGCTGGCGAGTGTGGCGTGGCCGCACAGCGGTACTTCAACGGCAGGAGTGAACCAGCGCAGGCGATAGTCGTCGCCTTCTCGAACAAGAAAGACTGTTTCGGCGAGATTATTCTCCGCCGCAATGGCCTGCATGGTGGCGTCGGAAGGGAAGGCATTCAGCGGCATTACGGCAGCGGGGTTTCCGGAAAACAGTTGTGTCGCAAAAGCATCGACCTGATAGATCGGGGCACGCATGAGTGATTCTTTGTTCTAAATGATTTCGTAATACTGATCGCCCGCACAGGCGCGGCACAGCACGCGACCGTCACGCACAACTTCGCGGCGAAAATTGATTCCTTCACCGCATTGGGCGCAGACGATCCGCTCGCTTTTGTATCCGGGGAATTCTTCGGCGGGAAGCTCGACTTTGACCCACTGTTTCGTAAATAAGTCGTCTTCCGCCATTTCGCGATAGGCCAGCATTTGCTGTTGGTTCTTGCTTTCGATTTCTGGATGCATCGAGCGCGCCAGCGTCTTGGACGATTCTTTGGCCGCGATGCGAATGGCTTTGCCAGGGCTGGTGCCAGTCCCAAGAGCGGCGGTTCCAAGATCGACGAAGGTCGCGGCCATTTTTCCCCAGTCGCGAAATTTGAGGGCGCGCTTGCCGAGGCGGCAGCCGGTAACGACGGCGATAGCGTCGGTGGCGCAACGGTCGATTTCTACGAAGGTGACGAGGCGCTTGCGATCTTTGCCGCGCGGATCGTCGATGCCGAGGGTGGAGAGTCCAAGCATCGCCAGGCGCACGCCGAGCACTTGACCGGCACAGAGATGGCCGTGGGCGATTTCAGCTTCGCGGAGGTATTCGTCGAGGGAGAGCATTCGTAATTTGGTAATTTTGTAATTTGGCAATTTAGGAGCCCTTCGTTTCAGTTCCTGAAATTACACAATTGCCAAACTACACAATTACCAATTGTTCTTCACTTTCTTCTCCAGCGGACTCCGTCTTTCGTGTTTTCGACGATGATGCCGGCCGCAGTTAGTTCGGCGCGCAGCTCATCAGAAGTTTTGAAATTCCGCGCTTTTCTCGCCGCTTCCATTTCGCCGAGTTTCTGATTCACTTGTTCGTCGGCGAGTTGCGCGGAGCCGGCGATCTCCAGCAGTTCGGGGCTGATTTCTTTTTCACGACCTTCGGCGCGGGCCCAGTCAAGAATCGCTCTCATTTTCGGCTGGTCATCATCTTTCAACACACCGAAGACCTCATCGAACTTATCCATCGCTTCAAGAAGTGGAGCTACGTCGTCTTGGCGAACTTCCATGGCGTCGAGCGCGGTGTTGGCTTTGCGCAGCATGTCGAACATGGCCCCTTGCGCTTCGGCAGTATTCAAGTCGTCATCGAGCGCGCTCTTTATTCGCGCGACGGTATCGCTGGCTAGTTGCGCGATTGCCGAAGTGGCTCCCGCGGGGAACTGCGCACTGGTCAGGCGAAAGCGGAAGTTGCGCAGCTTTTCGACCGAACTGGCTGCCGCTTTCAGTCCATCAAAAGTAAAGTTCAACTGATTGCGATAGGGCACCTGGGTGAGCAGCCAGCGGATCGAAGACGGCTTGTGCCCCCGCAGAATGAGGTCCCGGACGGTAAAGAAGTTTCCGAGACTTTTTGACATCTTCTGGCCCTCGACCAGTAAAAACCGGGCATGAAACCAATAGTGCGCAAACTGCTGACCGGTCATCGCTTCCGATTGCGCGATTTCATTTTCGTGGTGGGGAAAAATCAAATCTTCTCCGCCGGCGTGCAAGTCAAAACTCGGCCCAAGTTTTCCCATCGACATCACCGAGCACTCGATGTGCCAGCCCGGACGGCCCGGACCGATGGAAGTTTCCCACGAGGCTTCACCGGGTTTTGGAGCTTTCCAGAGGGCGAAATCGCGGGCGCTGTCTTTTTCGTATTCGTCAACGTCGACGCGCGCGCCATCCGCCATGCCAGCGAAATCTTTCTTGGAAAGTTGGCCGTAGGCGGGAAATTTTGCGATGCGAAAGTAGTAAGAGCCGTCGTCAGTGCGGTAAGCGAAGCCTTTTTTTTCCAGCCCGGCGATGAAGTCGGCCATCTCGTTGATATGTTCTGTCGCTCGCACCAGAATCGGCCGCTCTATGCTCAGCGTGGCCGAATCTTCCAGAAAGGCCTCGGTGAATTTTGCGGTGTATTGCCGGACAGTGACGCCGTCGTGTGCGGCATTGCGAATGATTTTGTCGTCCACGTCGGTGATATTCATGACGTAGCGGACGTCGTATCCACTCTGGCGGAGAAAGCGGTAAAGAAGATCGACAGCGATAAATGTACGAAAATTGCCGATGTGTCCGTAATCGTAGACGGTCGGCCCGCAGGCATACATCCGGACGCGATTTCCGTCGATGGGATGGAAGTCTTCAATCTCGCCGGAAAGAGTGTTATAGAGGCGCAGAGGCATGGATGATAACGAGTCCGCGATTGTAGTGCGAACCACGATTCTACGGGCGGGCAAGAAAAGGGGTCAAATCAAAAGGGAGAATCGGCGGCGTGCGGGGATGGAGTCGGTCATGAGGCCCGAGCCGCGGGCGACGCAGGCTCATGCAGACGGTGCTGCACGAGGATTGCGTAATGCACGGCGGAAACAATGGTGAAGATAAAAGTGGCCTGCAGGAAGGTGGTGCGCGCAATCCAAATCCAGCGCAGAGGCTCAACCAGCAGGAGCAGTACGAAGAAAATCGCGGCTACCTGGGCAAAGGTGTTGGCTTTGCCGAAAATACTTGGTCGAAAATCGCGGAGCCCGGCGATCATGAACAGCACTCCGCTGATCATCAGGATGGAAATGTCGCGGCTGAAGACCAATATTGTGTACTTCCACGGAAGCAATTTGGGTTGCTCGATCGAGAGAACAACGAACATGGTACTCATTAGAAGCTTGTCGGCGATGGGGTCGAGATACTGCCCGAGCAGCGTTTGCTGATGCAGCGTGCGGGCCAGGAGTCCGTCGAGCCCGTCGCTGATTCCGGCGAGAATGAACAGCGCCATGGCCCATTTGAAATCGTGCTTGACCAGATTGATGACGATGAAAGGCAGGAAAATCATCCGCAGCAGCGTGAGCTGATTAGGCGCGGTCAGGATCTGCCGGAGATTCACCGCAACTTCTCTCCGCTGGCATCGCCTCGGACTTTGCCGAGGAACTCGCTGACCAAAAGCGGGGCAGGATCTTGTCCGGTCTTTTCGGCGAAGCGCTGGGCGAGCGAGAGCAGGTTGCCCTCGGGGAGATCGAGTTCCATGCGCTCCACGCGGTGCATGGGAAAGAAGACGACGCCGGAAGTGAAGGGCTCGCCGTTCTTGATTTGCGAGGCCAGATCGTCGAAGGATGAGACATCGACTCCGCGCAAGCTGACGCCTTCAGCGCCGAGATGGAGAATCGCGCCCCAGAATTTTTCGCGCGGGCTGGTCATGGTCGCAATCACGAGCGCGCCTTGACGGAAAGGACTGACGGCTTGGGGGTCTTGATAAAAACTGGTGCTAGGCACGATTGGATTGTCGTCTGAGAGGGAGGAAAATTGCAAACGGAGGGATTTTTACGAGCGATGCACTGGGATTGCTCCGTTCGAGCAACCTCAACGGTCGCCTTCATTTTTCACCGCCTTCAGATCAATCCCCACTTGTTCGGCCTTCTTATACAGATGCGATCGTTCCAACCCCAACGCTCGCGCCGTGTTCGAGATCTGGTGGTGATGGCGTTTCAACTCCGACAGAATGGTTTGTTTCTCGAAGGCGCGCACGCGGTCGGCGAGGGGGCCGCTGCCAGATGCGGCCGTCTCCGGCGAGATCGCGGAGCCGGGCAACGCCAGCGCCACGGTCTCAGCGGTGACTTCATCGGAGGTCGCCATCAGCATCAGGCGTTCGATGGCGTTGCGCAGTTCGCGGACGTTGCCGGGCCACGGATGCTCTTGCAGAGCGGACATTGCGCCGGCGGTGAAGTGAAGCGGTTTCCATCCGTTAGTGGAGCTCACTTGCGCAGCGAAATGCTGGATCAGAGACGGAATGTCTTCGCGGCGTTCGCGCAACGGAGGCAGGCGCAGCGGGAAGACGAAGATGCGGTGAAATAAATCCTGACGGAATTTGCCATCGCGGACTTGCGCTTCAAGATCGCGATGGGTGGCGACGACGACGCGGACATCGACGGCGGTCGGACGCTCACCCCCAATGCGCTCGACCTCGCCTTCTTCCAGCACGCGCAGCAATTTGGCTTGCATGGCGAGCGGCATGTCGCCGATTTCGTCGAGAAAAATGGTGCCATGCTGGGCCTGCTCGAACTTGCCGAGATGGCGGCCGGCAGCGCCGGTGAACGATCCTTTTTCGTGACCAAACAATTCGGATTCGATCAACTCCGGCGGGACAGCGGCGCAGTTCAGTGTGACGAAGGGAGCGTCGGCTCGCGGACTGCGCTCATGCAGCGTGCGCGCCACGAGCTCTTTTCCCGTGCCGGTTTCGCCGAGAATGCAGACGCGGGTTTCGCTCGCGGCTACGCGCTCCACTTGCGCCATCACGCGGCGCATGGTCTCGCCTTTCCAGACGATTTCGTGTTTTCCGAGACGGCTTGCGAGGTCGCGATTTTCGCGTTCGAGACGGCCGAGCTTCAGCGCATTCTCGACGGTGAGCAGCAGTTTCTCGGTAGAGATCGGTTTTTCCAGAAAATCGAGCGCGCCAAGCCGCGTGGCACGGACTGCCATTTCGATGTGCGCCTGACCCGACATCATGACGACCGGAGCACCCACACCCTGCGCTTTGAGATCTTCAAGCAGCGCGAGGCCGTCTTTGCCGGGCATCACCACGTCGGAGAGGATCAGGTCGAAGGATTGCGATTTTGCCAGTTCCAGAGCCTTGTTTGCGTTGTCGCACACGGTAGCGTCGTGACCTTCCAAACGAAACGCCCGCGATAGCGAAGCCAGCGTATTGGCCTCGTCGTCGACGATCAGTAAGTGCGCTTTTTGCGCCACAGTTTTCTCCGTAATTAAGACTGGCAATTAAGACTCTACGTGCGGCCGATTTGCCAATGGCTCGTTTCGCACGGCAATTCGATGCGGAATGTCGTGCCCTTATCTTTCGCGCTCTCGACTGAAATCTTACCGCCATGATCGCTCACCACCGATTGCACGATCGCCAGACCGAGGCCGGTGCCGTGCTGTTTGGTCGTGTAATAAGGAGTGAACAAGCGGGAGCATTCTTCTTGCGTTAGGCCTGCGCCCGTATCGGACACGGCAATCTCGATCCGGTCGTCGATCCGGTCGTCGATCCGATCATCCAGCCTCGCGGTGCGAATCGTCAACTCTCCGCCCCCGGGCATGGCGTCGATCGCGTTCAGAACAAGATTTTGCAGGGCGCGATGCAGCAGATCGGGATCGACGGAAACTTCGGGCAACGCCTCAGCCAAGTCGCTATGCACTGTTATCTGGCTCTTCTCCTGCAGTTGAGCATGAAAAACGCGGAGCACCGAGCGCACCACATCGTTGATCTGCGTTGGTTGGCGTTGCGGCTGCGGCATCTTTGAAAATTCGCTGAAGCGGCCGATGATGGTTTTCAGATTGTCGATTTCCGCCAGCAGGGTGGTTGTGCTTTCGGCAAAAACTTCCTCGAACATCTGTGGCGACTTCTGTTTTGCGCGCATCAGATTTTCGACTGTGACCTGCAAGGGGAAAAGAGGGTTCTTTAATTCGTGAGCCAAGCGCCGTGCCAGTTCACGCCATGCGGCCACACGTTCGGCCTGCAGGGTGCGGTCTTTTTGCTGCGCGAGATCTTCGGTCATGCGGTTGAAGGACATTGCCAGTTCGCCCAGTTCATCGCGTGACTCGACTTCGACTTTGGCCCCGAGATCACCGGCGGCAACGCGGCGCGCGGCTTCAGCCAGCGACACGACGGGGCGCGTGACACGAGCGGCGAACCAGACGCTCGCCAGCACTGCAGCCAGAATTCCGATGCCACCGACCAGCATGGCGGTGGAGATGATCTGCCTTTGCAATTCGATCAACGGACGCCGCGAGCTGCCAACCAGCAGAACGCCCATCAGTTGCTGAGTCGCGCCGGTTTGATTGGCCGGCGGCGTGGATGGACCGAGCGCTGGTCCGGTGAGAGGGATGGCGTGAAAAACTTCGGCGTCGGCGGGATCGGAGCTCCAATGGATCACGCCCTGAGTTTCCTTCTGAGTGTCGCGCACTTTGGCGACGAGCGGTGCGATCTTTTCGGAGCCGGCGGCTGGCCCGTTCAAGTCGAGCAGAGATTTCGAATTCCAGTTTCGGTCGAGGTTCTGATAGAGCATGACGCGCGTGCCAGTTGGAATGTCGAGCGTCGAGAGAAACGCCTGGTCCAGGCGTTCGCCGCCGATCACATATAGGGGGTGTTCGGCAACGCGGGCGATGCGCACGGCAAACAGGCCGAGGGTAGCGCCATCGGGGAGTTCTTCGCGCTTGAGAAACGCGCCGGCTGGGTTGGCGACACCCGGAGCTGCGGCGTCGGCAATCGCCGCTTCGGGGTATCCGAATTTCGCCTGCCACTGCGCCGAAGAAAGTATGGTGGCGTGCCAGTCGACGAGTTCGAGAAAGTCGAGTTGCTGTTGACCGGCGAGCATGCGCGCGGCGCTGACATACGCCGACGAGTCAGAGGCACCGCGATCGAGGTCGAGTGCGATGCGCTGTACGGTTTCGCTGGCGGCAACGGATTCGACTTTGCGCTCGACTTCCGAACCACGGCGCTGGAACTCAGAGCGAAACTGGGCAGCGACGGCATCGGCGCGGTCGCGGTCGGCCTGTTCGAACGAATGCCTGAGGGTGCTGTACACGGACGCCGAAATCACCGCGACGCAGAGCAAGACCGTGGCTGCAAATAACAGAAGAAGCTTCTTGCGGAAGCTCATTGAGAGCCAGCCTCGCGTCGTGGGTCAGGGGCAGCCAAAGGTTGACGCCCATCCGCCAGCCAAAGGTCAGCCAGGGCGAAGCCGGGGCGATTCCATCCTCCCATGGAATCCGGCTGCCAGTCGCGCACCCGCGCGCTCAGGGCGGTTTCGAGCGGCAAGTGAAAAAGTGGGATGACAGCATAGCCTTCAAGCAGACCGCGTTCGGCCGAATAGAGATCATCGAGAGAGTTGCCATCGGGTGTCGGCTGCGAGTGTCCAATTTGTAGCAAACCTAATTGCGCCGCGGCCTCGGCGAGCGATGTGGTGGGATCGGGACTCGGCAGCACTATGTGCACCAGACGAATGTCTTCTGTTCCCGACAAGGACACTTGCACGGTGATACCAACCTCGCGCGCATTCAGCGCAATGCGCTCGGCGATCAGTTGAGCTTGAGGATCGCGGGGATCATAGCTCAGATTGAGCGCAGGTGGTTGAGCACCGGCGAGCAAGGTGCGGGCAAGTTGCGGATTGGCCTGCGTCGAAAACACGGCGCTGTAGCCCGTCATCCAGTTGGGAAGAATGGCAGCCGTCGTTTCTCCCGCGCCTTTCAGAAGCACGGACTGGATGGGTTTGCGATCAATGGCGAGGGCCAGCGCTTCGCGAAGGCGAGGGTCTTGCGTTTTTGCGTTCGAAGAGAAAACCAGCGCCAGCAATTCTACAGGCAGCGAGGATGAGAAAGACGATGACGAAGATGCGCTCGGGCGTTGCGATCCGTCGATCGTCGCATTGGCGGCTTGCGGCGTGGCCTCAATGATGTCGGCTTTATCCAGTTCGAGGGCGATGGCTTGATCGCGGAGCGATTTGCCGAATTCGATTTCGACTGCGTCCACGAAGGGACGCCCAGCCCAATTGTCTTCATATGCGGCGAGCTTGAGAAGTTTGCCGGGCCTCCATTCGGCGACGAGGAACGGGCCTGTGCCGAGGGGAACATGGTTCGCATTTCTCTTGAGGAGGAGATTGCGAGGCAGCGCGAGTTCAGCGAGAAGCGACGGCAGAGGAGCATCGCTGTCGATGCTTATGGAATCCGCGGAGGCGCGCACGTTCCAGGATGGATGGAGCGCGGCCAGAATCTGCGCTATGGCGGCGGGCGATGCGACGCTGCCATCGTGGAAGCTGACTCCGCGGCGCAGTGTAAATTCCCAGTGGCGCCTGCTGTTGTCCGAGCGCCAGGCCGTAGCCAGCGCGGGTTGGGGGCGGTCTTGGGCGTCGAGGGTTAGAAGAGTGTCGCCGATCAGGGAAAGAACGCGCGCGGTATCCCAATAAGTCGTATCCCGGTAATCAGTGGGCGTGGCGCGGGCGGAAAAATCGAGGGTGTCGGGTGCGGATTGGAGCATGACGCGCAGCGTTCCGCCGTAGTGCGGACGCGTGGCGGCGTTTGCGGGTACGAAGACTGCCGATGCCAGCGCAGCACAGAGCAGGCTCTTGCGGAGCAACCGTTGGGTGCACGTCCCCGCACAAGCTTGAGCCGGACGACCCTGGTACGCACGAGCCTGGTTAATTGCTGCAAGAAACCGATACGCGATACGCCTCATACCATCCTGTGTCTTTCCGCTTTATAACTGCCACGGCGCCATTGCCGGTGCTTTCCGGCCAGAGCGCGACGATTTGGCCGTCGAACTCCATTGCGGAGCTGGCTGCGATGGGATCACGATCTGGAATCTCAAAGGCGCGCAGGCCGTCGCGCTCCGCCTCTCCACTCTCTGAAACGAGTAATTGCGCGCCTGTGCCGCAATTGGAACGAACCGCGGCCAGATCGCTTCCCCACCTTACGCCGCGGACTAACTGGTCTGTAAATCCATCCAGCAAATGCAACGATCCGTCGACGGCGGCGAATGCCCACAGCGTGTAATTGGAATGAGGAAGCGCAGCGGAAGAATAGAACGCGGGAACGTTCGCAACTTTTCCGATTCCAGGAGAAAGTGTGCCGGCGAAGAAATTGCGTTTGGCGGCATAGAAAGCGCGCACGCTTCCGTCATCGGGCGTCAGGGGCCAAGGATCGTCGGTTTCACCACAACTGAGGGTGATGGCGGCGCCTGTGCTGGAGTTTGTGCGGCAGAATGTTCCGGGGAGATAGACATCGAAGAGGTGGTCGCGGCGCAGCAGCAGGCGTCCGCGGAGATCGCGGGGAAAAGTATGCGAGTGAACGATGGGCAAGGTACTTTCCAATTCCCATTGTCCACTGAAAGCTAAGGACTGACGGTGGTAGATCGCGACCGCGTCGGATTCCAGGACGATCAGGCGAGATGCACCGGGCATATCTATGAGGGCAACGTCGAGTATAGGCGGCTGCTGCGACAACAGCAGAGTTGCTTTCAGCGTCATCGGCAAGGCGGCGCTGAAGGGAGTTCCCGTAGCCGGCCGTGGAGTGGAGACCATCGCGACCTTCTTTCCGTCAGATCCGATCGTAATTTCAGCGGTCCAGACGTAATCGCGGAGGCTCTCAGAGAGAACGACTTCGATGGTGCCGGCCGCCTGTTCAGGGTTTGATGTATGCACGCCTTCGACGCGCAGTTCAGCCTCGAGCGCGCCGCGCACCTCGCGCAGCGATTTTCCGTCGAGCGAAGAGCGATTGGTGACCTGCAGAGCAAAGCCGCCAGGTCCAGAAGCAGCGGAGATCTTGTGGGCAAGTTCACGGGCGGTGTCTCCGAGGGACGAGGCGGATGCGAGAGGCGGAAGTGATGCCACGAGCAAGAACAAAGTCAGCCAACTCTGCCGCATACCGCTCGAGGTCCGCGCTCGCATGTGTGGAATGGGCTGATTATAGCGCGTGCGCGATCGTGGACTGATCATGGCGGTCCCTCGGAAAATTCACAATTCCGCTGCCTATTGCTGAGATTTTCCGTCGCCCTCCGCGTCCTCGGCCTGGCTCACGTGGTTAGGCGCGCCCATGCCGCGCAGCACATCGTTGGTAAAGAAAAACTTGCCGTCGGCCGGGACCATCATGATCTGCAATTTGTCGGACAGGCGCTCGGCGACAATTTTGTTGATGAGCAGCGGGTTCTGCTTCAGGATCGCACTCTCGCTCGTCATACGCTCGGCATCGGCGGCAGCGGTCAGGCGAATGCGTTCGGCTTCGGCTTGCGCAAGCAGTTTGCGGCGTTCCATCTCGGCTTTGCTGTCGATGAGTTTGGCCTCGCCGGCGGCCTCGGCATTTTTGACGGTGGCTTCTTTGCGTGCTTCGGCTTCGAGCTTCGATTGTTCAATCTGTTCCTTCTTGAGCGGGAGCGTGTACTGCATAGCGTCGGCTTCGCTCTTGGCTTGCAGCACGCGTACAGCAGCTTGTCCTTCAGCTTGTTTTACCTGTGTAACCTTGGTCGCGTCGGCATCGGCCTCTGCGATCTTTACCTGTTTCTGGTGGATCTCCGTCTCCACACCCATGCGGTCGTTCTCTTGTTCCTTCAGCAACAGCGATTCCAGACCCTTGGCATATTCCTGGGGAAGTTCGATATCGCGCAGCATGACTTCTTTGACGACGATGCCGTCGGCGGCGAGGCGCTGGCGAATCATTTCGGCGGAGCGCTGGCGGACTTCTTCGCGCTTGGCGGAGAAGACTTCGCGCACCGTGTAAGCAGGCACGAGTTCACGCCATGCGGTGGCAACAACTGGCGGGACGATTTCTTTTTCCAGCGGCTGCGGCAGGTTGGCTTCGATGTAGTCGAGGCGCTTGGGGTCGATCTGGTAGCGGACGGTGATGGCAAGGCCCAGGGTGAGTCCTTCTTTTGCCTGAACGCGCAGGGGTTCGCCTTTGGGTGCGCTCTTGGCCAGCCCATCTTTGGCTAGCCCGTCTTCGCCGATGCCGGTGGTGAACAACTGGTCGCGTGTGTTGAATAGTTCGACGCGCTCGACCAGCGGCACCACAAAATGCACGCCGGGATATAGAGTTCCGGCGAGTGTGCCTTTGGTCTGACTGACGCGAACACCGGCCATGCCGCTGGGAACGATTATGATGCCAGCCGAGACGAGCAGCGGGGCCCATGCCAGCATGACCAGCGCGGCCGAGGTGCGCCATCGCATCGCAGGCGCGGGACCGAGTGAGCTTCCCTCTTGCGCGCCGGCTTCAGGATCGGGATGTAACCGCCGACGTTGCCACATAATCAGCAGGTAGGCATCGTAGGAGAGAATTCCGGCGGCGACCACGAACATCGCGATTCCCGCATAAAGCAGCAAATACTTGAGCAGCAGCATGGTGGCTTATCCTTTCAGTGACGCTTGTTGACAGAAGTCGGTTGAGGGGTTTCCGGGCGGCGGGCGAATGCCGTGCGGACGATTTGTCCGAAGATGAGTTCTTCAATCAGCAGAGATGTGGCCAGCGAGAACGTCAGACCGCCGATAATGACGAGACCTTGTAACATCGTTTCCATGAGTGGCTCCATTGCCTCGATAGCGGAAAGGCAATCGAGGAGCCATGACTAAATTGTTGAAACTATTGGGGTCAATGTCCGCAGGTAGGTTGGATTCTGTGTCCGGGGGATCGCGAGCGTGTGCGGAGTGACACGCCATGAACGTGATATGGAGACGGCATGACATGGCTGTTCCCAAGCGCGAACGAGCATCGACCGACGGCTGGCGACCCGGCCTGAAACTTAGCGTCGACCTCCGCATCTCATCTTGTGCTAAGGTCGGCTTAATCGAAGGACCGCCATGATCACTCGACTCGAAGACAAGGAACTGAAACGAAAGAGTCGCCGTGAGCTTCTCAAGCTGGCGCCGATCGTTGCCCTGGGAGCGTTTACGTTTCCCAAAGTGAGCGACCGGCTAATCGAGGAGGGAGTTCGTTTTAGCGACTGGGCAGCCGGCGAAATGTTCCGTTCGCAGCACCTCGCGCAGACTTTCTCGAATTCTGACGTCGTGCCGTTCGCAAAATTTCCTTACAACTTCTACGACGTGGTCGATCCCGGAGTCGATCTGGCGAAGTGGACGCTGACGGTTGAAGGTGATGTGCAACATCCCGGCGAGTACACGCTGGCGCAGATCCAGGCATTGCCCAAGAAGGTCCAGAATACGCGGCATATTTGCGTGGAAGGCTGGGATGTCATCGGTTCATTTGGCGGCACGGTCATCTCAGATTTTTTCAATCTAATTGGAGCGAACACCAAGGCGCGGTTTCTTGAAGTCACGTGCGTGGATGATTACTACGAGTCGATTGACATGGCTTCCGCGCTGCATCCGCAGTCGCTGTTCTGTTATGAAATGTACGGCCAGCCTCTCGATCGCGGTCACGGTGCGCCCTTGAGATTGCAGATGCCGACTAAATTGGGATACAAACAGGCAAAGTATCTCGATACGATCCGCATAACAAATGTGTTGACACCGGGCAAAACTGGCTACTGGGAAGACCAGGGCTACAGCTGGTTCGGAGGACTGTGATGGCGGACGAACCGAGCGGCGATGGCAGGCGCGAAGAGATAGAGAGCGCAGAAATTAACAAAGAAGACATCACGAAAGAGGAAACAGGAGCGGGTTCGGAACCCGCGTCATCGTCACCCGCAGAACCGGAAGTGTGCGAAGCCGTGGTGGCCAAGTTGGAGATGGTTGCCGACGAGTCCGTCCCCAACGAGCCGGGCTTGGCAGAAACGTCGGCAGAAACTACGACCAAGGCGGAGGGACCCGAACTCGTCCGTGCCGCCTACGAGCATCCGCTGGCGATTCGGATTACCCACTGGGTGAACGCTATCAGTCTTTTCGTTATGATCACCAGCGGGCTGCGGATTTTTCGCGCCTTTCCCAGTTTCGGACCCAAGATCCCCGAAAAGATTCTGCTCGATATACCTAAGTCGCTGACGCTGGGAGGGTGGCTCGGTGGGGCCTTGCAGTGGCACTTCACGTTTATGTGGTTCTTTGCAGCCAGCGGGATTTTTTATGTGCTGTTTCAGATCTTCAGTGGCCACTATCGAACCATGCTGTTTACGCCACGCGACATTTCGGGCGTCTGGCCGATGGCGCGACACTATTTTCTGTTTGGGCCAAAACCTCCAGCGATGGGACAGTACAATCCTCTGCAGAAATTGGCTTACACCTCGACCGTCGCGTTAGGAGCGCTATCCTTGCTCACCGGCATGGTGATGTATAAGCCCACGCAGTTTTCGTGGCTGGCGTTTTTGTTCGGAGGATATCACCTGACACGCATCTGGCATTTCGCCGCGATGTGCGGCTTCCTGGCGTTTATTCCCGGACATCTGATCATGGTCGCGCTGCACGGATGGGCGAATTTCTTCTCGATGTTATCGGGGTGGAAGCGCGAGCCGGAATATCAGGAATAATCGGGAATTGGGTCGTCGGGTAGATCAGAAAGACATTTTTTTGATGGCCCGACGACCCTATCACTCATAATTCCTGTGACGGCAGCTTAGTGCTTCATGCTGTCGTCAGATTTCATTTCATCCTTCTTTGTGGTGTCGGTTTTCTTCGCCGCCTTCTTGGATTTCTTTTTGTTCTTGGACGAGTCTTTTGCCATGTCGTCCTTTTTCATGGAGTCGCCCTTCATCTGGTCGCTCTTCATCGAATCGGTTTTCGTGGTGTCCTGTTTCATGGTGTCGCTCGACTGCGCGAAGGCCACGGCACAAAACAACATAGCGGCGGACATCAGCTTCACAAACATGTGCTTCATAAACACGTCTCTCCTGTTGGGACTTGTTCGCAGATTGGGCGCCGCGATTTCGCGGGGCCGTGCATGGGATGCCGGGGGCGAAAAGAAGTTACAGGTCACGGAAAAAAGCCGCCATCAGATTTTCGCTGAGGGCGGCAATCAAAGGAGAACGAGGAAAACTTGAGTTTCGAAAGCGAAAATTGTTGAATCCGAATCAGGCGCGCAGCTTGCGCCGGATCACTCCGGCAATGCCGATCAGACCGGTCGACAGCAGCAGCAGGCTGCCCGGTTCCGGCGAGGCCAGGCCACTCTTGGGACCGTTCCAGCCAGCGGTGCGAAACCTGAGGTTGTCACGTCGATCGTCGCCAGACGAGAAGCTGATTGCAGTATGACTCGCGACTGGGTTGCCGAGCACGATTGATGCAGTAGCAGTCCCGCCAACGGGAGCCGCGTTGTTGAACGCCGTGAACGCTGCCGGCGTGGCCTTTGGCGTTGACTCTATGGCGGTAGTCAAGGCAGACCCGGCATAAGTTCGATTCTCGCCGTGGACGCCGGACTGAAGAGTCGTGACTGAAACGGAATCGGCCACGGCCAACGGGGACAGTAACAAGGCCATCACGTACAACGAGAAAAGACGGCTACTCGGGAACACCATAAATCCTCCAAAACTCTTATTCAAATACTCTTGGCTGACTTTTCCTGTGGGGAGGACGTGATCTAGAAGTGCAACTGCCATGCCAAGGGAGGTGAAAAACTGTGCCTACTGCTGCAAGTACTTGCCGAGTGCGGAAACGGGAAAGTGAAAACATGTGCAGAATGTCCCTTCCACAGCGGGACAAAGTGGTCGCCAGTAATCATGGTTAGTAACTACAGGTAACCATAAGAAAGTAACTAAGAGGGACTTGTCGTCGAAGACGATTTCAGTCGCAGTTACACCTTCAACAATTCCCAGCCTAGCGCGATTCCGTTCGAGACATGATGCCTCGCAGAACCTTCGCCGACATGCAGGGCCAGCATTTCTTCGAAGAAACTGGGTTTCGATCGGAACACCTGCATCGTGCGCTGGCGCAGATGGCTATGTTTGGCCATAAAGAGCATCAAGTGAGACATGAGCGTGGGACGGCGAAGGAGGGCGCGATGACCGGTTTGATAGCGGGCGAGATCGGCGCTGGCCAGGCAATCGCCCAGCAACAGCGCCTGCCGGAAAGCGAGGCAGAGACCTTCTCCGGTAATGGCGTCGACTCCTCCGGATGCATCCCCGACCAATACCGCGTGTCCGCGATAAACACTTCGCAACTTTCGCACGGCCGTCGTGGCGCCACGTTCAGTGGAAACTAGCTTCGCGCCATCGAGGTGGGCGCGCAGCTCTGGAAACTCGTCGAGCGCATCGTCATTTCGCAACCGCATCTTCGGATCGGACGAGATCAGAGCCACACAGACTTCGCTGCGGCTCACAGGCGTGACGTAAACCTGACACCGACGTCCCCAATGCAGTTCCATGAAGTTGCTCCAGGGGGCAACGCGGTAGTGACGTCGAAAGCCAAAACGCGGGCTCTTGTTCTTCTGGTTGTCGCGATCCAGTTCGGCCCAGTCGCGGACGCGCGACCGGGCTCCGTCCGCTCCTACAACCCAGCGCGCACGCACTAATTCTGTTTCTTTTTCATCTGTACTTGCCACCAGCGGGCCCTCGGGGAGGATCCCAGTGACGGTCGTATGCCACAGCGTATGTACGCCGCAAGCTGTGGCTTGATCCAGCAAGAGGCGATGCAGATGTGTACGCCGGATTCCGTAAGCCGGGGCACACGGAAACGCAGCCTCAGCCGTCACTCCGCCACTGACGAAACGAATGCCGCGGAACGGAAACGATTCGCCCGCAGGCAGCGGAACTCCAAGCTGGTGCAGGGCCTCCACGCCTTCAGGCATCAATCCTTCGCCACACGACTTATCGATCGGCGGGACGGCGCCATCTGCCACGACGACGTTCAAACCGTGATGACGCGCCGCAATGGCCGTCGCCAAACCGGCTGGTCCGCCGCCGACAACAAATACATCCACCGGATTCGGAAACACAGCCTTAGATCTCAATGTTGGCCCCTAGGCTGGCAGACTGCCGGCCTTGGCATGATTGCCAAACCGTCTACCACTCCAGCAAAACAAATTCCGCGCAGAACCCCGGACCCATTGCTGCCAATAAGCCAAGCGTGCCCGGAGGTGGGCGCCGATTCTTCATAACTTCTTCGAGCACCACCAGAACGGACGCCGACGACAAATTTCCCGTCCGGCGCAGGCATTGCCACGAAACTTCAAGTTCGCCATTCTGCAACCCGAGCGCCTCGGCGGTCGCTTCCAAAATTTTGGGGCCTCCGGTATGCAGCACCCAGTTGCCGATGTCGGCGCGAGTCAGTCCTCGTTCGGCGAGAAAGTCATCGAGGTCGTGCGCCAGGTTCTTGCGGACGAGGTCGGGAATCTCGCGGGAGAGGACGATGCGGAATCCTTTTTCCGACACGTCCCAGCCCATCATTTCTTCCGTGTGGGGATAAAACACGGAACGGGTGGCGAGAATGCGAGGGCCCGAAAGTCCGCACTCCGCGCCGGCTATGATCACCGCTGCCGCGCCGTCGCCGAACAACCCCGAGGAAATGAGGTTGGCCATCGAGAGATCCTCGCGCTGCAGCGTGAGCGAGCAGAGTTCCACCGACAACACCAGCGCGACCTGCTCCGGATATGCGCGCACATAATCGGCGGCTCGCGAAATGGCTGCTGCGCCCGCGACGCAGCCCAGTCCAAAAATCGGAACGCGGCGAATGTTCCTGCACAATCCCATCTGGTTGATCAGCAGCGCGTCCATCGAGGGGCTGCTGATGCCTGTCACGGACGCAAAAAAGAATGCCCCCAGATTTCGGCCATGCAGGCCCGCGTCCGCTAGTGCGTCCGTCACCGCCTTCTCACCCAACTGCTTGGCGACGCGAATCCAGTGGCGATTGGCTTCGCCCCAGGTTCTCATTTGCATGTACTCTTCTTTTGGAAGCGCGAGAAACCGTCCGTCGACCGCCACGTGGCGATGCAGGCGCCGCAGCACGTTCGGGCTTTCGATGCGATCACCCCAGAATTCCTGCAGCGCCGCCAGCAACATCTCCTGCGAGTAGTAATGTTGGGGGAATGCACTAGCCGCGCTTACGATTCGCATGGTTGTTGCCGCCGAAGACTGGATTCCGTCGGTTGCCGTTTCACGAAATTGTATGCCGATTCTCGAAATTTGGATGCCGATGGTAAAGTTGTGTTTGTAAAAACTCGGTCAACAACAGGACGAACATGAAATTCCTTGCCGGATTGATTCTCGGTTTGCTGGTCATTCCCTTCGGACTGTATTTGTACTTCAGCAGCGGCAGCGCTCCCGTTGCCACCACAGATTCCGACTTGCCCTTCGAACACATGCTCGCGCACAAAGCGCTGGATGCGCGCATCGCCAAAGATATGCCAAAGACCGTGCCAATCCAGCCGAACGAGGCCAATTTTCTGGCTGGCGCCGATCTCTACAAGCAGCACTGCGCCGTTTGTCACGGCTTGCCGCTGACCCCGAAGAGCGCGATTGCAGCGGGAATGTATCCGCATCCGCCGCTCTTGCTTGAGGGCAAAGGCGTGACCGATGACGAGCCTGGCGAAAGCTACTGGAAGATTTTCAATGGCATCCGCCTGAGCGGCATGCCGGGATTCAGCAAATCGCTCTCAGAGACCCAAATGTGGCAGCTCGCGCTACTGGTAGCCAATGCTGACAAGCTGCCACCCTCGGCAAAAACAGCCCTGGTTACGCCTGCCGGGGCCACCGTGCCGACCGCATTGCCGTCGCCGTCGCCAGTGCCGCCGCCTCCGCCGTTTCCCAGCCCCTCGACGCCAAAATGAGCGGTTGTAAATTCTTTATCCGCCTAGACCCTTATCCGCGGAAGCTCTGGAGTCCGCTAACCCTCCGGGCTCGTCTCGCGCTATCGTGTAGACATGGCGTTCGGTCGTCCCAGGAAACTTTTCACCGAAGCGGAGCTCTACGACTACGCTGTAGGCGCGCTCGGTCGCCGCATGCGTTCGGTCGCGGAGTTGAAGCGCCTTCTGCGCAATCGAGTCGAGGCTGACACCGAGATCGGAAAGACACTGGTCGAACTGATAGTCGTCCGCTTGAAAGACCGGGGCTATCTGAACGACGCCAAGTATGCAGCGGCGTTTTCATCATATCGCCGGGATAACGAAAAGTTCGGACGCGCGCGCGTGGTCAACGACCTGAAAGCCAAGGGAGTGCACGGCGAGGTGATCGACAAAGCGGTTTCTTCGGTTTATGACGAGGTCAAAGAAGAAACCCAGGCGCGCGCGTACCTTCGCCGCAAGCGCCTGCAGAAGCCCAAAGACCGAGACCAGAAGCAGACCTCCCGCATCTTTCGCCAATTGGTGCGCGCCGGGTTCGGAGCGAAGACGATTTTTGCCATTCTGAAAAAATGGGATGTGGATGAAGAAACTCTTACTGAGTTGGAAACCGAGACTTCAGAAACCTGACCCGTCGCGGTTGCGCCCACGTCTTGATCTCTGATACAAACTTGCAGTCGAACTCTCTAACCTTTTGGAGGAATGGATGAAAACCAAGTTCTGCGTAACAAAGTTCTGTTTGGGATTTGCAATGTTGCTGGCTATGGCAACGTTTGCCTTCGGCCAGGACGACATGAAGAAAGCGGCCGACGATACCGGCAAAGCGACCGATACGGCCGCTACCAAGACCGCGCACGCGACCAAGACTGCCGCCGTGAAAACGGCCGATGCCACCAAGACTGCCGCCAAGGATACCGGCAAAGCGACGGAAAAGGCTGCTGACAAGACTGCAGACGCAACCAAGACCGCTGGCAAAGATACCGGCAAAGGCGTGGCGAAAGGTGCTAAGGCGGTTGGCCACGGAGTGAAAAAAGGCGCCGAGAAAACCGGCGACGAAGTGAAGAAGTAGTCGAACAGCTAATGGAGGGACGAGCGTCCCCGCCCGTCCCTCGCAGTGATGACGATCCTAGAAACCCCACGACTGCTGCTGCGCGAATTCATCCCCGAAGACGCCGACGCCCTGGCGCAGATTCTCTCCGATCCTGAAACCATGCGCTATTATCCCGCTCCCTACGATCGCGAGGGAGTCGAGCAATGGATTGCGCGAAACCGGCAGCGTTACGTTGACGATGGCGTCGGCCTTTGGGGTCTGGAGTTGAGGAGCACGGAGGAATTCATTGGCGATTGTGGCATCATCCGGCAGCAGGTCGATGGCGAGCGCCTTTACGAAATCGGATACCACCTGCGTCACGATTTTTGGGGGCAGGGATTTGCGACCGAAGCGGCGATCGCTTGCCGCGAGTGGGGCTTCGCGCATCTTAAAGCCGAGCGCCTGATTTCCCTGATTCGTCCCGAGAACATACCTTCACGCCGCGTCGCCGAGCGCAACGGCATGACGATCTGGAAGGAGATTGTATGGCGCGCTCTCCCGACATTGGTTTATTCCGTGGAGAAGGGCGCCGTGCGAGGCGATCAACCCAGCGGCGGATAAGACACCATGCTGGCCTGCCAATCCGGTCACGCAATCTCCCAGAAGGCAAAGTTTGGTATGTGGGAGTGGGGCGTGCGTTAACATTCAGGCGCTAGACTCTGGGTTAAACTCTGGGTTGATCCCAAACTTACATTCGAACTCAAACTCAAAATAGAGCCAGCCAAGCGCATGCACAAAGCTACAATTCTGTTTAATCCTAATTCCGGCCGCCGCGGAAAAAAGCGTGACGCAGAGCTGAACCACGCCATTGGCATTCTCCAGTCGGCTGGCGTGCGCACCGAGCTTACCGTTTGCCGCTCTAGCCGCGAGGCGACCGACAATGCGCGCTGCGCGGTTGCGGACGGCAGCGACACGGTCGTTGCCTGCGGGGGCGACGGGACGATCCACGATGTAATTCAGGCATTGGCGGGAACGCCAGTCGCCCTCGCGATTCTCCCGTTCGGCACCGCCAACGCTCTCGTCCACGATCTGCGCATTCCACTTCGCCCCGCCGCTGCCGCGCAGGCCGCCGTCGATGGCAAAGTCCGCCGCATTCCACTCGGGCGCGTTGAGTACCAGGACCTGCAAGGCAAAGCCGCTTCGCGATACTTTACAGTCGCCGCCGGGATCGGCGTGGATGCGCATCTATTTTACAAACTTACCGCCGACCTTAAGAACCGGTCAGGCATGGCGGCTTATTACTTCAAAGCCTGGCAATTGTGGGCGACATATAACATGCGCCGCTTCCAGGTCGAATACTCCAACGGAAGCGGCCATCGCGAGCAAGCATTGCTGACGGAGTTAATGGCGGTCAGGATCGGTTTCTTCGGAAACGTCTTACGAGAATTTGTTCCCGGAGCCTCGCTCGACTGCGACGAGTTGCGCGCGGTGATGTGCCGCACCGCCAGCCGCAGCGCCTATCTGCAATACGTGGCCGGAGCGCTGATTGGCCGCCGGTGGAAGATTGATGGCATCGACTTGGTCAGCTGCTCGGAAATTGTCTGCAATCTACCGGAGAAAAATGGCGGTCACGCCAGCAATGAGCACGCCCGCAACGAAAACCATGCCCACTATGATCACAAGGAAGGCCGTGTCTATGTCGAGGCCGATGGAGAACTCCTCGGGCGTTTGCCGGCGCGTATGACGATGGAAGCCGATGCCCTGTCGCTGGTCGTGCCTGCGTCGGCCACCGAGGGTCGGTAGGGAGTGATGCTTTTCCGCTAAACTGAACTCCCTTGGAACCCGTCACCCACTTTCTATTTGGCGCCAACATGGGCCGCGCCGGACTGAATCGCAAAACCGCGCTGGCAACCGTAACGTTGACTCTGGCGGCCGAAGCTCCCGACCTCGACGTCTTCAGCCGATTCGGAGGCTCGTCCTTTGGGTTGAACCATCATCGCGGTTTCACACATTCGTTCCTGGGCATCCCTCTGATGGCAGCGGCTGTCGTCGCCTTCGTCTATGCAATCTGGCGACTGCGCGGACGCAAAATTAGCAACCCCAAGCTGCCTCCGCGCTGGGGATTGCTTTTCGCCTACGCGTGTCTCGCCGGCCTCAGTCACATTCTGCTCGACTACACCAACAATTACGGAGTGCGGCCCTTTTGGCCGTTCTCCGAGCGCTGGTATTCGGGTGATCTTGTCTTCATTGTTGATCCCGTTCTGCTGGTTGTGCTCACGCTCGGGCTGATTGTGCCCAGCTTCTTTGCGCTTATCAACGAAGAGATCGGCGCCACGCGCAAGGGCGCGAACGCCATGCCGAAGGGAAGACTGGCTGCGGCTCTGGCTCTGGCAGCGGTGTTCGCATATTGGGGGCTGCGCGACTACGAACATAGCCGTGCCGTAGCCGCACTCGAAGCGCGCACGTATCAGGGAGTGGATGCAATCCGGGTTTCGGCGTATCCGCACTGGGCCAATCCGTTTCGCTGGTATGGAGTCGTGGAAACTCCGGCATTCTTTGCCACTACGGATGTCGCCGCGATGACGGCGACTTCGATGACTCCCGAAGTCGATCCCGAGGGCGAAATGCGGATTCGCTATAAGCCCGAAGAAACGCCTATCACCTTGGCCGCGAAGAATACCTACCTTGGGCGTGTGTATCTGAGTTGGGCGCAATACCCAATTACGGAAACCGAGATCCTGAGCGACGATCCTCTGGACAACACACGCGCCGCGTACCTCGTTCGTTTCCGCGATCTACGCTACGACTATCCCGGAAGCCCGGCGCGCGCCACGCTCGGAGCCAGCGTGCTGCTCACCCGCGATCTGCGGGTGGTAGACGAACGTTTCGGGATGCGGGGGGCGAGTTCGCGATGATGCAGCAAGGATTTCGGCGCTCACGGATTGGATAGTGGATCGACGCTCCTTGACCGCCAGGCTGCGCTCGCGCAACAATCCTAATTAGCTTTGGTGAGGTGGATGATGCTGGCTTATTTATTTGTCGTTTTCGCGGTACTGGCACGGATGCCCTTTATGCCGCATCCCTGGAATTTCACGCCGGTGGCAGCGGCGCTGCTCTATTTTGGAGCGCGCGGCTCCCGGCGCCAGCTCTGGGTGCCCTTCGTTTTGCTCGCCGTGTCCGACGTTATCCTCACCAAATTTGTGTACACGTATGTATTTTCCTGGGACCACTTTGTGACTTGGGCGTGGTACGCGGCAATTCTGTTGCTCGGGACGCGGCTGCGCGAAAACAGCAACTGGTTGCGGATCGGCGGAGCCGCTCTCGCGAGCTCCGTCTCATTTTTCATTTTGAGTAATTTCGCCGTCTGGGCGTGCTGGAACGATCTGTATCCGAAAACGCTGGCCGGTCTGATGACCTGCTATGCCGCGGGGCTGCCGTTCTTTCAACGCGCCGTCGCCGGCGACATGCTCTTCACCGCGGCAATGTTTGGATTGCCTGCACTGGCGACCGCCATCGCTGGCTCGACTGGCAAGTCCCGCGGAGCCGCTGCCGCCTAGGTTGTAAAGCGATCGGCGTCCTGCCCATCTGTTGAAGCAGTGGTCCGCCTTGTCATCGCTCGGCTCATCTTCGCTCGCTGCTTTGCTCGCCGCCAGATCAACCACCCCACTACCAGAACCGCGATGCCCGCCACAATCCACAGAAAATGGTGGGCGAAAAGATTCCCGGCCAGCGTCACCACTTGCGGGCCAAACCACAGCGTCAGCAGAGCTTCAATCAGAAAGCGCACAAAACGGCCGGCAAAAATCGCCAGCAGAAAATGCCCGAAGTTCATCTCGAACGCGGCCGCTGCCAGCACCACAATCTTGAACGGAGCAGGTGGCGGCAACATCGCCGGAAACATTAGCGCCCAGAATTCATGATGATCGAAGGATTGGTGGATTTTCTCGAAGCGCTCCGGCGAAAGCCGCTTGCGCAGCAGGACCTCACCGCCAGCGTATCCGATGAAGTAAATCACGATACTTCCGAGCGCTCCACCCGCCGACGCTAACAGTACGTAGAGCAGAAAGCGCGAACGGTCGTTGTAAACGTAGCCGACAAAGATGGCATCCAGCGGCATGCCGAGGAACGAGCCATCCACCGCCGCAAACGCCAGCATTCCCCACGGCCCCAAGGGCGCGAGAACATGACGGATCCAGTCGCCGTAAGCGTGGATGAAATGTTTGATTTTGGTCAAGAAGTAAGTTTACGCGAAGGGAGACTGACGACCTTCTTTATGCTCCGTCTTTCCCGCAATCAACTCCAGCGCGTGCGGCAGCAAATCCATCACTGCCTCGAGCGATTCGACGGCGCCCGCCGGACTGCCGGGCAAATTTAAAATCAGGCTAGCTCCCCGCACGCCGCATACGGCGCGGCTCAGCGCGGCAAAAGGCGTCTTCTGAATCCCACGCGAACGCATCTGCTCCGCGATTCCCTCGACCAGACGATGACAGACCGCGATCGTCGCTTCTGGAGTCACGTCGCGCGGAGCAATTCCGGTACCACCCGTGGTCACAACCAGCCGGGCTCCCCGGCACAGTTCAATCAGTTTTTCCTGGATCGCGGCGCGCTCGTCGGCCACCACCGCGCGCAAGACGACTTGAAAATTGCGCCGCTGCAGCGCTTCCGCCACCGCCGGACCGGAGAGATCCACGCGTTCACCGCGCGAACAGGAATCGCTGACGGTGAGGACCGCCGCCGTCATTATTTCGGCCGTCATTATTTCGAATGGCGCATCAGGTGTCGAGGAGGACATCTTCACCCTCAGCAGTTGAGTCGCGCTGGGCTTCATCCAGCAGGCGCAACCCTTCCATCAGCAGGCCCTGCGTATTCAGCGTAGTCGTTTCTTCGGACGACTTGCCGTTGAAATCGATCTGAAAGTTTCCTTCGGTCCAACGAAGAACTTTGAAAACCGCGTTGTCACCTTTGACCGCGCCATAGACGGCGTGGTGCGCTTGCCCTTGATTGAAATAGATTTCGCACTTCTCGTCAGCCCTGGTCATGGTAAGCAGGCAACTCTTGCGGCCCATTTCGAGCGATTGCACCAGGTCGATCACATTCATTTGCGATAAGTTGCCGCGCAATACGCCGTCGGTCGAAGCCGCCTTGCTCAGCTTTTCCAGCGCGATCCGGTCGACCACGCGCTTGATTTTGTGGATGGCATCTTTGAGGAAAAACGGCTTTTCCAGATAGTCTTCAATCGGGTCCTGCAGCGACAATCGTTCGCTGATATCGGACTTACTGGCCATCAGAATCACGGCGATTCCCGCCGTTGCCGGCCGGCTTTTCAGTTTTTCCAGCAACTGTCGGCCATCCATACCGGGCATGCGGTAGTCGCTGATCAGAATGTCCGGGAGACTATCGACCGCTTTCAGCAACGCGTCGGCCGCGTCGGTTCCGACGGCGACATCGGCCAGTGGGGAAAGCGCCTGCTGCAACATCCCCAGCACCATCGGGTTGTCATCCACCAGCAGGATTTTGACGTTGCTCGCCATAGCTATGAATCAAGGGCAGCTACTTTCGCTTCGTGCTCCTCCGGAAGTCGCCACTCTTGCCGCCCGATTTCTTCTGCAAAACGACTTCCCGGATTTCGATGCCTTTGTCGAGCGCCTTGCACATGTCGTACACAGTCAGAGCGGCCACGCTGGCCGCAACCAGCGCTTCCATCTCCACGCCAGTCTCGGCCGTGGTCTTTACTTTTGTGGTAATAGCCACGCCATTTTCGCATACGCGTAGGGTCACAGCAATGTGCGTGAGCGGCACCGGATGGCACATTGGAATCAACTCCGCGGTACGTTTTGCCGCCATGATTCCCGCCGTTCGCGCCACTTCGAGTGGGTCGCCCTTCGGGTTCTGAGGCAGGGCGCGCAGCACCTCCGGCATCATCAGAACGAAGGCGCTGGCTTCCGCTTCGCGCGGCGTGCGTGCCTTCGACGACACATCGACCATGCGGGCCGTCCCCTGTGCGTCGTAATGGGAGAGAACGCGGCTCTTCTTCGGCATCTTCAACAGGTTATCGCATCCACTCTGGTTACCTCAGCTCTAAGTTCATCTCGACAATACGGAAACCCATTCTCCAACCTCAATCCGCTCGCGCTCCGGAGGAACAACCACATAACAGTTCGCCCGCGCCAGCGCTGCGATGTCGCCCGATCCCTGCCACCGCGCCAGTTCCACCTCGGCATTCTCAAACTCTCCTACGAGCACTGCTGGGAGAAATCTTTTCAATCCTGTCTTCGTCCTGATTTCGGATTTCAACTGCGCCCGAAGAAAGACCAATGGCTGCGGCGTCATCCCCGCCAGCGCCTCGATCATCGGCCGCGCGAACAGTTCGAACGTCACCATCGTGGATACTGGGTTCCCCGGCAGACCGAAGAAGTATTTCTTGCCACACGAACCGAAAACCACCGGCCTGCCGGGCTGGATCATCGCGCCGGTGAAATAAAATTCCGCTTCCAACTCGCCGAGCACCCCCTCCACCAGATCGTACTTTCCCATGGAGACGCCGCCCGTCAGCAGCAACAGATCGCATCCCAATCCCTCTTCAATCAACTGCCGCAATCGGCTCCTCTCATCCGGAGCAATTCCCAACCGCACTGGCTCTCCGCCTGCCGCTTGAACCTGGGCCGCCAGCGAATACGAATTGGAGTTTCGAATCTGTGCCGGGCCCGGCGTGGTATCGATCTCCACCACCTCGTCTCCGGTCGACAGCACGGCCACGCGCGGCTTTCGAAAGACCTCTACCCGGCTCTTGCCGACCGATGCTGCGATGGCAATCCCGGTATGGTCCAGGCGTAGTCCGCGATCGAGCAGCATTTGTCCGGCGGGAGCCTCCGCCCCGCGCGGAACAAAGTTCTCGCCCGGCTTGACGCCACGCCGCACTTCGAGCGATTGAATGCCCGACAACGACGTCTGTTCGACCATTACGACTGCGTCGGCTCCCGGCGGCAGCGGAGCCCCGGTCATGATCCCAACCGCTTGCCCGCGTCCCACCGAAAAGGTTCCGGAATCTGGCCAGTCTCCCGCCTTCACCTCGCCCACCACTTCCAGACGTGCCGGAACTTCCGCCAAATCCGCCGCCCGCACCGCAAACCCGTCGCGCGTGGCCCGATCGAAGGGAGGAAAATCGCGGTCGGCAAGAATACGCTCCGCCAGCACACGGCCCGCTCCCGCCAGCAGATCTACCTTCTCTACCACCTGCAGACACACTCCGGCGGCATGACGCTCAACCAGATGCCGAGCGTCCTCAAAGCTCAGCACAGTCGAAGTGGGATCGGAAGACATGCGGAGATGATACGTGATCAGCCTGGTGGAGGGACGAACGACTGAAGGACCAGCTTACCGTGCCAGTTCCTGACCGAGAACGGTGGCGTTGCTGGCGAAGCCGAGGCCGGTTTCCAGATCGACCAGGCCCGAGCGGACAAGCTTGGCGATTTCTCCGTCGAAGTGCTGCATACCTTCGTTGCCGCTGGCTTTGATGGCGTCAAGAAGGGTGCGTCCGGGACGCTCACCTTGTTCGATGCAGTCGCGGGTGCGGCTATTGGACTTCAGGATTTCTACGACGGGAACGCGGCCGCCGCCATCGCTGCGCGGAATCAGGCGCTGGGCGACGACATAACGGAAAACTTTAGCGAGGCGCTCGCGTACCGATTGCTGTTCCGTTGTCGGAAAGGTGCAGATGATGCGTTCAATCGTCTTCGAGGCGTCGACGGTGTTGAGGCTCGAGAGAACGAGGTGTCCGTTCTCGGCGGCTTCGATCAGGACTTCGAGCGTCTCGCGATTTCGGATTTCACCAATCATGATCACGTGCGGCGCCTGCGGGGGAGCGGCTTGCAAGGCCAGGGTGAAATTAGGCGCGTCGCTGTGGAGTTCGCGCTGGTGGACGGTCGATTTCTTGTGCCGGTGCAGAAACTCGATCGGGTCCTCGACGGTGAGCACGTGATAGCAATGCTCGCTATTGATGCGATCGATCAGCGCGGCGAGGGTCGAGGATTTTCCCGATCCGGTTCCACCGGTGACCAGGATCATCCCATTGCGGACGTTCGCGGCTTCTTCCAATTGACTTGGCAGGCGCAGCGAACTAAAAGTCGGAATGACGGTTGGAATGACCCGCATTACGATCGCGCAGCTTCCACGCTGGATAAAAATGTTGACCCGGAAGCGGGCCAGTCCAGGCAATCCGTAGGAGACATCGCACGACCCCTGCTCGCGCAGGGTATTGATGGCTTGCTTGTTGGTGCCAATCAGATCAGCAGCGATGCGGCGCGTGTCATCCGCTGAAAGCGTTTTGGTGCCGGGGATCTCGACGGCGGTGAGTTGTCCGTGAATTTCGACCTGGGGCGGACGGCCAGGTGAAAACATCAGATCGCTGACCTTCTCCGAGGTGCGCAGCATTCCCGCAAGAAGGACCGTGGTTGGAATAGAGTCGGTCCCGCTGATGCCCTCAAAGGCAATCGCAATCGGGGAATTCCCCGGAGCTGCCATTCAATACACTCCTGATGATCAGATTGCCGCCACAGGGGAGAAGGCTGCGGAAGAAGCTATTCCTTGAATGTAACGCGGATGTGCGGAAGAGCGAAGGACAAGTAGGTCATGGACTTGGGTAACGAAAGGCAGTTGCCAGTACCCAGTTGCCAGCGAAAACAATATCTGGTCCGGCCTGGATACTGGCG